>ERZ1674163.9-NODE-9-length-61722-cov-20.622067_pt1 | contig 61722 bp, 45 predicted proteins | sample MGYA00581294_ERZ1674163 | MGnify/ENA primary metagenome ERZ1674163 (study PRJEB41354, sample SAMEA4873312) | human saliva metagenome | biome: human-associated habitat [ENVO:00009003]; feature: mouth environment [ENVO:08000002]; material: saliva material...
GCTACTCCTCTTGCTGGCCCCGGCGCCGGCGATTGGAAGATTACCGGTACAAAGCTCGGCGGCGCCTGCCCGACGATCCTTGCTGGACGCGACGGCTTCATTCAGGTGCTCTGCACCCAGGTCTTCGCCCACGGCGAGTTCATTACCCCGAAGCTCTCTATCCTTGACCCGCATACCGGCCGCGAGCTCTCCCACTTGGACATCCCGAAGGGTGCGCTGCTCGGTGGCGTGTATGCCTACCTCGACGCGCAGGACCGCATGGTTTTGGTGGATGGCTCTCAGTGCCTGCTGCGCCTCTCCCACTCTGCTGACGGACGCAGCATCCGAGTTGATGAGCGTATTGACCTGAGCCGCATGCTCGCCCAGAGCGCCAATGACGCTGTGGTTGGTCTGGTGCCCGACTGGTCCGGACGCATTTGGGTTGCGACGAAGAACGGCTACATTGCGGTGATTGATTCTGCCCGCGGCACGATTCGCTCGATGCGCCTGAATAAGGCGTCGATTGCGGGTGAACGTATCGATAACTCGATTTCGGCGTGCCCGCAGGGCGTGAGCGTGGTGACTTCTCACGCTATTTATATGCTGAACGCTACCGCAACCGGTGCGCCCACCCTCAAGTGGTGGCATGCCTACGACCGCGGTAGCGCCCGCAAGCCGGGTAAGCTCGCGTGGGGTTCGGGTGCCTCCCCGACGTTCTTCGGTCCGCACGGTTCGGATTACGTGATGCTGACCGATAACTCTGATATTCAGGAATCGGTCATTGTGTACCGCACCGATAACGGTGCGAAGGTCGGTAGCGCCGGCCTGTTTACTGCCGGTACCTCTGGCACTGAGAACTCCATGATCGGTGTGGGTAACACGATGGTCGGTGCAAGCACCTACGGCTACCCCTACCCGAAGTACCCGGAGGGTGCCGGCCCGTCGGTTCCTGCGAATGCGCTTTTTGCTCCCGGTATGGAGCGTTGGGATATTACCGACCGCGGTCTGCGTAAGATTTGGGACCGTAAGGACGTGTACTCTTCGGCTGTTCCTCGCTATTCCACTGCTGACGGTCTAATTTACACCTGTGAGCGTCGCCGCGGTCCGGCTGGTTTGGCGAATGGTGCTTATGCGTGGGCTGTCGCGCTGGACATGGAAACCGGTAAGACGATGCACGAGCAGCGCCTGCCTCAGCACGTGAGCCTGCTGCTTGGCGGTGGTGACACCCTGCAGATGGTGGGCACGATTGACCGTTACGGCACCTGGTGGCAGGGCACGATTAGCGGCGTGTACCGTATCGCGAAGGCTTAGAGGAGTAGAAAATGACTAAGAATAATCTGATGAACGCTTCTCGCCGTACCGCGTTGAAGGTTGCGGGCGCTTCGGCTGCCCTGGTAGCTGGCGGCGTGAGCGCTGCGGAGGCGGCAACTCGTTCGGGCGGTAAGCGCGCTCGCGTGACCCCTGTGACCCAGCGTCCTGGCGGACAGCGTGGTGGACAGCACGGTGGCGCGGCGAGTTCTGCGCTGGTGCAGGTTCCGATGCGCTATAACGAGTCATGCATCCGCCTGGAGTTGAAGGTTGCTAACGGTGTGCAGGCTGTGTCTATGCAGAGCCAGCCTGCGCGTACTGTTGCTTTCCGGAATCTGCCGACTCGCCTGAGCATTATTAATGAAGGTAATTCGACGCTGCCGGTGGGTACTCGCCTGATGGTGCGTGCTCGCGCGCAGGATCCGAAGACTGGTTTGTTGTTGAATCCCGCGGTGACTCTTCGTGTCACCTCGGGGCAGGCGGTGCTGCCTTCGGGTAGCCTGGGTGCTTCGGCTTTGGTGGCTCCTGTGGATGCTCTGAATCTTGATGCGGTGCGCCGTAGCGAGCAGACCGGTCAAGCTGGTGCCGGTAGCGAGAATGTTCTGGAGTTGCGCACTGCTATTCCTCGCGGTCACCGCTTGGATGTTCAGCTGAATTATCAGGTGGCTTCGGGTGTTGCCGGTTCTGCATTGAAGCAGGTTCATGTGAGCGCTGTGCTGGATATGGCGGCGGCTGGTTTGTCCTCTTCGTTCTACGAGGTACAGAGCCCGGCTGTGGTTGCTTCGCTGAACTAGCAGTTGGGCTGGCTCCTGTGAGGGATGGCACGGCGGGGGAGTAGCTCCGTTGTGTGTTTTTATACCTCGTATATATAGGCGCCTGTTCAAAAAGGCATATTGAAAGGTCGGGGTCGTTCGTGGGAACGGCCCCGACCTTTGCATTGTCTAGTCTGCCGGCATGGGTGGCAGCTGGTTTTTCTTATGCGGTTTCGGTCTTTTCATGCTCGCCGAATGCTACCTTGACCGCGTGGTGCAGTGCTTCGCGCACCATGGCGATGGCGGGGTTGGCGGCGGACTCTCGGCGTACGGCGGTAAAGATTTTGCGGCAGGGCTTGCCGGGCAGCTCCACGATGCGTAGCCCCTCGGTGGTGGATAGGGAGGAGAGGATGAAGCCGGGCACGATGGTGACGGCGAATCCTGCTTTGACGAGGTTGGAGTTCGTAATCATGTCATTGGCGCTATAGCGGATGACCGGCTCGAATCCTGCGGTGCGGCACTGGTTGAGCGCCCAGCTGCGGGAGGTGTTCTGTTCCATTTCGAGAACCCAGGGCAGTGCGTGCGCTTCCTCAATCGAGGTGATGGTGGAGGTGCTGGGCACAATCAGGCTGAGCGGGTCTTCGGTGAGTAGCTCGGAATGCAGTTCGGGGTATTCGGGGATGTGATGGTGCGGGTAGGCTTCGGAGAGCACCATGTCGTATTCGCGGCTTCGGGTGAGTGAGGTGCCGGTTTCGGGGTCGATTTGCAGTACTTGCAGCGTGAGTGATGGCGCGTGTTCGGCAAGGTAGCTGAGGGTTTCCGGTAGCAGTGCGAAGGCCGCGGACTGGAAGATGGCGAGGCGGACCATGCCTGCGGGTTCGCCGGTGAGGTTGGCGACGGAGGTTTGCATGCGGTCGAGTTCGCGCAGGATGCTGCGGGCGCTGTCGACGATGATGAGTCCGGCGCTGGTGAGCTGTACGCGCCTGCCGATGCGCTGCAGAAGCGGGGTGCCGGTTTCTTTTTCGAGGGTGGCAATCTGCTGGGAGACGGCGGAGGGGGTGAGGCTGAGCGCTTCTGCGGCAGCGATGACGGTGCCGCGTTCTTGGATTTCGAGGAGCATTTGCATACGTCGGATGTCGTAGATGGACATATTTTCCTCCCTGGTGCACTCGGCATTGCGCTGGCTGTGGTTGCCACCGTATTCCATGGTGCGTCTCTCATCGTGGACTCTTGTATATGGTACCGCGCGGGCTTCCGGCCGGCTCTTTTTGAGACGTCTGAAGTGGGGTGCCGACATGTTGGCTTGTGTAGCGAGTATTTTCGCGCTGAATGTGATGATTCTTAGAGCCGAAGATGCTTTTGGGACTGGTTTTGAAGTGTTCGATTGTTACGAAATCGGTTCGGTATTTGCTTTCTGAAAGTGCTAGCCTGAGAGAGATGGATAGCGATGCCGCTACAAACTTCACCTTGTCTCTTCGAACAGGAGGTTCGGAGGGGGCGCGGGGTGAAAACCTCACCGCACAATCATTAAGAAAATCTAAATGAATTTTGGAAAAAACATTCAGTTTTTCTAATGAGGTATTTATTACCCTTTTGTGGTGAAATAGAGACATCGCCAAACGTGGTGTGCACCGCACACAGTAAGATAGTTAGGAGTCAAGGATGACCCATCCTTTCGCATCTGAGCACTACCAGAAGATGGCTCTGGAAGCTCGTCAGCTTGTTCGTCAGTGGGTAAACGAGTCCCAGTCGATCAAGCCCACCTTCGCGGCTGAGCAGCTCGCCGGTGTTCTGAAGGACCCCAATGGTCTTCCCTTCACCGTCGGCTTTGTTGATGGCGTTATTCGCCCCGAGGACGACAACGTCTCCGGCCGCAACCTTTCCCGCATTTCCGGCCTGGCACCTTCCTTCCTGCCCTGGTACATGAAGTCCGCTGTTGGCTTCGGTGGCAAGCTGGCTGGTAAGGTCGCATGGCCCACCGTTCCCGTTGCACGCCGCGTGCTGCGCGAGATGGTCGGTCACCTGATCGTCGACGCTTCCGAGGAGAAGCTGGGCGACGCAATTGCAGAGCTGACCAAGACCGGTAACCGCCTGAACGTCAACCTGCTCGGTGAGGCAGTTCTGGGTGACAAGGAAGCAGAGCACCGCCTGGCTGAGACCAAGCGCCTGCTGGCACGTGACGACGTTGACTACGTCTCCATCAAGGTGTCCGCAGTTTCCGGCCCCCACCAGCACTGGGCATTCGACGAGGTTGTTGAGACTGCTGTTCGCCGCCTGACCCCGCTGTACGAGCTGGCTGCTTCTTCCTCCCCCAAGAAGTTCATCAACCTGGACATGGAGGAGTACAAGGACCTGGACCTCACCATTGAGGTATTCACCAAGATCCTGGACCAGCCCCAGCTGAAGGACCTGGAAGCAGGCATCGTGCTCCAGGCATACCTGCCCGACACCCTGGCTGCAATGCAGCACCTGCAGGAGTGGGCTGCAAAGCGCGTTGCTGCTGGCGGCGCAGGCGTCAAGGTCCGTCTGGTTAAGGGTGCAAACCTCTCCATGGAAATCGTGGAAGCTGTTATGCACGGCTGGCCGCTGACCACCTGGGACACCAAGCAGGCTGCTGACACCAACTACAAGCGCGTTCTGGACTACGCACTGCGCCCCGAGCACGTGAAGAACATCCGCCTCGGTATTGCAGGCCACAACCTCTTCGACGTTGCTTTCGCTCTGCTGCTGTCCGAGGACCGCGGTGTTAAGGATCGCGTCGAGTTCGAGATGCTGATCGGTATGGCTGAGCAGCAGGCTGAGATTATCCGCCGCCGCGTTGGCCACCTGCTCCTGTACGTGCCCGTCGTGAACCCCAAGGAATTCGACGTTGCAATCGCATACCTGATCCGTCGCCTCGAGGAGAACGCTTCCTCCGAGAACTTCATGTCCGGTATCTTCGACCTGGCAACCGACGAGTCCATCTTCAAGCGCGAAGAGGACCGCTTCATGCGTGCACTGAACTCCGTCACCGACGAGGTTCCCGCATCCAAGCGCTCCCAGAACCGTCTGACCGAGAACGAGGACAACGTCTTCGTACCGGCAGGCCGCTTCGAGAACACCCCCGACACCGACCCCGCACTGGCAGGTAACCGTGAGTGGGGCCGCGCAATCCTCGAGCGCTCCAAGACCAGCAAGCTGGGCATCGACACCCTCAAGGCTAACGAGCTGACCAGCGAGGCTGAGGCTGAGAAGCTGATCAAGGAAACCGAAGAGGCTGGTAAGGCATGGGGCAAGCTCTCCGGCCACGAGCGTGCAGAGATTCTGCGCAAGGTCGGTAAGGCTATTGCCCTGCACCGCGGTGACCTGCTGGAGGTTATGGCATCTGAGGCTGGCAAGACCCTGGAGCAGGGCGACACCGAGGTCTCTGAGGCAATCGACTTCGCATACTACTACGCAATGCTGGCTGAGGACCTCGAGAAGATCGACGGCGCAAAGCACAAGTCCGTGGACCTGACCCTGGTTGTTCCCCCGTGGAACTTCCCGACCGCTATCCCCGCCGGTGGTGTTCTGGCTGGTCTGGCTGCAGGTTCTGCTGTCATCTTCAAGCCCGCAACCATTACCGCACGTACCGGTGCGCTGATCGCAGAGATTATGTGGGAAGCAGGCGTTCCCAAGGAAGTTCTGAAGCTCATCAAGGTTGTTGACCGCGCTGCAGGTAAGGTGCTCATCTCGCACCCCGAGGTTGACCGCCTGATTCTGACCGGTGGTTACGAGACCGCTGAGCTCTTCCGCTCCTGGCGTGATGACCTGCCCCTGTTCGGTGAGACCTCGGGTAAGAACTCCATCATCGTCACCCCGAACGCTGACATCGACCTTGCCGTCAAGGACGTCGTCTACTCGGCATTCGGTCACGCAGGTCAGAAGTGCTCCGCTGGTTCGACCGTCATCCTGGTTGGCTCCGTGGCACAGTCCGAGCGTTTCCGCCGCCAGCTGATTGACTCCGTCAGCTCCCTGCACGTGGCACACCCGCAGGACATCGAGTCCCAGATGGGTCCCGTTGTTCAGAAGCCGGAAGAGAAGCTGCTGCGCGGTCTGACCACTCTCGGCCCGGGCGAGCGCTGGCTCATTCAGCCGAAGGAACTGGACGAGACTGGCCGCCTGTGGAGCCCCGGTGTTCGTGAAGGCGTCAAGCCCGGTTCCGAGTACCACATGACTGAGTACTTCGGCCCCATCCTGGGCATCATGACCGCTGACACCTTGGAAGAAGCAATCGAGCTGCAGAACGCACCCGATTACGGCCTGACCGCAGGTCTGCACTCGCTGGATGCTGACGAGCTCGAGCTGTGGCTCTCCAAGGTCCAGGCAGGTAACCTGTACGTCAACCGTGCAATTACCGGTGCAATCGTTCAGCGTCAGCCCTTCGGTGGTTGGAAGAAGTCCACCGTGGGTTCCGGTACCAAGGCTGGTGGCCCCAGCTACCTGATCGCTCTGTCCGATTGGGAGCCCGTACAGGCAACCGCAACCGCTGTCACCCACTCCGTGACCGTCCGCGAGACCCTGGCTACCATCGAGAACTCCGAACTGGGCAAGCGCGAGGACTTCGCATTCATCAAGCGCGGTGTCTCCTCTGACGCACACGCTTGGGACACCGAGTTCGGCTTCGGCCACGATCCCTCGAAGCTGGGCGTGGAGCGCAACATCCTGCGCTACGTACCCACCCAGGTTCTGGTTCGTGCAGACGAGTCCGCATCTGCAGCAGAGACCCTGCGCGTTGTGCTCGCCGGTCTGGCAGCTAACGCACCGGTTGCTCTGTCCGTCGGTAAGGACCTGCCGGTCGACGTCCGTGGCGTCCTCGAGAACAAGGGCATCAAGTACGAAGTCAAGTCGGACGCTCAGTTCCGCGAGTACCTGGCTTCGAACGCTAAGACCCCGGTTCGCGCACTGGCTGGTACTCCGCTGGAAGGCACCCGTATCCGCTACATCGGTAACGACGTGAAGTCCATCTACTCGGCACTGGGTGGTCGCCCGGATGTTGCAGTGTACTTCGCACCGGTCACCGAGGCTGGCCGTATCGAGATGCTGCCCTTCCTCCGCGAGCAGGCTGTTTCGATTACCGCACACCGTTTCGGTAACCCGAACCACTTCTCCGAGCGCGTCATTTCTTCCCGCTAAGGCGCTGTGAGAGTTTAGCTCTCTCGTCTAAGGCTCAGGGCCCTGCACCTTCATGGTGTGGGGCCCTGAGCCTTTTTGTGCGCCCTGTACCTTTTACGCACCCTGTACCTTTTGCTCGTCGTGTTGTACCCGTTGTGTGCACCGTATCCCTTCCGTAGGCTCCATAACGTACGGAGGCGCCCGGTAATTGGGGAGTGGCTTTGTAGAGTGTACGCAGCGGAGCGAATGATAAATAGCGGGACTAATCGGCTCTTGAGAATGGATGGAGGGGCTGGGCACAGTCTAGTAGATGAAAAATAATGTCTTAGAAGTAGTACGGGGGTGTTTAGACGTGCCCCGCGTTACTTCTTATGTGATAATTGGTGTAGGACGTTTCGCTATCCCACACGCGGAACGACACCGTGCGCGGGACGGTCCGCGCTACGCAAAATCACACTGAAAGGACACCGCTGCTATGAGCAACGTTCCCGCAGAACTCTCGTACACTTCTGAGCACGAGTGGGTTTCCGCTCTCACCGCTGAGGGCACCGTCCGTGTTGGTATTACCGACCACGCTCAGGATGCACTGGGTGACGTCGTCTACATCGACCTTCCCTCTGTCGGCGACTCTGTAGCTGCTGAGGATAGCTTCGGTGAGATTGAGTCCACCAAGTCTGTCTCTGATCTTTTCGCTCCTATCGCGGGCGAGATTGTTGCAGTGAACGAGGGTCTGGAAGATGATCCCGCGCTGGTTAACTCTGACCCCTACGGCGAGGGCTGGATTGTTGAGATTCGCCCCGAGAACGCTGATGACCTGGCAAACCTGCTGGATGCAGAAGCATACAAGGCCGAGCTGGACAAGCTCTAAGTCGATAGACTTCTAAGACCTTCTATAGGCCTCAGATAAGAGGTACGTAGTGGTGAGACGGCGAGACCGATTGGTCTCGCCGTTTTTCTTTTAAAATGCACACAAACGCAAATAGTGGGGCGCATTTAAGGTTCTTCTTGAGGGTGTCTAAACCTGTTGAAGAGGCTTGAAAGATGGCTAAACCCCAAGTGGGAGCCTCATTCAAGTTAAATGTGATGAAAACTTCAACTATCGCGAGAAGATAAAATTTTCCTTGTAAAGCAGTCCAATGTGGGAAAAGTATGTTCACAATAGTGGAATTTTGTTAAAATTGGTACTGCCACTGCTGGAAAGTGTCTGAATGTGTGGTTATTTTTGGGTTCAAAACGCCCCTGAAAAGGGTGAACTGAATAGCAAAATGCCTTGTGAGGCTATAAGATTGTCTCGAAGGTTTGCGGTTTATCATTTCGTGATAAACAACTAAACTTATCTATCACACTCTCAACACTAAGCAAAGATGTTCGGTACGCTGCGATAACCCCTCGCCAGGGGAACGAGCCACTCACTCAAATTTCGGCTCGTATCGACATCGTCTGAACAAGTACCCGAAAGACATAGATGACCTCACGCATCGATGAGAACCTCACTAACGCTGAGGTTCAACTAGAGGACGTGGAGAACGGCGGCTCTGACCGTAACCCGCGTGACGTTAAGAGCCGGACCATTGGTCAGGTTCTTAGCCAGCTTGACCTGGAGTTCCCCGGAATTAGTGCATCCAAGATCCGCTTCCTGGAGGAGCGCGGTCTCGTGCACCCCAGCCGTACCGAAACCGGTTACCGCAAGTACTCCCAGACGGATATTGAGCGCCTGCGCTACATCCTCACCATGCAGCGCGACCACTACATGCCGCTCAAGGTAATCCGTCAGCACCTGGAGGACATGGAAGCCGGTCGCGTACTGAACTCCATGCCTGCCACCGTAAGCGAAGACGTGCTAGACACCGTCCTTGGCCCGAACGAGCAGGAAGGTCGCACCTACACTCTCCGCGAGCTGGCAGAATACGCTAACACCACCCCCGAACTGATTCGCGAGCTAATTGACTTTGGGTTGCTCGAAGACGGTTCGGATGTGGAGTACACCGATTACGACGTGCTGATCGCCCGCGTGAGCGCAGAGCTGACCCAGCACGGCATTCAGCCCCGTCACCTGCGCGCATTCAAGTCTGCAGCAGACCGCGAAATCTCCCTCGTGGAAATTGCGGTGGCTCCGCTGGCTTCGCGCCGCGACGCAGCCTCCCAGGCTCAGGCGCAGGAACGTGCCGACAAGATTCGCAAGTTGTGCCTGCAGTTGCACGCAACCCTCGTCGAATCGGCAATGCCTACCTACGAGTAGGCGCACGAAGACGCAGACTACCGGACAGTCTGCCGCTCGTAAACCCTCAGCGGTTCTACCGCACCCCGAACGGGGATTTCCCTCGGGAAACACCACTGACCATGGTGATTCCCTCTATAGTCCCTACCCGCACCAACGGGTAGCGGCCTCTAGACTTGGACGAAGCCGACGCTGGCACGCTCGGAATTTCTACCCCTTCGTCCAACACGAAGAGCTTTCTCACCGGGGGCTCCCGGCCTGCCAAGGCTATTCACTCAACTCAGCGGTAAATGCGTACGGACTACCAGCCCGTACGCATTTACTTTTTAAGCTCCTCCCTGTATAAACTCCCCTGTGGGATGGGCACCCCGAAGAGCGAAGGGAACAGTGGGGGAGGAGCGTCCCTACACGGCGTTAATGAGACAAGAATGAATCTGAAAAGATCATTCGCTTCGGTGGGTTCAATTTTAAGTAGAGCCCTCTATCAGTTAAAATAGATTGAACAACCGCGCCTATCGCGCATCGGTCGCACTGTCGAACCGCTGTGTAGTATTGAAAACCGCGCCGGAACCCAGTAGAGGAGCCACGCGAATCATAGATGTAGATTCTAAGGCCTAACCCTAGAATCTCACCCCGAAAATCGGGGGCTACACCGGAACGAAGTCGACCACATTTGATAGGGCGCGGTGAATCGCATTAAACGGGTTAACGAAAAGGAGGGACCGTGCTAGAGCAGCAGGTAGCCGAAAATGCAGGCGAGGCCGCAGGCACCCATGAGGCACCCCAGGGCTTCGACCAGCCCCTGGACGGTTTCGACACCCTCTTCCCCGCAGCACCGCCTCCGCGCGGTGAGCAAGGCGTACTCTTTACCGACCCGGTCTCTGTCGTCGAGGAAAACCTCGGCTACCGTGGCGCCGTCGCCTGCAAGGCAGCCGGCATCACCTACCGTCAGCTCGACTACTGGGCACGCACCGACCTGGTCGTACCCACCGTGCGTGGCGCCTCCGGCTCCGGTACCCAGCGCCTCTACAGCTTTCGCGATGTGCTCGTGCTTAAGATTGTGAAGCGACTGCTCGACACCGGCGTATCCCTGCAGCAGATTCGCACCTCCATCGAGCATCTGCGTACCCGTGGCATTGACGACCTCGCGAACATCACCCTGATGAGTGACGGTACCACCGTCTACGAATGCACCTCCCCGAGCGAGGTTATCGACCTGGTTCAGGCTGGTCAGGGTGTCTTCGGTATCGCGATTGGCCGCGTCTGGCGCGAAATCGAAATGAACCTCAACGGTCAGCCCGGCGAAGAAATGCACGAAAGTTTCGAAGGCGACGAACTTGCCGCCCGCCGTGCCCGCCGTGCACAGGCATAAAGCATATGCGTAAACCATTGAATATGCCCGCGCTCACTACCTACAAGGTGGCGAGCGCGGGCAGAACCTTTAAGCCTGAGAGAATATTCATTGCTCACTTGAGAAAAAACTCAAGATACACCCCTGTCAGACCCGGAAGAAAAGCGAAGATTCGCTAAAATAAAGGGGCATTACACCTCACTCATAAAAGGGACCTGCATGCCCCGCATCGTCAGTATCAGCAGTCTCAAAGGTGGCGTTGGCAAAACGTCCATCACTTTGGGGCTCGCCTCCGCGGCATTACACAGCGGACTCTCCACACTCGTTATTGACCTCGACCCCCACGGCGACGCCAGCACCGGCCTGGCAGTGGATGAAACCATCCCCGACGTCGCCTCTCTAATCGCTAGCTCCAATGAACGTGCCTTCGCTGAAGAAGCTGGTAGCTCCTCCTGGAATGCCCTCGTCGGCAAGCCCACCCTGCTGACCAATAACCCCGTGACCACCGGTAGCGTGAAGGTGGCGCGCGGTTCGGCTCGTTCCACCCTCGTGGACCGGCAGGAAGCGGCACCGTTCATCCGCCGATTCAAGCGCATGGTGGAGGCGGCAGCGGACGCCTACGACGTCATCCTGATTGACTGCCCGCCGTTCCTCGGAACCCTGTCTTCGATGGGCTGGGCGGTTAGCGAGCGCATCCTTTCGGTCGCAGAGCCTTCCCTTTTCTCCGTGGCGGGCACCGAACGAACCCTGCGCGCCATCGTGCGCTTTCAGCAGGAAAGCGGCATCAGCATTGACGGTGCGGGAGTAGTTATCAACAAGATGCGCCCCAACGACAGCGAACACCGCTACCGACGCGACGAAATGCGCTCCCTTTTCGGCGATCTTGTCGCAGAGCCGGTGCTCGCTGAAAGCCCCGTGCTGCAGCGCGCCCAAGGTGCCGCGTACCCGATTCATTTTTGGCCCGACGAAGAATCGGTTGATCCCGCCATGGACTTCACCCGCCTGCTGGCTGGGCTCATGGCTGACCTCTAAGCGCAGACCTCTACGGATTACTCATCTGCGGGCTCACGTAGTTTCAATGCTTGAGTGCGTCTTCTCAAAGAACCGCTGTGTTCTCAGCGCTGTGTTCTTTGGGAGGGCGCACTTTCGCATATCCGTCAACATTGACACCAGATAGTGGGAATAGCCGGTAGCCTCCACGCGTTATAGTGGCAGTAACAGAAATAACCCCGCTATCGAGGGGCACGCTGGGAACGAGCCCAGCCTCAACACCAACAACGAGAGGACCACATGAGCATCGAGAACGTAGAACGCATTGACGGCGTAGCACAATACGACCTCATCGTCATCGGCTCCGGATCCGGCAACACCCTCATCGGCCCCGAATGGGACGACAAGAAGGTCGCCCTCATCGACGGCGGCATCTTCGGCGGCACCTGCCTGAACGTTGGCTGCATCCCCACCAAGATGTACGTCTACCCGGCGACTATCGCGCAGAAGACCCGCGAGGTCAAGCACCTGGGCGTCGACGCACACGTAGACGCCGTGCACTGGGCGCAGATTCGTGACCGTATCTTTGCCTCCCGCATTGACCAGATTGTTGAAGGCGGCCGCAACTGGCGTGCCGGTCTGCCCAACGTCGATTTCTACGACCAGTACGCGCGTTTCGTCGGCTCCCACACCGTCGAACTGACCGACGGCACCCGCCTGCAGGGCCGCCAGATTGTCGTTGCGGCAGGTTCGCGCGCCGTGCTGCCTCCCGTGCCCGGTATCGACTCTTCCAAGGTCTACACCAACGACAACGTTATGCGCATGGACGAGCTGCCCGCCCGTATGGTCGTCATCGGCGGCGGCGTGATTGCGGCAGAATTCTCCCACGTTTTCTCCGCATTCGGCACCGAAGTAACCCAGCTGAACCGCTCCTCCCGTCTGCTGCGCGGCGTGGACGAAGAGGTCGTGGCACGTTTTGAAGAAGCCGCAAGCAAGCAGTGGAACATTGTCAAGGATGCGTCCCTCTCCGAAATCCGTGAGAACGCCGACGGTAGCGTAACCGTCGTAGCTAAGCACACTACCGAGAACGGTGAAGAACTGCTCGAAATCCCGGCAGACGCTGTGCTCGTGGCAACCGGCCGCCGCCCCAACACCGACACCCTCAACGCGAAGAACTACTTCGACGTGCAGGACGGCGGTCAGCTCAGCGTCGATAAGTACCAGCGCGTGCTCTACAACGGCGCGCCCGTACCCGGCGTCTACGCCCTCGGCGACGTGTCCAGCCGCTACCAGCTCAAGCACGTGGCAAACCACGAGGCACGCGTTGTGCAGCACAACCTCAGCCACCCCGAGGACCTGCGTGCCAGCGACCACCGCTACGTACCGGCTGCCGTCTTCAGCAACCCGCAGATTGCTGTGGTCGGCATGACCGAAGAGCAGGCGCGCCAGGCGGCTGAACGTGAAGGCTTTGAGATTACCGTCAAGGCACAGAACTTTGGCGACACCGCCTACGGCTGGGCAATGGAAGACAAGATTGGCCTGTGCAAGCTCATTGCCCGTAAGGACAACGGTGAGCTGCTCGGTGCACACCTGGTCGGTGAAGAGTCCTCCGTGCTCATCCAGCCGCTCCTGCAGGCAATGAGCTTCGGCATGGATGCGCGCACCCTCGCACGCGGCCAGTACTGGATTCACCCGGCACTGACCGAAATCGTTGAGAACGCGCTGCTCGGTCTGGAATTCGACGAGCCCGCAAACTAAGAACCCGCCATCTAACGACGGCTAGATAACGTCCGAAAATCGAGGTTTCTAGCGAACAAACAGAGAGGAGGGGATCGTACCTAAGCGGTACGACCCCCTCCTCTCGTTATTGGTGGCCAGAGCCGGTTATGCCTTGTCGCTGTCAGACTTCTGCGGGTTCTGCTCTGCAACAGTCTTCTTCTCAGTCTGCGCGGGCTTCTCAGCGGGAGCATTAGCGGAAGACTTCTCAGCCTTTTTTACCTCTTCAGCCTCCTCTTCCTGAGGCTTCTGCATCATCTCGGCGGTCTGTTCACGCAGCTCCTCAAACTTCTCAGCCGCCTGCTCACGCAGCTCGGCAAGACGCTCCGCCTGGTGGTCCGCGTACTCGTGCAGACGCTCTGCCGCCTGCTCACGCAGTTCAGCGAACTTCTCAGACTGCTCCGCCGCGTACTCCTGCAGGCGAGCCAAAGAATCCGACGTGCTATCGGAAACCTTGCCGTACATCTCATCCACGTAGGAGGAGAAGTCCTGCAGAATCTTCGCGCGGCGCAACTTCTGCGAAGGAGTCAGATAGCCGTCCGCCTCGGTCAGATCGCGGTTCATAATGCGGAACTCGCGAATACCCTCAGCGCGGGAAACCAACTGGTTCGCCTCGTCCACGAGCTTCTGAACTGCAGCACGAACCGCCGGGTGAACAGCAGCCTCCGGGATGGAGAGCGAACGCGGCAGACCCAAGTGCTCCAACTGCTCGGGCAGGGTATCCGGATCCAGGGTCACCAGAGCCGCAACGAACGGCTTCTCATCGCCTACCAGCATCGCCTGAGAAACCAGGGGAGAGGTACGAAGATGAGTCTCCGCAATACCCGGAATCACGTTCTTACCGCCGGCGGTGACAATGATTTCCTTCTTGCGGCCCACAATCTTCAGGTAGCCGCGCTCATCGAAATGAGCCAGGTCACCGGTACGGAACCAGCCGTCCTCAGTGAACGCCTGAGCGTCCTCTTCGGGGTTCTTGTAGTAGCTGCTAATCACGCCCACGCCACGAACCAGAAGCTCGCCGTCCTCAGCAATATAGCCTTCGGAACCGGGGATGAGCGGGCCAATCATGCCAATCTGGTACGGGTTGATGCGGCCAGCCGCAATCGGGGCGCAGGTCTCGGTCAGGCCGTAACCCTCAACCACCTGCACACCCACCGCGTGGAAGAAGTGCGCCAGGCGCTCGCCGAGGGGACCGCCGCCGGAGACCGCGTAGCGCAGCTCGCCGCCCAGAGCCGCACGCAGCTTCGAGTAGACCAGCTTGTCGTAGAGAGCGTACTGCGCCGCCAGCTTCAGCGGGACACGGCCCTCAACCTTCGCCTGTGACCAGCGCACCGCAATATCGGTGGAACGCTCAAAGAGCGACTTATTGAACTTGCCGCCCTTAGCCGCCTTCGCCATGGCGCCCTCGTACACCTTCTCAAAGACGCGGGGCACCACCAGCAGCATGGTCGGCTTGAAGCTATCCAAGTCAGCAGCCAGGTTCTTAATATTGGGGGAGTGACCGATGACCAGACCGGCATCCAGTGCCAGCACCTGAATCAGACGCGCCAGAACGTGCGCCAGCGGCAAGAAAAGAATGGAGGAGTTGCGGGAGTTCGCAATCTCGGGTTCGACCATTTTGGTGTTGACACTCAGGTTTAGGAAGTGGCCGTGAGTCAGCGCGCAACCCTTGGGGCGGCCGGTCGTGCCGGAGGTATACACAATGGTCGCGATGTCATCACAGCCGGCAGCGGAACGTACCTGCTCCAGCTGCTCATCGCTCACCTCGGACGCGCGAGCGCTGAGGGCATCAAGGTCGCCGTTCTCAATGACCCAGCGGTGCTTGAGCTGGCACGGTTCAGAAGTGGAAGCGGCGTATTCTTCAGCCTCAGCCACACGATTCAGGAGCTTCTCATCCTCGACGAAGATGGCGACAGCCTCAGAATGGGACAGCGCCCATGCAGCCTGGGCGGCAGCGTTCGTCTCATATACCGGCACGGAGACAGCACCGGCATACCAGATGGCGAAGTCAATGACGGTCCACTCGAAGCGGGTGCGGCTCATAATGCCCACACGGTCACCCGGGCGGATACCAGAGGCAATCATGCCCTTAGCCAGGTCGGTCACCATCTGGTGGAACTGCTGGGCTCGAACCGGCTGCCAGTTACCCGGCGACATCTGACGGCGGTACAGCACCGGGTTGGAGCTATCGGCTCGGTGGCGCTCAACAATGCTTGTCAGGTTCAGCGAGGGGTCGACAAGAACCTCAGCGGGAGTGGAGAAGACTTTCATAATGCGCCTTTCAAATCAGGGCGTAAGCTCGGGCGGTCCGGTGCCGCGGGCTGTCCTCGATTTCTCGAGGTGCCGTGATGGCTTTCTGAGTGTTCTGTCCACCGCGGCGGGTGATGCATTCGCCGGTGTGCAGCGGGCGGAACTGTCAGAATTTAGTGGTTTAGTGATGCGACAAAAGCTTGAACAGTAGAGAGAAGATACTCGGCGTCGTAGTCGAGCGTTGCCACATGGTAGCTGCGGGTCAGCCACCTAAATTCTACAGGAACTGAACGATGTTCGAGAAAATATTTATGGGAGCTATCCGACACAGTATGATCGCCCAGTGAACGCAAATACAGAACCGGCGACTTCAACTGCGGGATCAGAGCACGAGTCTCAGCACCCAAAAGATGTAGCTGATGCACTGCTGCCGTTGGAACGATAGAATACGCGCCCTCGCTCACACCCGGAACCGCAATATCAGACCCGATCGCCTTGAGCACCGGCAGAACCTTCGACACCTTACCGGCGTGACGCATCATCGGGTTCACATCCACCATGTAGGGGTTGATGAGTACCGTACCCGCCACCGGCAGGCGCGCCGACAGATGGGTCGCCACCGTGCCGCCCATCGACATACCAACGACCACCACACGCAGACCCTGATCGGCTAGGCGACGGTACCCCTGCTCGGCAGAAGCTAGCCACTGCTCATAGGTGCTATCGCGCAAATCTTTCCAATGAGTACCGTGACCGGTCAGCAACGGCATCTCCACCGCATACCCGAGCTCCATAAAATGCTGAGCCAACGGGCGCATGCTATGCGGTGAACCCGTAAAACCGTGCACCAGCAAAATACCCACAGAATGCTGCGCCGGGTCAGGACTAAAAGAAACGGGGGAGTGATCGAACGCTTCCTGGTCGCCCTCGAGGCGACGCGCCAGGGAGTCCTTAACATTTTGGGTTGCTAGAAGCCGGCGCTCGCGAGCCTTGCGGTGCATCCGCTTGAGCGGCTCCAACGAGTTATCAAAAATGCTCATGGTCCTCCTTAGCCAACCTGCGCGAATATGAACGCAGGTGCAGGCTCTATAGCGTACCCCGACCGGCTACCGCGGGCACAGCGCCGATGCTGGTATATCGCCTCCAGCGCACCCAATACACCGGTGCGCAGAAAAATCGTTCTCTTTTCTTTAATTATCGCGCGTTCTCTCGCGCCTCTCCAGACACGCTAGAATTGAGCCGGGAACATTCAGAGAGGAGACCCCATGCCTAACGCCGCCCTCTATTCAACGCTCAAGATTCTTGGCTCCCCCCTGCTGCAGGGACTGTACCACCATGACGTGGTGGGCCTTGAGAATCTGCCCGAGGGTCCCTACATTGTCGCAAGCAACCACCTGGCGTTCTGTGACTCCATTTTCATTCCTCTCGCCATGCCTCGCACCGTGAACTTCCTCGCCAAGAGCGACTACTTCACTACCCCCGGCGTGAAGGGGCGCGCCATGGCGGCGTTCTTCCGCGGTGTTGGTCAGCTTCCCATGGACCGCTCCGGCGGTCAGAAGAGCCAGGAATCCCTCAACGCCGGTGCGCAGGTCCTTAAGGACGGCGGCGTTATCGGTATCTACCCTGAAGGTACCCGTAGCCCCGACGGACGAGGTTACCGCCCCAAGGTCGGTGTCGCCCGCCTCGCAGTTGAAGCAGGCGTGCCCGTAGTGCCCGTCGGTCAGATCGGTACCGACCTGATTCAGCCCTCCGGCTCGAACCGTATCCGTCTGCGCCACGACGGCAAGCCCATCCAGGTGCGCACCATTATCGGCAAGCCCCTCACCTTCGAGGAATACACCGACGGCTCAGACCTGAGCCACCGCGTTCAGCGTGAAATCGCCGACCGTATTGGCTCCGAGATCCGTGCCCTCAGCGGCCAGGAATACGTGGACGTGTACGCCGACCGCGTCAAGAAGCTCATGGCTGATAAGAACATGAGCGCTGATGAGGCAGTTGCACACCTGCAGCACTAAACCTGCTGCACTAAACATTGAGACAGCACCCCAAACGGGTGCGCACATACGCCAGAGGGCGGGATGCGGTACATGCCGCATCCCGCCCTTTCGTATGCCGTTCTGCAACGGCACTTATCAACCCGCTTATCGCCGCCGCCAGGTGGCGCCATCTAAACATGTGAGATGTACCTGACAGCAGGGTTAGGGGATGAAGCAAGCAAGAGTACAATTAGTCTATTCATCCCTGAGAACCACGTGCACGTACGCCGAACACGGCGCACCGGGCACCCGGACCAGGGCTGAACCAGAAAACGCACAAGACCATCCCGATGGAGTGAAGATGAGCAACCAAAACCTCAGCACCTCGCAGGCCCCCGACCACGGCCTGGACACCTGGCGCGAGCTGCACATTGACCAGCAGCCCACCTGGAGCGAGCACGAAGATTTTGAAAGCACCATCGCCGAACTGAACTCGGTGCCCCCGCTCGTCTTCGCCGGTGAGGTCGACGCCATGCGTCAGGCACTCGGCGAGGTTGCCGAAGGCCGCGCATTCCTCCTGCAGGGCGGCGACTGTGCAGAAACCTTCGCGGGCGCAACCGCCGACAAGATTTCCGGCCGCGTTAAGACCATCCTGCAGATGTCCGCAGTGCTCACCTACGGCGCGTCCATGCCCGTGGTGAAGATGGGCCGCATGGCGGGTCAGTTCTCCAAGCCGCGCTCCGCAGACATGGAAACCCGCGGCGACATCACCCTGCCCTCCTTCCGCGGTGAGACTGTCAACGGCTTCGACTTCACCCCCGAAGCACGCGTGCACGACCCCAAGCGCATGCTGCGCGGCTACCACACCAGCGCCTCCACCCTGAACCTGATTCGCGCCTTCACCAAGGGCGGCTTCGCAGACCTGCGCGCCGTACACCAGTGGAACCGCGGCTTCACCTCCAACCCCGCGCATGAGCGCTACGAGAAGACTGCCAGCGAAATTGGTCGCGCCCTCAAGTTCATGGAAGCCTGCGGCGTTAACTTCGAAGCACTCAAGACCACCGACATGTACGTCGGCCACGAAGCCCTGGTAATGGACTACGAGCGTGCCCTCACCCGCATCGACTCGCGCACCCAGCTGCCCTACGACACCTCCGCACACTTCCTGTGGATTGGCGAGCGCACCCGCGGCGTCAACGATGCACACGTGGACTTCCTCTCCAAGGTCCGCAACCCCATCGGCGTGAAGCTGGGCCCGACCACCACCGCAGAGGATGCACTCGCACTGATCGATAAGCTCGACCCGAACCGCGAGCCCGGCCGCCTGACCTTCATCACCCGCATGGGCGCGAAGAACATCCGCGAGAAGCTGCCCGCAATCGTTGAGGGCGTGCAGGCTGAAGGCGCGAAGGTTGTTTGGGTAACCGACCCGATGCACGGCAACACCATCTCCGTGCCCTCCGGCTACAAGACCCGCCGCTTCGACGACGTGCTCGACGAGGTTCGCGGCTTCTTCGAGGTGCACGAGGCTCTGGGCTCGTTCCCCGGCGGTATCCACGTGGAGATGACCGGTGACGACGTGACCGAGTGCCTGGGCGGCTCCGACGCCATCGACGAGGCAGCACTGGCTGACCGCTACGAGTCCCTGTGCGACCCGCGCCTGAACCACTCGCAGTCCCTGGAAATCGCGTTCCTGGTCTCCGAGTACCTCAAGAACCGCGCATAAAACGCTCACGCTTTTCGCCGCGATAGGTGGCGGAGAGTAGCAGACGCGACAATGCCCGGGTCTTCACTCACACTGAGTGAAGACCCGGGCACGTGCGTTTAAGTAGCGCGCGGTACAAACGGGGAAAAGACGCTCAGGAAGGCGCGCTGCTAGAAGGTCAGGAACGCCTCAATATTGCGCCACCACTGAGACTGCACGAGCGAGGTCGCAAGCCACCAGCCGGTAAAGCTCGAACCCATACCCAGCAGAATGAGCGCGAGAGCCCAACCGCCCACCGCCATACCGGAGGGCGGAGTCCTAAACTGCTTAGCGGGCAGGCGAGGATCCTTCTTCGAAGACTGAGCGGAATCATCAGAAATACCCGTAGACTCCTCAGCCTCAGAAGCGCTCGCCGCCACCTTAGCCTTTGAACGGCGCGAACCCGAGGGGCTCAACGAACGTTCCGCCTGAATCGGGGCGTACTCGCCGTTAGCTGAGATGAACTCCTGCTCTGTTTGTGGACCAATACCGACGGACTGAGTCTGCGGGCTCTTCGCGCCCGCACGACGGTCAAGGAAAGAACCCAAACCGCGCTTAGCGGACTTCTTGCCCTTCTCCGGCTCGCCCTCAGAATCCTCGTCATAGGGAGCGGAACTGACCAGCGGCGGAATACCCTGGCGGTTTAGCACCGAGTCCTCAGCGTCAACGTCGGCAAGGTGCACACCCTGACCAGCCGCCGATGCGTCGTACACGAGGCTGTCGGGGGAGTAGACATCGTAGACCAGCAGATCGCGGGCATCGCTAAACGCACTAATCGGGGTGTTACGCACCATCTGCGCGGCACCGCTACGCTCCGCAATATCGGCAACAGCCTCCCAGAGGGGAAGCTCCGGCTCCGGGCACGAGGGGGCACGCCAAGCACGCTCGGACTCACCCAGTGACTCAGAAATCTCCAGCAGGGCAGTGAACAGCTCGGTCGCATCCTCGGGACGGGCGTGAGGCTGCTTGCGGGTACACCACGAAATCAGCCCTGCAATATCGCGGTCCGCACCCGGCGCCACATCGGTCAGCGCGGGCATCTCAATATTGGCGTTGTGGTAGAGCACCTGCTGGTCATTTTCCAGGCCCACAAAGGGCAGGCGACCGGAAAGCATGCGGTACATCATCACGCCGAGCGCAAAAATATCAGCCTGAGCGCCGACCTTCACCTTCGGATCAAGCACCTCCGGCGCCACGTATGCGGGGGTACCCATGGGGGCACCCGCATCCACCTGATCGTCACGGCGGGAGAGGCCGAAGTCCGTGAGTTTTACCTGACCGTTAGCGTCGAGAAGAATGTTGCCCGGCTTGATATCGCCGTGCAGGTAGCGGTTCGCGTGAACCTCGGAGAGCGCCTCCACCACCGGAATGAGGATGTCCAGTGCCTCACCCAGGGAAAGCGCGTTACGCACACGCAACAGCTGGCTCAGGGTGCAGCCGTGCACGTACTCGAGCACGATGTACATGACCATCTGACGCGAAAAATACTCGGTACCCGAAGAAATCACACCCACCGTATGACCGCCGCCGCCCACCTGGCGCATCGAGCGTTCCTCACGGTGGAACTTCTGACGGTTCGCTGCATCCTCAGCCAAAGCGGGGGAGAGAACCTTGAGCGCAACCGGGTTATTCGACCACAGGTCCAGCGCATAATACACCTCGCTCATGCCGCCGCGGCCAATGAGCGAACCCACCTGGTAGTGCCCCTCAATAATGGCGCCACTGAGCCACTGCGAAGAACCAATAGCGGTATCCGGGGCAGCGGGACGAGTGGCGGGAGGAACAGAAGTATTAGAAGAACGGGGGTTCACGGGAGAAATCCGGCGTGGGCTGGGAGTATTCATACGTCTCAACATTTTAGCCCGCCCACCTGGGCAGACGCGATGCCAAAGAGCACCGAGCAGGTGAACACTCAGCGAACTCTTAAGAAGCGCTGGCGGTTCCGACCCCAACGCACGAACAGCGGGCAGCACGCAAGAACGAAAGAATCCGGGAGGGGCGCCGAACCTGCGGCGGGTCAAAAGTGGTAAATACGTGCCAGCTCTGGCACTCTTAAAAGGTGACTAACGAAAATATTGCTCAGACCTTCGCCCTCGTCGGCGAGTGGGTAACCATCCCCGAAATTGCGCAGGCCCTCGACCTGAAGGTGACCCGCGTTCACAACCTGATTTCTGACGGTACGCTCATCGCTCTGCGCGACCCGGAAACCAACGTGCGCAAGGTTCCCGCACTGTTCCTGAACGGTTCGCGAGTACTCGAATCCCTCAAGGGAACTCTTGTGGTCCTGAAGGATTCCGGCTTCAGCGATGAAGAAGCTATCGTGTGGCTGTACACCAACGACGACTCTCTGCCCGGCCGCCCGATCGACGCACTGATTGACGGTCGCAAGACTGAGATTCGTCGCCGTGCGCAGGCACTGGCTTGGTAATACCAGCTTGGTAATAGTGGCTCAGTACTATAGCTAAATAGGTTGAGGCGGCATACTTCGGTATGCCGCCTCAACCTATTTAACGTTCTAACTGTGTTGAACCTCTACGCCTTGCGACGTAGCGCATCTATGCCTTGCGGCGCAGAGCACGACCCACGATATCGGTCAGCGCCGCATGCGTCAGCTCGTCCAGGTTCATCGCCTCCAGCGCCTCAAACACAGCCTGAGACTTCTGCTCAATCAGCTGCTCATGCTTGGCGAAAGCGCCCGAAGAAACCATCAGCTCACGGATGCGCTCCACCTGCTCATCGCTCAGCTCGGGGTTGCCCAAGCTATTGTGCAGAAGCGCCGCGTCCTTCTCGTCGAGGACGGCGGAGGTGAGCGCCACCAGCACGGTACGCTTACCCTCACGCAGGTCATCGCCAGCGGGTTTACCGGTCACCTCGGGCTGGCCGAAGACGCCCAGCTCGTCATCACGCAGCTGGAAACCCTCACCCAGCGGCAGGCCGAACGCACGGTAACCGGCAAGTACCGGGTGCTGCTCGCTCACGGCACTTGCACCGCTCTCCAGCCCGGCAGCCTGCAGAGCCAGAGCACCACCAATCGTGAAGGGGTGCTCGCACGAGTACTTGGCGGACTTGAAACGAATCACGTTCAGGGCACGCTGCAGAGCCGCCTGAGCGTCCTCGGTTTCCAGAACCTCGGAGTAGACATCCAGGTACTGACCCGCCAGAACTTCGGTGCGCATCCGGTCAAAAATAGTGCGTGCAGGAGCGCCATAAATCGCTCCCTCACCCAGGGACGCGAAAACCTCGGCAGACCACGCCAGGGTCAGGTCGCCGGCAAGAATACCGCCGGTCAGACCGTAGTTGAAAGCATCACCGCGCCAACTATTCTGCTCGTGCGCCGCCTCGAAACGCTTGTGCACGGAGGGAGCGCCGCGGCGGGTATCGGAGCGGTCGATAATGTCGTCGTGAATCAGTGCGGAGGTCTGGAACAGCTCCACCGCCATGCCGGCCTTCACAATAGACCAGGACGCGCGGTTCTTGGTTACGGGTGTGCCACCGGCACCTCGCCAACCCCAGTAGCTCAGCAGGGCACGCAGGCGCTTGCCGCCGGTGGAGAGGGATTCAATAGCCTCCAGCAGGGGTAGAGTCTCAGCAGAGATGCCCTCGAGTAGCTCGCGCTGGCGGGCAAAAAACTCAGCCATGAGAGTGTCAAAAGCGTGCAGGTAGGCTCGCTGCTCTTCAGCAATACGCTCAGCGAGGTGCGCAGAATCCGCCGGGATATTCGGCGCCGCTACGGTGAGGCTCTCGGTCGCCTGGGGAGTGTGTGCTCCGGAAGGAGAAGGGGGAGTCATACTATCCTCGCTGATGGTCGCTGTGTACGGTCCTGATGCGGTGCGGTGTGCACTTCTTCTAGCTTAGTGGAGAAAAGTCCAAGAGAACGCATTTGCGAACATGTTTGCGATAGGTTGCCTCTATTTTTCGTAGAAATGTGCTATATTTTCGGTAGGTAGGCGTAGAAGCTATGAGAGGAGGCGACATGGGGCAGGCGCGAACCAGCAAGAACAGCGGCTCAAGGAACGGCCGCGTCATTATGCACCTGGACATGGACGCCTTCTTCGTCAACGTCGAACTCCTCGAAAACCCCGCTCTGCGCGGCGAACCCATTATCGTGGCGCCCCTGGGCCCCCGCTCGGTCGTCTGCTCCGCCTCCTACGAGGCGCGCGCTCACGGAGTGCGCTCCGGCATGCCGCTCAGTCGCGCCCGGAACCTCAGCCCCAACGCGACTGTCCTGCCGCTGCGCGGCGACTACCGGCACTACTCCCGCGCCGTCATGGCGATCCTGAACGACCTGAGCCCTTACGTTGAGCAGGTCAGCGTGGATGAAGCCTTCGTGGACCTAACCGGCGCTTATCTGCACGGCCAAGACCCCGTCGCCCTGGCGCAGCGCGCTCGCGACCGCATCGCGCAGGAACTCTCCCTGCCCTCCTCTGCGGGGGTTGCGCCCAATAAACTGCTTGCCAAAATGGCGTCCACCGGTAGTAAACCGAACGGGCTGTGGGTCATTCCACCCGAGCGCGTTCAAGAATTTCTTGACCCGAGAAAAGTCTCCGACCTGTGGGGAGTGGGTGCGAAGAGTACCGAGCAGCTCTCCCGATACGGTATTCACACCATCGCCCAGATGAGGTCCATGAGCCTGGACTGGCTCAAAGAACGCTTCGGTACCGCCCAGGGCGAGCACCTCTGGGCCATGGCGCGCGGCATTGACGAACGCCCCGTAATCACCGAACGTGAAGAGAAAAGCATGGGTGGCGAGCACACCTTCGAGACGGATACGACCGATGCCCAGGAGGTGAGCGCTGCTATTCGGGAGCTGAGTCTCAAACTGGGAAAGCGCCTGCGCACCGCCGGGAAACTCGCCGGAGGGCTCAGCCTCAAAATTCGCTACAGCACCTTCGAAACGCACACCCGCGCTATCCCACTAAACGTGCCCGTGGACTCCGGTATGCAGATTGTCTCCCTGGCGTTGGAAGCCCTGCGAGCAGATGAAATCGTGGTAGGGCAGGCGGTACCCCGCGCCCTGCGACTCATCGGAGTGCGCGCCGAAAAGCTCGCCCGCGCAGAAGACGGGGTGCAACAAACCCTCTTCGACTCCATCGAGAGCGGGGCAAACCCACGCTCCATCAGAACCGCCTCCGCCAGAACCGCCTCAGCACAACGAGGTGGCGGAGGAGTGGACAATAGCCCGCAGAACGGTACTCGCTCGGGAGCTGGCGCTCACTCGGGGTCTGGTGCCCGCCTCGTGAAGAGCGGCAGATGGTCCGAGGTTGAGCACGTCATGGACGCGATTCACCGTAAGTACTCACAGGAAAGCCTCAAGCCAGCCTCCGGAGTTACCGCGCCCGAGAAGAGCATTGACGAAAAGAGGTCATAAAGAGCTTCTGTCCGAAAAAAGGATGCGCCAACCCCACCCCGCGCGGTACGATGGGAAACATACGACCGGAAACATACAGTGGGAAGAAGCGCCCACCGCGCCAGCTGATGCACTAGCTAACCCGGCTGATACCGACGTCATCTTGAGTAGCGACACCTCAAAGGAGAAAACGATGGCACTGTCCGAGCGTGAACAGAAGGTTCTGGACCAGCTCGAAGAACTCATGAGCAATGAGGATCCGCACTTTGCCTCCTCCATGTCTTCAACCGGCAATACTGCGCCGGTTTTTAGTGCTCGCCATTTGGCTCTCGGTATTCTCTTCGTTTTCATCGGCCTGGGCATCATTATTGGCGCGGTCGCATCTAACATGATTTGGTTGGGCGTATTTGGCTTCCTCTTTGCGGCCGGTGGTGTGTACTTTGCGACTACCAGCAAGAAGACCCCGGTGGATTCCTTCCTCGGAGGTAAGGCAGAAGGTGCAGCGCGTGTGCGTCAGCGTGAGCAGAAGGAGCGTTCCTCCTTCATGAACCGGCTGGAGAACCGCTGGGACGAGCGTAATAACGGCCAGCTCTAAAGCATTTAGGGTGCAGAAGCTTCGCGGCTTAGCTCATAGAGCTGACCCCCGATGCGAACATCTCAAAACTCAAGACTGATTAAGCGGAGGTAAGAATTCTCTTACCTCCGCTTTCTTGTGCCCATTTTCTGCACTCAGTTCCCGGTGCCGGGTGTTGTGCCCCGAACCGTGAACAGACCCGAACGGTGAACAGACCTGAGCCCCCTCGAAGCAGGCAATCTGAGGGTTGCACACTGAGCGGGAATACGCCCGAAGCTGTGTAGAAGCTGTGCGGCAGCGTTAAAAATGCAGAAGAGAGCATAAAAACACTAAAAGATACTCTGCTGGGTGGGGTAGGTGGTGGAAAGTGGGGTAAAGTGGAGGGGAAAGCTGAAAGTCAGTCCTATCGCCGTGCCCTCAAACAGACGGCGGAGGCGCCGGCCCGGCACACCCCGCCACCGGCACCTACAGGATTCGTGGAGCAACCACGCTCCCGCAGGCTTCAGCACAATGGCACACATCAGGGGCACACATCGGGGAGGTGAAGTGAATGTTCTTAGGTACCTACTCGCCACGAATGGACGCCAAAGGACGCATCATCCTTCCCGCCAAATTCCGTGAGGAACTCTCAGCAGGCCTCGTTCTGACCCGCGGTCAAGAACGATGCCTGTACGTTTTCCCCGCCGCAGAATTTGAACGCATCCACGAGCGGATGCGCACCGCGCCCCTGCCCGGACGAGCCGCCCGAGACTTCCTGCGAGTCTTCCTCTCAGGAGCCTCAGACGAACTGCCCGACAAGCAGGGACGCATCACCATCCCGCCGATACTGCGCCAATACGCAGGACTGACCGACAACCTCGTCGTCATCGGATCCGGTACCCGCGCAGAAATCTGGGATGCCGCCGCCTGGGAGGAATACCTCGCCCGCACCGAAGCTGAATTCGCCTCCCTCGACGAGGACCCGTTCAGCCCGCTGCTCTAACCGGCATCCCGCCGACGCGACGGCTACCGCCCCGGCATCTCTAGCACCCGCACCACTCTTCCGTAAGCCTTCCCGCAGGACAAACTCTCACAGGAGCACCCATGAGCGTAGAACACGCCCCCGAAACCGGTACGACCGACTCCGGTACTGCCGCCAAGGCCCCCGGCGCATCCATTGAGAACCTCTCCCAGCGTGAAGCCAGCGAACGCCACGTGCCCGTCATGCTGGACCGCTGCATTAACCTGCTGGCACCCGGCATTGAACGCGCCGTCGAGGAGCGCGGCACCGCCTACGTTATTGACGGCACCCTCGGTATGGGTGGCCACTCCGAGGCGTTGCTTGAACGCTTCGAAAACCTTGTACTCATCGGCATTGACCGCGACCTGCAGGCGCATGCCATCGCCGGTGAGCGTCTGGCACGCTTCGGCGACCGCTTCGTACCCGTGCACGCCGTCTACGACGAAATTGACCGCGCCATGGAAACCGCCGGCGTGCAGGGTATCGACGGCATCCTGATGGACCTGGGCGTCTCCTCCATGCAGCTGGACGAACGCACCCGCGGCTTCGCATACTCCTACGACGCGCCCCTGGACATGCGCATGAACTCCGAAGACGAGCTCACCGCCCGCATCGTCGTCAACGAGTACAGCGAAGACCAGCTGCGCCGCATTATCCGCAACTGGGGCGAAGAGAAGTTCGCATCGCGTATCGCCCGCGCCATCTGCACCGCCCGCGCCAACGCGCCCCTGGAAACCACCGGTGAGCTCGTACGCATTATCCAGAAGGCTGTGCCCGTCGCCGCGCAGCGCACCGGTGGACACCCCGCCAAGCGCACCTTCCAGGCGTTGCGTATCGAAGTGAACCACGAACTGGAAGCCCTCGAACGCGCCGTACCGGCAGCCCTGGAGGCGCTCAACCTTGGCGGCCGATTTGTCGCCATGAGCTACCACAGCCTCGAAGACAAAATCGTCAAGAGGGCACTGACCGCGGAGGCAACCTCCAAGGCACCCAAGGGCTTCCCGGTAGAGCTTGAAGAGCACAAGCCCACCATCAAAATCATTACCCGCGGCGCCGAACCGCCTACCGACGAGGAAATTGAACAGAACTCTCGCGCCGCCAGCGCCAAGCTGCGCGCCGCCGAGAAGATCCGCATCCCCGCCAAGTAGAAGACAGAAAGCGAAGAAGAGTGAGCACCCAGCACGCATCCCAGCGCCCCACCCGCACCCAGGGCGCCCCGCGGAGTCGACGCGCCGGTTCCTCGCGCCCTGCCGCCGGCACCCCCGGCGCCGTTGGCTCTACCCGCGCATCCTCTACTGGCGGCTCTACCGGGGCGAGCCGCGCCTCCACCCGAGCACACTCCGGCCGCACCCGCACCGCACGTCTGGAGCCGGTCACCGCCTCCCAGCCGGTGGTCCGCCCCGTCAGCACCGCCGCATCTCACGGTGGTAAGCGCACCTCAACGAACGCGAGCCGTGTTCCCTCGAGCGTCCGTGCGGCAGCACGCACCGAAGAAGCACGCGAAACGAAGCCCAAGCAGCGTAACCCGCTGTCCACTGTGCGCCGCCGAGCCCGTAAGCTCAGCCCGCCCACCATGCTCGCTGTTTTTGCGGCAATTCCGCTGACCCTGATTTTTATTCTGCTGCTTAACGTGCTGATTGTGACCCGACAGTACGACATGGTGGATTTGCGCGCGCAGGAACAGCGCCTCGTGCAGGAGAACCAGGCGCTGCAGCAGGAGATTGGTTTCAAGGAAGCCCCGCAGGATTTGGCGATACGCGCCAGTACCCTGGGCATGTTTGTGAGCTCTTCGCAGGCGACCCTGAACCTGCAGACTTCCACGATTGAGGGCACCCCCGCCCCGGCTGCAAGCCCCACCGGTATTGAAGGATCCAAGCAGGAGAACCTGATTTCGCCGCCGGCAGCGGGTTCGGAAGAAAGCTACGCCAAGGGCATTGTGGATGCTGACAAGTCTGTTCAGCAGCGACACAGCCAGGCGAGCGCTACGGCAAAGGCATCTGCAAGCGCCTCGGCAAGCCCCACTCAGCAGGCCACCCCCGCTCAGCAGGCTAACCCCGCACCGGCGAATAGCGCCCCTGCTAGCCCGGCTGCTTCCGCCGCACCGAGCGCCGCTCAGCAGCCCGCAGCAAGCCAGGCTGCACGATAAACAATATTGACCACAGGATGCGTAGCATCACCGATAGACTAGACCAGCGAAAGGACCACCGCATGAGCTCCGACGCGCGTAAGAACGCGAACGAATCGGCATCTGGTCAGCCGGATCTGACCCGCCGTGGCTTCGTCGCAGGCGCCGCAGCCACCTGCGCTCTGGGCGTTATCGGTGCGAACCTGTTTATCCGTCAGGGCTTTGACCCCGGTGCGGTGGCGAATGCGTCCCGTCAGAAGCGTCTGCGCTCGCAGGTGCTGCCTGCGGTGCGTGGCCAGATTCTCGATATCAACGGTAACGTTATGGCGCGTACCGTGCAGCGTTATAACCTGACCGCGGATCAGAGTGCCGTGGCGACCTTTAAGCGTTACAACGAAGACCGCACCCAGAAGGTTGAGGTCACCCCCAACCAGCTGGTGTACGAGATGGTCGATATTCTCAAGACTGTTGACCCGGGCATTACCGATGAGTTCATCAAGTCCAAGCTGGACGGCACCTCCAAGTACTCGGTGATTAAGGCAAATATCACCCCGGAAATTTTCAATAAGATTGATGCTCTGGGTGCGCCCTTCATCTACGGTGAGGCGTTCTCCCAGCGCCTGTACCCCAACGGTAGTGTGGGTGGCTCCGTGGTCGGCAAGTACAACATTGTTGAAGAGGCTGACGGCAACGGCAAGGGCGGCACGGTGTCCCGTAACTTCTCGGTGGGCATTGAGCGTGTCTTCGAGAAGGAGCTTGCCGGTACCCCCGGCGAGCGCACCTACGAGATTAGTGCTGATGGTGTGCGTATCCCCGTGGCGAAGGAAGAGCAGCGCCTGGCGGTGGACGGTAAGAATATTCGTCTGACCATTAACCGTGATGTGCAGTATTTTGCGCAGCAGGTGGTACGTGCCCGCGCTGAGGAGCTGAAGGCTGAATGGTGTACCGCCATTGTTATGGATGTGCGTGACGGCTCCATTTTGGCTCTCGCTGATTCCTCCACGATGGACCCGGGGGCGGCAACTATTGAGGATGCGGCGGACATGACTCCGCGCGCTATTTCGCAGAACGTGGAGCCCGGTTCGACCGAGAAGATGCTGACTTCTTCGGCGCTGATTGAGCAGGGCCTGACGACTCCGACTAGCGTGTATGATGTGCCCGCGACCCTCACGATTGACGGCCAGACTTTCAAGGATGCGTTTGAGCACGGGGCGCAGCGGCGTACTTTCTCGGGCATTATTACTGACTCGATGAACACCGGTACGGTGCTGGTCGGTCAGAAGCTCAGCAAGGAAGAGCGCTACAACTGGTTGAAGAAGTACGGCGTCGGCGAGTTTACCGGCATTGAGCTGACCGGTGAGGAGCAGGGCCTGATTGCTGATTGGCGTGATTGGGATGGCCGTCAGCAGTACACTGTGCTGTTCGGTCAGGGTGTTGCGCAGACTCCGCTGCAGACCGCCATGATTTTCCAGGCGCTGGGCAATAAGGGCGTTCGTCTGAAGCCGCGCATTGTGGACGCGATCATTGACGCCGACGGTACCGAACATAAGCGTGCCGTGGAGCCTGGCGAACGCATGGTGAGCGAGCAGACTGCCGCCTCCTGTCTGACTCTCATGGAGAATGTGGTGGAGCAGGGCCATGCCCGTCCGGCGAAGGTGACTGGCTACCGCGTGGGCGGTAAGACCGGTACCGCGGAAACTCCGAGTGAGAAGGGCGGCTACGACGGCAACACGACCTCCTTTATTGGTGTGGCGCCGATTGAGAACCCGCAGTTCTTGGTGGCGGTGACCATGCAGCGTCCTGAAGGTAGCGTGGGTACGAACGGTACGACGGCTGAATTCTCCAAGATTATGGAGAAGACTCTGCACACCTATAATGTGCCGCGTTCTACCGGTGAACCGGAGTTGATTCCGCTTTTTGCTGAGGACAGCCCCAATAAGACGAGCTAAAGGCAAGCGGGGGAGAGGTGCCCGGTAGCTGATTCGTGATGAAGAAGCGCCGGTACTGAACACCTGTCGAAGCCTAAAGACCGTAGAATATTGAATGACCCTGTGTGCCTTGAGCGCATTGACCATACAGAGCTCACCGCTTCGGACAGCGGAGAGGAAAGAAGGACGATGGATACCGCATCTCACGCACCCGGCCAGAACCTGCTGGGCGGCGACGCTCAGACTCTGCGCCCGAATTCTGTGCGCCCGGTGAGTTTGGCGCACCTTCGCGAATATCTGGAGGGCTTGGGTGCTCAGGTGAGTTCCCAGCCGGCTAACGGCGTTCAGGGTTCTGAATCCGGTGATTCTGTTGAGGTCACAGGTATCAGCATGGACTCCCGAGGTGTTCGCCCGCAGGACCTGTACGTGGCTCTGCCCGGTGCGAAGGTGCACGGTGCGCAGTTTGCTGATGCTGCGTTGAAGCTGGGTGCTTCCGCTATTTTGACGGATGCTGCCGGTGCGCAGCTGCTGGGTGAGGCGCCGGTGCCTGTCCTGGTGACTGAGAACCTGCGCGAGTATGTCGGTCCGTTGGCTGCGCTGATTTATGGTTCGGCGTCGTTCCCCGCTACCCACCGTTACGCGGTGACCGGCACGAACGGTAAGACCACCTCCACCTATATGCTGGAGTCGGTGTTCCGCACCGGCCTGGGTGTGAAGACCGGTCTGATTGGCACGATTCAGATTCTGATTGATGGTGTGTCGGTTCCTTCGAAGATGACCACCCCGGAGTCTCCTCACGTGCATTCTCTGCTGACGATTATGGGTCAGCATCAGGTGCGTTGCGCCGCAATGGAGGTTTCCTCACACGCGATTGATTACCACCGTGTGGACGGCGTGAAGTACGCGGTTGCTGGCTTCACGAACCTGACTCAGGATCACCTGGATCTGCACGGCACCATGGAGCATTACTTTGAGTCGAAGGCTCAGCTGTTCACTCCCGAGCGCGCCGAGCTGGCTGTGATTACTGCTGATGACGAGTGGGGCGAGAACATGTTCTCCGCCGCTTGCGAGCAGATGGGTGCGCAGCAGGTGCACCGCCTGGTGACTGCGCGCGGTGCCGGTCTGGCTGAGGTGCCGGCAGAGTTTGGTGCCCGCGACTGGGCTGTGGTGAAGGTTCAGCGTGAGGGCCTGGGCCATCGCTTCCACGTGGCTAACGGTGCCGGTGAGAGCGTTGAATGCTACACCGGTCTGCCCGCTGATTTTAACGTTTCGAATGCTGCGCTGGCGGCGCTCATGGCGTACCTGGATACTGACTCCGCTGAGCGTGAGCGCCTGCTGCCTGAGTTGGCGTCCGGTTCGGCTCTGACTCCGGTGGTGCCGGGTCGTATGCAGCTAATTTCTTTGGCTCCGCACGCGATTGTGGACTTTGCACACAACCCGGACGGTCTGACCCGTGCCCTGGAGGCAATGGACCGCCCCGGCGACGGTAAGGTCATGATTGTTTTCGGTGCGACCGGTGAGCGTGACCAGCTCAAGCGCCCGATTATGGGTGCGATTGCGGCACAGTATGCAGATATTGTGGTTGTGACTGATGACGATCCGCACGGTGAGGCGCCCGAGCCGATTCGTGCCGCCGTTGAGGAGGGCGCGCAGAAGGCTGAGAACCGCCGAGCCACCCAGATCCTGAATATTTCTCCGCGTGCCGCCGCTATTGATGCGGCAATTGCCCTGGCGGGCGAGCATGACGCCATCCTGATTGCTGGCCGCGGCCACGAAACCGAACAGGATGTTGACGGCGTGGATATCGCCCTGGACGACCGCGTTGAAACCGCCCGTGCCCTGCGTGCGCACGGTTTCGAGATTCTGCCTGACTACCAGCGCATGCTCGATGAAAGTGACTCTAAGACCGCTGAAGGTATGGTGAAGAATGATTAAGCTCAGCGCCGCCCAGATTATTGAGGCAACCGGCGGCACCGCTATCGGCCTGGAGGGCCGTGAGGAGCAGGTGTACGCAGACTTCGCCACCACCGACTCCCGCGAGGTGCAGACCGGTACCCTGTTCGTGGCGAAGCCCGGTGCGGTCACTGACGGCCACAGGTTCATCCCCATGGCGTTTGAGAGGGGCGCGACCCTGGCTCTGGTCGAGCGTGAAGTACTCGATGAGCAGGGCGTGCCCTACCCGAGCATCCAGGTACCCGATGTGGTGCTGGCGATGGGCGATTTGGCGCGCTACTCCATTGAGCAGATGCGTGCTCAGGGCGAGCTGACCGTTGTCGGTATTACCGGTTCTGCCGGTAAAACCACCACCAAGGACCTGCTTGCCGCGATTTTCACCCCTGAGGGCCCGACCGTTGCGCCGGTTGGTTCCTACAACAGCGAGGTGGGCGTGCCTCTGACCGTTTTCCGTGCCGATGAGTCCACCCGCTACCTGGTCATTGAGATGGGTGCGGACCATGTGGGCAACATCGAGTACCTGGCGAATATTGCGCACCCGGACCACGGCGCGATCCTGAAGGTTGGTACCGCGCACGCTGGCGAGTTCGGCGGCGTGGACAACATCGAGCGCACCAAGGGCGAGCTGGCTGAGGGTGTTCAGCCGACCGGCTCCCTGGCTCTGAACGCTGACGATGAGCGCGTGCTGCGCATGGCGTCGCGTTCGGTTGCTCCTGTGACCTACTTCGGCGTGGGTGAGAAGACCGACGCGAACGGCCAGCCCTACGAACGTTACGTGGCGGCGCTGAACCTGCGCACCACCGACGCCGGCTGCCCCGAGTTCACTCTGCGCCTGCCTGACGGTAGCGAGTACGAGATTTCCTCGCAGCTGATTGGTGAGCACCATGTGCACAACCTGCTGGCTGCGGCAACGGTTGCCTACAACAGCGGTATTTCCGGTGAGAAGATTGCTCGCGCGCTCAATAAGGCTGCAGCGGCTTCGAAGTGGCGCATGGCGCGCACCGACCGCGCCGACGGCGTGACCGTCATTAACGACGCCTACAATGCGAACCCCGAGTCGATGGCGGCGGCACTGCGCACCCTGGCGCAGCTGGGCCGCACCGTTGACCCGGCAACCGGTCAGCCGCACCGCACCTGGGCTGTTCTGGGTGCCATGCTAGAGCTCGGCGACGCCTCCCTGGAGGAGCACGACCGCATCGGCCGCCTCGTGGTGCGCATGAACATTTCCAAGCTGATTGCTGTGGGCGACGAGACGAAGCCCACCTACAATGCGGCTCACCTGGAAGGCTCCTGGGGTAACGAGGCAACCTGGGTGCAGACCCCGGAAGAGGCGGAGCAGATTCTGCGCGCCGAGGTTCGCCCCGGTGACATTGTGCTCTTCAAGTCCTCGAACGGTGCGAAGCTGGGCATTCTGGGTGACCAGGTTGCTTTCGCCGAGTACACCTTCGGCGCTGAGGAAGAGCAGGCGCCGACCTGGCTTTCTGCCGGTGACTTCGTTGAGACCACCGACTTGAGCGACCACCTTGCCGCTCACCTGGACAGCGCAGCTAACGCCGACCATGACCGTACTTCGACCGAACAGACCACGAACGAAGGGTAGCGCTTTATGATTACCGTGCTGATTGCTGGAATCTTCGGATTCCTCATCTCCCTCACCGCGCTGCCGGTGTTCATCAAGAAGATGAAGTCCCTGAAGCTTGGCCAGCTCATCCGTGAGGAAGGCCCGGCAGCCCACCAGCACAAGGCGGGCACCCCCACCATGGCGGGTCTGATTTTCATCCCCGCGGCGATTCTCGCCTACTTCTTGACCCTGGCTGTGAGTGCCCTGTTCTTCGGTACCGCACCGATGCCGACCGCTACCGCGTGGCTGACCATCGCCTTCACCCTGGGCATGCTCGGCGTGGGCGCGGCGGACGACATCATGAAGTTCCGCAATAAGGGCAACGAAGGTCTGACCGAGAAGCAGAAGACCATCGGCCTGCTGGGTGTGACCCTGCCCTTTGCGTACCTGGCGTTCCAGTTCCCGAACGAGTCGGGTGCTCGTCCGGCGTCGACCGCTATCTCGTTCGTGCGTGACCTGCCCATCGACCTGTTCGCGGCGGGTGCGGTCTTCGGCTCCATCCTGCTGGTTGCCTGGATTACCCTCATCTCCCTGTCCGGTACGAACGCGGTGAACTTCACCGATGGTTTGGACGGCCTGGCTGGCGGCATCATGATGACCATCTTCTCCGGCTACCTGACCATCAGCATCTGGCAGTACGTGCACGCCTGCTCCGCCGGTGCTGGCACCGCCTGCTACGATGTGCGCGACCCCGGTTCGCTGGCGCTGATTGCTGCTTCCCTGGTGGGTTCGCTGGCTGGCTTCCTCTGGTGGAACGTGTCGAAGGCACAGATCTTCATGGGCGACTCCGGCTCCCTGGCGCTCGGCGGCGCAATGGTTGCTTTCGCACTGTTCACCCGCACCGAGCTGCTCCTGCTGGTCATCGCCCTGATCCCCGTGCTGGAAGTGTTCTCTGTGATCGTGCAGAAGTTCGTGTTCAAGACCAGCCGTAAGCGTTCGGTGGCAGCGGGGGAGAAGCCCCTGCACGCGCACCGTTACTTCCGTATGACCCCCTTCCACCACCACATGGAGAAGGTTGGCGTCAACGGCAAGTTCTCAATTGATAAGAAGGTCATTCAGCCCGGTACCGTCAGCAGCGGCGAGGTGAACTCCGTGTTCCGCCTCTGGGTTATTAACGCCCTCTGCGTGCTCGTTGCCCTGGCGCTGTTCTTCGGTGACTGGTTCTCGCAGACTTCTGGAGTGATTCACTAATGTCAACTAATGAACAGCCGGATGCCGCTCGCATTGAAGCGAACGCTGCCGCTATTGCGGTGAACCCGGTATACGAATCGGAGCGCCTCTCCGAGCTGACCCATTGGGGTGCCCCCTGGGCTAACCTGCGCGTGGTCGTGGTGGGTATGGGCACCAGCGGCGACGCTGTGACCGACGTGCTTGCCCAGCTGGGCGCGAAGATCGTTGTCATCGACGGCGCGGATACTCCGGAGAAGCGTGAGCGCATCGAGATTTACAAGAACGCGTACGGCCCGGTTGAGGGCCTGTTCGGTCCCGAGCACATGCGTGCCCTGCCCCTGGTGGACGGTCAGGAACCCGAGCTCGTGGTGACCTCTCCGGGTGTGCGTCCCGACCACCCGGTGATGCTGGACGCTTATGAGCGCCGTATCCAGATTTGGGGCGATGTTGAGCTGGCATGGCGTTTAAACGAGCGTAGTGGCCTGCCGACCCCCAAGTGGCTGTGCCTGACCGGTACGAATGGTAAGACCACTACCGTGGGTATGGTTGATTCCATCCTGAAGGCTGCCGGCAAGAAGGCTATTCAGGTAGGCAACGTGGGCATGCCGATTGTGTACGCCATTGCCGATGATGAGCCCTATGAGTTCTTCGCGGTGGAGCTGTCCAGCTTCCAGCTGCACTGGACCCATTCGATGTCCCCGTACGCTTCGGTGGTTCTGAACATTGCTGAGGACCACGTGGACTGGCACGGTTCGTTCGAGCGTTACAAGGCTGATAAGGCTCGCGTGTATGAGCACACTCAGGTTGCCTGCATCTTCAACACCGACCATGTGGACACCCTGCGCATGGTTGAGAACGCGGATGTTATTGAGGGCGCTCGCGCAATTGGCTTCAGCTCCACTGAGATGCCCGCCGTGTCGATGCTCGGCCTGGCTGAGGACATCATGGTGGACCGCGCCTTCTTGAAGAACCGTTACAACGAGGCGTATGAGCTGGCGGTTCTGGAGGATTTGGCTCCGGCTCCCGGTAAGATGCCTGCGAAGCACACCGTAGAGAACGCTTTGGCGGCTGCGGCTCTGTGCCGTGCGGCTGATATTGACCCGAAGGCTGTGGGCGCTGGCCTGCGTTCCTTCAAGACCGGTGCGCACCGTAACCAGCTGGTGGGTTACGCAAACGACATCATGTGGGTGAACGATTCGAAGGCTACGAATCCTCACGCCGCGAATGCTTCGATGAGCGGTTACCCCTCACTGGTGTGGATTGCTGGCGGCCTGTCGAAGGGCGTTGAGTACGATGAGCTGATTGCTGCCCACGCGCAGCGTCTGAAGGCTGTGCTGATTATCGGTACCGATACTGCGGCGTTGAAGTCGGCATTGGCTAACCACGCTCCGCAGGTTCCGACCTACAATATGACCGCCGCTGTGGCTGATTCTTCGGACGGCATTGCCGTGATGAACGCGGCCGTTGCGAAGGCTGCTGAGCTGGCGCATCCGGGGGATACCGTGCTGATGGCTCCCGCGTCTGCGTCGATGGACCAGTTCAAGAATTATGCGGTGCGCGGTGATGCGTTTGCGAACGCTGTTGCCGCCCAGCTGGCTGACTCTTAGGAGGTTACCTGCAGGGGCGTCTCGGGTAACCGGGGTGCTTTCTGCGGGTTCTTCTCGGGGGTGGGATGGTAACGGTGTCCCACCCCTGAACCTTTTTCGTGTATTCGCCACGACGGATCCGTGGCAGTTGAGGCCTATAGGAGGGCATGTGAGTACCAGCGCATCTTCGGAGCGTTCGGCTTCTTCGGCGCGTTCGACCGCGAGTGGTCGTTGGGCGTCTTTGCGAGCCGGTTTGGAGGATTTCTCAGCGCCGTTCCGTGCTCGTGCCGGTAGGTTGTACCGTCGTGGTTTGAAGGCTGACCTGTGGGATGTGCCGGTGATGTTGCTGGTGACGACCCTGGGTCTGGCTATTTTTGGCTGCATTATGGTGTTGTCGGCTTCGAGCGTCACGATGATTTCGCAGGGCCAGTCGCCGTTCTCGCAGGTTTCGTCTCAGATCATGTTCTTGGTCCTTGGCGTGCTTGCGATGGCGGGTATTACGCGTATTCCGGTGGGCGTTTACCACAAGAAGTTTGTGGTGTATGCGATGCTGGCTACCGCTTTGGTCATGCAGCTTGCTGTGGTGGTTGTCGGCGTTGAGGTGAACGGTAACCGTAACTGGTTGAAGCTTGGCCCGGTGCAGATTCAGCCGTCGGAGTTTTCGAAGCTGGCGATTATTATGTGGCTGGCATGGGTGTATAGCCGCCACGGCGATATTTCTCGCAGTATTTGGCGCACGCTGTTCCCCTCGATTTATGGTGTGGGTGCCCTGGTGCTGCTGATTATGCTCGGTGGCGACATGGGTACCGCCATGGTGTATGGCTTCATTTTTGTGGGCATGATGTGGCTGGCGGGTGCTTCTCGCAGCTCGCTACTGAAGATTGGCGGCGCGTTTGCGGCGTTGGCGCTGGTGGGTGTGCTCAGTAGCGCGAACCGTGTGGCTCGTATTTTCGGTATTTGGGGTTCGTGCACGAACGCTAACTGTGACCAGGCGAATTCTGGTGAGGTGGCGCTGACGACCGGTGGCTTCTTGGGTGTTGGTCTGGGTCAGTCGCGTCAGAAGTATAACTACCTGGCTGAGGCGCATAACGACTATATTTTCGCCATTATTGGTGAGGAGCTGGGCCTGCTGGGTACGCTGGCGGTTCTGCTGCTGTATGTGGGCCTGGTGTACTGCGCGGTCCGTATTATGCTGCGTACTACTGATCCGCTGGTGCGTTTGGCTACGGGCGGCATCATGATTTGGTTGACCTCTCAGGCGATTATCAATATGGGCATGGTGTCCCGTATTTTGCCGGTGATTGGTGTGCCTTTGCCGTTTGTCTCCTATGGTGGTTCGTCGCTGTTGTCTTCGTTGTTTGCGGCGGGTTTGTTGTTGGCGTTTGCGCGGCAGACTCCGTTGCGTGGCGCGACGAAACCGTCGAATATTGAGACCCAGAGCGCGCGTGAGGTTCGTCGTGCGAATGCTGAATGGCAGCGTCGTACGCCGTTGCAGGATGTGCTGAATCAGGAAGAGGCTGCTCGTGCGGCTGCTGGTGGTCACCTGTTGAAGGAACATAATCCTTTGAAGGTTGTTTTCGGTCCGGAGAGCACGTTGCGCCGCTGGTTGGGTTTTGCGCCGGATCAGCAGCGTGAGTTGTCTCGTATAGCTCGTGAGCAGCGGAAGGAGCAGGAGCGCCAGGCTCGGGAGCAGGTTCGTCGTGAGGAGGAACAGGCTCGCCAGGAGGCGGCGCAGGCTCGAGAAGAGGCGCGTCTGGCTCGTGAGGAAGCGCGTCTGGCTCGTGAGGAAGCTGCCCGTGTGAAGGCGGAGCAGAAGGCTGAAGCTCAGAAGCAGAAGGCCTCGCAGAAGCCTGCACCGAAGAAGGCAGCTCCGCAGAAGGCTCCCGCTCAGCCGCGTACCGGTCAGCAGTCGCGTGTTGCTGACGGACAGCCTGCGCAGAAGCGGACTGCTCAGGGTAAGCCCGCTCAGGCTCGTCCCGCTCAGAAACCTGCTGCTCAGAAGCGAGTGCAACAGCCTCGTGCTGCTCAGCCCCGTAGCGCACAGCACCGTCCGTCGGGCTCGCTACCTGCGGGTCTGCAGCCGTTGCATCCTGAGGACCGTCAGCGTCGTGCCCAGCGACAGGGTAATCCTCGACAGGGCGCTCAACGTCAGGCAGCGCCGCGACAGGGCACTCAGGCAAAGGGTACTCAGGCCAAGGGTGCTCCGAAGAACAGCGCTCAGCAGCGTCCGGCTCAGGGCGCGGCTCGGAACTCGGCTCAGCGCGGCACCCGCAAGCAGGGCTAAACCCCGCGGAACCCGCTCCGCGAAGCCTGCATATCGGGGGCTGGCAATCGGGGAAGTGAGCTGCGGTTCGCACCTCTACCCGTGATGAATATGTGCTGAATATAAGATAAAGCCCTCGCTGTTGAGTTGTAGCTCAATGGCGGGGGCGCTCTTTTGAACAGGTGCGATAGCGTAAAATGATGCTGTACCGATGTGTTGGGAGAAAGACCTATGACGAAGAAGGCGCCCTCTATAGTCTTCGCCGGTGGTGGCACCGCCGGTCATATTAATCCGATGCTCGCGATTGCGCGTGCGGTTCGTGATCTTGAACCGAACGCTAAGATTCTGATGCTGGGCACTGCGGATAAGATGGAAGCCGAGCTGGTTCCGGCAGCTGGTTTCGATATTGAGTTCATTCCTCGTGCAGCGTTCCCTCGTAGCATTAACCGTGCCGCTTTGGCTTTCCCCGCTAAGTTCTTTGGTGGCCTGTCGAAGACCCGCCGCATCCTCAAAGAAGCAGATGCAGACGTGGTTGTTGGCGTGGGCGGCTACGTGTGCCCGCCGGCGTATCTGTCGGCGTTGAGCGCTAAGATTCCCGTGGTGATTCATGAGGCGAACGCGAAGCCCGGTTTGGCGAACCGCCTGGGCGGTACGTTCGCTAAGTTCACCGGTGTGGCGTTCCCTAATACTCCTTTCCCGCGTGCAACCCTGGTGGGCATGCCGATGAAGGATGAGATTGCCTACCTGAACCGTGAGGCGCACCGTTCGAAGGCTCGCCGTAACCTGGGCCTGGACCCGCAGAAGCCGACCGTGATTGTGACGGGCGGTTCGCTGGGTGCGTTGAGCCTGAATAATGCGGTGGCGGCGTGCCGTGACTACTTTGCGGAGTGGGACTTCCAGATTCTGCATATTACCGGCAAGGGTAAGGCTGTTCTGGATGAGAATGGTGAGCCGCTGAGTGCGCCGAATTACCGTCAGATTGAGTTCAGCAACGGCATGCAGGATGTGTATGCTGCCGCTGATCTTCTGCTGGTGCGTGCGGGGGCGGCGACCGTCAGTGAGGTTGCCGCTGTGGGTGTTCCCGCGATTTTTGTGCCGCTTCCTATTGGTAATGGTGAGCAGGCTCTGAACGCTCGTTCTCTGGTGGAGGCGTCTGCGGCTCTGCTGGTGAAGGATGCAGAGGTCACCGGTGAGTGGTTCGCCCGTGAGATTCCGGCTCTTATGGCGAACCCGGAGGAGCTGGAGCGCATGGGCGCTGCGGCGTATGAACTTGGTATCCGTGACGCGGCGCGCGTTATGGCTGAAGCAGTATTGAAGGCAGCTGAGAAGTAATGACTGAATTGATGAATCTTGAGATGGTGTTGCCGGCACCGCTGAACCCGCCGTTCCCTGAGCGTGCGAAGATGAGCGAGTTGGGCCGTGTACACTTCATCGGTATTGGTGGCGCGGGTATGAGCGCTATTGCCGCTCTGATGCTGCAGGCTGGCGTGACGGTGAGCGGTTCGGATCGTGCCGAGTCGGCTACTGTTGAGTCTTTGCGTGCTGCGGGTGCTCGTGTGGGTGTTCCTCAGCAGGCTGAGAATATTGTGGATGTTGATACCGTGGTGATTTCTACTGCGATTCGTGAGGATAACCCGGAGCTTGTTGCCGCTCGTGCGCAGGGTCTGCGTGTGCTGCACCGTTCTGAGGCGCTTGCCGCTGTGATGGGTGAGTCTCAGGTGGTTGCTGTTGCCGGTACTCACGGTAAGAGCACGACCAGCTCGATGATTTCTGTGATGTTTGATCAGCTGGGTGCTGACCCGTCGTTTGCGGTGGGCACCGTGATTGCTGGTCGCGGCACGAACGCTCACCTGGGTGCTCAGGGCCCGGAGTCGATTTTTGTGGCTGAGGCTGATGAATCGGACGGCTCGTTTGTGCGTTACCGCCCGGCTATTGCTGTGGTGACGAACGTTGAGCCGGACCACCTGGATTTCTATGAGACCGATGAGCGTGTCTTTGAGGCGTTCAACCGTTTTGTGGGTTCGCTGTCTCCTAACGGTGTTGTGGTGACCTGCGCTGATGATGCGGGTGCGGCTGATTTGGCGGCTCGTTCTCGTGCGGCGGGTGTGCCCGTGGTGACCTACGGTGAGTCTGAGGATGCTGACCTGCGCATTAGCGAGATTACCAGTGCGGGTTCTTCCTCTTCTTCGCATCTGTCCTGGTCTTTTGAGTGCCGCGGTGTGCGTTATGAAGGCGAGCAGGATCTTGCTCTGAAGGTGCCCGGTATTCATAACCAGCTGAACGCTTCGGCTGCTTTTGCCTCGGCGTTGATTTCTGGTTACGAGGCTGCTGATATTGCTCGTGCACTGGCTGAGTTTGTGGGCGCTGACCGCCGCTTCACTCTGCGTGGTGAGGTTGCTGGCGTGAAGGTCTTTGATGATTATGCGCACCACCCGACCGAGGTCTTCCGTGCCCTGGAGACCGGCCGTACCGTGGCTGATGGCCACAACCTGTACGTGATTTTCCAGCCGCATCTGTTCTCTCGTACTCGCGAGTTCGCGAAGGAGTTCGCGCAGGCTCTGTCGATGGCTGACCGTGCTCATGTTCTGGATATTTACCCGGCTCGTGAGCTGCCGATTGAGGGTGTGACCAGTGAGCTGATTACCGGTGCTGGTTTCTCTGAGGTTCGTTACGCTACCGCTGAGGACGCTATTGAGGATATTGTGACGTGCGCTCAGGATGGCGATATTGTGATGACCGTTGGCGCTGGCGATGTGACCGCTTTGGGTGCGCGTCTGCTGGAGTCCCTGGAAATCCGTCACGGTGGCGAGTCGAAGAAGTCGGAGGCTTAGGCTGTGCCGATGAGTTCTGGTCTCTCTTCGGAGGGGCATTCCTCCTCGCGCGCGCCGAAGGCTCCGCGTTCGCGTGCTCGTTTGCGCGCCCAGCAGGTAGCTGAGAATGCGCAGGTTGAGGCTAAGAAATCTGAGTCTGTGCAGGCTGAATCTGCGCAGTCTCAGCTGACTCAGCCGCAGGCCACCCAGCCTCAGGTTGTGAAGAGCGCAGAAGCTACTGGGACTGCAAAGCCCTCGGAAGCTATGAAGTCTGTGGACGCCGTGAAGCCTGTCGAGGTTGCATCCTCGGAGGCTTCTGCCCAGTCTGCCGCTACTCAGCCTTCGAGCTCTGTTCGCCACATGCCGCGTAAGCCGGTGGTGCATAAGTCGCACAGCCAGAACGGTGCTGATTCTTCGGCGTCCAAGAGCGCTGCGGCGGTTCATTCTTCGGCGCAGTCTTTGAAGGATTCGGTGCGTTCTGCGCTGATGACCGGTCGTACCGTGTCTGAGGTTGAGCACGCGCCTGAGCTGTTTGATGTTGAGGCGTTTGAGGATTCTTCGTCGAAGACTTCATCCGCCAAGGGTGCCTCTGCTCAGCCTGCATCCTCGCAGTCGGTGAAGAGCGCAGAAAAGGAAGTAGCCGATCAGAAGGCTACTCAGAAGAGTTCTGACAAGAAGTCTTCTGCCGATTCTGTTGAATCTCGCGAAGAGTCTGCCGCTCAGAAGGCTGAGGAACGCGCCGATAAGGCGGGGGAGAAGGCTGTTGAAGAGCCTCGCCCCACGAGTCGTTTTGGTCGTTGGCGTGCCGAGCGTGAGCAGCAGCGTGCAGCGGAAATTGAGAAGGAGCGCGAGCGTGCGAGCCGTCAGGCTCACCGTGAGCGTCTGCGTCAGGATCCGGGTCTGGACGGTCTGCGTGCTGAGGAGCGCCCCCGTAAGGAGCGTGCGCCTCTGACTCGTGCCCGTAAGCTGCTGTACACCGTCTCGGCACTGGCTATTATCGCGGTGCTGTATGTGGTGCTGGTCTTCTTCTCGCCCCTGTTGGCGACTCAGAAGATCACGGTGCGCGGCACGTCCCTGCTGGAAACCACCCAGGTGGAGCAGAAGCTTGAGCCTCTGCGCGGCGTTCCGCTCACTCGCATCGATGAGAAGAAGGTGCGTGAGCTGCTCGGGCAGGATAATGTGATTCGTAGCGTGCAGGTGGAGAGCCGTCCGCCGCATGAGCTGGTGGTGACTCTGAAGGAGCGTACCGCGGTTGCGGTTGTGAAGCAGGGCGATACGTACCATACTGTTGATAGCGATGGTGTGAGCCTTCTGGAGTCGGCGACTCAGCCCGATACCTCGGTACCGCTGGTTCGTTTCAGCGGTGATGACCCGCAGACTTCGGCTGAGTTCCGCACTATTTCTACCGCGCTTTCGGCGATGCCCTCTGAGCTTCTAGCTCAGGTTAAGGAAGCCGGCGCTACATCAACCTCAAGTATCACTCTAACCTTGAGGGATAATACTACGGTGCAGTGGGGAACCGCTGAAGAGAGCGAGTTAAAGGCTAAGGTCCTGCTTTCCCTGCGCCAGGCTATTGCCAAACGTGCTCAGGAGGAGAAATCTTCCGAGACACAGACGCAGAAGGTGACCGTCTATGACGTGTCTGCCCCGCGCGTACCGGTGACCCGTTAGGGGAACCAATCAGGCGCTTTATCCTCCCTTTTTGTGTGAAATCCGCAAAAAGAGGGGGTAATTGCGCTGTGTGACTAGGAACCGACAAAAACAGTTTGGTATCCTAGCAGATAAAGTCATTCTTTAGAGGAAACCTTCAGGCTTAGATTAAGCTGCGGGTCTTCCGAAGCTGGAACACGGAACAATCGAGGAATACATGGACGCTGGAACTCCCCAGAACTACTTGGCAGTCATCAAGGTCGTTGGTATCGGCGGCGGTGGCGTCAACGCAGTCAACCGCATGATTGAGGTTGGTCTGCGCGGCGTTGAGTTCATTGCTATCAACACTGACGCTCAGGCTCTGCTGATGTCCGATGCAGACGTTAAGCTGGACGTTGGTCGTGAGCTGACCCGCGGTCTTGGCGCGGGCGCAAACCCCGAGGTTGGCCGTCAGGCAGCCGAGGATCACGCGCAGGAAATTGAGGAAGTCCTCAAGGGCGCAGACATGGTCTTTGTGACCGCAGGTGAGGGCGGTGGCACCGGTACCGGTGGCGCACCCGTCGTGGCACGTATTGCCCGCTCCCTCGGCGCTCTGACCATTGGTGTGGTGACCCGCCCCTTCACCTTCGAAGGCCGTCGCCGCTCCAACCAGGCTGAGACCGGTATCGCGGCTCTGCGCGATGAGGTTGATACCCTGATCGTTATTCCGAACGACCGACTGCTGTCGATTTCGGATCGTAACGTCTCCATGCTGGACGCATTCAAGTCCGCTGACCAGGTTCTGCTCTCCGGTGTGCAGGGCATTACCGACCTGATCACCACCCCCGGCCTGATCAACCTTGACTTCGCTGACGTTAAGTCCGTCATGCAGGGTGCAGGCTCGGCTCTGATGGGTATCGGCTCGGCATCCGGTGAGGACCGCGCAGTGAAGGCAGCTGAGCTGGCTATCGCTTCGCCGCTGCTGGAAGCATCCATCGACGGTGCACACGGCGTTCTGCTGTCCATTCAGGGTGGCTCCGACCTGGGTCTGTTCGAGATCAACGAGGCTGCACGCCTGGTTCAGGAAGTTGCTCACCCCGACGCAAACATCATCTTCGGTGCGGTTATTGACGACGCACTGGGCGATGAGGCTCGCGTGACCGTGATTGCTGCTGGCTTCGACGCAGTAAACCCGGAGACCAACTCCAACGCTTCCACTGCTGCAGCTACCCAGGCTCAGCGCACCCAGGCATCCTTCGGCGGTTCCACCGCTCCGGCTGCTAACGGCTACGGCTACAACGCACCCGCTGCTGCTCCGGCTTCCACCGGCGCTGCTGGCTTCGACGTTGACCTTCCCCCGGTTGTAGAGGAAGCTCCGGCTCGCCGCGACACCCTGGATGTCCCTGACTTCCTGAAGTAGTCTGCCCGGCTGTGAACGCATAGGCGTTGCACGGCTGAGAGTCTTATGAAGCTATAGGGGAGCTGAGAAACACGCACATTGTGCTGTTCTCGGCTCCCCTTTGCTATACCCGCCGTTATACCTGCTGACATCTGATGAAGGAATAGAAGATGAGCGATAACCCCAAAACTTCGCTACTTGCCTCTGCCGATACCCGCACCCTGGGTCCCTGGCGTGTGCGGGTGGGTTTCACCTCCCGCGCGGCGGGCAACCTGGGCCTGCATGTGGACGATGAGCTCGGCGGCGGTATGGATGCCTCCCTGGTGCGCACCCTCAACCACCGTGCCGCGTTGGAGGAGGCGCTGGGTACCGAGCCGTTCTTCTACCTGAACCAGGTGCACGGCGTGCAGATTGCCTACCCGGAAGACTACGCGGTGGAATCCTACGCGCCCGGTGCACCCGAGGAGCGTACCGCTGAGCGTGCCCGCGCGGTGCTGGAGAACTCCCCGGTCGCCGATGCGGCGATTAGCAGTGAGGGCGTGCCCCTGGCGATTATGGTGGCGGACTGCATTCCCGTGGTGCTGGTGGGTGAGCGGGTCGCGAACTGGCAACCAATCCTGGCGGTGGCTCACGCTGGCCGCCGCGGCCTGCTTGATGGCGTGCTTCAGCAGACCGTGCAGCGGATGCGTCAGCTCGGTGCGGAGAAAATTACCGCCTGGCTGGGTCCGAGCATTTGCGGTAGCTGCTACGAGGTGCCCGAGGCGATGCGCACCGAGTCCACCGAACTGATTCCGCAGGTGCATTCGGTGACCAGCCAGCAGACCCCCGGCCTGGACCTGCCCGCCGGTGCCCGCGCCGTGCTGGAGGAGGCTGGCGTGCAGGTGAGCATGGACTGTGCGCAGTGCACGTTTGAGGAGCCCGAGGTGTATTCGCATCGCGGGTTCACGAACCGCGGTGAGAAGCCGGGCCGCATCGCAGGTCTGGTGTGGATTGAGAAGGCGGCAGAGCCTGCCGCCTAGAGCTGCTAAAGATAGAACCGCTAAAGATAGAGCCGCTGAAGGAGAGAAGATGTCTGAAATGAACGTAGAAGAGAACCTGCAGTACACTCCCGAACGTGCCGAGCAGCTGCTGCAGAACTACCGCCGCGTGCTTGAGCGTATCCGCGCCGCGGAGCAGGACCACAGCGCCGTGCGTACCGAGGAGAGCGCCCCGGTGCAGCTGGTGACTGTGACTAAGTTCTTCCCTGCCTCCGACGCGGCGGCGCTGCTGGATGGGGGAGTGACCCTCTTCGGTGAGAACCGCGACCAGGAGGCGAGCGCGAAGGCTCGCGAGCTCGCCGCATACTGTGCCCAGCATGAGGTGCAGCCCCCGCACTGGGCGTTTATTGGCCAGCTGCAGACGAACAAGGCGAAGTCCGCGGTCAAGTACGCCTCCAGCGTGCATTCGGTGGACCGCCCCTCCCTGGCGGACGCGCTGGCGAAGGCGTACGCGAACCAGCTCTCCCGCTTTGAGGCGGGAGAGGCGCCCGCACCCGCGGCGGCGGAGCATGGCGCGCTGACCTGCCTGGTGCAGGTGTCCCTGGCGGAGGTTGCGACGGCTGGCCACGCCGCTGAGGGCGCGCGCGGCGGTACGAGCGCCTCCGAGCTGCTGGAGCTGGTGGAGCGCATCGAGAATCACGAGCATCTGCGCTGCGGTGGCGTGATGGCGGTGGCACCGCTGGGCATGAACCCGGATGAGGCGTTTGAGAAGCTTTACGGTTTGGCGTCGCTGGTGCGTGAGCAGGTGCCGCACGCGACCGAGATTTCTGCCGGCATGAGCGGGGATTTGGAGGCGGCGGTGCGTTGGGGCTCGACCTGCGTGCGCGTGGGTAGCGACATCATGGGTAAGCGCCCGGCGCTCTAGGCCCTTTAGCCGTTAGTCTTTTCAGCTGATGGGTCTGCTGGCGGCGGCATAATCATCGGTGCCCTGACCGCCCGCGCGGGGTGGGCGCTGGTAATATATACATGCCGGTGCATGACGTACCGTCACGCACACACCTTCTGACGAAGCACCACGGCAGACCCTGTACACCACAAGCAAAGAACAGCGAGAGAATCATGGCGAAGCAAAGCCGTCTGGCGGGTTTCCTCGGCCTGGAACGATACCAGGGCGCTGAGACGACGCCGGAAGAATCCCCGCAGGCTGTGCAGGCTGAAACCCGCCGGGAGGCAAACGCCTCCGCAGGGCAGGCTGCTACAGCACAGAAGACCGACAGCGCCAACAGGCTCTCAGCACTGCCCGGCTCAGCACAGTACAGCGTTGCCGAGTCGCAGAGCGAAACCTACCACCTGCAGGACGAACCCGCCTATACTGAACAGGAAGAGTACCTGCAGGCTGATAGCTACGATGACGGTACAGAAACCGAGTATCTGGACGCAGAAGAATCTGCCGACGGACGAGCAACCGTAGATGCAGCGGCATACGCCACCGCTCATACACCTGAAACCACAGCTGATCTGGCGGAAACCGAGCAGACTTGGGACGACGTCAGCGCAGACAATTGGGAGGACACCCCGGTGCCGAATACCGAATACACCGAGCAGTACGCCGAGACGTACTCCAACGACGGCTACTACGACCAGGGCTACGAGCCCGAAGAAACCAACGGATACACCTACGGTTACGAGGAAGAAGAGGACGAATTGCGTCGCATCACCACTATCCACCCCCGCTCCTACAATGACGCAAAGATCATTGGTGAGGCATTCCGCGAGAACATTCCCGTGATTATGAACGTGGAAGAAATGCCTGACGCAGACGCAAAGCGCCTGGTGGACTTCGCATCCGGTCTGGCATTCGCACTGGAGGGCCGCATTGAGCGCGTCACCGCTAAGGTGTTCCTGCTGACCCCCTCCAACCTGGAGGTTCTGGGTGTGGCTAACTCCGATGTTCCCGCCGGCTTTGAGACCGACGGCGAATTCCCCTTCGACCAGGGCTAAGGACTGATAGATGGGTTATATTTTCGCCCTCATTACGATTGTTGTCTACGTTCTCTACATTGCGATGCTGTTGCGCATGCTCTTTGACTGGGTGCGCATGTTCGCTCCGGAGTGGCGACCCAAGGGCTTTGTGTTGCTCTTCGCCAGCGGCGTGTATGCGGTGACTGACTGGCCGATGAACCAGTTGCGCCGCCTGATCCCGCCGGTTCGTGTGGGTAACGTTGCGTTGGACACCGGCTTCCTGATTCTGATTGTTGTGTTGTCTCTGCTGCTGAGCGTCATGATGCGGATGACCGCGACCTTCTCGTAAGCGCCTGCCCGCTAAGAGACGACAGCTGACGAGCACAAACGATAGACCCCCGCCTGCCTGACCCGTTCACGGGTTGAGCGCAGAGCGGGGGTTTTCTGTGCCTGTGTTTTGCGCCTGTGTTCTACCTGGGGGATCGTCAAAATGCCCTCTCGAAAACCTTCCCGAAAATGCGCCGCAGGGCAGAAAATACAAGGGGGACAAGCGGGGACTAGGGAGGATATTAGACGTGGTGAATCCCACCCTTGCGCAGAGCGAATATTTTACGGTTCAACCGATATAAAACCCGGTGCAGAACCCAAAGAATAGTAGAATTGGTGCCAACGACTGCATCGCGGTATAGCCGTGCCCTGAGCCACTGGGACCCTGAATTATTGGGACCACGAGCTATCTGGCTGGTGAATCCGCGGCACTCAACTTCATCACCAAACCCCGTAGGGATACCTAGAGGAGAAGCCCATGGCAATCACCCCTGAAGACCTAATCACTAAGAGCTTCAAGATCGTGACCGAAGAGGCCGGTTACGACCGCAACGAGGTCGACGACTTCCTGGACGAGCTCGTTGTCGAACTGCGCGCACTCTACTCCGAGCGTGACGCTCTGGAGCGTCAGGTTGAGCAGCTCTCTGCAAACGCACCCGATTCCCCCGCAGCGGCTGTAGCACCCGCACAGTCCTCCGCGGCACCGGCTGCACCTCAGGATGCGGCGGCACTGCTCGCCATGGCACAGAAGGTTCACGACGAATACGTGGCACAGGGCGAGAAGGCTAAGGCTGAACTGATCGAAGAGGCTGAGAAGAAGGCTGACGCTATGGTGAGCGAAGCTCAGCAGCAGCGCGAAGAGGTTCTCTCTCGCCTCACCGACGAGAAGGAAGAGCTGGAGATTGCTGTTGAGGCTCTGCGTGGCTTCGAGAGCCGCTACCGCTCCAAGCTGCTGCAGCACCTGGACGCACAGGTTCAGGAGCTGAAGAACCTCAAGTCCATCGAGGCTTCCGCATAAATCAGCGTGCCTAAATAAGCTAACGACGCTGCTAAGCTAACGACGCTTTGAGGCGTATGCCGCCCGGATTCTTTCTCTTCCACCGCTATTCACCGGGGAAGATCGAGAGAACCGGGCGGTATTCTCATGCCCGCCCGGCACGGCCTAAGAACCCAGCGTGTAAAGCGGGGGAGAGCACCCGCCACATCACCACCGAATACTCGATGCACTACCCCGATTTGCTAAGCTAGAGGGGCACTATCGAACGCGAGCGCGCCCTGCCTCTGTACCATGGGGCCTCCGCGCCGTAGGCGCAACAACCGGCACAGACTAGAGGAGAGCTATGACCAACACCCCCAAGACTGCTGAATCCTCAGTCGCACAGGTAGCCGATAACGCCGCCGAAGAAGCTACTGGTCGCCGCGTGCGCATCCTTTCTGGACGCTCCGCGGGTATTCTCGCGCTTGTGCTTGCCGCCGTCGTGTTCGCAATCGATCAGGGCACCAAATACCTGGTCGTTACCCAGATGCAGTTGGGGGAGCGCATCACCGTCATTGACGGGTTGCTGTGGTGGTACTCGATTCGTAACTCCGGCGCCGCATTCAGCATGGGTGAGAACGTCACCTGGGTCTTCACCCTCGTCATGGTCGCCGCCGCATCCGTGGTGCTCTACCTGCTGCGCCGCACCCGAGCGCTGTCCTGGACCCTCGCGCTGGGCGGCCTGCTCGGCGGTATCTGCGGCAACCTTTTCGACCGTCTCTTCCGGGAGCCCGGCTTCGGATCCGGCCACGTGGTCGATTTTATTTCCGTACCGAACTTCGCGATTTTCAATATTGCAGACTCCGCAATCTGCGTGTGTATGGCGTTCATCGTGCTGCTGAACTTCAAGGGTCTGAACCTCAACGGCACCCGCGCGCAGGCGCCCGCTGACGAAACCTCGGCTGATGAGGCCCCGGCTGGCGACAAGAACGCTGTTGAGAAGAACACGGCAGCGAAGGGCGCCAAGTAGCACCCGCCTGCGCTACATCGCAGCAGGCACGCGCCTACAGACGTTCTCACACAGACAACCCTCCCACACAGACAACCTAAGCAAACACCACCCGAAGGAGAGCCGCATGAGCGAAACCACCAACGCCGCCGAAGATACGGCACGCATCCGCGCCGAATTCACCGTTGAAGGCGCGCTCGCCGGTATGCGCCTGGACGCCGCGCTCGCCGGTGCCCTCGACGCGCCGCGCACCCGCACCTCAGGGTGGATTCGTGACGGCCACGTGACCGTGACCAACAACGGCAAGGCCGTGAAAATCGGCAAGTCCTACAAGCTGTCCGCAGGGGACGAGGTCGTCGTGGACGCACCCGCACCGCGCGATCTGGCGGATATCCGCCCCGAGAAGGTGGACGGCTTCCGCATCGTGCACCTGGACGAGGACATCGTTGTGGTGGATAAGCCCGCAGGCGTGGCGGCACACCCCTCACCCGGCTGGCACGGCCCCACCGTCATCTCCGCGCTCATGGGCGAGGGCATCTCGGTTGCTACCTCCGGCGCGGCAGAACGCCAGGGCATTGTGCACCGCCTGGACGTGGGCACCAGCGGCCTGATGGTCGTAGCCCGTAGCGAACGCGCCTACACCGAACTCAAGCGAGCCTTCAAGGAACGCACCGTGGACAAGGTCTACCACACCCTCGTGCAGGGCCTGCCCGACCCTCTGCGCGGCACCATTGACGCACCCATCGGCCGCCACCCCGGCAACGAGTGGAAGTTCGCCGTGGTTGAAGACGGCCGCAACTCCATCACCCACTACGATGTGCTCGAAGCTTTCGGTCCCGCATCCCTGGTAGAGGTGCACCTAGAAACCGGACGCACCCACCAGATTCGTGTGCACTTCTCCGCGTTGCGCCACCCCTGCTGCGGCGACCTGACCTACGGCGCCGACCCGCGCTTTAGCGCCGAACTGGGTCTGACCCGCCAGTGGCTGCACGCGCACCGCCTGGGCTTCGACCACCCCGGTACCGGAGAGCGCGTGACCTTCACCAGCGAGTACCCGCTCGACCTGTCCTACGCGCTGACCGCTCTGCGCGAGGGTAAGGTTCAGCTCGGCTAGACAGCTCGGCTAGACAACCCGGCTAGGTAGAGCCGCCCGCGGGCCGCCGCACACAGCTTCACATTCACCGCCCATCCTCCAGCCCACACCTCCAGGAGATTCCCGTGGCAACCAAAGAATTTACGCACCTGCACGTGCACACCGAGTACTCCATGCTCGACGGCGCCGCGCGCCTGGGTGACCTGTTCACCCACGCTAAAGAACTCGGCATGAAGTCCATGGCGACCAGTGACCACGGCTTCCTCTTTGGTGCCTTCGACTTCTGGCGCCAGGCTAAGGCGCACGACATCAAGCCCATTATCGGTGTGGAGGCGTACCTGACCCCCGGCACGCACCGCACCGACCGTTCGCGTGTGCGCTGGGGCGACGGCTCCCGCGACGACGTGTCCGGTGGTGGCGCGTACACCCACATGACCATGTGGGCTGAGACCACCGAGGGCATGCACAACCTGTTCCGTGCCTCCTCGATTGCGTCGCTGGAAGGTCAGCTGTACAAGCCGCGCATGGATCGTGAGGTGCTGCAGACCTACTCGAAGGGCCTGATCGCTACCACCGGTTGCCCCTCCGGCGAGATCCAGACGCGCCTGCGCCTGGGCCAGTTCGACGAGGCAATTCAGGCGGCGAGCGAATTCCGCGATATTTTCGGCAAGGACAACTTCTACTGCGAGGTCATGGACCACGGCCTGGACATTGAACGCAACGTCCAGGAGGATCTGCACCGCCTCGCCAAGCAGCTGAACCTGCCCTACGTGGCGACCAACGACCTGCACTACACCCGCCAGGAAGACCACACCGCCCACGCGGCGCTGCTGTGCGTGCAGTCCGGCTCGACCCTCACCGACCCCAAGCGCTTCAAGTTCGACGCGGATAACTTCTACCTGCGCTCGCCCGAGGAAATGTACTCCATTTTTGGTGACATTCCCGGTGCCTGCGAGAACACCCTCGAAATCGCTGAACGCTGCAACGTGGAGTTCAACACCAAGGCAAACTACATGCCGAACTTCCCCGTGCCCGAGGGCGAAAACGAGGAATCCTGGTTCGTGAAGGAAGTTGAAAAGGGCCTGCACTATCGCTTCCCGCAGGGTATCCCTGATGTTGTGCGCAAGCAGGCGGAGTACGAGGTGGGGGTTATTACCTCCATGGGCTTCCCCGGCTACTTCCTCGTGGTCGCCGACTTCATCAACTGGGCAAAGCGCAACGGCATCCGCGTGGGTCCGGGCCGTGGCTCCGGTGCAGGCTCGATGGTGGCGTACGCGATGCGCATTACCGAGCTGAACCCGCTCGACCACGACCTGATTTTCGAGCGATTCCTCAACCCCGACCGTGTCTCCATGCCCGACTTCGATGTGGACTTCGACGATCGTCGCCGCGGCGAGGTCATCGACTACGTGACCGATAAGTACGGTGAGGACAAGGTCGCGCAGATCGTCACCTTCGGCACCATTAAGGCGAAGCAGGCGCTCAAGGACGCCTCCCGCGTGATGGACCAGCCGTACTCGGTGGGCGAGCGCCTCACCAAGGCGATGCCGCCGGACGTCATGGGCAAGAACATTGCTCTGGCGAACGTGTACAACGAAGAGGATAAGCGCTACGCCGAGGCGGCAGATTTGCGCGCCCTCATTGAGGACCCGGTCGATAAGATTTACGGCCAGGTGTTCGAGACTGCGAAGGGCCTGGAGGGCCTGAAGCGTCAGTGGGGCGTGCACGCCGCGGGCGTGATTATGTCCAGCAAGAACCTGGTGGATGTGATTCCCGTGATGCGCCGCGAGGCTGACGGCCAGGTCATTACCCAGTTCGATTACCCCACCTGTGAGGGCCTGGGCCTGATCAAAATGGACTTCCTGGGTCTGCGTAACCTCACCATCATCTCCGATGCGGTGGAGAACATTAAGGTCAACCGAGGCATCGACCTGGACCTGGAATCCCTGTCTTTGGACGATCCGGAATCGTACCGTCTGCTGGCGCGCGGTGACACCCTCGGCGTGTTCCAGCTCGACGGCGGCCCGATGCGCTCGCTGCTCAAGCTCATGGAGCCTGAGGAATTCGAGCACATTTCGGCAGTGTTGGCGCTGTACCGTCCGGGCCCGATGGGCGCGAACTCGCATACCAACTACGCTCTGCGTAAGAACGGTAAGCAGGAGATTGAGCCGATTCACCCTGAGCTGGAAGAGCCGCTGAAGGATATTCTGGACACCACCTACGGCCTGATCGTGTATCAGGAGCAGGTTATGGCGATTGCTCAGAAGGTCGCGAACTACACTCTGGGTGAGGCAGACCTGCTGCGCCGTGCGATGGGTAAGAAGAAGAAGGCGGAGCTGGATAAGCAGTACGCTACCTTCCACGACGGCATGATTTCTAACGGCTACTCTGAGGGCGCTATTAAGGCGCTCTGGGATATTCTGCTGCCGTTCTCTGATTACGCGTTCAACAAGGCGCACACGGCTGCGTACGGTCTGGTGTCGTACTGGACGGCGTACCTGAAGGCGCATTACCCGCAGGAGTACATGGCTGCGCTGCTGACCAGCGTGGGCGATAATAAGGACAAGCTCGCGCTGTATCTGAACGAGTGCCGCGCCATGGGCATTACCGTGCTCGCACCGGACGTGAACGAGTCCACCCTGACCTTCGCCCCTGTGGGTGAGGACATCCGCTTCGGCATGGGCGCGATCCGTAACGTGGGCGCGAACGTGGTCGAAGGCATGATTGCCGCCCGCAAGGAGAAGGGCCGCTACGAGTCCTTCAACGACTTCCTGAAGAAGGTGCCGCTGCAGGTGTGCAATAAGCGCACCATCGAGTCGCTCATTAAGGCGGGAGCTTTCGACGACCTGGGCCACACCCGCCGTTCCCTGTCCCTCATTCACGAAGCGGCAGTGGACGCAGCCGTGGCGGTCAAGCGTAAGGAGGCGGCGGGCCAGTTTGACCTCTTCGGTTCCCTCGGCATGGACGATGCTCTGGGTGACGAACTGACCGTGACCATCCCGGACGTGCCCGATTGGGATCGCCGCGAGAAGCTGAACTTTGAGCGTGACATGCTAGGCCTGTACGTTTCGGACCACCCGCTGCGTGGCCTGGAACGTGCGCTCTCTGATGCCGCCTCCCACTCGGTGCACGACATCATCGGTGAAGACTCGCACGTGCGCGACGGCGAAACCGTCACCATCGCGGGCATGCTCACCGGCGTTTCGCGCCGTATCGCCAAGTCCAGCGGTAACCAGTACGCCTCCGTGGAACTGGAAGACCCCTCGGGCGCAACCATTACGGTCATGTTCTTCTCCCGCGCCTACGAGACGATGGGCGCCGCCCTGGCGGACGACCTCATCTGCTCGATTCGTGGCCGCGTGCAGCGCCGCGACGACGGCAGCGTGAACATGAGCGCGCAGGAAATGCAGATCCTGGAAATCAGCGATGACGGCCGCGCCGCACCCATCACCATCGTGGTACCCGAGTACCTGGTGACCGAGGCGAACCTGAAGGAGCTGAAGGAGACCCTGCGCGACCACAAGGGAACCGCGGATGTGCGCATGCTCATCCGCACCCGCGATAAGGAGCAACTGGTGCTTCTGGACGCTAGTGTGCGTGTGGAACCGAACCCGAGCCTCTTCGGTGAAATCAAGACGATTTTCGGTCCGAGCTGCATTCGACGCTAACAACGCACGCTAACAACGCACAACCCCCGCTGAGGGGAATGACAGGGTGGATTCTGCATAGCAGAGTCCACCCTGAGCGTATATTCACTCACAACATACGGTGTACCCGCTCTATATCACGGTAGAATAGGTATAAATATTCTTGAGCGCTGTATACGCGGGCGCCCAGCCAAGGAGAAACGAATGTACTGCCCCTATTGCAAGCACACCGACTCACGCGTGGTAGATTCCCGCACCACCGATGACGGCGCCGCAATTCGCCGCCGCCGCCAGTGCACCTCCTGCGCTCGCCGCTTCACGACCGTTGAAACCACCACCATTTCGGTGATTAAGCGTTCCGGCGTGACCGAGCCCTTCGACCGTTCGAAGATTGCCGCCGGCGTGCGTAAGGCATGCCAGGGCCGCCCCGTGGGCGAGGACGATTTGGCGAAGCTCGCCCAGGAAGTTGAGGAGCTGATTCGCGCCCGCGGCCTGGCGGAGATTAACGCGCACGAGGTGGGCCTGACCATCCTGGAGCCGCTGTCGAAGCTGGACGCGGTCGCCTACCTGCGTTTTGCGAGCGTGTACCAGGCCTTTGAGAACCTTGAAGACTTTGAGGAGGCGATTGCGCGTCTGCGTGAGGACCGCATCGCCCAGTAACTAGCTAAACCGGCTGCCGCTAAGTATGAGCGGCGGCATACAGAAGGGACCGCCTTCCGAATGATTCGGAAGGCGGTCCCTTCGTACGTATGTGAAGCGCTATCCGAGGCGGATAGCAGGAAGCAAGCCCTTACGCTTCGCCGCGGCGCTGACGCTCAGGCAGCATACCGCCAGCCCACAGTGCCGCACCGACGATACCCGCGTTGTTACGCAGGGCAGCCATGACCATGGGGGTACGGATGTGGTCCTCAAAGTAGGGCATGAACTTCTCCGGGTTCTTGGAGATGCCGCCGCCAATGATGAACAGGTCGGGGGAGAAGAGCATCTGAACGTGGTCGAAGTAGCGGTACAGGCGCTTGCCGTACTTCTTCCAGGACAGCTCGTGCACCTCACGGGCACGTGCGGAAGCCTGAGACTCAGCGTTGTGGCCGTCAATCTCCAGGTGACCCAGCTCGGTGTTCGGAATCAGCACACCGTTGTTGATGAGGGCGGAACCGATACCGGTGCCCAGGGTGATGACAGCAATCAGGCCGTCACGGTTACGGCCCTGACCGTAGGTTGCCTCAGCCAGGCCCGCTGCGTCAGCGTCGTTGAGGCCGTAGACGGTACGGCCGCCCAGTGCCTCGCTCATGACCTGCTCCAGGTCGGTGTTAATCCAGGAGTCATCCACGTTAGCTGCGGAGAAGACCATGCCGTTCTTCACCACTGCGGGGAAGTCGATGCCGACAGCGGACTCGGGGTCCGGTGCCAGGTCGCGACCCTGCAGCTCATCAACTACGCGGCGTACAACCTCAGCCACAGCTTCGGGGGTTGCGGGCTTGGGGGTGTCGATGCGGAAGCGGTCCGACACGAGGTTACCGGTGCGCAGGTCGACGATGCCGCCCTTAATGCCGGTGCCTCCAATGTCCACACCAATCTGCAGGTCCTTGGGGGTGGGTGCGGGCAGGTCGTTGATGAGGCCGGGCTCAGCGTAGTTAGCCATGATTTCCTTTCTTTCCTTCGCATGAGCGGAGGAACATATCTGCGATCGAGTGATAATGAATAGATGGTCCGGCAGGTTAGCCGTAAAACTTAGATGCCTAAGGCAATAACTTAGGGCAGGGTCAGGATGTCTGCGCCGTCAGCGGTCACCACGAGGGTGTGCTCGAACTGTGCGGTGCGCTTGCGGTCGCGGGTGACCACGGTCCAGTCGTCGTCCCACAGGTCCCATTCGATGGTGCCGAGGGTCAGCATGGGCTCGATGGTGAAAATCATGCCCTCACGAATCTCGGTGTCGTAGGCGGGTGCCGCATCGTAGTGGGGGATGATGAGGCCCGAGTGGAACTCACGACCCACACCGTGACCGGTGTAGTCGCGAACCACGCCGTAACCGAAACGTGCCGCATACTTCTCAATGACGCGACCAATCACGTTGATCTGGCGGCCCGGCTTCACAGCCTTAATCGCACGGTTCAGGGACTCTTCGGTGCGTTCAACCAGCAGGCGGGACTCTTCGTCCACGTTGCCGATGAGCAGGGTCTTGTTGGTGTCGCCGTGCATGCCGTCCAGGTATGCGGTGACGTCCAGGTTGAGGATGTCGCCGTCCTCCAGCACGGTGGAGTCCGGGATGCCGTGGCAGATGACCTCGTTTAGGGAGGTGCACACGGACTTGGGGTAGCCGCGGTAATCCACGGTGGAGGGGTACGCGCCGTGGTCGCAAATGTATTCATGGACCAGCACGTCAATCTCGTCGGTGGTGGTGCCGGGCACGCAAATCTTGGATGCTTCAACGATGGCGCCTGCCGCAATCTTGCCGGCTGCGCGAACCTTCTCAACTTCCTCGGGGGTGTACATGTTCGAGTCGTTACCCTCGTTGGCGGTGGGCTTACCCACGTACTCGGGGCGAACAATGTGCGAGGGGACCGGGCGCATGGGGGTGATGCGTCCGGGGGTCAGACAACCGACGGGTGCTCGACCGGGCTCTGCGGGAAGATTGTGCGAAGTATTCGTTTTGGTTGAAGACATAGTTTCATCTTACCGGGCGCAGGCGGGTTGTGTCCCTTGCCGGGGCGCTAAAAAGCGGCGGATACACAAGCCGTACCTTTTTCCCAGATTGTGAATAAAATTTCATGCACGCTAGAGGCAAAACTGTGAGAGCGGAAAGCCGGGGTGGAAGGCAGAGGCGGAAGACCGCGGAGGGGAAACGCCGTGAGAAGCTCCACCCGCCTCATTGTCACGAACCTACGCGCGTGAGAAGCTAGAAACACCAACCCCTCACCGTCGAAGGAGAACCATGAGCCACCACAAGCACCGCCTGAGCGAAGCCATCGAATCGGCGGTCGAAAAGACCCTGAACTCCGCGACTGAAGCCACCAGCCCGCACCCCGAAGAGTACTGGTACAACCTCAAAACCGGTCAGGTTGAACGCGGCCAGCAGAGCGCCGTCACCTCCCTGTGGGGCCCCTTCAAAACCTACGAAGAAGCCGCCCACGCCATGGACCGCGCCCGCGAACGCAACGAGGCATGGGAGAAGGACGGCGGCTGGCTCTAAAGAACGAGCACCCTCAGCCATACCCAACGCCCTCAGCAACGCTCAAGGCGCACGCCGCCCAACAGGCATACAGCCTGAGACGAAAGACCCCCGCACCCGGAGCACCGGATACGGGGGTCTTTCTTCTCAAGCTTTCTTCTCACGCTTTTCTTCTCAGCCTAAAGCCTACTCAAAAGTGTGCTCAGCCGCCGGGAACTCACCCGAACGAACCTGCTCACGATAAGCACGCGCAGCGTCCTCCATGACCTGACCAACCTGCGCAAACTGCTTCACAAAACGCGGTACGCGACCGGAACGAACGCCCATCATGTCCTGCCACACCAGCACCTGACCGGTCGTCACATTCGAGGCACCAATGCCGATAGTCGGCACAGTGCCCACAGCCTCATCCACCAGCTGCGCAGTCTGGGTAGTCACCATCTCCATCAGCACGCAGAACGCGCCAGCCTCAGCCAGCGCCACCGCATCCTCACGAACACGCTCAGACGCATCACCGCGGCCCTGCACACGGAAACCGCCCAGGGCATGCTCCGACTGCGGGGTGAAACCAACATGCGCCACCACCGGAATACCGGTACGCACCAGGGCACGAACCCACTCAGCCATCGAAGCATCCGCCTCAATCTTGACCGCGTGTGCACCGCCCTCCTTCATCAGGCGAACAGCGCTCGCCACCGCCTGCTGCGGGGACTGCTCATAAGAACCAAACGGCAGATCGGCAACCACCATGGCGCGGGATGCACCGCGAGAAACCGCCGCAACCAGCGGAATCATCTCATCCAGGGTAATGGTCAGGGTCGATTCGTAACCGAGCACCACATTCGCCGCAGAATCGCCAACCAGCAGCATGTCGATGCCGGCACGGTCAAAAATCTGCGCCGTCAGGGCGTCGTAGCAGGTCAGCATGGAGAACTTCTGCCCGGTCGCCTTAGCCTGCGCCAGGTGAACGGTACGAACCTTCTTGACGGTGTCCAGGTCAAAAGGCTTCGACGCAGAAGCAGCTGCGGGAGCCGCCGCAGAGGTAGCGGCAGGCTGTGCCGCGTAGGGCGAAGAGATCTCGGAAGAACGCTCAGTAGTCATGCTGACTATTCTAACCCTGCACGGCTCCAACCTGGCGTACCGCTCACCACGAGGGAACAACTATGCCTAGTTCCAGATGAGGTTAATGTAGTAGGTCGGGAACGACGCAGCGGCGTTCTTATTCATCAGCTCCGGAACAGCGGAAGAAGCATCACTAAACTCACGCGGCAAATCGCGCTGAATGAGCGCCTGCTGCACCAGCGCATCCCAGTACAGCTGCATGATCGAATAGGTGCAGACTTCCTTCACGACGTCCTCCGCGTAGGACTCCCACGCCGGGAGCACCGCATCGTTATCGAAGAAACCCTCATAGCCCTGAGACAGACCCGTATCGCAGGCGTTCACCGCGTTCTTCGCGTACTGCAGCCAGTAGCTACGGCTCAGCTCATCGGTGGTGTTGAAAGTAAACGCCTCATAGTCTGCCTTCAGCAGGGCGTAAGACGCCTGAATAGAACCGGCAAGCGGGGCGTGCGAAGAGAAGACAATAACGTCCAGAAGAGCAGCGATGTACTCCATCTGCACCTTCTCGTACGCGATACCGGAAGGCTGAACCGGACCAGAATGCATCTGCACCAGCGCCTCCACAGCGTTGATAAAACGCTCAACGTCGGCGGTCGCCTTCACCATCAGATTCAGCAGACGCCGAACACACTGATAATCCTCAGAGATCTGCGAGAACACGCCAAAGGACAGGATGCCACGCTCAGAAGCAGCCGCCGCCAGAATCTGGCTCGTCAACCGCTGGCTCTCCGCCTCCGCCTTCGCCACAGTCACCAGCAGGGCACCGCAATACGCCAGGGCGCGGCCATCCACCAGCTGGGGCTGCTGCCGATGCAACGGCAAAAGACGCTCATGAATCTGACGGAAAATAGCGCTCTGCGCCAGAGCCTTCTTGCCCAGCTCCTCAGTCTTCAACAGCACAGTATCCGCCGAGAAATCACGGGGCACGAAACGGCGCGCATTCGGCGCAGTAAATGGTGAATAGGGGCGGCCCATCACCGGATGCAACAGCGACATCGTGGTAAACAGCGAAAAACGAGCCGCAACCGGGTACAGCGAATCCGGGTAATTCGGTGCATCCGGCGCGTTGACACGCTCCGTGCACAGAGTCAGCCAGGTCTGCTCCACCGCCCGATTAGAAGCAATGCCAACGCCCATACCCAGGATGCTCTCACCGAACGCCTCCGAAGGAAGCTTGCCGGGGTTCATGGCACGCGCCTGCATGAGCGCCACAGCCAGCTCCACCGTATAGTTCGTGCGGCGCTTCTTGCCCGCCTCGTCAAGATTCTGGAACGGACGTACACCCGCAATCTTCTGACCGCGCGCCAGCGTATGCAGCTCCTTATTCATGGCGAACTGCTGCGGGTTACGCTGCATCATCTTCGACACCTCGTAAGCGCTCTTACGGTTCAGCTTCTCACGGCGCTGAGCACCCTCAGCGGACAGCGCATCGTACTTGCCGCGGCTTGCGTGAACATACCAGGAACGAATTACCTGAAGCGGCAGGAAGAAGAACGTGTACTTCCACGACCAGCTAAAAATAATGACCGGAATAGCCGCGCTCGACCCCAAACGGCCCGTGTAACCGGTCCAGATGAACTCCACAAACGCACCAACCAGCGCCCACAACGCCACGGTGCGAGTCTTAAACGCAACGCGGGAGGGACGATCCAGCAGGTAGGTTGCACCACCGGTCTTGTTATTCTTCATGACTGTCGGGCCAAAGACCGCAACCGCAAAAAGGCAGACCAGATACAACACCAAGAAAACAATGGGGGCGGCAATAAGTAGCAGCCACTCAAGCCCGGTGGGGTCAGCAGCAACCAGCGTGCTTGCCGCTAAAGGAATCTGTGCGGGTGCCACCTGTGCGGGCAGCGCCTGCGAAGCTGATGAGAGAAGAACGGAATGTAGCATACCCCCATTATCGCAAGGCGACCCCGACCATGCCCCGCGAACCGTCATCTGCTAGGTATCTGAACAAAGCCTAGACCCGCACCGCAGAAAAGTGGGGGAGCGGCCCCGGTACCGCCCAGAATCTGAGCTACCGCGGCACACGAAAAGAGAATTTACACAAACGAAACCTCCCACCCACCCGCCACACAGCAGAACCCGATAGGCTAGATAACAACAGGACACACGCCGGGGCAAGGAGGCGCCAGCACCGCTGGTACGCAAACCGCCGGAACGACGGTGAAAACCGCTGAAAGTTTAGCGGAACCCACCGGGTCGCTCCCGCACTATACATCCTCGTCTCGGTACACAATTCAGCGCGCCTCCGCCGCCCGCAGACGGGTACCACGCGGATGCGCGCCCGCACCGAGAGGGCAACTCATGGACCGCCAACAGGAATTCGTACTGCGCACCATCGAAGAGCGCGACATCCGCTTTATCCGCCTCTGGTTCACCGATGTGGTCGGCACCCTCAAATCCGTGGCGCTCGCACCGGCTGAAGTAGAAAGCGCCTTCGACGAGGGCCTGGGATTTGACGGCTCCTCCATCGAGGGCTTCTCCCGCGTCTACGAATCCGACATGCTCCTACAGCCCGACCCCTCCACCTTCCAGATTCTGCCCTGGCGCGG
>ERZ1674163.12-NODE-12-length-56560-cov-14.279250_pt1 | contig 56560 bp, 35 predicted proteins | sample MGYA00581294_ERZ1674163 | MGnify/ENA primary metagenome ERZ1674163 (study PRJEB41354, sample SAMEA4873312) | human saliva metagenome | biome: human-associated habitat [ENVO:00009003]; feature: mouth environment [ENVO:08000002]; material: saliva material...
CTTCGACGACCCAGCCCCCTTGCTGATATAAATCTTCAATGAAATCGAAGAAATTGATACCAATTTTAAAAGTATCTTCAACGTACGCGCGGGCGTAGTGCATATCGCCGGTCTGAATTCCGTAGTTACGTGCTTTGACCCAGTCGCTCATCATGCCTGCAAGACCGTCAAAGGTCTCAGGGTACTGCTGTCGTTCTGGAGGCTTATGGACGTTCTGAGCAGGGCCCTTCGCATCCGCTTTGCGATATTCACCGTCGGGGGCTTTGGATCCGCCGGAATAGCCGCGGATAGTGGATGGAGTAGCGCTCGCTGTGGGCGATTCACCGCCGGTGGTGGATACGGTCTCGCTCGGTGCTGCGGTCGATGATGCCGAGGCGTCCGCCTCGTTAGTGGCCTGCTGACCGCAGGCCGCAAGCAGAGCGCCAATGCCCACAAGCACGCCGCCGCTCAGCATTGCGCGGCGGGTCAAAAGATTGGAAGTCATGGAAGTGTATTCCTTATATCGGTGTGGTGTGTGAGTTGCAAAGGGCTACTGGATAATTCCCTGCTCGCGAAGCTGCTTATTAGAAACATAACCAGACAGATACCAATAACCATCCTTATAGCGATAACGCATCATGAAAACTTCGTTATTATCATGCTTGGTATTGGAATGCTCCGTCCTGCTTCCATCAGGATTGACATAGATGGCATAGGTCCAAAGGCGCCGAGTAAGAACCCAATACTCTTTTGCTTTATCGTCGTAATTGAGGGTGCTCTCTGCTTGAAAATCTGAGGTTCCCGCAATAACCCAGCCGCCACGCTGATAAAGACCCTCGATATCCTTGAGGAACTTAATATCCTTCTCGTAGGTATCCAGCATATAGGGCCATACATACTGCATATCACCGGTCTGAATGCCGTAGTTACGGGCTCTGACCCAATCGGTCATCATCTCACGGAGACCAGCGGAGGTTTCGGGGTACTGTTGCGGCTTAGCCTTGGGGAGAGGGACGTTCTGAGCCATACCGTATTCATCAGCTTCACGGTATTCGCCGTCAGGTGCTTTCGAGCCGCCGGAGTAGCCGCGGGTAATGACCGGGCTCGGAGTAGCGGAAGCAGAAGTGGTATCCGATGCTGCGGCAGACGCCGAAGCAGTCTCGCTCGGTGCTGCGGAGGCGGTGGCTGCCGCCTCGTTATTTGCCTGCTGGCCGCACGCCGCAAGCAGGGCACCCAGGCCCACAAGTGCGCCGCCGCTCAGCAGGGTACGGCGATTAAAAAGAGTGGAAGTCATGGAAATACATTCCTCGTATCGGTGTGAAGTGTGAATAGGCGGCTGGCTAGAAACCGGAAGACTAACCAGCCGAAGGGGAAGAACCCCCGATAGCTGAGAAGCCACATGCGTTTCGAAAAGCCATAAACAAAGTGGCTTCTCGGCGAACATGTGGCTTCTCAACGTAAGACCCACGGCAGGAGAACGATCTTACATATCGGGCCAGTCGCGGTGCAGCGAGTACTCTGTATCCCCGTCACCGTTATCGTTCAGGTGCCAACGCTGACCGGTACGAATATCGGCCTTGCGCAGGCGCGGGTTCGGATTATCCTTCTTACCCATCGTCGGATCATTCTTACAGCCCCAACGAGTGTCGTCGTAGCTGCAGTCACCCGCCACGCGGCCCACATCAACCCACCACACACGAATCAGCAGCGGATCGACAGTTTCCTTTGTCAACACGACATCCAAGGCCTGCCAGTCGCCACCATCAACACGGAAACGACCAGAATAAGACACCGTCGCGTAGGCGTGGAAGTTGCCCGACCGCTTATACGTATAACTGGTCGCGGTCTTGCGTGACTCTTCACCACGTGCCCTGCTGACAGGCTTGCCCATCGTGTAGAAGCTACCTTCGTCACCGTTGCCGTACTGGATGGTCATCTGAGTGGGGTAGGATTCCATCTCTACGTGGCCGATCATGAGGTCGCCTTCCCAACGTGCAGTCGGTGCGTCAACGTAGAAGTTGACGGCCTGATTCTTATAGACGTTAGGGTTATCTTCGCCCTGACCAGAGCCAAGGTTGTAGGACTGCTTCAGTACTGGGGCCTGGATGTCGGTTTTAGCGAATTGGTCCTCAACTTCTTGGAGCATTTCTTCAGGGGAAGGGCCCTTGGGTTGTTCAGGGTTATTCGAAGTGAAGGTTTTGGTGTCGTCGGGTACGCAGTAACGGCCGCCAACATGGTTGGGGATTTTGTTGGCGTTATCTCCCTGAGGTAGAGACCCTATAACGTAATGGCCAGGACGTCGGTCTACTTTCGTGTAACATTCTGCATCTCCGGCTTTTCGAGCTTCGGGTACAGTTCCGTAGACTGTTTGATTAGTGCCATCACGCATTGGGATGTGGTTATCCTCCCAACTCTTGCGTGCTGCTTCGATGGAGGCGCCAGAAGATGATCCCTCACTTGGAATATCTGTTCCGTTAGATTGGTCGTGAGAAGGTGATTTTTTTGAATGAGTATCCTTTTTAGGTTGATTATCCCGCTGAACCTTTACACAATGTCCATTAGAATTTTTCTGCGTACATTCACTGGCCATAGAAGTAGAAAAACCAGAGATTGAATTTATAGCAAGGATAGATGCGGATAGGAGGATATAAATTTTTTTAGAAGTAGATTTTGATGGTGTCATAATGCTATCCTCCAAAATCAGATCCGGAAATTTTCCAGTATCCGTCAGAGTACGTATACAAGAAGTAGAAAGAATCATTGGTGGTATCTGTATTGGACTCCATTTCAAGATGGCCGTCAGGATTTACATACGTAACAGTCGACCATAGAATGCTGAACTTCATTCGATAATTCTTTTTCTGGTCATCGTAAATCAGAGAGCTTTCAGCCTGGTAAGACTCCAAACCTCCGATAATCCATCCTCCACGTTCGTAGAGCGATTCCGTATAGTTATATGAATTATATTCATCGGTATCTTTCATGACATATTTGAAAGCATACGAACAATCGCCAGTCTGAATTCCATAATTGTGTGCAACCAGCCAGTCCTGCATCATCTTCATTAGACCCTCTTCGGTCTCAGGGTACTGTGCAGGTTCATTACGGGGCTTGGGAACGTTCTGTGCAGGACCGTAGCCGTCTGCCTTACGGTACTCCCCATCGGGTGCCTTCGAGCCACCCGAGTAGCCGCGGGTAATGACCGGGTTCGGAGTAGTCGATGCAGAAGCGGCATCAGACGCCACCGCAGACGCCGAAGCAGTCTCGCTCGACACGGCAGTAGAAGAAGCTGCCGCCTCGTTATTTGCCTGCTGGCCACAGGCCGCAAGCAGGGCACCAAGGCCCACAAGTGCGCCGCCGCCCAGCAGGGTGCGGCGGTTGAAAATGGTCGAATCCATAGAAGATACGCTCCTATCGTCGGTGATGGTGTGTTGTTTAGTTACTGGTCGGGCCGTTATTTGCAGGTCAAGATGACCACCGGAAGGAAAACAGCCCCGTAGCGTACCCAACAAACGCATCAATGCGTTATGGAACACTACAGTTACCACCCTACCGCATCTTTGTGTCTATTTGCGTTGCTTTGAGTGCAATAGTATCTGAACGTCATTATTCGGACACATCAATGCTTTATGCATCAAATAAATCTACACTCGCGGAGGCCCCGCCCCTGCAGAATTTGTGCCATGGTTTAGTGTCTTCGACCATGGTTTTTAACTACGACCAAAGACACTAACCTATGGCACAAATCCGTAACCCATTACCTAATTTGGGTCTGCGTCGGATATGTGGGCGGGAGCCGGTAATGACTTAGTTTTTTCGGTAATGGGTTAGTGACTTTAGGCTGGGGTTTTAACCACCTCCAAAGACGCTAAGTCATGACTGAAATTGCTAGGTCATGACCGAACCTCCACTGGCACTGAGCAGCACCTCCACTGGCACTGAGTGGCCCAAGCAAAACAGAGCGGCCCCGCAACCCCGCCAGCCACCTCCCCATGCCCGTAATGTGGCGGGCAACTCATGCGGCTCACGCGGGGTGTTAGACAGTACTACACTTAAAGCGGAAGTCACATCGCCGTCACTGAAGAAAAGAGTTTTTGTGCCCACCACGACCGTACATTTGACCGACCGCATCCCTCGCGTTTCTGCTGATGAGTTGCTGGCGGGTTTCCGCCCGTCTGAGCGTTTTGGTGAAGTGTCTTTTGATAGCTACATTCCTGATCCGAATCAGCCGTCGCAGGCTGAGGCTGTGCAGAAGCTGAAGGATTTTGGCGACAAGATTAATGGTGGCGGCGCTGGTGCCGGTTTCTTTGGTCGCCTGTTTGGTGGCAAGAAGAAGGATTCGACGAAGGCTGGCCTGTACCTTGACGGTGGTTTTGGTGTGGGTAAGACTCACTTGTTGGCGTCGCTGTGGCATTATGTGGATGGCCCGAAGGCGTTCGGTACTTTTGTGGAGTACACGAACCTGGTGGGTGCGTTGACGTTCCGTAAGACGGTTGAGGCGTTGAGCAGCTATAAGCTGGTGTGCATTGACGAGTTTGAGCTGGATGATCCGGGTGATACTGTGCTCATGTCTCGTCTGATGCGTGAGCTGGCGGATGCTGGCGTGAAGCTTGTGGCAACCTCGAACACGCTGCCTGGTGCGCTGGGTGAGGGCCGTTTTGCGGCTGAGGATTTTAAGCGTGAGATTCAGGTGCTGGCTTCGCAGTTTGAGGTGCACCGTGTGGATGGTGAGGATTTCCGTCACCGTGGCCTGCCTGCTGCGCCGGAGCCTGTTGCAGACTCCGAGTTTGATGCGAAGGTTGAGGAAGTGTTCGGCGGCCAGACTGTTGGTGTTGATAACTTCGCTGACCTGGTGGAGCATCTGGCGAAGGTGCACCCGTCGCGTTACCGTCAGCTGATTGATGGCCTGGATGGTATTGCGTGGCGTGATGTTCACCCGATTACTGAGCAGTCGGTGGCGTTGCGTTTTGTGGTGTTGGCTGACCGTCTGTATGACAAGGACTTGCCGATTGTTTCTTCGGGTGTGCCTTTTGACAAGGTGTTTACTGAGGAGATGCTGGCTGGTGGTTATCAGAAGAAGTATTTCCGTGCGGTGTCTCGTTTGACTGCGTTGGCTCGTGAGGGCATGCTGGGTGAGGAGGCGGAGCGCTAGTTCCGCTGTTCGCCGGGGCCGAGCTTTGGCCGGCTTGGGTTTTGATGCGCTGTTCTTTCTAGTCCCGTGAGACTCGAAGCTCGCCCGGTTTGCATGGTTAGCTTGGTTAGTCTGGTTTACCTGAACCGCGCCAACCCCTCTCATAAGTGAAGACCCCCGCCGGATGCTCCATGAGAGGATCCGGCGGGGGTCTTTGTTTGCCTTGGCTAGTTTTTATTCTTGGGGTCGATGCTCTGCAAGCCTAGCTGGGTGGTGTACACCAGTTCGTAATCGCAGAGCCTGTATGAGTACACGCCTGCTTCGACCTCTTCGAAGGGCAGGATGAGCTGCCTTTTCAGAACGAATGAGTCCTTCCAATTTTTGATCCGTTCCTCATCCAGCTGTTCCAAAGCGGCGTTGAACCGGGGTGTACCGTCCTCGAGGCAGTGGTTAGGTGTATCTGAGTATTGGTAAGGGAGTCGAATTGATGAAGCCGCAAGTTGCATGCTCTGCCAATAAGTCGGCGGATCATCGGCTGAAGCGTCAAAGCGGAGAGAATCAGCCTCGTCTGTGCCGTTGATGGAAGGCAAGAGTCGGTAGCTTTTAATCACATTCTCAGAATCGTCTTTACGGTCCCGCTCCACTACAATTGCGATAACTTCCAGGGATGCATCGGTGTCGCGAACCTTTGCCTCGCCGATTTGCTCGTCAGAGAAGCGCCGGTCGTTGGAGTGGAGAAGACTCTTCATACAGTCCGCCATAGTATCCTGGTCGGCATTCGGAGGGCGGAGAAGATAATCTCTAGCTCGTCGCTCTGCGTGGTCTTGATTCTGCTGATAGTCCCGTTTGACATGCTCGTAATCCTTATGATTTGACCAAGCTTCCGGAATTTCACTAGGCCCATTCTTCTGATAGGTCTTCTGTACCAGCGGACTGATGTCCGCAGGAATTCGAATCGGCTCACCATCAAAATGGGGGAGTAGCTGTGCGTAGCTGCTGAGCAAGATCATCGGCTCATAGACTGCTGTGGACCCATTGGGGAAACGGGGCATCTTATCTTGTGAGCCGAAAGTTTTAACTCCTCGCACGTAGCACACCGGCTTGCGGTATGCGGGGGTACGCTCTGAGCTGCTGCGGCTATCGTGACGGTGTAGGCGTCCCATGCGCTGAAGCACCAGGTCGACCGGCGCGAAGTCGGTAATCATCACGTCAAAGTCCAGGTCAAGCGACTGTTCGATGACCTGCGTGCCCACCATGATGAGGCGGTGCGGGCGCGAGGAATCCTCCCCGTCAGCTTCGCTGTAGTGCGCCTTTTTGCCGAGCTTTGAGACAAGGAGTTCTTCTTGCTCGGTGCGGTGCGTGGCGGTAAAGCGAGAGTGAGTGAGGATAACATGCTCTTCACCGAACCGTTCACTCAGGAATGCGTGCATTTCCTGGGCTCGTCCAACGGTGTTGCAGATGACCGCGGCGCATCCGTGGTCGTTAGCGAGCGGTTCGAGTATGTTCAGGACGCTTTCGGGGCTGTCGTCAATGAGCTTCAGTCCGATTTCGGTTTGTTCTGCGGGCTGTTCAACCTTCCATTTCTTGGGAGTTCCGTTATCCTCGGCGGTGAGGGTGTGGATGACTGGGTAGTCCAAATCGAGGATAGTATTGCTCTGAGTTCTGGCTTGCCTTGCGGCATATCTTTCTCTGGATGACAAATTTTGTTTAGTCTGGGGGGATGAGCTATCTGTCCTTACTTTCAAACCCTCAGCATATCTAACCATGAGGTGTGTACGAATATCTGCAGGGAGTGTTGCTGACATGAGAATAACGGGCGCATTCATCTGACCCAGCCAGTAGAGCGCACTGGAAAGGTATTGGTTCATGTATGCGTCGTAGGCGTGAACCTCATCAATGATGATGACCTTAGACGCAAGCCCAAGGTGTCGGAGCATCACATACCGTGCTTGCAAGGCGGTCATGAGCACCTGGTCGATGGTGCACACAACGAAGCTGGAGAGAAGCCCCTTCTTGGTACCGCTGAGCCAATTGTGACGTGCAAGAGCTGTGTCCGGAGGAAGCGTCTTTTTGTCGTTTCCGTGTTCAGGGTAAAGCTGCTCATCAAAAGTCTGTACGTGAGCGAGTTCCTCATAAGATTTGTTGAATCGGTTCTTGGAGTGGCCCAGGAACATGGAATGGGGCTTTACGGGTTCACCGTGTTCTTGTGCCACATTATTTGTCTGGTATTTCACCCATTCGGTAACACGGTCAAAGAGGGCATTAGAAGTCGCCTGGGTCGGTGCCGCGAAGGCCACACCCGTGCGACCGGTCGCCTGCGCAAGGAACTCGGCAGCGATGAGACCGGCTTCAGTCTTACCCTGACCCATGGGTGCTTCGATGCACATCATGCCGCCACTTTGCATAGAGCGTGCCGCTTCAACAACGACTTCCTGCATGGGGCGTAGGGTCGGGTTGCTCCACCCAAAACGGGACGCATAGAGATCAGCTGCAGGGGTGTCGGGGTTGGTATCCAGCGCGGCAGTCCAGCGCTGTTCAAGCCCGAGCGCCTGCCAGCCGATGCGCGCTCGCTGTTCTTGTTCAGCTGAGCCGAAGGTTCCCATGGGGAAGAAATCAGGGTTTGAAGCAATCCAGTCTGACATGATGACTAAACCGGTAATGCAGAATTGCACGGCAACGGGGATAGTGTGTCCGTGTTCTGCTAGCTGCTGCAGTGCTGAGGTTGCGCCGAATCGTTCTACGGTAATGTCATAGAGCTCCTGCCAAACGGCGTGCCATTGGGGGGAGAGTTGCTTCAAAATGAGGATGTTTCGTTCGCGAGAATCGGGGAAGTAAGCTGCAGGTATGCCGTGGTGCGCGCCGGAAATACTTGCGAGAGTTACAGCAATATCACTCGGCATGCCCTCGACATTGTTGGGGAGGGTGAGCAGGTGGGTGAGAATGCTCTGACTGTATTTATTGTGGGGGTGCACCCCACTCTTGGCAGGGACTGTAAGATCATGAGGGAGATCAAACTTAGCTTGTCTAATACGTTTGCGGTAGGCACTAAAATATTCGTTGTTTTTTTGCCTGTCATACTGGCAAGTGAATTCGGGGGTTGCTTTGCCCATATCGTGGGTTGCGGCAAGCCAGCAGACGAGCGCGCGCGTATCTTCCATGGAGAGGTGGAGATGCTCACTGAATCGCCTCTGCAGACCCGGGGCGAGCCATGTATCCCAGAGTCGTGCAGCTACAGAACCTGCATCGAGCATGTGCTGAACGAGAGAGAGACCGTGAGTGGGGGAGTGGTTGTTCCCGGTTTTTGCCCAGAATAAGGCTGTCGTAGGTGTCGAAAGCCGTTCGGAATCGGATAGCATAATTCTCCTTAGAAGGTAAACTAATAGAGGCCTCGTTATGAGACGAAGCGTATGTTCCCCGAAGCAGACGGGGATGAGCCGATATGGTTATTGACTGTTAGTGTGTTCCCTGCGTTAGCTGCTTGGGTGGGGATTCTGCTCTATTTTTCGTTGATACGTGACGTTTAAAAAATATATGAAATATATGGTTAATACTGTTAGTGCTATTGACTCGGTCTTGGTGGCGCTCGTATAGTGGAGCTATCAAACCCCTTCCTGGACCTTCTTGCGGGTAGTGACAAAGGGTAAATTTTGTGGTCTGTTTTTATTGTGGACCAGATTCCATTTTTGTGCCTGCTTACTCGTCACGGAGTGGATGAAAGGTAAAAAATCGACGACGAAAGGAATGGAAATGGCGAGTTTAGAAGAGCCTCGATTCAATCTTGTGTACGAGCCTTGGATTCCAGTGTTGCTGGACTCAGGTAAGGTTGTTGAGCTGTCGCTTCATGATTTCTACAAGCAGCTATATGACATCCGTAAAATTCAAACTGGTAGCCCTCTTACTGATACGGCTATCTTTGGTGTGGTTCTTGTTATCTTTGCGCGAGCAGTGTGTATTGATGCGGATAATAAAACTGCAAATTGGGTAAGCCGGATGAGAGAACAATGCGATGAGAATCTTCAAGATGTTCTGGATTACTTGGACTACTTCAATGAGCAGGGCCGCTTCTGGTTGCTAGGTGGTGAACGTCCCTTTATGCAGGTGCACGATTTGCATACTGCTAAGGGAGATACAAAGCCTGTTAGTCGCCTGGTTCTGGATTCGGAGAGTGAGTATTTCTCGGTTCGTGCTGAGAAGACTTTGGAATCTTTGAGCTTTGCGGAAGCGGCGCGGTGTCTGGTGACTATTCAAGCTTATGATTACTCGGGTATTAAATCCGGTGCTGTAGGCGACCCCCGTGTTAAGGGAGGTAAGGGCTACCCTCTGGGCGTTGGCTGGTACGGCACCACCGGTAAGGTGATTGTTCACGGCGCCAATATGATGGAAACCCTTCTGTACAACCTCGATTACGGGCAATTGCGCGATGAGAGTGCTTTTGATGATGATTTGCCTGTCTGGGAACGTGAAGAAGCTGATACCGCTGCGCCGCGTGCGTACACCGGTGGTCCGGCATCTCAGTACAAGGACCAGCCTGTTCCTGCAAGCGGCATGTGTGAGATTCTGACCTGGCAGTCTCGTCGCATCCGCTTGCACCATGATGGTGAACGCGTGACTTCAGTGCTTGTCGCTAATGGTGATAAGTGGCTTGATCGCAATAACTATGCAGACCCTTTGACGGGTTATCGTTACAGCAAGAACCAGTCGTCGAAGACCGAACAGGTGTGGATGCCTCAGGCTCATTCGGCTGAACGCACTCTGTGGCGTGGTGCTGATGCTCTGCTGACTCGTCTCACCCCGGAATCGGAGAAGCAGAATAAGCCTGCTCCTGTGATTCGTCAGCTGGGTTTGGGAAGACATTTCCCGACTGATGCTGAGGTGAAGGTTCAGCTAGTGGGCGTTGAATACGGCAACCGGAGCGCCGTGATTGAGAACATTATTTCTGACTCGATGACCCTTGAGCTTTCTCTGTTGACTGATGAAGGGTTGAGCACATCCCAGATGGTGGGTGAGAATATCCAGGTCACTATGGACGTGGCAATTACTTTGGGTCAATTTGCCGGCCAGCTTCTGCAAGCTGCGGGTCGGGAATATGAGTTCCGTGCGGATGCCACTGAGGCTTTTTTGAACCGTATTGAAGGAACGTTCCGCCTTTGGCTTGCAGATCAGCGAGCATTAGAGGGTATCTTTGCGAAAAAACAGGAATGGCAACACCGCCTATGGGTAGAAATCAAGCGTGAATCGGACCTGCTTAAGTACAATGCTGGCCCTAAAGCTATGGTGGGTACTGTCGGTAAGGACTCATCAGGTAATGACGTTCTTTACAACGTCGCACGCGCAGAACGGCTGCTGTTCAGCCGGCTACCCAAAATTATTCCCCTGGCATACCAAGACTCCGCTTCTCGCTCTAACAGGGAGGAAACTCATGAGTGATATGACTAAACAAGATGCTTTGCAGCGTTTTGTTAGCGCTAAGATTAATCATCTTTATCGTCAGAAAGACGCTGGCGTCTCCGCCGCTATCGCTGAGCTTGCACAGCTTCGTCGAGGTGCTGGAAAAGTTCCAACGGGCCAGCCCCATCTAATGGGCATGGTGTTGGTGTTGGAGAATGAAGATAAAAAAGATAAGCAAGCATTTCCCGAGCAGTGTCGTGGTAGGGGTGATAGGCCTAATGACGCGGAGATTGCAGCGTACACTGCTCTAACGCTTTTTGCTCTGCACCAGCAGTCTCAGAACAAGTCCATGCATGATGCTAAGGTTTCCTTTGGTCGTGCTGTTGGCAAGCTGGTTGGTAATACCACGAGCTCAATGAAGAAGCGTTTTGACTCTCTACTGAGCGCTCAGACGGAGAATGCTCGCCAGCATTACCTGCGTAGCCTTATTACTCTTCTCCGTTCTAAAAGTATTGGCTTTAATTACGGCCAATTTGCGGTGGACTACATGTACCTGCAGAATCCCTCGACCCGTAAGAATGTGCTTTACCGGTGGAACTGTGAATTCTCCTATGGTTTGGTACCTCCGCGCTCTGAAGACTCTAAGACGACTGAGTAACTATTACTTCTAACTGATAAGGACAACATCATGACTACCTTTATCGATATTCATGCCCTGCAGACCCTGCCCCCGTCGAATATTAACCGTGACGATACCGGCAGCCCCAAGTCCGCCTTCTTTGGCGGCGTTCAGCGTCAGCGTGTTTCCAGCCAGGCCTGGAAGTCTGCTATTCGCCGTGATTTTGAATTGCACCTTGACCGCTCGAAGCTGGGTGTACGTACCCGCCTGATTGCTGACAAGGTAGTGGCGCGTATCTTGGACCTTGCATCGGAGTTTGACGCTGATGCGGCGGAAGAGGCTGTAAAACAGGCTTTTACTGCTGTGAAAAATCCCAAGAACAAGAAGTACGTTAAGCTTGAAAGGCAGGAAGGCGAAAAGAGGATTTCAGATCGTGCTGTTTCAAGCGCTGCTTTGTTTCTGAGTAATCAGCAGATTGATAAGCTTGCGCAAGCTATTATCGAAGCAAATGGAGAGAAGATTCCTCCGAAGCAGGTTCAGGAGATGCTGAATACCGAACATGGTATTGAAATTGCACTCTTTGGTCGTATGCTGGCGGATGCTCCCGATTTCAACGTTGACGCCGCATGCCAGGTGGCGCACGCCCTAAGTGTTCACGGTACTGAACCGGACTTTGACTACTACACTGCAGTAGACGATGTTGTACGGTCAGCAGGTGATTCAACCGGTGCGAGCATGATTGGCACTATTGAGATGGCTTCGAGCACTCTCTACCGCTACGCCAACATCAACCTGGATGCGCTGATCACTAACCTGGGCGATACTTCTGCAAGCGTTGAAGCAACCCTGGCATTTGTGCGTGCATTCGTCGGTTCCATGCCCACCGGCAAGCAGAACTCTTTCGCTGCACGCACCCTGCCTGACGCGGTTATCGTAACTGTCCGCAACGACCGTCCTATCTCCTATGTGAATGCCTTCGAGAAGGCTATTACCGAGGTTGAGGGCCGCCGCGTGGCTGCTGCCCGTGCGCTCGCATCTGAAGCTAAGAACATTGAAGAAGCGTACGGTTACGAGCCTGTTGCTTCGTATGTTCTGGCTTTGGGTGACCTCAAGGAAGAACTGGCTGGTCTTGGCGAGTCTGTTTCTCTGAAGGGTCTGTTGGAGTCCCTGGAAGCTCAGCTGACTGCTCTCACCTCTCAGGAGTCCTAATGCCTACCCTGCTCTTGAAGATGAGCGGGTCGTTGCAGTCATGGGGTACTCAGAGCCGTTTCCGTCGCCGTGATGCCGGACATGAGCCGAGTAAATCTGGCGTGATTGGACTGGTTGCTGCAGCCTTGGGACGCTCGCGTAACGAGCCTGTTGACGACTTGGTTTCGCTGAGGTTCGCGGTGCGTACGGATGCCTCGGGTACCCTGATTCGTGACTATCAGACCGCTAAGAACTGGGTCAAGAACCCTAAAGATGATGCATCTCTTTCAACTCGTATGTACCTTTCTGACGCTATTTTTGTTGTGGCTCTGGAAGGTGAACGTGGACAGTTGGAGATTATTGAGTCTGCGCTGAAGAAGCCTGTATATCCTTTGTATCTTGGGCGGCGTGCGTGCCCGGCTGGTTATGACCTTGTTGTGGGCATCCGTGATAAGTCTGCTGAGGAAGCTCTGCGTTCGTTGGAATGGCAGATGCCAGAACACCGTCGTCAGAGTCTTCCGAAGCAGGTATTACTGCGCATCCAGCGTGATGCGCTACCGGGTGAACGCGGTGATTTGGTTGAAGATATTCCAGTGAGTTTCAGTCCGGAGCATCGTCAGTATGCTTCGCGTGAGGTCGTGTCGGTTGAGCCTGTCCGGGTGGATAATAAGCAAAGCCAGGTCTCACAGCTTAGAGAGGAAGAGTCTTTTGAGAAGAACTCTTCTGGGCCTGATTATATGAAGGCGGTGGTGGAAGCGTGACGTATTTTTCTCGTTTCATGATTAATCCGCAGCGTCGTGGCGCGTGGAAGTTGTTGCGTAGCCCGCAGGCGATGCATGCAGCTGTGATGGCGACTTTGCCGCCGGATACGGACTATTCTGAGAGCCGTATCTTGTGGCGTTTGGATGAGTCTCAGCATGCTCCGGTTCTGTACATGTTGAGCCCTGAGAAGCCTGATTTTTCGGCTCTTGTGGAGCAGGCTGGTTGGCAGACTCGCCCTGGTGAGAGCGCTCATTATGGTCGTTTGCTGGCGAAGCTGGAGAACGGTCAGGAGTGGGCTTTCCGTCTTGCCGCGAACCCGGTGAAGCGTCATACGAATCAGCAGACGGGTAAGCGTGAGGTGTACCCGCACGTTACTGTTGCGCAGCAGCAGGCATGGATTCGTGAGCGTGCTCCGCAGTGGGGATTTGAAATAATTCCTACTGTTGAGGGTCAGGATATTGAGGAATGCCCGATGGTTTCTTCTCGTCAGGACCTTGCGTTTGCCCGCCGTAATGCTGATGGCAAGGTTGGTAAGGTGACTCACCGTAAGGCTCAGTTTGATGGTGCTCTTCGCATCACTGATGTCGAGCTGTTCCGTAAGTCTCTGCTCTCCGGTATGGGTAGGGGTAAGGCGTACGGTATGGGCCTTCTAACGTTGGTGCCTCTGTCCCGATGAGTGCCGTGGAGTAGAGGGGGGAGCTAATCTGTGCAGGACAATGTTCTGCTTGTGTTCCCCGCGCAAGCGGGGATGAGCCGCGACCGGCTGGACTCTCAGTCGCGAAAAATGCGTGTTCCCCGCACGAGCGGGGATGAGCCGGGCCGGGCGTTGGTGAGGGATTGGCGCGACCATTGTTCCCCGCGCGAGCGGGGATGAGCCGGCGGTGCAGTGGATTTGGGATCATGCGCAGATGTGTTCTCCGCGCAAGCGGGGATGAGCCGAAGCCCGCGAAGAAGCCCGGCGGGTACTCTCTGTGCTCCCCGTGCGAGCGGGGATGAGCCGCAGTTTGAGCTCATGGGTTACGAATCCTGGCCGTGTTCCCCGCGCGAGCGGGGATGAGCCGAACCCGCCGGTACAGTCCTCCCCGGAGAGTCTGTGTTCCCCACGTTAGTGGGGACGAGCCGTCGCCGCAAACGCTGCTGATGTGGCTGTGGCTGTGTTCTCCGCGTGAGCGGGGATGAGCCGCGGTAAGGTGCCGGCTTCTGCGAAGTTGTGAAGTGTTCCCCGCGAGAGCGGGGATGAGCCGGAGTTAATCGGAGCCAACAGCTTCGACCCAGCGTGTTCCCCGCGAGAGCGGGGATGAACCGCCGCTCTCACCGGTAGAGCAGAAGGTGCAGGAGTGTTCCCCGCGAGAGCGGGGATGAGCCGCGTCCCGGACAGACTCTAGCGATTCAGTGGACGTGTTCCCCGTGCGAGCGGGGATGAGCCGAGGGAGATGTGGTCAAGGGCCACCGCCGAGCCGTGTTCCCCGCGCGAGCGGGGATGAGCCGGTGTACCGACCCCACAAGGTTGGAACGTGTACGTGTTCCCCGCGCGAGCGGGGATGAGCCGCAGCGATGATGGTCAGGCGCGAGACTCGGCCAGTGTTCCCCGCGCGAGCGGGGATGAGCCGGAATCGAATACGCTGCCGCTCTTCAGCAGCACGTGTTCCCCGCGCGAGCGGGGATGAGCCGACCATTGCCGACGGGGAGGTGATAGCCCCGGAGTGTTCCCCGCGCGAGCGGGGATGAGCCGGAGCACGAGGACTGAGCCAATCAGAGCAATCAGTGTTCCCCGCGCGAGCGGGGATGAGCCGTAGTTGCGGCTTCGACACAGATCGAGCAGCTGGTGTTCCCCGCGCGAGCGGGGATGAGCCGATGACGGCACCAATGAGGGTGAGGCTCGGGTTGTGTTCCCCGCGCGAGCGGGGATGAGCCGAGCGTTACGGTGCAGAGGTGCCGCTGGACTTCGTGTTCCCCGCGCGAGCGGGGATGAGTCGCGATCACGCATCTGCTTAGCCTGCTTGTGGTAGTGTTCCCCGCGCGAGCGGGGATGAGCCCTCCTCACGAGCAGTACGTGCCCGAGCATCAACGTGCTCCCCGCGCGAGCGGGGATGAGCCTCGATGGGGGGGGCGGCTCCCCTCTGAGCCTGGAGCATGTTCCCCGCGTGAGCGGGGATGAGCCGAGTGGCTGCAGAGGGTCAAGGGAGCCTGATTTGTGTTCCCCGCGCGAGCGGGGATGAGCCGATGGTTCCCTGGCCTGACCACGTTCAGTTGCTGTGTTCCCCGCGCGAGCGGGGATGAGCCCTGCCACTGCATCGTCAGCTTGAGCGCGTTCAGGTGTTCCCCGCATCAGCGGGGATGTTTTAGAAAGCCTTGTTTACCAGCCCTCCCAAAATAGAGAGGGCTGGTAAGCAGCGCACCCAAAAATATCAGCCTAGTTGCACACAAACCACACCCCAGCCGCTGAGCAACGCCTCCCTCTCCTCACCCTCCCACCCCATACCAACTTTCGGCAAACCTTGCCAGATATCGCCCCTACTTCGTTGAACATCGAAAATGGGCGTAAAATCACCGCCGTTTCGTCTTCGCTTTAAGGAGACCTTAAGGTACGCTAGATGACTGGGTCAGGAACCATGCCGGTCTCACTCACTGCGCATCCGCCCGGCACTCACCCTCCGCGTCTCACTCACGCTCAACAGGGAATCGCGTATCGGCCTCACTCACCGCACACGCTATTGCCGCGCCTCCTGCCACCCGTAACTCACTCAACTCAAACGACAAGTGAATAGGACAATCATGCCCTTCCTCAACAATCGACTCTCACGACGATTCTTCCTGAAGGGTGCCTCCGCTGCCACCGCAGCAGGCGCCCTCGCACTGCAGGCCCAGGCTGCAAACGCAGATGAAGCCCCCAAGACCGCCGAGTCCCCGGCCGCCGCCGAGGAGACCAAGGGTCCGCGCCTCACCATCCAGCGCGCCACCATCACCGAAGACGGAATGACCGTCAGCTACACCGCGCACGGCCTGCGTGAACTCCTCGCCGAAGGCACCACCCTGACCGTGCGCCATGGCTACGTGCGCGATAACTCCTTCGAAACCCTGCGCTCCTGGCCGCTCACCCCCGAATTCAACGGTGACGAAGACACCTTCAGCGGAACCGATCTGTTCCCCATCGAACTCATTCAGCCCGAGGGTGTGGACCACGCCCTGCAGCTGGATATCTGCACCGACCCCTGGGGTCAGGAAATCGCCCACCAGGTCGCCGCACGCATCCCCGTGGCCGAAACCAAGATCCTGAAGACCTCCTTTGAAGACGTGCCCGGCAACCACCCCTACGCCGACGACATTCGCGTGGCCAACCAGAAGAAGTGGCTGCTGCCCAACCCGCAGACCGGCGCCTTCGAGCCGGACCGCGCCGTCACCCGTGAAGAGGTCATCGCCCTGCTCAACCGTGCGGCGGGTCGTCCCGGCGTGAGCGAAAACTCGGAAGTCGCACCCTACGCGGATGCGGTAGACCGCCCCGCCGCGAACGCCCTGCACTGGGCGCGCGACCGCAAGATTGCTGAACCGATCGCTAGCGGCGAGCGCATCGACCCGACTGCCCCGATCTCGCACGAGGAGCTGGCGGCGGTGCTGTACCAGTACAACACCGAGGTGCAGCTCTCCGAGCTGGAGGATGCCTTGGGCTCCCGTTTCCGCGATGTGCTGGGTGCGGGTCCGCTGCACCGTTACGTTGCGTGGGCTGGCGCGAACGATATTGTGCTGGACTCTTCGGGTGAGTTCAAGCCGACCGCCCCGACGACCCGCGCGGAGCTGGCTCGCTTCATTCGCCGCTACAAGCTGCAGAACCTGCTGTTCCCCGATTTCTCGTATGTCTCCTAATTTTTAGCTATCCCTGGCGTTGCGCGCTGGGTAGCGTGAAACCCCCGTCTTCTGGCTTTTGCTGGAGGCGGGGGTTTTGTTGTGCGGGTTTAGCGACAGGCTGTGCCTGGCATGTGAAATTTTTGCGTCATATATACCTGAAATCTTGCAAAAACCTAGGAGCTAAGTAAGTATTACCTAGAAGGTAAATTAATGATTGCCTTACTTAATACTGTGTGAAGGCTAGTTCACTCCTTGTGGGTGCACGAAACACCCGCCGCATAAGGCAGAAAAACACGGCGCCTCACCGCCCCTCAAACAGGGGAGAGGCACCCCTTCACACACCACCCACACGATAAAGGACATACATATGAACCTCGCATCGAGCAAGGTATTCAAGGGCCTCGCCGTTGGCTCGCTGGCACTGGCAATCTCGGGCGTTGCCACCATCCCCGCATCGTTCGCTGCGGACCCCGCCCCGGCGGCAAGCCAGAGCAGTGACGCTCGCACCATTGCAGACAAGGCCATGGCGAAGATTACCCAGGGCCTGCCCGGTCAGTTCCAGGTCGCCTACTCTAAGAAGACCAACAAGATTTGGGTCGCGGGCACCGCTGACCGCGACGAGCACGTTTCTACGATTGCTCGCATTGACGCAAACTCCCTGAAGATTGAGGCTGTCGCCGAGCTGCCCATTATCAAGGGGGACTCGGGCTACTCCTACGAGGGTGCGTACGGTATCACCGTCGATGACGAGGAAGGTACCGTGTGGGTGACCAGCACCCGCGATAACTCCGTTGCCGTGTACGATCAGGCGACCATGAAGCAGCTGTGGACCAATGCGGGTCTGAGTAAGGACGACCCGAACTGGATTGAGCACCCCCGCGAGGTGCGTGTCGATCACGAGTCGGGTAAGGCTTTCGTGACCGGTCGCTTCTTTGTCTCGGCTATCGATCTGAAGACCAAGCAGGTTGAGAAGATTCAGCTTGAGGGCGCACCCGATGGCGGTACCCGCTACATCAGCATGAACATTCTGGTGGACGGCGGCAAGCTGTACGTGCCCGAACGCACCGGCGGCAAACTCTTCGTGATCGACACCAAGACCTTCAAGGTCGAGAAGACCATCTCTGTGAAGGGCGATAAGGACGGCGAGGTTCGCCCCTCCGACGTGGCTATTGACCACTCGCAGAACGAAATTTACGTCTCTTCGCAAGGCGTGAAGGGCGAGAACTCCGGTGTATCCGTGTACGATGCGACCACCTACGAGTTCAAGAAGTTCATCCCCTTCGGCACCCAGGCGCTCTCGCTCGATAACGATGAGGCCAACGACCTGGTGTACGTGACCGACTTCGGCACCGGCAAGGTGGGCGTGATTGACGGCGGCGCAGCGGACAAGCTGATCGCTGAGGTCGCCATGAACGGCGGCAAGGCAAACGACCTGGTCGTACTGCCCAACGGCTCCGTTGTCGCTGTGGACAAGCAGGCTGGCGCAACCGCAACCGTGCCCTACGTCCTCGACGGTACCACCGGTACCGTCAGTACCTCCAGCCAGGTCACCAGCAAGCCTTCTAAGGACAAGCAGGGCAACGAGGTTCCCGCCAAGACCTCCGAGATTCAGGCGAACTCCATCCTGAAGTTCAAGGTCACCGCAACCGCAGGCGACAACTCCGAGGTCAAGCAGGTCACCCCCGAAACCCGCGAGTTCCAGGGGTACCCGGCAACCGCCACCAAGACCAAGGCGGCCGACAACAACGCAACCACCCCCTCCACCGAGGCACACCGCACCGTGGACGCAAACGGTAGCGTTGCAAACATCATTCAGGGTCTGCCCGGCCAGTTCCAGGTTGGCTACTCCAAGAAGAACCACAAGCTGTTCGTACCCACCGTGGGTGCACGCGGCGGCCTCGCCTCCTCCCTGGCACGCGTGAATGCAGACACCCTACAGACCGAGGCTTTCGCCGAGCTGCCCGTGAAGAAGAACGACAAGGGCCAGTACGGTTACACCTCCGCGTACGGCGTGACCGTTGATGACGTGGACGGCACTGTCTGGGTTACCAACACCACCGACAACTCCGTGGCAGTGTACGACCAGCAGACCCTCAAGCTCATCTGGACCAACGAAGGCGTGAAGAAAGACGACCCGAACTGGATCGAGCACCCCCGCTCCGTTCTGGTTGACCACGAGTCCGGCAAGGCGTTCGTGACCGGCCGCTTCTTCGTCTCCGCGATTGACCTGAAGACCAAGCAGGTTGAGAAGATTCAGCTCGAAGGCGCACCCGACGGCGGCACCCGCTACATCAGCATGAACCTGTTCCTCGATGGCGGCAAGCTGTACGTGCCCGAGCGCACCGGCGGCAAGCTCTTCGTCGTGGACACCAAGACCTTCAAGGTTGAGAAGACCATCCAGACTCAGGGTGAGGATTCCACCGTTGAGGTTCGCCCCTCCGACGTTGCTGTGGACCACTCGCTGAATGAGATTTACGTTTCTTCCCAGGGTGTGAAGGGCGTCAACTCCGGTATCTCCGTCTACGACCTGACCACCGGCGAGTTCAAGAAGTTCGTCAAGTTCGGCACTCAGGCGCTCGCCCTGGAGCACGATGAGGATCGCGACCTGGTGTACGTGACCGACTTTGGCACCGGCAAGGTGGCTGTCTTCGACGGCCGCGCTGACGAGGTCATCGGCGAGGTTGAGATGAACGGCGCAGCCGCGAACGACGTGACCCTGCTCAAGGACGGCTCCGTACTGGTTGTTGACAAGAAGGACCGCGACGAGAAGGTGACCCTGCCCTACGTGCTCAACGGCACCACCGGCGAGATCACCACCGCCAGCGAGTACACCACCCTGCCCACCAAGGACCGCCAGGGTAACGACGTTCCCGCATCGGTTCAGCAGCTGAAGGCTAACTCGATTCTGAAGTTCAAGGTTGGCGTGAAGGACACCGACGCGAGCGCAGCTCCGGTGGGTATCACCCCGACTTCGCTGGATTTCGCGGGTTACCCGACGGTGACCGGTGTGAAGGCTGAGGAATCGAAGCCGGCTGACCCGAAGCCTGCAGATCCGAAGCCTGCTGACCCGAAGCCTGCAGATCCGAAGGTAGAGGACAAGAAGGCTGAAGATAAGAAGTCTGAGGACGTTAAGTCTGAGGATAAGAAGTCTGACGCTAAGACCGGTGCACAGGACTCCAAGCCCGCTCCGGATGCAGTGAAGGCTGATAAGTCCGGTTCGGCTGTGAAGAACGGTGGTTCCTCCGCAGGTGGTTCCGATAATTTGGGCGGTGGCTCCTCGGTAGCTAAGAGCGACGCTGGCTCTTCGCGTGGCGCTTTGGCGAACACCGGTGCGAACGCTGTGATGCCGCTGGTTGCTTTCGCTTCTGTGGCTCTGGTTGCGGGTGCTGCTCTGGTGGTGCGCCGCCGCAAGGCATAGCGTTTAGTTCTCGGGCGTAAAGGCTCGATATAACGCGTGAGAAGGCGGGTATTTTCTCTTTCGGATTCTTCGAATCTGGGGGAGGGGTACCCGCCTTTTGTGTGCCCGCTTGGGCTAATGCTGGGTGGGTGGTTTTTAAAGCATATTTATATATGTGCACTTGCCTGTAAAAATATAGGTTTTGAATGTCGAGAAAATGTGTAACCCGTGGTGAATATCGCAGACGCACCTCACCTAAACTTTTACATTAATGTGTAAATATAAAAGCATCACAATACCCCTGGCAACCAGGGTTTTTGCCCGCAAGAGCAAGGAAAAACCCTGGAATCGCCTCAACCTTCACGTGATACTGAAGGCGAATTTGGGGGTCACTCATAAAAACACAAAACACACCCACGTCGCTGCTTGTATTTTCCTGGGAAAACACTGAGGATTAGAAGGTAGGTAAATTTATGCGTTACCTGCATTTCTGCTTTTCGTGCCGTCGAATATGTCACCGCATATTCACGGGTGTCTCGTTAGCATTCGCATGCGGCATGTGAGCACTTCCGTTACACATTTGAAGGACACACATTGAACCTCACTCCCTCCTCGGGTAAAGCATTGAAGGGGCTCGCTGTTGGCTCCCTCGCGCTCGCAATCTCCGGCGCAGCCATGATCCCTGCCTCCTTCGCAGCACCGAATACCGCACATCAGACCGCTTCCCTCAGCGCCTCGGTTCCTTCCACCGTATCGCTGAGCCGCGTTGTTGACACCTCTGCATCCGTTGCGCAGATTACCCAGGGCCTGCCTGGCCAGTACCAGGTTGCCTACTCTAAGGCGACCAACAAGATTTGGATGGTCGGTGTGGGTGGTAACAGCAACCTTGCATCCACCATCGCTCGTGTCAACGCAGACACTCTTCAAATTGAAGAAGTGGCGGCGCTTCCCTTCAATCTGGATAAGAACGGCGAATTTGGTTACGTCTCCGCGTACGGCATCACTGTTGATGACGTGTCCGGTACCGTGTGGGTTACTAACACCACCGACAACTCCCTGTCTGTGTTTGACCAGAGCACCATGGAGCAGATTTGGACTAACCACGGTATCTCTGAGAGCGACCCGAACTGGATTGAGCACCCCCGCTCCGTGCTGGTGGATCACAACTCCGGTAAGGTGTTCGTGACCGGCCGCTACTATGTGTCCGCAATTGACATGAAGACCTTCGAGGTTACCAAGCTGCAGCTGGAAGGCGCCCCCAATGGTGGCACTCGCTACATCGGCATGAACATGACCGTTGACGGCGACAAGCTGTACGTGCCCGAGCGCACCGGCGGCAAGGTCTTCGTAATCAACACCCATACGTTCAAGACCGAGCAGGTTATTCAGACCCGCGGCGAGAACTCCTCCGTTGAGGTTCGCCCCTCTGACGTCACTATTGACCACTCCGAGAACGAAATTTACGTCTCCTCGCAGGGCGTGGACGGCGTGAACTCCGGTATCTCCGTCTACGACCTGACCACCGGTGCGTTCAAGAAGTTCGTTAAGTTCGGCACCCAGGCACTGTCCATGGAGAATGACGAGGAACGCGACCTGGTGTACGTGACCGATTTCGGTACCGGCAAGATCGCTATCTTCGACGCTAAGACCGACCGCGTGATCGGCGAGGTTGAGATGAACGGCGGCAAGGCTAACGACCTGACCGTTACCGAGGACGGCTCCGTCATCGCAGTGGACAAGCAGGACATCGCGAACACCACCGCGGCTGTGCCCTACGTGCTGAACTCGAAGACCGGCGACGGCACCATGACCGACACCTACACCTCCAAGGCGACCGTGGACCGTAACGGTAAGACTGTTCCTTCCTCGCAGCAGAAGCTGGTTCCGAACTCCATCGTGAAGTTCTACGCCGAGGTTTCCGAGGGTGAGTTCACCTCCACCGCGACTATTAATCCCGCTAAGGTTCCCTTCCAGGGCTACCCGAAGCAGGCTACCGCAGTGCTGATTGACCCCACCCTGAACTTCGCTGAGGGCACCGTCGATATTACCCGCCCCTACACCTTCCACGTCTCCGGCTATGACTTTGAGAAGCCCCCGGCAGAAGGTATTCGCCTGTTCCTCGTCAAGGAAGGCGAATGGTCGATGGGTTACGACAAGCTGACCGATAGCGAACTGGCAAACATTCAGAAGGTCTCCACTGTCGTTCCTGCGAGCGCGTTTGTCTACAACGCACGCACCGGCAAGTACTCCTTCGAGGCAACTCTGCGTGTTCCGGCGAACACCATGCAGTACAGCCAGGGTTACCTGCTCGGTACTGTCACCGCTGGTTCTGACGTGGCTACCAACCGTAATTACGATTCGGCTGTTTCGCTGATTGTCAACGATGCGAAGGATGCCGGCAATGCAGATAACCGCGATGAGGCTGACGAGCCGGCATTCCCGACCAATGCTTCGGCATCGCCTTCCGCATCTGCTGCTGTAGCAGAAAAGAAGCCGGCAGTTGAACAGCCCAAGGGTGAGCAGTCGAAGGCTGAGGACGCTAACGATCAGCTGGGAACCACCGCGAAGACCGCGCCGCTGAAGAACTCTTCTTCGGTGAAGTCTGAGTCGCAGCCTAAGGGCTCTAGCTCCGATGCTCAGGTGAACGCTTCGGCTACCAAGTCTGCGCCTCAGAGCAAGGGCTCGCTGGCTAAGACCGGTGCTCAGAATGTTCTGAGCCTGTCTGCTGTCGGTGCGTTCGCGCTGATTGCTGGTGCCGCTGTGATGGTGCTTCGCCGCCGTAAGGCATAGTTTCTTGCTCTAATTTGAGCGGATGCGCCCCGTACGCTGTGCGGGGCGCATTTTTGTGCCTTGGCGCTGTGGCGTTTTATGGGGCTGTTTATTGGGCGGAGGCGGGCCGCTGTGGTGGTTGAAGCTGCCGGGGGAGTGCCTGGTTTGGCTGGAAAGGAGCCTAAACGGTAGGTCTTGCACTCGGTGTAAAATATGTGACCCAATTCACCGCTTTTCAATTTGGTTGTTTCTGGGAACCTCTGTATAGTTATATGTGTTGCCAGGGAGACCTGGTAAAAGAGATGTAAATTTCACGGCCCCATCGTATAGCGGCCTAGTACTCCGCCCTCTCACGGCGGCAACACCGGTTCAAATCCGGTTGGGGTCACACTAGGAAAGAAGCTCTCCAGTCGAAAGACTGGGGAGTTTCTTTGTTTATCCGGTGAAACTGGTTTTAGATTCTACGGTGCCGCCGTGAGCCTCTCACGGCGCCGCTCCTTACGTCGCGGCACTCCGGGGCATGATGGAATTCCTCGCACGCTCGGCATCATGCCCCGCCACTTCTTACGGCGTGGCATTCGGACGCATAATGAAATCCCTCGCGCGCTCGGCATTATGCGCCCTCATCACCGTACCCATCCGGTTGGGGTCACACTAGGAAAAAAGCCTTGATTCTTCGGAATCAAGGCTTTTTGTTTATATCTGTATCGGTGGGCAAAGAATAAAAGCGAAAAGCCACATGTGTTTCGAAAAGCAACCATAATGGTGGCTTCTCGAAACACATGTGGCTTCTCAGCGGTATAAAGGGGATCTGAATCTACTGTGCCGATGCCTCAGCAGAAGCAGTGGTAGCCTCCGCAGACGCAGAACCTTCAGCCGAAGCGCTCGGGCTCAGCGACGGAACCGGCGAAGCAGAAGCAGTACCCGGAGCGCGACGCACCATACGCCAAGTGCCGTCCTGGTAATGCGCCACAATCTGACCAGCCACCGGCTTACCCGGGTACTTGAACACCTCGGTCAGCGGCTGCACACGATCGTTGGTCTTGCTGTACACGCCAGCACCCTCAGCACCATCAATCACCATCTCGGTTGCCCAAGTGTAGTAGCCGGTGCGGGTGTCCTTGGTCGGGCGGTCAGCGGTCAGCGACAGAACCATCGGACGCTCCGAACCAATAACCCAGCCGCTCTCCGAAGCGTACATGCTCTGGAAGAACTCAGCCACAGTCGAGTAGTCGCCGGTGTGGTCAATGTTCGTGAAGCGGGTACCGTCACCGGTCAGCAGCAGGTAGTTCAGGGTAGCCTGCCAGTACGCAATGAACGCGTGCAGACCCTCAACACTGTTCTCACGCAGCTTCGCGGGCTCCACGGGGATCGCAACGTTCACTGCCTTGTGCTCCTTGGTGCCGGGCTCAAAAGTGCCGGTGGAGGAGTAGTCGGCAAGAACGACCTCACCCTTCATGCTGGGGCCAGGCTCAACGGTAGTGGTTGCCTCCGCGGTGGGGGAGACGGATGCGGTAGCGCTCGCGGATGCCGAAGACTCGGGTGCGGATGCGCTCGCGGTTGCTGAAGATTCGGAGGACTTTGAGGAACATGCGGCAAGAAGTGCAGCGGTGCCCAGGCCCAGTGCGGTCAGGGCGGTGCGGCGGGTATACATGGTAGACATGGGGCTCTTTCTGAGGTGAATAAAGTATGTGCCGGTATTGAACTAATTCCAGAATATCGCAGGGGAGCGGCCAGCCCAATGTTGTGTGCGCCTTCAACGCCGTAAAAGCGGCGGTAGATGACGAAAAACACGGGGCACAGAGATTTTCGCACGACTACGATATGACCGGGGTTCTAAATGGAGGTGCCGGAGCTGCTCGCGCTTGAGCTGGGTGAGCTCGTTGTAAGTTTGGCTGGTTCATTCCGAACCGTCCAGGCGCCATCCTGATACTCCAAGATAAAGAAGAACTCATAATCACCGGGGCCGCTACTCAATGAAGCCATGGTGAGTTCCCTGCCATCTGTGTAGTGAATCTTTGCTTCCTTGTTATACCGGCCAACACCCAGCCAGCGGTACTGTTGTTCGTCAACCTTCTGCGGAGCGTCCTCGGTCAGCTCTGCTGAGAATGGCGCATCAGTACCGTACACCCAGCCAGTGTTCTTCTCATAAAATTCGACGAAAGGTTCGGCCTTGTAGATATCGTTTCGGTTTATATCCACAGCCTTAAACGGCTCAATGTCGCCGGTAATCATAAGGTAATTGAAAGAAGCCAACCAGTAGTTTATGGCGGCGTACATGCCCTCCGTCGTTTTGGCTTTCATCTCTGCAGGAGGGACAGGCTTGGGCGGATTCTCCGCCTTCTTCGAGCTGGTTGCGGGAACGTAGGTGCCGCGTGATTCGTAGCCGTTGAACTTCAGCTCGCCCTTGTAGGAGCGTTGTTCCCCGGGCGTGCTCTGGTTGCTGAGCGGGCGAATATCGCTGGCGCAGGCGGTCAAGGAGGCGAGCGCGGTGGTGGTGGCGATGCCAAGGGCGGCGCGTCGGGTCACGAAGGTAGACATAAGGTACCCTTCAATAGATTATCGGTGCATCTACTTCAGGGTACCTTAGTGTATTTGGATATGTTTATGATTTCTTGGGTATTAAACCTGGGAAAATACTACAAAAACTGCGTTAGCTAACGAAAAGTGCTGTTTGTTAGGCGTACGTGGTGTCGGTGTCTATGCCACTGCATCCTAAACATTGAGGCCAGAATTGCTTCCGCCCGAGGAGTCGGGGGCAGCTGTCGAAGAGCTTTTCGTCTCAATGGTGACCATCCACGTATTGTTCCGATAATTCAACACAAAAGTGACCTCATCATTAGCAGAGCTGCCGCTCGTATCTGCAATGTGAATATCCCTGTCCTCCGGTACGTAATGGAGAACGGCGGCCTTATGGTTACGGCCAATACCCTTCCAACGGTACTGCTCATCGTCAACCTTCTGTGGAGTCTCTTCGATCAGCTCAGCCAAGAGCGGCGTATCGGTGCCGTACATCCACCCCTCATCCTTCGCGTACAAGTCTACGTATATCTTCATCTTCTGTACGTAGATACCGTCTAGGTCCACGTCCTTGAACGGGGCAGCGTCGCCGGTAACCGTCAGATAGTTCAGGGCTGCGAGCCAGTAGCCCAGCGCCGCATACATGCCCGAGATCGTCTTCGACTTTATGTTCTCAGGAGGAACGGGCATGGGCGGGTTCTCCGCCTTCTTCGTGGTGCTTGCGGGGCGGTAGGTTCCGGTGGACTTGTAGCTATTGAATTTCAAGTCACCCTTGTAAGGGCGCATCGGGTCAACTACGCTCGGGTCCTCCAGCGGGCGAATATCACTTGCGCAGGCAGTCAGGGAAGCGAGCGCGGCAGCGGTAGCAACGCCCAGGGCGGTGCGGCGAGTAACGAAAGTAGGCATGAGAACCCCTAAACGGTTTGTCAGTGTACTTTTAAGCGTACCCGAAGGAACTGATGCATGTTCAAAGTCCGCTCATGAACGCATAAGGGAACATCGCCACCGCACGTAGGTAAAGAGGAAGCCCCCGCATGCAATCTCAACTGCATACGGGAGCTTCCCTCATCACTATAAATGAACTAGGAACGCGGGTTAGGCACTAGCGCTACTCGCCTCTGAAGAGGGGGAATCAGCTTCTTCATCACTGAGTAAGAACCAGACGCCATCCTTATAGTCAAACGGAAAATTGGTTGCCTCGCTCTTGGTCGATCCATCAACCAGAGGAACAGGGTCATGACCCTCAACGCGAGCCTTTGCATTGGGATCATAGATAATGCGTCCGAGCCAATCGTAACGGTTGGGACCGCCCTCAACTTTTTTGGGAGCATCAGTCAGCAGCTGAATGGTAACCGGCGCATCCGTGTCATACACCCAGCCCTTACCGGAAGAGTAGATAAGAACAGCATTGGCGTGATCGTTCGCATAGCGGCCTTCAGGGTCAGCCTTCTTGAGCGGTTCGAAATCGCCCGTCATGAACATGTAGTTGAAGCTTGCCACCCAGTAGCAGAGGAACTGGTACATGCCCTCAACGGTCGCCTCGTTCATCTTCTCCGGAACAACAGGCTTCGGCACGTTCTGCGCCTTCTTCTCAGCCGTGGCAGGAACGTACTCGCCGTTCTTCTCGTACTTGTCGAGCTTTACGGTACCCTTGTACGACTTCTTAGCGGAAGACGACGCAGATGCTGAGGCGGATGCGCTCGCAGACTCAGAAGCGCTGGCACTCGCCGAAGCCTCACCGGAGGCGGAGCTATCAGCCAGCGGGCGAATATCGCTAGCGCACGCAGTCAGCGCCGCAGCCGCGCCAGCACCGGTAGCTGCAGCTAGCGCGGCACGTCGGGAAAGAAAAGTTGCCATGAAAAATCCTTAAATGATAAGTAGGGTAGGGGATGAAGCTCTGGAGCTTATTAACCCTATAAGTGAGGTAGATCCTCACCCATAAGGTGAACTCTGCAAAGATGCTCTAGGCGGTCTTAGAGTTAGCATCATCGGATGCTTTGGTGCTCGGGCTCGCAGTGCCCTGTCCGCGTATCTTAGTGGGGTAAGTGAACCATTTACCGTCCTGATACGACAATTTCAGGTCGGAAAGCTCAGGCTCCATGGAAGTGTTCTGGTACATAGGCCTGTTTCCCTTACCCTCAACATGCATCATCGCCTTAGAGTCCTTGGACAGCGTGATACGCCAGTAGTAGAGGGAGTCGCTACCCGATACCTTCTCAGGTTGCGGGGTCATCATCTCAGCCTGAAGCGCCTGCTCCGAACCGTAAAACCACCCCTCATTGGACTCATAAAAAGTCACGTAATCATGGAAAGACTTCACATCCCTGCCGGAGGGGTCAGCCTGCTTCAACGGCTCATCGTCACCGGTGAGCACCAGATAGTTGACGCTGGCAAGCCAAAAACTAAAGGCAGAGTATGCGCCATCAATGGTTTTCTCATGCATATTCGCCGGAGGGAGAGGCTTGGGCACATTCTGCGCTTTGTGCGTCTCATCCGCGGGGACGTACTCGCCCTTCTTCTCATAGTTATCGAACTTTACCGGCCCCAGATAAGACTTCTCAGAAGAACCATCCGCAGAGGATGAGCTAGCGGAGGCAGAGGGGCTATCAGAGGCGCTGGGGTTTGCGGAAGAGGAAGCCTCACCAGAAGCAGACGGGGAGCCGTCAGTCAGCGGACGAATATCACTGGAGCAGGCACTCAGCATCGTAATAGCGCCTGCACCGGCAGCTAGCAGGGCTGCACGTCGAGAAAGGAAAGTCGTCATCAGAAATCCTTAAATAGTGCGTATCAGAAGATGAAGAAAATTAGCTGTTGTTATCCAGGAGCATGCGCCACATGCCTTCCTTGTACTCCATGATGAACTTCGTCGTGCGAGGAATCGTCTTTTCCTCCTCAACGATAGTCGCATCAGGCTCACCCTCAATGTGGTACTTAGCGGCAGCGTCATACGCGACGGTCACAAGCCACTCGTAACGGTCCGGCTTATTAGCAACCGGCTGAAGCTCATTCTCCGCAATCTCAATCTTGTACGGCTGATCCGAACCGTAAATCCAACCCAGACCCGACTCGTAGAGCCTAATCATGGTCTTAGAGTTCTTCAAAAAAGCCTTCGCCGGATCCGCCTTCATGAGCGGCTCAACGTCGCCGGTCAGAATCAGATAATTCTGGGAAGCAAGCCAATAACCCATCAGAGCGTAGGCGCCCTCGGGGCTGTTTTCCTTCATCTTCTCCGGGATAAGAGGCTTCGGCACGTTCTGCGCCGGCGCCTCCGCACTCGCCGGAATGTAGGTGCCGCTCCGCTCGTAGTTATTGAACTTAATCGGGCCCACGTATGAGCCGGGCGTGTGATCATCGGTAGGAGAAGGTGACGCCGAGGCGCTCACAGAAGAGGAAGCCGCGCCAGAAGTAGCGCCAGAAGCAGCATTAGAAGCCGAACCAGAGGAACCGCCGGAACCCTGCGACAGCGGGCGAATATCGCTAGCGCACGCAGTCAGCGCTGCAAGAACACCGGTCGCACCCACGCCCAGGAGAGTACGTCGAGTGAAGAAGGTAGTCATCGGAAGCCCTTCGTTGGAGCCAATACAGAGCAAATCACGCCACACACCGTGGCGGGCATGCGCACCCCGTACAGACCTATCAGTACGTCAATGTATATATTTTTAAGGTTACCCGAGAGCCACCACCTAGCCCCCGCGACCACCTCAAGTGTTCAGAAAATTAAGACCCCACACCCAGCGTTTTACCAGGTGCGGGGTCTTGTCACATGAGAAATCACTACGAGAATGACCCCCGCTGCAAAGCGGCAACTACGCGGCGCTAGACAGCTCCCACTTGCCGTCCTTGTACTCCAGGCGGAACCTCGCCACCCTCTTCTTCGACTCATCAGCACTCGTCGCCTTCTCAGGCTGATTCCTATAATGCCGTATCATCTTGGGGTCCATATAGGAAAAGCCTTCCCAAATAAAGCGAGTATTGTCGCTGCCTGGCACCTCACGTGGAGCATCAGTCAGTAGCTCAACAATATACGGAGTTTCCGTACCGTACACCCAACCAGCACCCGAGGCATACAGCTTGATTGTGCTCTGATACTTCTCCCAGCCGTAGCCCTTGTAGTAAACCATCTCAATGGGCTCCGGGTCACCCGTAATCATCAAATGGTTCAAGCTCGCCAGCCAGAAACTCAAGAAAGCGTACGCACCATCAACGCTGTGCTCCTTGAAGTTCTCAGGAGGCGCAGGCTTCGGCACGTTCTCAGCCGGATGCGTAGCGGTCGCCGCAACATATTTGCCGTTCTCCACATAATTCTCGAAAGTGATGATGCCCTTATACTTCCTGCCCGAAGAGCGAAGACCCGAAGCGGCAGAAGCACTCGCAGAAGCACTCTCAGACGCCGAAGGAGAAGCGCTCGCAGACGCTGCGGCGGAAGCAGTTTCGGAGGCGGTCGCCGCCTCCGACGGAGAAGCCGAGCCGGTACTGTCGGCCAGCGGGCGAATATCGCTAGCGCACGCAGTCAACGCAGAAAGCGCGCCAGCAACGGCAACACCCAGGGCAGTACGTCGAGTGAAGAAAGTAGTCATCGGAAGTCCTTCGTTGGATCCTTCACCCCCAAAGCCGTCAGCACGAAGCTCACAACCTGCAGGTAAAGACCACATGTAGTACGTCAATGTATATACGTTAAGCGTACCCGAGCGCCCCTCCTCCGACCCCGAACATCCGCTGGGTTTTCCCCTGGGTGTTCCCTGGGTTTCCTACCCTGGGGTTCCGCAGAGTTACGGCAGAATTTTCGCAGAGTTTCGGCACAAAGAAACCCCGCCCACGGTGCATTACCGCAGGCGGGGGAGAAGCCTACCTCAAACCGTTAGACCGGAACCGATATGGTGGGGCCTAGACAGAAGAAGAGCTAGAGGAAGAAGCGGAAGCCGACGAAGAAGAGCCTTCATCGCCGGTGAGCATAATCCACTTACCGTCCTTGTATTCCACGGCAACCTTCGCCAGCTTGCCATTCGGGCTAGAAGCGGTCTTAAAGGGCTGGTCAGACTTGCCCTCAATGTGAATCTTCGCATCGGCGCTGTAGTTCATGTATGCCGGCCAGTCGTAACGGGTACCCTTACCGGACGCCTTCTTCGGTGAACCACTAGTCAGCTCAAGAGTAACCGGGGTATCCGTACCGTACATCCAGCCCAGATCGTTCTCGTACATGATCGTAAGTTCCTGCAGACCATTCACATACACATCTGCAGGGTCAGCCTTCTTCATCGGCTCAGTATCACCGGTCATTAGCGCATAGTTAAAGCTTGCCAGCCAGTAGCCAATGAACGCATACATGCCATCAACGTTATCTTCGTTCATGTTCGCCGGGGCGAGGGGCTTGGGCACATTCTGCGCCTTCTTCTCGGCAGTGGCAGGAACGTATTCGCCGTTCTTCTCGAAGTTATCGAACTTCACAAAGCCCTTATAGGACTTGTCCGAAGAAGCAGATGCGGAAGCAGCGGCCGAGGCGCTTTCAGAAGCGGAGCTAGACGCCGAACCTTCAGCCGTCGGGCGAATATCGCTAGCGCACGCAGTCAATGCAGCCAGCACACCGGCACCGGTCGCACCCAGCGCCACGCGGCGGGACATACCAGCAGAAATGGGGGAAGGGCTCGTCATAATCAGCCTTTCATAGGAAGTCAACAAAGGAAATTGAGTGAGTTGACAACCCCATCATACCGGCAAACACGCAGATACCCGGCAGTAGCCGTCATCGAGTGCCGATGACAAAGCAACCTAATACCGCTGCAAAGCAATCTAAATACCGCAGCAAAGCATCACCGAGTTCCGGCATAAAGAAACCCCGCCCACGGTGCATTACCGCAGGCGGGGGAGAAGTCTATCTTAAGCCGTTAGACCTTACCTATAGGGTAGGTGCTTAGACAGAAGAAGACCCGCCGGCAGAGTCAGTCGCAGAAGAGCCATCCTCACTGCTGACCATAATCCACTTACCGTCCTTGTACTCCACACTAACCTTCGTCAGTTCCCGCGAACTATCCTCCATGAAAGGTTCATCAGGGCTGCCTTCAATGTGAATCTTCATATCGGCGCTGTAGTTCATGTACGCCAACCAGTCATAACGAGTTCTGCTACCGGAAATTTTCTGTGGTGAATCAGAAAGCAACTCAAGAGTCATAGGGCTATCCACACCGTAGAGCCAGCCCGCATTATTTTCATAGGCAACCGTCAAATTCTGGTAATTCTGCAGTGAATCCGCAGATTCAACCTTCTGCAGCGGCTCAGTATCGCCGGTCATCAGCAGATAGTTGGAACTCGCCAACCAATAACCAACGAACGCGTAAATACCGTCAACGTTCTGCTCGTTCATGTTCGCCGGAACGAGAGGCTTCGGCACATTCTGCGCCTTATGAGTGGCGGTTGCCGGAACGTACTCGCCGTTCTTCTCGAAGTTATCGAACTTCACGAGGCCCTTATAATGCTTGCCGGAAGAAGCAGAAGGCGAAGCGCTAGCCGAGGCACTGGGTGAGGCACTAGCTGAAGCGCTCGCGGATGCACTAGCAGAACCGGAAGTAGAGTTAGACGCCGAGCCATCAGCCAGCGGGCGAATATCGCTAGCGCACGCAGTCAATGCAGCCAGTACGCCGGCACCGGTTGCACCCAGTGCCACGCGGCGGGACATACCAACAGAGGTGGGGGAAGGGCTCGTCATAATCAGCCTTTCAAAAGAAGTCAACAAAGGAAATAGAGTGAGTTGACACCATCATTATACCCTAAGCACATGAATGGATATCAAATACCACTACCTATATCCTTTTGCGAAGAAAGGTCTAAAAAGCTGCAATTAGTGCACTAGGACGCTGAGGGGCTCGCAGACTCCGTGCTCTTATCAGCATCCTTATCTTTCTGAGTGCTCATAAACCAAGCACCCTCCTTATACTCCACAACAATCCTCATCGCCTGCCCCTGAGAATCTTCTGCCCTAGCCAGCGACTTATCGCGGTTGTCCCCCTCCGTCAGATGCCTCTTCGCATTCTGGTCAACCAGAGAACGAGCACGCCAGAAATAACGAATACGGTCGCCCTCAACCTGCGTGGGAGTGTCCGTCATCAGGTACACAGACATCGGCTCACTCGTATCGTAAATCCAGCCGCGCCCTGTCTCATAGAGCTTAACCATCGGCTCAAGCTCCTTATAGTATTCGCTACTCGGGTCCGTCTTCTTCAACGGCTCAATATCACCCGTCAACGCCAAATAATTAAAGCTAGAAATCCAATAGCCAATCAGCGCATAAATACCGTCAATGCTCAGCTCCTGCACCTTCTCCGGCATGAGCGGTTTGGGCACGTTCTGCGCCTTCTTCTCAGCCGTGGCAGGAACGTACTCGCCGTTCTTCTCAAAGTTATCGAACGTGACCTTACCCTTATACGACTTATTCGCAGACGGCAACGTCGACGAAGCAGAGGGGCTCGCGCTCGCTGACTCAGAGGTGGCAGCATCAACCGGCGGATGCACCGTACGCGCACACGCAGACAACACAGCGGCAAGACCAACACCGCCCGCACCCAACACGGCGCGGCGGCTCAAGGCGACGGGCTTAGAAGAGGGGCTAGTCATCAGCAGTCTTTCGGTGAGGTCAACGGATGTGGGGAGTGAGTCGACACCCCCATCATACCGGGCGCACCTTATAGCAACCGTAAAGCACCGGCGAATAACAAATAGTCGGGCGCATATGAAGACACCCCATAGCTGCCACACAACAAAAGACAGCTACGGGGTGAACAACGTAATACGCCTCGGCTGAACCGGGCCCACCGGCTAGCAGAGTAGTTAACGGAGCAGATGCGCAAAATTACGGCGCGCGTGAGCCACCTTCGGGCTCACCACAAATGCACAATAACCCTGCGCCGGATTCAACGCGTAATAATTCTGGTGATAATCCTCAGCCTCATAGAACACACCCAGAGGCTTAATCTCCGTAACAATGGGGGAGGGGTACAGCTGCTGAGCACGCGCCACCGCACGCTCAAATGCCTCACGCTGCTGCTCATCCGCGTAGAAAAGCACCGAACGGTACTGCGAACCGGTATCCGCACCCTGACGATCCCAGCTGGTCGGATCGTGGCTCGTGAAGAAAATATCCAGCACCGTATCCAGGTCAATCACCTGCGGGTCAAAGCTGAGCTTCAGCGCCTCCTGATGCCCGGTCGCACCCGAACACACCGAACGATAATCGGGGTCGGGAGTATCGCCGCCCGTGTAGCCGCAGACGCTCTCCTCAACCCCGCGGAACTGGCGGTACACCGCATCCAGGCACCAGAAACAGCCGCCGGCAAGAACAACATCAGTCATGATTCCTCCTTGAACTATAAAACCACACTACCTGAAGAACACCGCCGAGCCGCATAATATTCCTGAGCTGCCGCCGCGCCACCTGCCACAATAGAGGTATGACTGAAAAACTAGAAACCCCCACCCTCGCAGAAGTCGTCGACGCCTTCCACACGCTCTTCCCGCCGCAGCTCGCCGCCGGATGGGACGCATCCGGCCTCGTCGCCGGACGTGGCGCCGCTAAAGTGAGCACCGTCCTCTTCGCAGTAGACGCCCTCACCGCCACCGCTGAAGAAGCTGTAGCCGAAGGCGCGCAGCTGCTCATCACCCATCACCCGCTGCTGCTACGCGGCGCAAAGTTCATCCCCGACAGCGACTACAAAGGCAACGTTCTGCACACTCTCATCGAAGGCGGATGCGGCCTGCTCGGCGCGCACACCAACGCCGATGCCGCCGTCGAAGGTGTGAACGAAGCACTCTGTGACGCTATCGGTCTGATTGACCGCGAACCGCTCACCGAAGCGCAAACCCAGGTACTTGACGAGCAGGAACACGCGGTAGGCACCGGCCGCCTCGGCACCCTGCCCGAAGAAATCACCCTCAAGGAGCTTGCAGAACGCCTCGCAGCGGCACTGCCCGCAACCGCCGGTGGCCTGCGCATCGCCGGACGTGCCGACCAGCCGATCCGCCGCGTCGCCCTCTGCGGTGGTGCCGGTGACTCTCTCTTCGACGCTGTACGCGCCACCGACGCGCAGGTGTACATTACCGCCGACCTGCGTCACCACCCCGCTAGCGAATTCCGCGAAACCGCACGAGTTGACGGCAGTAACATCGCCCTGATTGATTGCTCCCACGCCGCCAGCGAATCCCTCTGGCTGCAGTCGGCGGCAAACCGCCTGCGCGCCCTGCTCGCTGAGCGCGGTTTCACCATCGAAACGAAGCTGTCTGCACTCAACAGCGACCCGTGGGACTTCACCGTCTCCACCGGCGTGGCAACCGGTCAGGATGCGCGCTCGGCAAGCACCGCCGCAGCCCCCGCGTGGGAACTCTAGGGCGAGAATTCTAGGGGCGAGAACTCTAGAAGAATCCGCGCGGATTCCCTCAGCGCGTAAGAGCCCGGGCACCCCGTCCGTTGTGACGAGGTACCCGGGCTAGAACCGGCCCGGCCTACTTAGTTAGCAATGCGATACAGGCCGGTAGTGATAGGGTTCATCACGCGATGCCGGTAATAGAACAACATCCAGTCCAATTCAATGCGGGTCACAGCATGATTCGGTTCAAACATGCCAGTCTCGGGAGTAATAACATTCTGCTGGGTAGCCCACAGAATCTCACGGTAGAACGCGGAATCCGGCGTAACATCCGGGAAGGATGAAACACCCGATACTTCCGGTGAACCAGACGCACGGTAAATCATTGCGGCAACGGTTGCATTCGTGAGACCGTCCTCCGCGTGGAACTTTCCGTCAGGTCCGCCGAAGGTAACACCCTTTTCACGAGCCCAAATGTAGGCGGCGTAGTTCGGATCGTCCGTCTTCACATCCGGCCACGGGGAGACTTCAGGAAGGTCCACCTTGGGGCTGCCCTTCATCTCATAAAGGGAGGAAACCAGCTCACCGCGGGTGGCAGGCTGCTTCTGTTCCTCGTCGTTCAGCGATGTCGAAAAGTACATACGTTCCTCTACGGGTACGTAAGCATTCGTGAACCGCTGGACACCCTCAAACTTCAAATCCTGGTGCGCCAAAAGAACGCCGCGGTGCTCCGGGGCAAAACCCACCATCGGGGTAATGAGAGTCTTATCCGTCTTGCTGGGGTAACCGTAGTCGCTCCACGCCTCAATGACGTACTGCTTGGACGGATCCAGCGTGTTCGCGGGAATCTTGAGATTGACGAAAGCGAAGCCTCCCTCCAGGCCCGTCTCGTATTCATCATCACCGTGGACGTAACGCTTCATCTCGCTCATAACCAGGACGGGGGAACCCGTGCCCTTCTCGCGAATGACGTACATCATGCCCTCAACGCCGGGGATGTCAGTCCCTACGAAGCCCTGACCCTGAATCAGCAGCTCCTGATCCTTTGTGGTGTCCTTCAAAGCGTCGTATTTCAACTTAGGTGCGAAGGTGTCGAAGTGATAATCATTGGTGCTCAGACCGTGATGCGTCACAACGTTCTTGCGAGCCCAGATATCCTGAACGGTTGACTGCGGCTGGCCCTCGGGCTCGGCGAGGATGCCAACCTCGTAACGCACCTTGTCCAGAGTCATATCCGGGAAATACTCCGTGAGAGTGTAGTAACTCGGCAAAGTATTAGCTTCAACCTTCAGCGGGGCGACAAAGGTGCCGTCATCGTCAATGGTGAAGTCCTTGCCCTCTTCAAACCGCAGAAGAGTGTCGGTAATCTGCAGAGCGTTATAGGGGACGTTCTCCTCGGGCGCGATGTAGATGACAACCTTGCCGTGCTGCTCGCGCCACTCCTTGGTGAATCCGCTGCCCAGAACCGTAATTTTGCTGTCCTCACCGGTGTACAGGCCGTCGCCCTCTTGCATGAAGACGTCACGGCCGTCCTGGTAGTAGTAATCCTCATAGACAACGGTGAAAGACGGCTCATCCGCAACGTCCTGAGTTGCAGGGGTGGGGGTATTGGTAACCGGCGCGTTAGCAACGGGCACATTTGCGGTGGGCGCTGCGTCCTGGGCTGACGCCGGGGTCAGCGGCAGGATCATCACGCCCGCCAGTGCGAGCGCGCTACAATTCCGAGCCGCGCGGAGGAATGAAGACTTAGAGTTCGGAAGTGAGGACATAAGACATCCTTAGGGTCATTTCTCCGGGGCTGCGCGAGCTTACCGGCAGGTTGGGAATCGGCCGCAGAATCTGCGCACGCCCGATGAGAAAAGTGGTTGAAAATCCCCCTCGGTTTCGGGGATATCCTCACCCTATCAAAGCGTTGAACGATTGTCAGGAAACACTCAAGGAATACTTTAAGGTTTCGAGAAATCTCATACAGCGGTAGCTGTTAAAAGCTGAACCCCGTGCTCCCGAACAGAAAACCATTCGGGAGCACGGGGAACCAGAGAGCTGTCCGATGCGCCGCACGCGCCCCAAGGTAAAACCCGAGGGGGATGCGGGCGGGTTAAACGACCTTACTTAGCGCGAGCCTGGAACGCCTCAATCAGAGTCTCCAACTCACCATGAGTCACCATGTACTGAGCATCGAAAGCGCCGTTAGCGTTCAGCACCACCTTGTTCTGCTGAGCCCACAGAATCTCACGGTAGAACGCCGAACCGGGAGCCACATCACTGTACGGGGAGTCGCCCTTAACCGCGGGCGAACCAGCCGCACGGTAGGTGAACGCCGCAACGGTAGCGTTCGAAATGCCTGCATCAGCATGGAACTTGCCGTCCGACCAGCCGAAGGTAATACCCTTCTGACGAGCCCACACGTACGCGGGGAAGTTCGGGTCGGTGGTCTTCACATCCGGCCAGGGAGAAGTTTCAGGCAGCTTCACCTCGGGGGTTCCCGCCTGAATGTACAGGGCAGCTGCGAGCTCACCGCGGGTAGCGAGGGTCTCCAGCTTCTCATCGGAAGGATCGGGCTTCTGGTTGTCATCCTTCTTGGGATCCTGAGCGTTGGGCAGGTTCGCCTCCCTGTAACCGTTCGTGCCGTTCAGGTCCAGGTCCTGCCACGCGAGTAGGGTACCGCGGCCCTTGGTGGACCTGCCCACGACCGGTGCGATCAGCTTACCGTTATTGCCGTAACCGTCGTTAGCCCAGACCTCAATCACGTACTTCTTCGAAGCGTTCAGAGTGTTTGCCGGAAGATTCACGGTACCGTTCAGGTTGCCATCACGGTACGCCGAAGACTGGGTGGGGTGGTCAAACTCGATAATGTCGCTGGTTGCCAGAACCGGGGTGTTCGAGCCCTTCTCACGAACCACGAGCTGAACGCCCCTAACGGAGTGAATATCGCCGTTAAACCCCTGGCCACCAACGTTCAGATCCTGTGATTTTGTGGGGTCAGTCACAGCGTTGTAACCCAGGCGCGGTGCGAACGGCGCCGGCTTCTCACCCATAGTATTCAGTACCTGGGTGCTCACCACGTTCTTGCTGGTCCACAGCTCCTGAGCGGTCAGCGGCTTCTGATCCTTCTGTTCAGCAACCACGCGAATTTCGTAGAGGACATCGTACTTGGTGCCGCCGGTCGGGTCGTGGAAGTTGTCATCATCGATGAAGTAGTAGGCAGCAAGCTTGTACGCCTCAACCTTCAGATCAGCCTCAAAAGTGCCGTCATCGGTAATGGTGAAGTCCTGACCCTCCACGAAGCGCAGCATCTTCGAAGTCGGAATCTCGCAGCCGGAGGGCGCGTAGTTCGCGGGAGCAATGTACAGCGCCACGGTACCGTGCTGAGCACGCCACTCCTTGGTGTAACCCGCACCCTTCACATGGATGGTACCGCCCTCAGTCGTGACGAGGGAGGGGTTCACGCCGTCGTACTTGTAACCGTCAGGGATGGAAACCTCAAGGGTCGGGGTAGCCGCAGCGACCTGGTTAGCTGCCTGAGGGGTAGCGGCAGCAACAGCGGCATCAGCGGCAGGAGCCGCATTCTGAGCCAGTGCCGGGGCCATCGGCAGAACCATAGCACTAGCCAACGCCAACGCGCCGCAGCTCTGAGCTGCGCGGAGGAAAGAGGACTTAGAGTTCGGAAGCGAGGACATAACACATCCTTAAAAGTTGTTTCTCGCAGGGTCCTGGGGGGGTCAACGGCGGGTAGGGAATTCGCCGTTGAATCTGCACACACCCTATGCGAAAAGTGGTTGAAAGCCCCGTCGGTTTCGGGGACATTTTCACCCTATCAAACCCTCAGGCAGATGTCAGAGAACACTCAAGGGGGGCTTGAAGGTTTTGAGGTATTTCACAGGTTGATATCCCTAAAGCAAAGCCCCGCGTTCCTGCGTATAAAAACCTACACAGGAACGCGGGGTTAGCGCTAGTCCACCTTACTTAATCAAGCAGCTCAGGATGAGTGACATGAGTCATGAAATAGAACATCATCCATGCCAGCTCAAGGCGATTCACAGTCTGCGATGCCTCAAAAGTACCGGTGTCGGGATTGATAATGCCCTGCTGGGTCGCCCACAGAATCTCGCGGTAGAACGCGGAATCCGGCTTAACATCCGGGAAGGAGGAAACACCCTGCACGGCCGGTGAACCAGCCGCGCGATAGGTCAGCGCAGCGACGGTAGCGCGTGAAATACCGGCATCCGCATGGAACTTACCATCAGACCAGCCGAAGGTAACACCCTTTTCACGAGCCCAAATATAGGCGGCGTAGTTCGGGTCGTCCGTCTTTACATCCGGCCACGGGGAGACCTCAGGAAGATCCACCTTGGGGCTGTCGTTCTTCTCATAGAGGAGGGAAACCAGCTCGCCGCGGGTAGCGGGCTGTTTCTCCTCCTCATCTGTAAGCGAATTCGAAAAGTACTCGCGTCGTGCATCAGGCACATCAGCACGCGTGAACTGCTGGACACCCTCAAACTTCAAATCCATACTGGCCAAATAGCCACCGCGGTGCTCCGGTGCGTAACCCACCAGCGGGGTGATGAGAGTCTTATCCGTCTGGCTGACATAGCCGTAGTCGCTGCGCGCCTCAATAACGTACTCCTTGGAAGGATCCAGAGTGTTCGCCGGAATCTTGATGGTGATGAAAGCGAAGCCTCCCTCCAAGAAGTTAGTGTAGTTTTCCTTGTCGTATTGGTAGTACTTCATATCGCTCATGGCCAGGACCGGGGAACCGGTACTCTTCTCACGAATCAAGTACATCATGCCCTTGCTTCCAGCGAGATCCCCATTGAAGCCCACGCCCTGAATCAGCAGCTCCTGATCCTTCGTGGTGTCCTTCAGGGCATCGTACTTAAACATGGGCGAGAACGTACCAGGGTGATAATCCTTAGCGTTCAGACCCTGGTGGGCAACAACATTCTTGCGGGCCCAAATATCCTGAATAGTCGACTGCGGCTGCCCCTTAGGCTCGGCAAGGATGCCAATCTCATAGCGCACCTTCTCCAGAGTCGTATCCGGGGAATACTCCTTGAGGGGGTAGTAACTCTCCAAAATGTCGGGCTTGATCTTCAGGTAAGCGTCAAAGGTGCCGTCATCTTCAATGGTGAAGTCCTTACCCTCTTCAAAACGAAGCATCGAGGTGGAAGGCTCCACATTACCAGGACGGTCCTGAGTAGCAGCAATATAGACGACCACGGTGCCGTGCTGCTCGCGCCACTCCTTGGTGAAACCGGTGCCCTTCACCGTCATTTCGTTGTAGTCACCGGTGTACAGGGCGTCGCTTTCTTTCCTGAAGTAGTCACGACCATCCAGGAAGTCGTACTCCCCATAATCAACGGTGAAAGACGGTTCAGCCGTAACATCTGCAGGGGTATTGGCAACCGGCGTGTTAGCCACAGGGGTGTTTGCGGCGGGTGCTGCATCCTGCGCGAGAACCGGGGTCATCGGCAGGATCATCGCGCCCGCCAGTGCCAGTGCGCTGCAGTTGCGAGCCGCGTGCAGGAATGAAGACTTAGAGTTCGGAAGTGAGGACATAAGACATCCTTAAAATCGTTTCTCCCAGGGGTTGTAGGGGACTCGCTGGCGGTTATAAAAATCGCTATCGAACCTGTTCTTCCCCAAGGAGAAAGTGGTTGAGTACCCCCGTCGGTTTCGGGAGTATTATCACCCTATCAAAGTGTTGAACAGCTGTCAGGAAACACTCAAGGAACGCTTTAAGGTTTTGGAAAATCTCACACAGCGAATAGCCGTTAAACGCTGAACCCCGTGTTCCCGAATAGAAAAACCATTCGGGAACACGGGGTATTCAGCTTAGAACTAGGCTGCCTTACTTAGCGTGGTTCTACCCGGCACCGTTCTACTGAGCGCGGTTCTGGAAATTGAACAGCATCTGCTCCAGCTGACCACGATTCACCAGGTCCGTCGCATTAAAAGCGCCGAAATCCGGATTAATGACATACTGCTGAGTGGACCACAGAATCTCACGGTAGAACGCAGAATTCGGCTTCACGTCGGTAAAGGAAGACACGCCCGATACCGCAGGGGAACCCGCCGCACGGTAGGTGAATGCCGCAACCGTAGCATTCGAGATGCCGGCATCCGCGTGGAACTTACCGTCAGACCAGCCGAAAGTAATACCCTTCTGGCGAGCCCACACGTAGGCGGCATAGTTCGGGTCGGTGGTCTTCACATCCGGCCAGGGGGAGGTCTTAGGGAGGTCCATCTTGGGGCTACCAGCCTGAGCGTACAGCGCCGCCGTCAACTCGCCGCGAGTAGCGCGCTGCTGCTGCTCCTGGTAAGTGAGCTTCGAAATCAGGCTCTTGTACTCTCCCTTAGGGACGGTAGCATCCGCGAAGTCCTGAACACCCTCAAACTTCAGATCCTGACGGCCCATAAGAACACCGCGGTGCTCCGGCGCCAAACCCACAATCGGGGTGATGAGGGGCCTGTCCTTCTTGGTGAGGTCGTAGTCGTAGTCGCTCCACGCCTCAATGACGTACTGCTTAGACGAATCCAGGGTGTTTGCGGGGAGCTTGATGGTGCGGTAAAGAGTGCCTCCCTCCAGGCGGGTTACGCCATCGGGGCCTTCATAGTAGGACTTCATATCGCTCATCGCCAGGACGGGGGTGCCGGTGCCCTTCTCACGAATCACGTACATGGCACCCTCACGACCGGGCAGCTCCTCACCAACGAAACCCTCACCCTGAATCAGCAGCTCCTGATCCTTCGTGGTATCCTTCAGGGCATCATACTTCCACTTAGGTGCCATGACTTCAGGATGGTAAGCGCGGGTGTACATCGGGTGGTGAGCGATAACGTTCTTGCGAGCCCAAATATCCTCAATGCTCGACTGGGGCTGACCCTTAGCCTCGGTCAAAATACCCGTCTCGTAACGCACCTCGTCCAGGGTGATACCCGGGAAATAATCGATGGGAGTGTAGAAATTTTCCAGAGCATTAGCCTTGATGGTCAGCTTTGCCTCAAAAGTGCCATCATCGGCAATGGTGAAATCCTTACCCTCTTCAAAACGGAGCATCGACGTGGAAGGCTCAGCGTTACCGGGGCGGTCCTTCGTAGCAGCAATGTAGAAGACAACGGTGCCGTGCTGCTCACGCCACTGCTTGGTGAAACCGGCACCCTTCAGGGTCACGGTGCCACCCTCGCCGGTGTACAGAATACCGTCATAATCAGTGGAGTACGTCGGCTGTGCCGCTGCATCCTGAGCAGCCGGCTTGGGGGTCACAGCATTTGCCGCCGGTGCATTAGCAACAGGTGCCGCATCCTGGGCGAGTGCCGGAGTCATCGGCAGAACCATAGCGCCAGCCAGCACCAGTGCGCCGCAACCCTGAGCCGCACGGAGGAAAGAAGACTTAGAATTCGGAAGCGGGGACATGCATCATCCTAACGGGTCGTACCCACCGGGATGATGCAGGTTCATAGGGTTTCTGGGGGTGAGAAATCTCCGTCGGATCTGCGCCAACCCAATGAGAAGTGGTTGAGTATCCCCGTCGGTTTCGGGGACATTTTCACCCTATCAAACCCTCAGGTAGATGTCAGAGAACACTCAAGAGAGGCTTGAAGGTTCTGATGGTTTTCACAGGTTGACCAGCCACTAAAAAATGAGCCCAGCAAACCAAACTCAGCAAGCCAAACCCCGAAAACAGAACCCCGTGCTCCCGAATAGAAAACCATTCGGGAACACGGGGTTACTCGTGCGACTAGTGTCGACAAGCAGAGCCAGTTTAGCGGGCCAGCTTATCGAGACTGGAAAGCAGTCAGAACAGTTTCCAGGTGGCCGCGAGTCAGCAGCTGCTTAGGAAGGAAATAGTGACCACCGTACACAGTAGGCAAATTCTGGCTAGCCCACACAATCTCACGGTAGAACGCAGAACCAGGCTTAACATCCACGTAGGGGGAATCACCCTTCACCGCAGGAGAACCAGACGCACGGTAAGTAAACGCCGCAACCGTAGCGTTCGAAATGCCGGCATCCGCGTGGAACTTGCCATCCGACCAGCCGTAGCTGATGCCCTTCTCACGAACCCAAATGTACGCAGCGTAGTTCGGGTCGTCAGTCTTCACGTCCGGCCAGGGAGAGACTTCCGGCAGCTTCACCTCGGGGGCGCCAGCCTGAAGGTACAGAGCCACCGCCAGCTCACCGCGGGTAGCGCGTTCCTTGCGCTGCTCATCGGTCAAGCTAGGCTTCTTATCCTCAACAGCGTCAGAGCCCTTGAAATTCAGGTCCTGAGAAGCCAACAGCTCACCGCGACCCTCGGGCGCCTTACCCACAACGGGGGCAAGGAACTCGCCGCTCTCGCTGTAGCCGTCATTAGCCCAGACCTCCACCACGTACTTCTTCGAAGCATCCAAAGTGTTAGCCGGAACCTTCACGGTGCCGTTCACTACGCCGTTCACATACTCAAAGGCACGGTCGTGGTGGTTGTACTCAATGATGTCGCTGGTCGCCAGAACAGGGGTGTTCGAACCCTTCTCACGGATTACATACTGAACACCCTTGACGGAGTGAATCTCACCGTAGAAACCGGTACCCGAGAAGTAAATGTCCTGATCAGTGGTGGTATCGCCAAGAGCCTTGTATTCCACCTTGGGGGCAAACGGACTGGGACGGAACGCCTGAGTTTGCACTGCAATACGGCGAATCACATTCTTGCCAGCCCATAGATCCTCAATGGTCAGCTGGGGCTGACCCTGCTGCTCAGCAACCAGGTCAACCTCGTAACGCACATCGTAAGTCGGGATACCGGGGAAGTAGTAGCGAGGCTCATAGTAGCGCTGAAGCACGTCCGGCTTGACCGTCAGCTGAGCATCCAGGGTGCCGTCCTCAGCAATGGTGAAGTCCTTACCCTCCTCAAAACGTAGCGGCGTATCATCAGCGGGCAGTAGGCTACCGTCGGGAACACCCTGAGAAGCGGCCAGGTAAACCGCCACCTTGCCGTGCTTTTCACGCCACTCCTTAGTGAAACCCGAACCCTTCACGTGGACGGTACCGCCCTCAAAGGTGTACAGCAGCTGAGCCTTGCCGTCGTACAGAACCTCGAACGTCGGAGCGTCCTCCTGGGTGGCCTTAGCGCCCGGAACATCCGCAGCCGTCGTGCCGTCAGAACCATTGAAGTTCAGCGTCTGAGAAGCGAGCAGAGTACCGCGGCCCTCGGGTGCCTTGCCAACAACGGGGGTCACCAGGTCTTCGCTACCCTCCTGGTAGCCGTTGTTGCCCCATACCTCGACAACGTACTGCTTTGCCTTATTCAGGGTGTTAGCGGGAATCTTAACGTTACCGTTGAGGAGCCCATGCTGGTACTGGGACGAATACTCGGGGTCGTTGTACTCGATGATGTCGCTAATAGCCAGGACGGGGGTGTTCGAGCCCTTCTCACGCACAACAATCTGAACACCCTTCGGGGAGTTAATATCGCCGTTGAAACCCCAACCTGAGAAGTTCAGAACCTGATCGTTACCGGTATCCTTCAAAGCGTTGTAGCTCCAATGAGGAGCGAACTCATCAGAAGTAGCAACAGGATTCTCGCGGACGCGATCATCCGGCAGGGAACCAGCAACAGCCGCCGCAGGAGCATCCGCGGCAACATTCTGGGCAAGCGCAGGAGACATCGGCAAAACCATCGCGCCAGCCAGCGCCAATGCACCGCAACCCCGTGCTGCACGGAAGAAGGACGAAGCCTTGAAATTCGGAAGAGCGGACATAATCATTCCTTATTGGTCGAACCCATCGCGCCAATGCAGTTTCTAAAAGGGGAGTGAGAAATCTTCGTCGAATCTGCGCCAACCCAATGAGAAGTGGTCGAATATCCCCGTCAATTTCGGGGACAATTTCACCCTATCAAAGGGCTGAACAGATGTCAGGAAACACTCAAGAGAGACTTGAAGGTTCTGAGGGTTTTCCCAGGTTGACCAGCCGCTAAAAACTGAGCCCAGCAGGCTAAAGCCCGAAAAAAGAACCCCGCACTCCCAAACAAGAGTGCGGGGCCGCCAAACACGCTAAAGCAAAGCGCTAAAACAAAGCACAGAAACTAGGAAGTGCAAAAACTAGGAAGTACGGAAGTACAGGTACATCATCATCGCAACACGACCACGAGACGTCTGAGCCGTCGGCTCAAAAGCATTACCCTCAGACACCGTAGACACACCACGACGAGACGCCCACACAATCTGACGGTAGAACGGAGTCACAGACGAAACATCGCTAAACGGCGAAGAACCCGACATCTGAATCTTCTGCGCACCATCAGCACGGTACAGCAAAGCCGCCGCAGAAGCATTCGACAGACGCGCCTCCGCATGGAACTTACCATCAACCCAACCGGACGTAATACGCTCCTGACGCGCCCACAGGTACGCATCATAGTTCGGGTCAGACTCATCAACATCTGCATACGGCGAATGCTCCGGACGGGTCACTGCCGGCGAACCCGCCAGCTTATAGAACATGGTGATCAGCTCGCCACGAGTCACCGGATCCTCAGCACCAAAATGGTCCTCAGAAACCGGAAGCATAGTCTCAGTACGAACAGCCCAACGGATACCCGCATAGTACGCAGAGTCCTCGGGAGCATCAGCAAAAATAGTGTTCGCATCCGGCGCAGTCACGGACGGACGCAGAATCTTCGGGCCCTGAGTCGAAGAACTCGACGCCAGAGGAGAGGAGGTAGCAGGCACCGAAGCAGCTACCGGCGCAGCAGTATCCGCCGAAGAAAGACGCGCCTCCGACGAATCATAAAAAGAGAAAAGAGGTGAGAACGGCAGATACAAAACACCCGCCAACGCCACAGCGCCAACAGCCAGCTCAATACGGCGGCGCTTACGCTTCTTCGACTCAGCCTGAGAAGAAGCCTCGGGGGTGCCCTCCGGTGCCAGCAGAGGTGCAGAAGAATTATGGGCAGTATCAGTCGACTGCTTAAAATTCTGGGACATAAATCCTCAATGTGGTTGATGTATCGGTGTGTGCAGGGCTCCCTCTAGTTCTTCTACGCACCCAGCCGGATAAGGGTGCGCACTAAGGGAGCGCAACAGTCCTAAGCATAAACCACAGCTTGAAAAATATTAATTTACACTCCACAGAACATTCTTGAAAAGAGGGGAGTAGAGCACCCAAAAATCCGCCCAATAGCGGGTGCCGCATGAGGCGCGCCCCACATGCGGTACAGCCCACACTAGCGTGGTAACCGCCAAAAATACGCCGAAAACCGCGGAACATTAGCGGACAACAGCCCCACTCACACCCCTACAGACACCCTGCAGACACCTCATAAACACCCCGCAAGAGCACAGAAAAGCCGGGCCAGCGGCGTTGAAACCAATGTTTCATCGCCGCCAGCCCGGCATAATCCATAGACCCTAGAGGCTAGCTTTAGCGAACCTTATAAAGCCCTAGCGAACCTTGTAGTTCATCAAGAAACCAGCCAGCTCACCACGGCTCACCAGCGCAGACGGGTGGTACTCAGAGCCCGGGAAAACCTGTAGCTTCTGCTGCTTAGCCCAAGTGATCTCGCGGTAGAACGCAGAGCCGACCTTTACATCGGTGTACGGCGCCTCAGTCACAGCAACCGGCTTCTTACCGTCGAAACGGTACAGGAACGCCGCAACAGTAGCGTTAGAAACAGACGCATTCGCGTGGAACTTACCATCAGACCAGCCGAAAGTAATACCCTTCTGACGAGCCCAAATGTACGCAGCGTAGTTCGGGTCATCAGTCTTCACATCCGGGTACGGGCTAGTAGCCGGCAAATCAACCTTCGGGGAACCAGCCATGCGGTACAGCGCAACAGTCAAATCACCGCGGGTCGCGTCATCATTAACTCCGAACCAATCCTTCTCGCGAGAATCAATCAGCTTCTGATCATCAGCCCACAGAACAGCCTTGTGGTTCGCGTGAGCAGCCGGAACGTCAGCGAAACGCTCACGGGCCTTCTTATTCGCAGACTCACCGGTCAGAGTCAGGTAATCAGCCGCGATGCGCTCGCTGTCACCGTCAGCGTAGTTCACGGTCACGAAAATAGCGTAGTGGCCATCAGCATCCAGCTTGGTGCCGTCAACGTTAACGGTCGTCTCAAACGCGCCGGTCGCCACACGGTCAGCGCTCAGAGTGATGCTTTCCAGAGCCTCACCGGTCGGGTTGCCGTCAGCCTCAGCCTCAGAGAACAGAACGTTCACGGTAGCGCCAGCCGGAACCTTGAAGTCCTTACCCTTTACACGGATAGTGGTCGAAGAGCTCAGATCAACCTTGTCAGTGCTCAGGGACACCGAAGGCGAAGCAGTCTTAGCGTTCTCGCCGTTCACCGGAACAAACGCCTGAGTGCTCAGTGCCTGGTTGTTCGCCTCATCGTTATCTTCCGGAACGTTGAACTCGAAAGTCTGCACAACATAGGAGCTACCAGACTTCAGGGTGCCCGCCGGGATGTCCAGAACAGTCGAGAAACGGCCGTTGGTGTAACCCATGTACTGACCAAAGAAAGCAGAGTAGGAGGTGAACTTAGCCTCCGACTGAGCCAGCGCGGGGCCGGTCGCCTTGCCGGTTGCCGGATCAACCGCACGAACCGCAACAATCAGTGACTCGCTACCGTTGTACGAAATGTTCTGGAAGCCAGCACCGTTCACAGTGACCTTAGCGTTCTCAGAAGCATTCACCGACGAAGCGCTGTACGACAGGGTCGGGGAATCAACGGTGGGAACATCCGCAACCTTCAGTTCAGTACGAACCTCATCCGCAGGAATCCAGCCGTCTTCAGCATCATCGCGGTAACCGAGCACAACATCGAAGGACGAGCCATTGGCCTCCAGATAGTTAGCGCCGATAGAAGCGGTCAGGTTCACGGTGCCGTCAGCCGCAAAGGCGGAGGCGGGAACATCCTGAACATAGAAGGGGTAATCACGCGGGTGGTGCGGCGGGAAAGCAACGCTTTCACCCTTCGGAACAACGTACAGGCGGAACGACTTGCCCTTAACGAAGTCCTTGGAGAAACCGGAGCCGCTAACCGTCACGTTGCCGCCCTTGAGAATGTCAAAAGTGCCGGAGGTAACCTGCAGACGCTGAGCACCCTGAGCCTCGCCCTGCTCAACAGCCTGGGCTGCTACCGGAGTAGCAGGTGCGGCAAACGCGGGGGAGAGAGGCAAAAGCATAGCGCCAGCCAGGGTGATGGCGCAGCCGCTCTTGGCCATGTTTTTGGGTAGCGCAAAGCGCATGTGGTTGGGAAGTGAGGACATTGTTATCCAATCAGTTTTTATCGGTGTCACGCATCGAGTGTGGTGCGCATAAACACCGTAGCAAATAGTTAAGACATGCCGGAACCTGAAAGGTCATCAGCGCGAAAAATGTCTGTGTGTTTTATTGCATGTCTTAAGGTGAAGTATAGCCTTAAAAAGTATCTGCATGATGTGGAAAATATGCCTAAATAGTGTGCTGATAAGCACAAACGCTGGTCACTGTACAAAAAAGTAAAGCATAAAAATCCACCGCATTCGAAAAATTCGCACCTATGCAACCTCTGCAGGTTGAGAATATTCACAATGCGGTGGGCAAGGCAACATAAAAGTCACCCACAATAAAAGTGGCACATAAACAGAGCCATAAAGTCGCCTATTTGACGAAAGCCAACCAAAATAGCTAACGCCACGGCGAGACACTATGTGAGACGGCTGCCGCCGTGCGCCATACGGTACAGCATGACCGAGAACTCCGAAGAGGAAACAGCATCTGAACTGAAACCCTCGGCGTAGCGGCGATCATAATCCGTATAACCCCAGATGAACTGCTGAGTAGCCCACAGCGACTCCCGCCAGAATGCAGTATCCGTACGCTCATAATCGGACCAATGCGAACGCGAAACCCGAATCGGAGAATCACCCGGCACGCTACTGTTCTTGGGCACAGACGAAGGCGGCACACTGCTCGATTCCGGTACAGGAGCCGGGGCAACCATCCGCTGGTACCTGTACAGGAACGCCACCGCAGAACGCGTCGAAAGGGCTGCCTCCGGGTGGAACTTACCGTCCGCCCAGCCGAACGTAATACCCTTCTGACGAGCCCAAATGTATGCGGCGTAGTCCGGGTCGCTCGGTGCCACATCCGCATAAGGACTGGTTGCAGGCAGCTCAACATGAGGCGCGCCCGCCAGACGGTACAGTGCCACCGTCACATCGCGGCGACTCAAAACGGTCTTACTCTCATCCAGAAGAGCCTGCTGCTTAACCCACTCGACAGCAGCCTTCTGCTCCTCGGTAGTATTCGCCAAGAGGTCAAGATTCTCAGAAGCTACCGGCTCGACCGCATCCGCGGTACCGTTCTTGCCGGGGGTTACCTTCTCCAGAACAACCCTGTACGATCCCTCATAATTCAGCGCGCTACCGGGGACGTTCAGCGTCTCCTCAGCGGCACCATCGTGGATGCGCTCAGCGGGAATAACCTGCTCCAAAGCCTTCTCACCGGTCAGCTCGCCGAAAATATCCGTTGCCTGAACCGAGAAACGGTAATAGCCCTCGGTAAGCTTCGGAAGACCCGAGACACGTGCGGTGAGGGTATTCATCTCCTGATACGGGTTGACGCGCTTATACGGAATGTACAAATCCGGACGCGCTACAGGCTGGTCAGGGTTCGGCTGGTTATCACTCGGCTGCCCCGACCGCACCGGAAGGAACTGCGCAACACTGGTCAGCAAGCTACCGCTGTACTCCTCCTCACCCGGGTGAGGAAGATTAGAACCGTATATTCCAATCATGTAGAGCCTACCCGGCTTCAACGTACCCGCCGGAATCGTCATCTTCGTGCCGAAATAGTTATTGCGGAAACCCGTACAGTGATGCAAGCAGTTGCCCGTCAACGGAACAACATGGGAGAAAACGGGGCGTCCCATAATCTTTCCCGTAGCCGGGTCTGCCTCATACAGAGTGACGTACGCCTGGCTGTCGTATCCACCTACGATATTCGGGGGAAGAATATGGTAGCCCTCAACCGTCAGAGTCGTATCCTGCCACGGCTTATCAATCGCCGAAATGTTGTAGCGGTACGTCGGCTGCTCAGGCTCAGGGTCGCGCACCGTGGGCAAGGGAATTCGTGCCGTACTACGGGGATCATCATACGGAGAATAAGGGTCCGGCTCCGACTGATTGGACGGGTAGTAAGTCAGTACCACATCGAAGAGGGTGCCCTCCGGAACCATCATCCACTGCTTCGGGATATCAAGAGTGAACGTGACGCTCCCATCAGGATTATCGTGGGCCTTACCCTCAGCACGGAGGCTGGCAACCTTGCTGCCGTACTGTGCCTCAGGAAGGGGATCGCCGTAATGTGACTGAAGGTAATTCTTACCGCGCTCCACAATGCCGAACTCATAGAACGTGTACTTCGCACGGAACTCGGCACTCAGCGGCGCGGTGGTCACAGAGACGGTGCCGCCCTCAGAAATATTGAGGGTGCCCGAGGTGAGCTTCATGCCAACCGGGTTGTCAGGTTTCTTATCCTCCGCAGGGGTGGGAGGGGTCAACGGGGTAGGGGAATCCGCCAGCCGAACTGGTGCAGCAACCGTAAAATTATGGTTCTCTGAACCGTAGTAAGGATTATCTGAGAAATAGACCCTCAGCTCCGCTTCGGAACCCAAATACACGCCCCGTAGCTCTTTAATATCCTCCGCATTAATTTCAAGTTCTACGGTTTGGGTGCCGTCGGGGTTACGGACCACAATTTTGTCACGTTCATAGTAATGGTCACTATTAACGCTGAGGTTGGCAATAGTTTTTTGAGCGGTTTTACTATAAACACTGATTGATCCAATATAGTATCCCAAATCAACTTCCGGGGAAATATTAGAAATAGTGACTTTATATTTCCCCTCATGGTACGGGTCAACCGTCTGAGGAGACAACGAAACCTTCGGAAGAGTATTGCGGTACGTATTGCTCTGGTAAGGCATTTTCATGGGGTTCTTGCCCACCGGAACGAAGGGGAAGGCACGCCTCATAGCAATCGGGCCTGAAGGAGAGTCTCCCTGTACCGACAGATAATAACCCTTGCCTGATTTCAAAAGACCGGCAGGAATCGTAATTTTATGCTGAAAATGACCGTTAGGAATTAGGCCATGAAAAACACGCTTAAAGTACGGAGAATTTGAAGGGTCAAAAGCCCCCAGCTCCTTGAGATATTTATGGGTAACATTTGCATCCGGGTCGTATTCAACGAGAGTAAAACTTAGCTTATTTATCCCGTCAAAACCCGAACCCGTCATATTGATTTCAATTGGTTTTCCGGAATTAATCTGCTCCTCAGAAATAGAATCCACATCATAGGTAATAGAAGGCAGAACAGATGCCGGAAAATCATTTGTTACAGGGAGCACCGTACGAATACGGTCCTCAGTATTCCACTGATAGGGGTGTGCGTCATCTAGCGGGCGGTAGGTCAAAATAACTTCGTACTCCATGCCCGCAGGGATGCCGTTGGAGGATACTTCCAAGTCGGCGCTGAAAGTCCCGTCTGCGGCAGGCGTTGGAACGTCAAAGCGCGGTCCCTGGTATGCTGGCTCTTGGTGAGGACCCACGTAGGTAGAGGAACCCTTGGGCGCAATAACGAGGCTACGTAGCTCGTGATGCGCCAAGAATTCGGGAGTGAAGCCGGTGCCCTCAACATGCACCGTGCCTCCGGCATAAATTCTTAATGCTCCGCTAGTGACGCGCAGAGTCGGTAGCGAATTGGTCTGCTCGCCCTGGGCCGCAGGATTCTGCTGGTTGTCTGCTTGCTTCTGAACCAAAGCTGCGGCTGGGGAGGCGGGGGTCGCCTGTTCCGGGTCTGCCTGAGCGGGTGCAACCTGAGTTGGCTGGTCAGATGCCGTCTGAGTCGGTGTTGCAAGAGCCGCCGGGGTGATACCGGCAAGCGGGCTCAAACCCAGCAGCAACGATAGGCTGAGCGCGCGGGTGCTCGCCGGGTGGCGCGGCGCAGTTGAGCGGCACCGGGCGCCTCGTGGTGTGAAGAATGAAGACATCATTATCCCATCTACAAAAAACTGTACGGTGAGTGAAGCGAGCGAGTAGATGAAGCGAGCGAAGAAGTCGAGCGGATATAGTCTGAAAAGCCAGGCTAGGGGAGAAGAAGCCCCGTAAATCCTGGTATCAGGCAAGAGAAGCCGCTGGGGAGGGGAGGAACAGAGGCTGCACCGGCGGGCTGAAAAGCCGAACTACGTCGAGCATCCCAGCCCACCGGTCACTCCTCACCACGATCGGGCGCTACCTGAGGTGGCTACCGCCGTGCTCCATGCGGTACAGCATCAACGCAAAATCACCAGAGGAAATGGAAGAATTATCAAAGCCCTCATAGGCGTATTCCCCGTCAACGCTGTAACCCCACATGCGGTAATCAACAGCCCACTGAGCCTCACGCCAGAAAGCGCTACCCTCACGAACCTTATGATGCCAGCCACCGGAACTCTGGGGCGCATCCTGGTTACCCGGCAGCGAAGAAGAGGTCGGTGCCTTCGGCGTGACCTGACCCATCGCCTTCTGATACCTGTACAGGAAAGCCACCGTCGACGGGGTCGAAAGGGGCGCATCCGGGTGGAACTTGCCGTCCGCCCAACCGAAGGTAATACCCTTCTGACGAGCCCAAATGAACGCGGCGTAGTCCGGGTCGCTCGTTGCCACATCCGCATACGGGCTAAAAGCAGGTAGCTCAACCTTCGGGGAACCCGCCAGGCGGTACAGCGCCACCGTCACATCGCGGCGCGTCAGATTGCTATTCTTGGACTGCGGCGAAGGATCAGGCAGAATCTCACGATCAGCAAACCAGCGTTCAGCAGCCTGCAACTCACCCTCACGCGTCAGCTTCAGAGGAATATCCTCGAAAGCAAGCTGCTCCACCGACTCTCCGGCACCATCCTTACCGGGGGTGACCCTCTCCATAAACAGACGGTACGCACCCGAATAGCTCAGCTGCTGATCAACCGTCAGATTCAGCTCCACCCTGCCGTCCTTGATGAGGTCAGCCGGGATTGCCTGCTGGAACACCGTCTGACCGGTCAAATGACCCTGCTCATCAACATGCTGCACCGAGAGGCGGTACGATCCTTCACCCGGTGCAGAGAGCCCGGTAGCGCGTGCCGTAAACGAGTTCGTCTTCGCGTACGGGCTCAAACTTACCGACCCAAGGTGCAGCGTGGGTCGTGTAGACTCCTGATCGGGGGAATGCACCGGCAGGAACTCCGCAACATCATTCAGCATAGAACCCGGAGAATCTTCCATGCCGGGGTAAGGCAACCCGTTCCCATACATACCAATAAAGTAGAGCTTGCCCGGCTTCAACGTACCCGCCGGAATCGTCATCTCCGTGTTGAGGTAGTTGTTACGGAACGTGCCGTAGTTATCCTGCTGGTTAGTGAACTCCAGCGTGTGCGTGAACACGGGCTGACCCACCATCTTGCCTGTTGCCGGGTCAGCCTCATACAAGGCGAGAACCGGCTGTTCACCATCCCCCGCGAAGTTATTAGCCTGCGAGAGGACGTGCCAACCCTCAACCCTCAGCGTCGTATCCTTCCACGGGTTATCAATCGCAGACCGGCTGAAACGGTAGGTCGCGCGGGTAGGCTGCGCATCCTGAACCACGTCAATATGGGCGCGGATGTAAATACGATATATCGGACTCAACAAATCCAGCTCATTTACATCCGAGGGGTAGTACGACATGAACACGTCAAAGAGCTCGCCGTCCGCCGCCTCAACGTACTGCGGGGGAACCTCAAACGTGTAGGTGAGGCTACCGTCCGGGTTCTCACGCACCTGATGCTTCAAATCCTTGAGAAACCCGCCGTACTGGTCGAGAGGCGGATTATTATTACGCCAATCATGCACGTACACCGATCCACGTCGCACCAGAGCCAGCTCGTAGAAGGTGTACTTCTGACGGAATTCAGCGCTCAACGGGGAAGTCGTCACCGACACCGTGCCGCCCTGAGAAATATTGAGGGTTCCCGAATCGACCTTCAGCTGCACGTTTGCGGGGTTCACCGGGCGAACCGTATCAGCGGGAGGCGGCACCATCGGAAGCTGCGCGCTCACCGTGAACTTATGGCTACCGTACGAATACTCAGAGTTCGAGAACGTTACCTGAACTTCTGCCGTCGAGCCCACGTGAGAGGGGTAGAACCCGTCATCATCCTGAACCTTATATTCGATTTCTACCGTACGGGTGCCGTCAGGATTGCGGGTTACGATTTCGTCGCGCTTGTAGTGCTGGCCCGCCACATCGTTGACCGCGAAAGGCTTGGACTCACCGGAGGTAGCGTTATAAATCCGCACAGAGTCAATGTAGTACCCCAGGTCCACCTCGGGTGAAATATTAGAAATAGTCACCTTATAGACGCGGTCCTGACCGGGATCAAAATTCTGCGCATCAACAGATACCTTCGGTAGGGTATTCCTGAACGAATTATCCTGGTACGCCATACGCGCGGGGTTATTGCCCACAGGAACGAAGGGGAACTTACGCGACAGCTTATTCCACCCGTGGGTTTCCACACCGTAAACATCTAGGAAATACCCCCTACCGGATTTCAGAGCTCCCGCGGGAATCGTGATCTTCTTCTGGAAATAGCCGTTCGGAATCAGGCCTTTGAAAATGCGCTGATTCTCTTCCGTATCCGGCGCCTGGAACTCGCCCAAAGAAGCCACGCTGTAGGTCCTAATTGTTCCCTGCTCAGACAGCGTGAAACTCAAGGAACTGACATCCTGAAAACCGGTGCCCGTCAACGTCACCTCAACCGGCTGACCTGAGGCAATCTGCTCCTCAGAAATAGCCGAAACATCATAGGTGATGGAGGGAAGGACAGCCTTCGGGAGGTTATGCTCCACCGGCAGTGCCGTACGGACGCGATCCTCAGTGTTCCACGCATAGGGGTGCGCATCGTCTACGGGGCGGTAGGTGAGAATGACCTCGTATTCCAGGTTTGCCGGGAGGCTATTTGCCGGAACCGTCAGGTCAGCGCTGAAACTGCCGTCAGCAGCTGGTTTCGGGGCGTCAAAGACGAGGCCGCGGTGATCTACCTTTTGGTAGGGGTTGGCGTAGGTCGAAGAGCCCTTCGGGGCAATTGTGAGGCTACGCAGTTCGTGATGCGCCAAGAACTCGGGAGTGAAGCCGGTGCCCTCAACATGCACCGTGCCGCCAGCCTCAATTTTTAACGTGCCACTGGTGACACGCAAAGTCGGTAGCGAATTGATCTGCTCGCCCTGGGCTACAGGATTCTGCTGGTTTTCTGTCTGACGCTGGTTCAAAGCTGCAGCGGGGGAAGCGGGGGTCGCCTGTGCCGGTTGTGCCTGCTGCTCAGGTGCCGCCTGAGCCGGTGCTGCCAGCGCCGCCGGGGTGATACCGGCAAGCGGGCTCAAACCCAGCAGTAGTGACAGGCTGAGCGCGCGGGCGCTCGCCGGGTGGCGCGGGGCACCTCGTGGGGCGAAGAATGAAGACATCATAATCCCATCTACAAAATTTATACGGTGATTGAAACGAGTGAGTAGATGAAGTGAGTGAAAAAGTTGAGCGGATAAAGCGTGAAAAGAAAACCCTCAACAGGGGAGAAGAAGCCCCATAAAGCCTAGTGCCGGGCACAAGAACTCGCAGGGGCAGGGGAAGAAAAACCGGGGCGGCACCGGCGGGCTGAAAAGTCGAACTACGTCGAGCATCCCAGCCCACCGGTTACCCCTCACCACGACCGGGCGCTACTTGAGGTGGCTGCCGCCGTGCTCCATGCGGTACAGCATCAACTTCAAATCACCAGAGGAAACGAAAGACCTATCAAAGTCCTCATAGACGTATTCCCCATCAACGCGGTAACCCCACATGTGGTGATCAACAGCCCACTGAGCCTCACGCCAGAAAGCGCTACCCTGACGAACCTTATGTTGCCAACCGCCAGCACTCCGAGGCGCGTCCTGGTTACCCGGCACAGACGAGCTACGCGGCAACGAGGCAGAGGTCGGCGCCTTCGGCGTGACCTTACCCATCGCCTTCTGGTACCTGTACATGAACGCCACCGTCGACGGGGTCGAAAGCTTCGCCTCCGGGTGGAACTTGCCATCCGCCCAGCCGAAGGTAATGCCCCTCTGACGAGCCCAAATGTACGCGGCGTAGTCCGGGTCGCTTGTTGCCACATCCGCGTACGGGCTAAAAGCAGGCAGCTCAACCTTCGGGGAACCCGCCAGACGGTACAGCGACACCGTCACATCGTGGCGCGTCATACCGCTATGCCAGGACATCGGCGAAGGATTAGGCAAAATATCACGCTCAGCAAACCACTGCTCAGCCGCCTGCAACTCATCCTCACGCGTCAGCTTCAGAGGAATATCCTCGACAGCAAGCTGCTCCACCGACTCGCCAGCACCATCCTTACCGGGGGTGACCTTCTCCAAGACCAGACGATAAGCGCCCGAATAGCTCAGCTGCTGATCAATCGTCAGATTCAGCTCCACCCTGCCATCCTGGATGCGATCAGCGGGAATCGCCTGCTGGAACACCGTCTGACCGGTCAAACGCCCCTGCTCATCAACATGCTGCACCGAGAGGCGGTACGATCCTTCACCCGGTGCAG
>ERZ1674163.15-NODE-15-length-54021-cov-15.271338_pt1 | contig 54021 bp, 55 predicted proteins | sample MGYA00581294_ERZ1674163 | MGnify/ENA primary metagenome ERZ1674163 (study PRJEB41354, sample SAMEA4873312) | human saliva metagenome | biome: human-associated habitat [ENVO:00009003]; feature: mouth environment [ENVO:08000002]; material: saliva material...
GCGTATTCATTCCTAAATCAAAATATTGTGCCCAAACATAAGACCGTACCATCACCGCAATAAATATTGCAAGCACCAATATACAGAAAATCTGTCGTCGTTTGGTTTTTTGTGTAGAAATCACGACATAGCCTAGCTTTCCCGACGCGGTACTTTCAACCCCATACTCTTCACGACACCGTTCTGATCGGTTTCTTTAACCGTCAATGAAAACCCGTCAACGACAATGCGGTCGCCCTCGACGGGCTGCGCGCTGCCTCCTCTGGATTGAAACCATTCGAGCAGGCTCATACCGGCTTCGCCGTCTTCCAGCTTCAACCCGTACGCCGCTGCCAAATCGCCGGTATTGACATACGGGTCGACGGCAAATTCGCCGAAGAAATCAAAATTTTCGCGCACATTCTGCCCGGTTTCACTGAAGTATTTCGCCATTTTGTCCACTTGGCTGTCAGGCAGGATATACCAAGCCGTATCGCCTTCCCTCAAAACCGTATCATTCTGCATTTCGATTTTCCGCCCGTCACGTATCAGCGCGAAACAGCGCAAGTCAAACGATTCCGAAATGGGGGCAACGGCATCGGGATGCTTGCCTTCCGCCTCAGATTCCTTCGTTACCTTGAAAGAAAACAAAGCCACAGCTTCGCGTTCCGACAGCCAAATGTCGTGCATTCCTTCCGGCTCGGGTTTGGGCGGCATGGCGACCTTGAGCAGACGCGCCATGACGGGTATCGTCGTTCCTTGAATCAGCAGGGAAAGTACGACGACGGCAAAGGCGACATTGAACAACAGTTCAGAATTCGGCACGCCCATGACCAAAGGCATCATCGCCAAAGAAATCGGTACTGCGCCGCGCAACCCGAGCCAACTGATGTAGGCTTTTTCACGCACACTGTATCCAAATTTCCACAAGCCGCTGAAAACGGCAAGCGGACGGGCGACCAGCATGAGGAATACGGCGATAACCAAGGCATCGACGCTTTTTTCCCAAACGCTGCTGGGCGTTACCAACAAACCCAGTACGACGAACAAAGTCGCCTGCGCCAGCCACGCCAGGCCGTCCATCACGCGCCAAACGTGTTCGGTTGCGCGGGTATGCTGGTTGCCGACGATAATCCCCGCCAGATAAACCGCCAAGAAGCCGCTGCCACCGATGGTATTGGTAAATGCGAATACCCACAGGCCGCCTGACACAATCATCAGCGCGTACAATCCTTCCGCAAGGTTCAGACGACGTACGAGTTTCGCCAACACCATTCCGCCCGCCCACCCCATCAGCAGGCCGAAGCCGATTTGGAGCAGCAGCATCCATAAAAACGCCAACACACCTGATTGTTCGGGGTTGGTAATCATGGTAATCAGGGCGGTAACTAAAAAAATCGCCATCGGATCGTTCGCACCGGATTCGATTTCCAAAGTCGCCTGTACCCTGTCATTTAGGCGCACGCCGCTGTGGCGCAGCAGGCTGAACACGGCCCCCGCATCGGTCGAGCCGACAATCGCCGCCATCAGTACACCGAATTTCCAATCCAAACCCAAATAGAACGTGGCGAACAATCCTAAAGGCAACACGGTGGCAAACACGCCCCATGTCGCCAATACCGCAGAAGGCTTCAATGCAATTCGGAAACTTGAAAGCTGAGTCCGCAACCCGCCATCAAGCAAAATGACGGCTAACGCAAGCTGGCTGATGACGTTGGCCAAAACGAAATTGTCAAAATCGATGCGCCCGATACCGTCCTCACCCGCCAACATTCCAACCGCCAGAAACACCAACAAAAGCGGCATCCCCAGCCTTGCCGACAAAGTGGTCGAAACCACGCTTAAAAACAATAACGCCCCGCCGAGCAAAAAAAGATTGTTCATCCAGTCCACGTTGCAAAAGTCCTACCGTTAATAAAAACGAGGCGAAATTGTATCATAAAATCAATAAGATTTACTGAAGGCCTACCCATTATACAGAAATAAAAAAACCGTCTGAAAGACGGCTTCGTTCATACAACAAACCGCTTTACCCAAACGGCTTTTTCTGCCAATAAAACTTATCCCTTTTCAGACGGCCTTATTGAATAGAGCAATTATCTGAAAAGTTTACTGCAAAAAGCCTTTGACTAATAAGGAAAGATAACCCACAACAAAGGGGAACGACAATGCCGAAACAATGCCAAGCACCCAGTAAATACATTGGTTCAGTACAGTTTTTGAGGCGGTAAGCCGCAACAGTTTGAAATACAGAGAGAACCAGGCGGATGACAAGGCAATAATCAGCACAAAGCTGACTAGGGAGAAGGAACCGGAGAAAGCGTATCCCAGCATCGTCCCTATCGCGGCATAAAGCATGCCTGCGCCTAGCGCCCATTTCCAGATGGGATAAAGCCTATCGGGGAAATTCAGTGTTCCGGAGGCTTGGAGCCTGCCGAATACCAATACAAATATGATGTCAAACATAATAATGGCTGTTTTAGTGTACGGCATGACAATATATATGAAAAGGGGGTGAAAATACACCCCCTTTCCCTACAGATGCCCCATATCAGAGGCCGTCTGAAAAACAGTTTTATTTAACGATTTCAACCGGGCCGTGATCGTCGCAGTGGTCGCCGTGTTGGTGATGCAGACGGCCGTTGACGATGTAGTCGACGTGATCGCCGTGCGGTACGGCTTCGTGGCCGCAACCTTCGCCGTGAACGTGGCCGTGGCAGGTATCAACCGGATGGCAGCCGTCAGGGTTGGTTTCATTGACGCTCAGGGCGTGCTCGTCGTAGTGGCCGTTGTGTTCATGGTGCAGGTGGCCGTCGTGCAGATAATCGACGTGGCTTTCGTGTTTGATGGCAGTGTGGCCGCAGTTTGCGCCGTGAACGTGGTCATGATGTTCGTGGGTTTTACAGGTCATTTTTTCTCTCCTAATGTTCAGTGAATAGCAATCTTTCGCGATTGATTTTTTATCTTATCTTTTTTTGATGCAAACGTAAAAAATTTTACAGTTATTAATATATTGTTACGATATATCATCTGTTGATATATCAGCCTATTTTATTTTTCAGACGGCCTTTCATCTATAATTCATTTATTTTCAGCGAGAACTTCAAACCCTTCCGGCAATGCAAAATATCGAATTTTTCAGCCGTAACAGGTAACATGGAAACAAAGGGATGGGTTCTTCAAACAAACAGGTACTGCAATGGGAAAACAAGCCAGACTTTATATGGTTCGCAGCACGCAAGGTGCGCTTTATGATGTATTTTTTGAACGCGGTGTGGCGGCGTTGGCCTGGCCTATGCTGGCCGAAGCGGCGACCAAGGGTTTTGGCCGTGAGGAACTGACGGATATTTACCGTTCGGCCGTGCCGGATGTGAAGTTGAGAACGGCGCAATCGGGTGCGGCTCAGATGTGGCGGTTTGTCAACGAGTTGGCCGATGGAGATGCCGTACTGACCTACTCGCCTGCCCTGCGCCGTTATCGGGTCGGCAGGATTACGGGCGGCGCGGTGCATTGTCCGCAATGGGACGATGAAAAAATGTCGCTGGTGCGGCCGGTTGAGTGGCTGGGCGAAGTGTGCCGCGACGATTTGAGCGCGGCGGCGCAACGGGCTTTGGGCAGCGTGGCGACTTTGTTTGCGGTATCGGAAGCGCGTGCGGCAGAAATTTTTGAACGCGTGGGTTTTCAGACGGCCTAAGAAGGGAAAGGAAACAGGATTATGTGGAACACCATGCATGAATGGCTGAACGCTTTGCCTGTCAGTGAAGAAATCATTAAATCGGCATTGATGTCGGTATTGATGATTGTGGCCGTCATTGCCGGGCGCAGCATTTTGCTCTCGGCGCATTTTCGCAGCCATCCGGATTTGAGCATTGAAAACAAACGCCGCTCGCTGGTGTTCAGCCGCAACGTAACCATGCTGCTGATCCTGCTCGGGCTGGCGATGATTTGGGCGGCGCAGATTCAAACTTTGGCCTTGTCGATGTTTGCAGTGGCCGCGGCGATTGTGGTGGCAACCAAAGAGCTGATTATGTGTTTGTCCGGCAGCATCCTGCGCTCGGTAACCAAACAATACTCCATCGGCGACTACATCGAAATCAACGGCCTGCGCGGACGGGTGGTCGATATCAATATGCTGAACACGCTGATGATGCAAATCGGCCCTAATCCGTTGATCGGCCAGCTTTCCGGCAAAACACTCTCGTTTCCCAACAGCCTGCTTTTGAGCCATACCGTGCGCCGCGACAATATTTTGGGCAATTATGTGATTCATACGGTGGAAATCCCCGTGCCGATTCATTTGGATTCGGACGAAATCATAGGCCGTCTGAAAGCTGTGCTTGAGCCGTTGTGCGCGGCCTATGTTCCCGTTATCCAACAATATTTGGAAAACGTTCAAGCGCAAAAACTCTTTATTACCCCCGCCGCCCAGCCGCGCGTGTCCCGCGTGCCGCATGATGACAAGGTGTACCACATCATCGTACGCTTCGCCTCCCCCGTTTCCAAACGGCTGGAAATACAACAGGCCGTCTTAGACGAATTTTTGCGCACGCAATACCGACTGATCAACCAAACAAAATAGTACGGTGTGTTTATTGATACAATCAAATCCCTTACAATAATAAAGTTCACAATCAACAATAAGGAAAAGTCATGTTGCCCGAATCAGCCCTTGCCGAAATGTACCCCGTCATTATGACCCCCAGCCATGACGGCAAATATTTCCACAACTACACCCTCTCACTTCTGAACATCGTCCACACCAACGCCTCCCTCGGCCTGCCGCTGCAAGTAATGATGCAGCGCGGCGAAAGCCTGATTACGCGCGCGCGCAACAACTGCGTGGCCAAATTTTTGGAAAACAAAGAATGGACGCACTTATTCTGGATTGACTCCGACATCGGCTTCTCTCCCGACTCATTCTACCGCCTGCTCTTGGCCGATAAAGACGTTGTGGCCGGCGTTTATCCGCTCAAACGCGAAAACTGGCCCCAAGCAGGCCTTCCTGCCGGCATGACCCAAGCCGATTTCGAGCGCATGTACACTTCTTACACCGTCAATACCAACGACAAAAATGAAAACGGCGAAATCGTCCTGAAAGTCGATGAAGAAGGCTTTATGAAGGTTCATGACGCGCCAACCGGCTTCATGGTTATCAAACGCAGCGTATTTGAAAAAATGATAGAGGCTTATCCCGAGTTGAACTACGTCTCCGACAGCGACTACAGCCCGGAAAACAAAGGCCTGCACTACCGTTTCTTCGACTGCATGGTCGATCCCGAAAGCAAACGCTACCTGTCCGAAGACTACACCTTCTGCCACCTCTGGCGTCAAATCGGCGGCGAAGTGTACGTCGACGTACAATCTAACCTGACCCACCAAGGCGCAAAAGTGTATCACGGCTCGTTTGCCGAATCCCTGCAAACCAATCTTGCCAATGCGGTTTACGCCCCCGAAGGCACCACCATGCGCCTCGAACTGGCCGCCCCGTTGCACGCCAATCCGCGCGGTCCGGAATAAGGCTGACCGACAGGCAGGCAAAACACTTTAATTCTGCCTGTCTGCCACCATATAACGCCTATCGTTTTCTTTTCAGACGGCCCCAAGGCCGTCTGAAACCATCTTATTCAGGAGAAACCATATGAGCGACAACGTCCTGCTCCACTTGGGCGAAGAACCCCGTTTCGACCAAATCAAAACCGAAGACATCAAACCCGCCCTGCAAACCGCCATTGCCGAAGCGCGCGAACAAATCGCCGCCATCAAAGCGCAAACGCACACTGACTGGGCAAACACTGTCGAGAAACTGACCGACATTACCGAGCGCGTCGGCCGCATTTGGAGCGTGGTTTCCCATCTCAACTCCGTGGTCGACACGCCCGAATTGCGTGCCGTATACAACGAATTGATGCCCGAAATCACCATCTTCTTCACCGAAATCGGTCAAGACATCGAGTTGTACAACCGCTTCAAAATCATCAAAAATTCTGCCGAATTCGACACCCTCTCCCCGGCGCAGCAAACCAAGCTCAACCACGACTTGCGCGATTTCGTCCTCAGCGGTGCCGAATTGCCGCCCGAACAGCAGGCAGAACTGGCGCAACTGCAAACCGAAGGCGCGCAACTGGGTGCCAAATTCGCACAAAACATCCAAGACGCAACCGACGCTTTCGGCATTTACTTTGACGATGCCGCGCCGCTTGCCGGCATTCCCGAAGACTCCATCGCCATGTTTGCCGCCGCCGCGCAAAGCGAAGGCAAAACAGGCTACAAAATCGGCCTGCAAATTCCGCACTACCTCGCCGTCATCCAATACGCCGACAACCGCGAACTGCGCGAACAAATCTACCGCGCCTACGTTACCCGTGCCAGCGAATTGTCCGACGACGGCAAATTCGACAATACGGCCAACATCGACCGTACCCTCGAAAACGCATTGAAAACCGCCAAACTGCTCGGTTTCAAAAACTACGCCGAACTGTCGCTAGCAACCAAAATGGCCGACACGCCTGAACAGGTTCTGAACTTCCTGCACGACCTTGCCCGCCGCGCCAAACCGTTTGCCGAAAAAGACTTTGCTGAAATCAAGGCCTTTGCGCGCGAAAACCTGAATATCGAAGATCCGCAATCGTGGGATTTGAGCTACGCCGCCGAAAAACTGCGCCAAGCCAAATACGCCTTCAGCGAAGCCGAAGTGAAAAAATACTTCCCTATCAGCAAAGTCTTGGCAGGCCTGTTTGCCCAAATCAAAAAACTCTACGGCATCGAGCTGGCTGAAAAAACCGTCCCCGTTTGGCACAAAGACGTGCGCTATTTCGAGCTGAAACAAGACGGCCAAACCATCGGCGGCGTTTACATGGACTTGTACGCACGCGAAGGCAAACGCGGCGGCGCATGGATGGACGGCTACAAAAGCCGCCGCCGTTTCGCCGACGGTACGCTGCAACTGCCGACCGCTTACCTCGTCTGCAACTTCACCCCACCTGTAGGCGACAAAGAAGCGCGTTTGAGCCACGACGAAATCATCACCCTCTTCCACGAAACCGGCCACGGCCTGCACCACTTGTTGACCCAAGTTGACGAAGTGGGCGTATCCGGCATCAACGGCGTCGAGTGGGACGCAGTCGAGCTGCCCAGCCAGTTTATGGAAAACTTTGTTTGGGAATACGACGTATTGGCGCAAATGTCCTCACACGAAGAAACCGGCGCGGTATTGCCGAAAGAGCTGTTCAACAAAATGCACGCGGCTAAAAACTTCCAACGCGGTATGTTCCTTGTCCGCCAAATGGAATTTGCCATCTTCGACATGGAAATCTACCATCAGGAAGACGAAGGCCGTCTGAAAGAATGGCCGCAAATCTTGGACAAAGTGCGTCAAGAAGTCGCCGTAACCCAACCGCCGGCATACAACCGCTTTGCCTTGAGCTTCAGCCACATCTTCGCCGGCGGCTACGCCGCAGGCTATTACAGCTACGCATGGGCGGAAGTTTTGAGCGCAGACGCTTACGCGGCGTTTGAAGAAAGCGACGACGTGGCCGAAACCGGCCGCCGCTTCTGGAAAGAAGTGCTGGCCGTCGGCGGTTCGCGCAGCGCAGCCGAATCCTTCAAAGCCTTCCGCGGCCGCGAACCAAGCCTGGATGCCCTGCTCCGCCACAGCGGTTTCGACAACGCAGCTTAACTGGAAGATTGACGTAATAAAAAGGCCGTCTGAAAATTTTTCAGACGGCCTTTATCGAAACCAATAAATATTGTTTTGTTAGCATTGAGAGGGAGATGTTAGAAATGACAGAATACATAGCACCTAAGTTTAAGAAAGGGGCTTTTAATTGCCCGCATTGCGGAGCATTTGCTCATATGAAATGGTTGTCTAGAGACGATCTTGTTTATTTCCAAGCTACTTGTGCTTATTGCTCAAAATATAGCCTTTGGAGAGTAACCCAAACAGCGACTGATCATGTTCATTTCACTTTTCCGACTGAAGGCGAAATGCTCTACCCAAATTGCGGATCTGCTCCACTTCCAACCGAAGATATGCCCGAAGATGTCAAAAATGACTACGAGGAAGCTGCCCGAATTTTCATCCAATCGCCCAGAGGAGCAGCGGCATTATTGCGGTTGGGCTTGCAAAAATTGTGTATTCATTTGGGAGAAGAAGGGAAAAATATCAATGCCGACATCAGGTCACTAGTAAACAAAGGTGTATTCTCAGGTCAAGTCATCCAAGTTGCCGATACTTTGCGGATTACCGGCAATAATGCCGTCCATCCCGGTCAAATTTCAGATGCAGATTTTGATAGGGCTGCTGCCAAAATGTTCGACTTAATTAATTTCATTGTGAAGAAAGCGATTACCGAACCGAAAGAACTAGACGAGCTTTATCAGCTGATGCCCGAAAATGCAAGAAATGCCGCAGAAGCGCAAGATAAAAAGAACTCCAAACCTTGAACATAACCTTATTCTATCAAGGAGTAGTTAAGGGATAGTTCTTTTATTTCCAAAGGCAGACAAGCCGCCCATAAAAACAGGGCATGTTCCCATGCCCTATCATTTGAATTTCAGACGGTCTTTCGGTTATCAAAACTTATTAGGAACAATGAGTGCGCCCTGCCCCTAACAAAATTTTCGAGAAAACAGAAGTCCGCATTTCAAACTCCTATCTCCCCCTGCCCATCGCAAAAATTAGTTTTTGCCCTTTTTATCGCCGGCATCCAAACGCATATTGATAAATTCCATCATCAAATCTTTTTTCGTCCAGAAAAAGGTTTTCATTTTTTCCAAAGAATAGATTTTCCGAATCATCGTCGGCAATCCTGCGTGAACGATGGCCGCGACTTCGCCATTGGTTGTTTCATTGTCCATGGCGGCTTTGAGGTTTAGATTGCGCGTATTCAGGTAGTCGCAAAGCGCTTTTCTGACGCTGCTGCTGATTTCAAATTGTTTCATGTTTTCCGTCCATAATGCTTTTATAGTTAAATAGCATAGGATTCTAGCAAGTTTTTTGCATTATGCATATCTCAATGTGCATATTATTGCGGAATTTACAATTTGGCTTTTGGGTAAAATCATGCCTGCCACACATTGTTGCGGCGCACCCTGTCGGATTGTTTTGACTATTTTGTTTCGGCTTGGGCCGCATTGCGGATAAAATAACGGTTTTAGGTGTTGAGGCCGTCTGAAATGTATTTGTGGTTTAAGCTGTTGCACATATTTTTTGTGATTTCTTGGTTTGCAGGACTGTTTTATCTGCCGCGGATTTATGTGAATCTGGCGCAATTGGAACCCGGCAGCGCGGAATATGTACGGCTGACAGATATGTCGCGGCGGCTGTACCGCTTTATGTCGCCTTTGGGCTGGGGAACGCTGGTATTCGGCGCGGCCATCGGCTTTGTCAACAATTGGTGGGGCAACGGCTGGCTGGCGGTCAAATTATTGTGCGGCCTGCTTCTCTTGGCTTATCAGCTTTATTGCGGCCTGTTGCTGCGCCGTTTTCAAAACGGCAGCAATGTGTATTCGCACCGCTGGTATCGGGTATTCAACGAACTCCCCGTTTTGATGATGGTGGCCGCGCTTTATATGGTGGTTTTCAAGCCGTTTTAATCTTCAGACGGCCTGTTTGATAAATAAGGAAAGAATTCATGACGGTTGAAATTGAACGCCGCTTTTTGCTGGCGGATGACAGTTGGCGCGAAGCGGCAGGCGAGCCGCTGGTGTTGCAACAGGGCTATTTGAGCGTGGAAAAAGAGCGCACCATCCGTGTGCGGATTATCGGTTCGCAAGCCTGGCTGACCCTGAAAGGCTATATTTCCGACATGACGCGCAGCGAGTTTGAATACGAAATTCCGCTGGCGCACGCGCAAGCGATGATGGCGGATATGTGCCCGTTTAAAATGGAAAAATACCGCTATCGGGTCGAATTTGAAGGCTTTGTGTATGAAATCGACGAATATTTCGGCGACAATGCGCCCTTGATTGTGGCGGAAATCGAATTGCCGTCTGAAGATACCGAGTTCCCCAAACCGTCTTGGCTGGGCAAGGAAATCACGGCAGACGGGAAATTCACCAATGCGTATTTGAGCAAACATCCGTATTCGTCTTGGACGGAATAAGGGCGGCAACCACTCTACACACAAAAAAAGGCATGTATCGCACATGCCTTTTTTCTTTTCAGACGGCCTGATTTACCTTACCGATATTTGTATCGAGCTGCTTTCGACATACCGTTTCAAATATCGAGCAAGCCCGTGTGCTTTATCCGTGTAACCTTACGCCGGACGGCAGGCCACCATATAGTTGACTTCGGTCGAGTCGCACAGAGAATAACGGCCGCTCAACAAATTATAGGTCATGCCCTTGCTGCCGACGGTATCCAATCCGGCTTGGCGGCACATGCGCGCAAGCTCTGCCGGCGTGATGAATTTTTTCCAGTCGTGCGTGCCTTTGGGGACAAATTTCAACAGATATTCCGCGCCGACAATCAGATGCAGATAAGATTTGGGATTGCGGTTGATGGTGGAAAAAAACACCATGCCGTCGGGTTTGATCAGTTTCGCGCAGGCTTGAACGATGGCGGACGGATCGGGAACGTGTTCCATCATTTCCATACACGTTACCACGTCAAAGCTGTGCGGCTCTTCGGCGGCGAGGTCTTCGACGCGGATGCAGCGGTAATCAATATTGGCAACATGTTGGCTGGCCGCATGGGCAGCGGCGGTTTGCAGGGATTTTTCCGCCATATCGATGCCGGTCACGTGTTCTGCGCCGCGTTTGGCCATGCTTTCCGACAAAATCCCGCCACCGCAGCCTACATCCAACACGCGTTTGCCTGCCAATCCGGCATAGCCGTCGATATAGTCGAGGCGCAAGGGGTTGATGTCATGCAGGGGCTTGAATTCGCCGTTTTTATCCCACCATTTGTCGGCGATTTGACTGAACTTGGCGATTTCGCCGGCATCTACGTTGTCGTGTTGATTGCTCATGGTTTGCTCCTGCATAAAATAATTCGCCTGATTTTAGCCGATTGCGCTTCAAAATAAAATGTTTCAGACGGCCTTTGCCTGTTTATCGGCCCTATTTCAACTTTCATCCACCTGCCCATAAAAAACGCACCTTGTGGCAAGGTGCGTTTCAATCGGTACGATTTAGAATTTAGCGCCGGATTCGTTGGCCATGTAATCAACTGCGGCTTTCACTTCATCGTCGCTCAGGCTGCCGTTGCCACCTTTGGCTGGCATGGCTTGAAAGCCTTCGATTGCGTGTTTGTGCAGAGTGTCTTGGCCTTGTTTGATACGAGGCGCCCAGTCTTCTTTTTTACCTACGGCAGGAGCGCCGGGAATCAAGCCGCCGTGACATGTTTTACAGTTCGCTTCGTAAACAGCTTTGCCATCTACTTTGGCGGATTCTGCAGGTTTGGCGTCAGCGGCAGGCGCTTCGGTTTTCTCTTCAGGCTTGGCAGCTTCTTCAGGTTTCGCGGCTTCCTCTGCTTTGCTGGCGGCAGCTTCAACCTTATCGGCGGCCTCTTGAGCGGCAGATGCAGTCGCATCGGCAGCAGAAGCGGCTTCGTTTTTCACTTCAGATGCAACGGCTTGAGCAGCCTCTTGAGTCTCCTGTTTAGCCTCTTGGGAACAAGCTGTCAAACCAGCCATCATCATTACGGCAATCAGTAATTTGTTCATGTTCTGTCTTTCCTTAGTTTTAGTTTAAATCACTGTTTTATATAAACAGCTTAAAAATTCTAGCATAGAAACTAATCCATTCGACTTAGACTATAATAAATATTGGCATAAATCAGATTTTGTCACAAAAACTGAAAAACATATTGACACCACCTCTCTACTCGGATAGAAATTCACCCCATTTGTCATGAAGCGCGATAACTTTCATTTTATTGTTCAAGCAGTTACTCATCTTATTTTCAAAGTTTCTTTTAGAATTCAACTTTTTACCGACTGCTCCATAAGTAGCGTCAACCTGAAAGTCATCCCCATCCCAACCAGGCCGTCTGAACCCCAATCAGGTTTCAGACGGCCTGGTTGAATCATGTTAATAAACATTTGCCGCTTGGCCATACAAAAGACACCGGCAGGCTTACTTGTTTATAGAGATTTTCATATTCCGACTACGATTTAATCCAATGCCATTAGCCTTTTGCCAAGGTTTCAGCTTCAGTCCACAATCCCCGCTTCTGCTCCACCGTCAATTTCTTAATCCCGATTTCTCGTTTCAGCGCCTCACTTTTAGTCAGGCCGTCTGAAACGATGCGCATCTCGACGGGCTTGTTCAAACGCGTGTATTTCGCGCCTTTTCCTGACGAATGCGCCGCAAACCGCTCTTGCGGACGGTTGCTGATGCCGCAATAAAACGCGCCGTTTTCGCACAAAATCAGATAAACACACCAATTTTCCGCGTTCATAAATCCCCTTCCTTGGCAAAACTCTCAGTAAAAATGCGCACGGCGACTTCGGTTTTGGCAGACTGCACACGATAAGGTGTGACCAAATAGAGGCTGACCGGCGGCAATGTCCATTCGGGTAAAACGCTTTTCAGACGGCCTTGGGCGATTTTTTCCCGAACTTCGCCGCCCACTTGCAACGATAAACCGAAACCGCTTTCGGTCAGGCTGCGTACAGCAGCCAAATGCGTGCAGGCAATGCTGTCGGAAATATCGAGAAAATAGCTTTCGCCGCCGTGTTGCAAAGTGGTGCGGACAGGTAAAAAATGCAGCCAGCGGTGGGTATGAAGCTGCGCGGGATGGGTAATGGGCGGATGGCGGTCGAGATAATCGGGCGCGGCGCAAATGGTGTACGGCCAAGTAACAAGATGACGCGCGACCAGATTGGGATCATCCAAAGCGCGGTCGCCGCCGCGTATGGCGATGTCGGTCTGATTGTGTTGCAGGTCATCCAAAGTATCGCTGAAATTAAGGACTGGGCGGATTTTAGGGAACTCGGTTTGCAATCGCGAAAAGGCCGTCTGAAAAGCGCGGGATTCGATGACCGTAGAAGTCAGGGCAATCCGCAATTCGCCGACGGGTTCGGTTTTGAGGTTGTCGATAATGGTACGCGTATCGGCGAGGGTGGCGGCTAGGCGGCGACAGTATTCGCCCAATGCTCGGCCGGCATCGGTAGGCGCAAGGCTGCGCGTGCTACGGTTTAACAGCTTGATGCCGTGCAGGGTTTCAAGGCGGTTGATGTGCTGGCTGACCGCCGACGGCGTCATGCCCAGCGCGGCAGCGGCGGCGTTCATGCTGCCGTGTTCGAGGACAGCGGCGAAAACGAGCAGGGGTTTGATGTCTTGCATTTTGACTGATTATGTAGTTCAACTTCACAATCATAACAGCAAAACAGGGATTATCAAGCGTTTCAGACGGCCTTACAATGCACTCATCTAATCAATCACATCCCCACAAGGAGTCAAACATGAAAATCGCAGTCATTGGCGCAACAGGTTATGTCGGCAACGCAGTCGTTCAAGAATTGGCAGGCCGCGGTCATGAAGTGACCGCTTTCGCCCGCAACACAGACAAAGTGTTCCAAGCGCAAAATGTTGCCGCCGTCTCCGCAGATGTCAACGCAGCAGATTTTGCCGACAAACTGGCCGGTTTTGATGCCGTGGTCAGCGCGTTCAATCCGGGCTGGAATAATCCCAACATCGGCGCAGATTTCACTCGAGGCGCAAACAGCATTGTCGAAGCGGCAAAAGCGGCGCAAGTACCGTATCTCTTAATCGTCGGCGGCGCAGGCAGCCTGTATGTGGCACCCGGTTTGCAAGTTATCGATACGCCCGACTTCCCGAAAGAAATTTTCGACGGCGCCAATGCCGCACGCCATCTCTTGGCAGAACTCCTGCCGCGCCGCGACGTGAACTGGTCTTTCGTTTCCCCTCCTGCACGACTGGGCGCGGACGGCGGTTTCAGCGAAGACAAAACCGGCAAATACCGTTTGGGCAAAGACGATTTGCTGATGGACGGTGAAATTCCGGCAGGCATCAGCGTGGCCGATTTGGCAGTCGCCATCGCCGACGATGTGGAAAACAAAGCGCATTTGTTTGAACGCTTTACCGTTGCCGCCGCTTAACCGCCTTCATTTAAAGGCCGTCTGAAACCCAAAGTTTCAGACGGCCTTTTGCTATAATACGCCCATTAAATTTACCTATACGCGAGTTCTCATGTCCGCATCCCAACCCACCATCGCCGCCATCGCCACCGCACCAGGACGCGGCGGCGTCGGCGTCATCCGTCTTTCCGGCAAAAACCTGCTGCCTTTGGCGCAAACCCTCAGCGGTGGCAAAACGCCCAAACCGCGCACCGCGCTTTACACCGACTTTCTCGGCGGCGACGGGCAGCCGATAGACAACGGCATCCTGCTCTACTTCGCCGCCCCCGCCAGCTTTACCGGCGAAGACGTGATTGAGTTGCAGGGACACGGCGGCCCCGTGGTGATGGACATGCTGCTCTCGCGCTGCCTCGAACTGGGCGCGCGCATGGCCGAGCCGGGTGAATTTACCAAACGCGCCTTCCTCAACAACAAACTCGACCTTGCCCAAGCCGAAAGCGTCGCCGACCTCATCGACGCATCCAGCAAGTCCGCCGCCCGCATGGCGTTGCGTTCGCTCAAAGGCGCGTTTTCCCAACACATACACGAGCTGGTGGACGACCTTATTACCTTGCGGATGTTGGTTGAAGCCACGTTGGACTTTCCCGAAGAAGACATCGATTTTCTCGAAGCCGCCGACGCGCGCGGCAAGCTCCAAGCCCTGCAAGGCCGTCTGAAAACCGTGCTTGCCAGTGCGGAACAGGGCGCGATTTTGCGCGAAGGCATGAACGTCGTCCTCGTCGGCGCGCCCAACGTCGGCAAATCCAGCCTGCTCAACGCCTTGGCGGGCGACGACATCGCCATCGTAACCGACATCGCCGGCACCACCCGCGACACCGTGCGCGAACAAATCACCCTCGACGGCGTGCCCGTCCACATCATCGACACCGCCGGCCTGCGCGAAACCGACGACGTGGTCGAACAAATCGGCATCGAGCGCAGCCGCAAAGCCGTTTCCGAAGCCGATGTCGCACTAATTCTGATTGACCCGCGCGAAGGCGTGAACACCAAAACCCAAGCCATTTTGAACAGCCTGCCCGAAGGTTTGAAAAAAATCGAAATCCACAATAAAGCCGACCTGACCGGCGAACCCGTCGCCGTCCGCTCAGACGGCCTCGCGCAAACCGGCGCGGACACTGTCATCAGCCTGTCCGCCAAAACCGGCGCGGGTCTCGACTTGCTCAAACACGCGCTGTTGCAGGAAGTCGGCTGGCAGGGCGAAAGCGAAAGCCTGTTCCTCGCCCGCAGCCGCCACCTCAACGCCCTGCACGAAGCCGAAGCCGAGCTGGAAAACGCCGCCCTCTGCAACAACAACCAAATCGAGCTTTTCGCCGAACACCTTCGCCTCGCCCAAAACGCGTGCAGCGAAATCACCGGTGAATTTACCGCCGACGATTTGCTGGGCGTGATTTTCTCGCGCTTCTGCATCGGCAAATAAAACGGTTTGTCATCAAATACAAAGGCCGTCTGAATGTTCAGACGGCCTTTTTTATCACCAAAACAAGCTTAATTTCACTTGCGTTTATTTATTGGCAGCTTCTGCCATATTTTTTGCGATTTTGGTTGCGCCAACTGTCAAACCGGACATCCCGATCAAAGAAGCCGCAGCCAATTTGATTAATGTTTTCATTTTAACTCTTTTCTGTGTATTTATTTGAGGAAGCGTTGTGTGTTTTTATTTGTCGGTATCAGCCATATTGTAGGCAATATTGGTTGCACCGGCGGTCAGGCCGGACATGCCGATTAAAGAGGCTGCAGCCAGTTTGATTAAAGTTTTCATTGTTTGTCTCACTTTCTTGTCTGTCGGCCGAAAAACGGCCTAAGTTGCGTTTTCTAAGGTATTGTAATTGATTCGTTTATAATTGAATTATTTGTGTATGGCCGTTTCGATATTACGGGAGATGCCGATGGCAGAAGCCGATATTCCGGACATACCGATTAAAGAAGCGGCAGCAAGCGTTATTAAATGTCCCATTTTAAGTAGTCCTTTTTCATAGAAACAAAATGTTATTTAACAACATACACATTTTTTCATCGGCATCTGCGCTACCGACAGGACGAATCATACCGTTTTAAATGTAAACAAATACAGATTAATCGTAAATATATAGCGAAGAAATTAAATATACTGATATTTTTTGTTAATTTATATTATTTTTTGAAAATGACACCGATGTCTTACCAAATGACACCGATGTCTTGATTACATACGCACTACAAACGTGTTTCATTTCCCCCATAAAATCGCACTTTTTTTGTTGCAAAATTGCACTCTAAATAAAATGTATTTTAAAATTCAATATCTTATGAATTTAGATTTTTTACAACAAAAATATTCAATTAGTCAAAACCAATACCTTTGATAGCTTCTTTTAAAAGAAAACACACGTTTCTAGCGCATATCCGACCATAAAATGCGTTGCAAATATATGATATAGTGAAACATTCCGCATATTGACTATTTCCAGCATGAACACCACCCTAATCCTGACCGGCGCGGCCGCATTTTTTATCGGCGCGCTGTTTGCTTGGCTGATAACACGCTACCAAGCCCAAAGCCGACACTTTACCGTTTTACAAGAATTGGCCGAAGCCCGCCGCCTGCATGAGTTTGCCAAGCAAGTGCAGGCTCAAACTACGGCAGACTTGGCGCAAAGCCGCCATACCGTGCAGGAATTGCAAGACGAATTGCAGGAGACGGGCAACCGCTTTGCCGCGGCCGAAAAACAGATTGCCTATCTGCAAGATTGCGAGGCCGAAGCCGAAGCTTTAAAACACGAATGTGCAAAATGGCAGCAAAGCGCACAAAACCTGCAAATCAACAACGAACGCCTAAACACGCAGCTGGTTCAAGAGCAGGCCTTGAGTGCGGATAAAAATACGCTTTTACAACAGCAGGAAACGGAAAAAGGCCGTCTGAAACAAGAATACGACACGCTGTTAGAGCAAAACCATGCGCTGCAAGTCCAAAACGAACGCCTCTCCACACAACTGGCGCAAGAAAAAGCCAATATCGACGACAAAAACAGCCTTTTGCAACAGCAAGAAACCGAAAAAGGCCGTCTGAAACAAGAATACGCCGCCCTTTTGGAGCAAAACCACGCGCTTCAAGTCCAAAACGAGCGCCTCAACACCCAATCGGAAAAAGACCGTCAGGCCGCCGAAGAAAAATTGGCCCTGCTGGCAGATGCGCGTCAAAACCTGAGCGACCAGTTCCAAAACCTCGCCAACACTATTTTGGAAGAGAAAAGCCGCCGCTTTACCGAGCAAAACCACGACCATCTCCAGCAACTGCTCAATCCGCTCAACGAACGCATCCACGGCTTCAGTGAGCTGGTTCAACAAACCTACGAAAAAGAAGCCAAAGAACGCCTGACCATCGAAAACGAGCTCAAACGCCTACAAACCCTCAACACCCAGCTCCACCATGATGCCAAAGCACTGACCACCGCGCTGACCGGCACGCAAAACAAAACTCAAGGCAACTGGGGCGAGATGATTTTGGAAAGCGTATTGGAAAATTCCGGCCTGCAAAAAGGCCGTGAATACATCGTTCAAGCCTCCAGCGTCCGCCACGAAGCAGACGGCACCCAGCGCCGCCTCCAGCCCGACGTCCTCATCAATCTGCCCGACAACAAACAAATCGTCATCGACTCCAAAGTATCGCTGACCGCCTACGTCCGCTATACGCAAAGCACCGGCGCAGAAGCAGAACGCGAGCTTGCCAACCACGTCGCCAGCATCCGTGCCCACATCAAAAGCTTGGCAGCAAAAGATTACACCGACCTTGAAGGCGTCAAAACGCTGGACTTCGTCTTTATGTTCGTCCCTGTCGAACCGGCCTACCTCCTCGCCCTGCAACACGATCCAAACCTCTTCCAAGAATGTTTCGACAAACGCATCATGCTGACCGGCCCCAGCACCCTGCTTGCCACCCTGCGCACCGTTGCCAACATCTGGCGCAACGAGCAGCAAAACCAAAACGCGCTGGCGATTGCCGAAGCCGGCAGCAAACTCTATGATAAATTTGTCGGCTTTGTCGAAAGCATGGAAGGCATCAATAAAGCGCTCAGCCAGGCACAATCCCAGTTTCAGACGGCCTATGGCCGCTTGGTTTCCGGCAGGGGCAACCTCATCAGCAGCACCGAAAAACTGCGCAAATTGGGCATCAAGGCCGGCAAACAGCTGCAACGGGATTTAGTAGAAAAGGCCGTATCGGAAACCGAAGACCATGCCGCTTTACCCACCACACAAAATCAAGAAAATGACTGACAAAATTTAAGACATTGCAAATAAAGGGAATTTAACCAATGAGCAACATCACCATCGTCCTTGCCGCCGATACCGGCTACGCCGAGCAGGTTCATACCCTGATGAAGTCCGTCTGTACGCACAATACAGGTGTCAATTTCTACCTTATGCACAACACCTTCAGGAAAGAATGGATCAACTATACCAACCAAAAACTCGCCGCCAGCGGCAGCCGTCTGAATGATGTCAAAATCGAAATGGACTTCAGCCAATATCGCCGCCTGTCCCATATTTCGGATGCCGCATTTTTCCGCCTGATGATGCAGCACCTGCCCGTCGACCGCGCCCTTTATCTCGACAGCGATATGGTGGTTACCCAATCCCTGCACGATTTGTTCAACCTCGATATGCACGGTTATCCCGTTGCGGCGGTACAAGATTCCTATCTTGCCCGTACCGAATGGAATCACCCGACCGGCCTGCACACCACGCCCTATTTCAATTCCGGTATGTTGTTGGTCGACCTGGCGCAATGGCGGGAACACAATATCGCGGCGCAACTGCTGCAAACCGCCGCCACCATTGATAAAGCCGTCCCCTACGGCGACCAATGCTTTCTAAACACCGTATTTCAAGAAAACTGGCTGCAACTAGAAGAATCTTGGAACTTCCAAACCGGCGCAGTCGAATACTTCCAAAAACGAAACCTCAGCGAAGTATTCCCCAAACCCGACACCGTTCCGCCCGTTATCCACTACACCACACGCGCCAAACCTTGGTTGTGCGATTACGGCGAGATTCCTTTTATCGAAGTCTATTGGCAATACTATTGCGCCGACTGGCCGGAAGCGTAGTCTCAGACAGGGAATACCCTTCCCTTGCCTCAATTGACCTTAAAACAACCCATCATCAAAAACAAAAGGCCGTCTGAAATGGTTTCAGACGGCCTTTTAGCCATAAAAAAACAGGCAGAATATTCTGCCTGTTTTATGTTCAAATCCGACCGTAAAGCAGGCTTTTCCACCCACACTCAGCCGGCGTCATCGTTATCCGATTAAATACCGCGCAACAATTCGTTTACGCTGGTTTTCGCACGGGTTTGCGCGTCCACACGTTTGACGATAACCGCGCAATAGAGGCTGTGGCTGCCGTCTTTAGAAGGCATGCTGCCGGATACGACAACCGAACCAGCCGGTACGCGGCCTTGATAGATTTCGCCGGTAGTACGGTCGAGGATTTTGGTGGATTGACCGATGAACACGCCCATAGAAATCACGCTGCCTTCTTCGACAATCACGCCTTCGACGATTTCAGAACGCGCGCCGATGAAGCAGTTGTCTTCAATAATGGTCGGGCTGGCTTGCAGAGGCTCCAGTACGCCGCCGATGCCGACGCCGCCGCTCAAGTGCACGTTTTTACCGATTTGCGCGCAAGAACCGACAGTAGCCCAAGTATCGACCATCGCACCTTCGTCAACGTATGCGCCGATATTGACATAAGAAGGCATCAACACGACATTTTTCGCCACAAAGCTGCCGCGGCGGGCAACCGCACCCGGAACTGCGCGGAAACCTGCGCTGCGGAATTCGTCTTCAGACCAATCGGCAAATTTAGTCGGCACTTTGTCAAAGTATTTGTTCACACCGTCGTTAAGGATTTCATTGTCCTGAATGCGGAAAGACAGCAATACGGCTTTTTTCGCCCATTCGTTGACTTTCCATTCGCCCACACCCAAACGCTCGGCAACGCGCAGTTTGCCGGAGTCGAGTTGATGAATGGTTTCCAAAACCGCTTCACGCACTTCCTGGGTAACGGTATTCGGATTGATTTCGGCACGGTTTTCAAAAGCCGTTTCAATGATGTTTTGCAAAGACATGTTGATTCCTTCAAGAGATCAGGGCCGTCTGAAACCTATTCAGGCCACCCTATTACAAATTTTTAACTCGTTATTTTGCCATGTAAAAGCGATTTCGTCAGCTATTAACATGATGAGCGCCGCGCGTTACACGGCCAGATTTCGGCTAAGCCAAGATTTTCAGACGGCCTGTTCAAGAGAATGGAATGACATTTATTTTCTAACTGATTTTCCAGCTAAGATATGCAAGCTGCCCATTCTGCCAACACGTCGTGCCGATAAATCAATCTTTGCCGCCAATCTTTTGCAGCAGATTTTCAGCCACCGCGCAGCATTCAATATTCCGCTTTAACGGTTTTGCGTTCCAATCCTTCAAGGCCGTCTGAAAGTCGGCAAAACCCATCAACTGCGAACCGAAACGGCGCATATGTTCGGTATCCTGCTGACAGTCTATCAGCGCAACGCCCAAATCCGCCAAAAACGGGACGGCGCGGGCAAACGCAATCTTGGACGCATCGGGACGCAAAGCAAACATCGACTCGCCATAAAACACGCAGCCGATTTGCACGCCGTAAAACCCGCCAGCTAACTGCATTTCGCCTTGCTCATCCGGCAGCCAACATTCAAACGAATGCGCATGCCCCTGATGGTGCAGCTTCAAATAGGCCGTCTGAAACGCAGGCTCTATCCACGTTCCGTCCTGTTCCGGACGCGGCACATCGGCACAATGGGCAATCACTTTTTCAAAACAGCGGTTGACCGTTACCCGATACGGCTTGTTGCGCAAAGTTTTGGCTAGCGATCGGCCGATATGCAGGCTTTCCGGCACAATCACGGCACGCGGCGCAACCGCATACCAAAAAAACCAACCGTCGCGGCTAAACCACGGAAAAATCCCCTGCCGATACGCCGACAACAGCCGCCCCGTATCCAAATCGCCGCTGACGCCGACCAAGCCGTCGCATTCGGCCAAAGCGTAAGACGGGTCGGGGAAACGATAATCCTGTGGCGCAAGTAAAGGAATCTTCATCGCAAAGCCCATAAAGTTTCAGACGGCCTCAAGCTGAAAATGCCCAAGGCCGTCTGAAAAATCAACATCCAAACTGATTAACGTTTGGTTTTGGTTTGGCAATCGCCGCATACGCCGTACATATACAGCGCGTGGTCGACGATGCGGTAGCCGTTTTCTTCGGCGATTTTGTCTTGCAGCGCTTCGATTTCCGGATTGTGGAATTCGGTTACTTCGCCGCATTTCACGCAGACGATGTGGTCGTGGTGGTCGCCTTTGTCCAATTCGTAAACTGCTTTGCCGGTTTCAAAATGGTGGCGTTGCAAAATGCCGGCCTGTTCAAACTGGGTCAGCACACGGTAAATCGTCGCCACGCCGATTTCCACACCCTCTTCCAACAGGATACGGTACACATCTTCCGCACTCAAATGCTCCTCGGCATGAGTTTCAAACAAGTCCAAAATTTTCAAACGCGGACCCGTAACTTTCAAACCACTGTCTTTCAATTGCGCAATGTTGCTGAATTTTTCCATAATATTCAATATCCCTGTAAGGTAATAACCGTTATAATACGCACTTTCCGCCCGTTTGCCCACTATTGGGCCGTTAAAGGGCGGCAATCTGCCGCCGGTCTTGCAATTGAAAATCGGCGAAAAGAAAAATTAAGAAGATGATTATCGTTTGCTTTTTAAAAATATTCAAGCGATGATAAACATCTTTCCCGAAATGACACAGAAAGGTAAGCCCGTGAATAAAGCCTTATGCCTTGCCATCGCCGCTATTTTAGGTCTGGCCTCATGCAGTGCCGAGCGCGTATCCAACTTTCCATCCTACAAACTCAAAATCATTCAAGGTAACGAGCTCAACCCCCGCGCCGTGGTTTCCCTGCGCCAAGGTATGACCCGCGACCAAGTCCAACTGCTGCTCGGTACGCCGCTCCTGCGCGACGCCTTCCATGCCGACCGCTGGGATTACACTTTCAACACCAGCCGCAACGGCATCATCAAAGAACAAAGCAACCTGACCCTGTACTTTGAAAACGACGTCCTCGCACGCGCCGAAGGCGATGCCATTCAAAAATCCATCGAAGCCGTTCAAGCCGGACAAAACGTCGTTCCGACCACCGAAACCAAGCCGAAATAAGGAAGCCCCATGAGCGCATTGAAAATCGCCATTGCCGGCGTCAACGGCCGCATGGGTCGCGTTTTGGTTGAAGCGGTCAACAACCATCCCGATGCCGTCCTCTCCGGCGCACTCGAGCATTCCGGTTCGGAAGTATTGGGTTTGGATGCAGGCTTCGCCTCCGGCCTCAAAACCGGCGTCGCCATTTCAGACGACGTGGATGCCGTACTGGCTCAAAGCGATGTCCTCATCGACTTTACCCGTCCCGAGCCAACCCTGAAACACCTGCAAAAATGCGTGGAAAAAGGCGTCAACATCATCATCGGCACCACTGGTTTTGACGACGCAGGCAAAGCCGCCATCCAAGCTGCAGGCGAGAAAACAGGCGTCGTCTTCGCAGCCAACTTCAGCGTCGGCGTCAACCTGACCTTCCATATCCTCGACACCGTCGCCCGCGTGTTGAACGAAGGCTACGACATCGAAATCATCGAAGGCCACCACCGCCACAAAGTCGATGCACCAAGCGGTACCGCATTACGCATGGGTGAAGTCATTGCCGACGCCCTCGGCCGCGACCTCAAAGAATGCGCCGTTTACGGCCGCGAAGGCCACACCGGCCCGCGCGATCCGTCCACCATCGGTTTTGCAACCGTCCGTGCAGGCGACATCGTCGGCGACCACACCGCCCTCTTCGCCACTGACGGCGAGCGCGTGGAAATCACCCACAAAGCCAGCAGCCGCATGACTTTTGCCGCCGGTGCCGTACGCGCCGCAGTTTGGGCAAACGGCAAAAAAGGACTGTACGATATGCAAGACGTATTGGGTTTGAAAAACCGATAAACCCGCATCATCAGGTTTCATACCTTACAAGGCCGTCTGAAAGCACAACGTCGATTTTCAGACGGCCTTATTAACAAAGAAAGCCCCACCATGTCCTATCAACAAATCACCATCAACGTCAACGATGCCGTCGCCGAACGCCTTGCCGACGCGCTGATGGAACACGGCGCGTTGTCCGCCGCCATTGAAGATGCCTACGCCGGTACAGAAAACGAGCAGGCCATTTTCGGCGAGCCTGGCATGCCGACCGAGCAAATCTGGCAACAAAGCAAAGTCATCGCCCTTTTCGGCGAAAGCGACGATGCCGCTTCCATTATCGAAGCCGCCGCGCAGGAATGCGGTTTGAACGATTTGAAATACACTGGCGAAATCCTTGAAGATCAAGACTGGGTACGCCTGACCCAAGCGCAATTCGACCCTATTCAAATTTCCGACCGCCTGTGGATTACCCCGTCTTGGCACGAAGCGCCCAACGGCAACGCCGTCAACCTGCAACTCGACCCTGGTCTTGCCTTCGGCACAGGCAGCCATCCGACCACACGCCTTTGCCTCAAATGGCTGGACACACAGCTCAAAGGCGGCGAAAGCGTCTTGGACTACGGCTGCGGCTCAGGCATTTTGGCCATTGCCGCCCTCAAACTCGGCGCAGGCTCCGCCATCGGCGTAGATATTGACGAACAAGCCATTCGCGCCAGCAAAGACAATGCCGCGCAAAACAACGTCGACGCGCAGTTCTACCTGCCGGACGGCCTGCCGCAAGGTCAATTTGATGTCGTTGTCGCCAATATTCTGGCAAATCCGTTGCGTATGCTCGGCGAAATGCTTGCCGCACGCACCAAACAAGGCGGCCGCATTGTTTTGTCCGGCCTTTTGGACGAACAAGTCGAAGAACTCAGCGGCATTTACAGCCAATGGTTCGACATCGAGCCTGCCGAAATCGAAGAAGGCTGGGCGCGATTGAGCGGCGTCAAACGCTAAACCTGTTTTCCGATACAAAGGCCGTCTGAAATTTAATCTTTCAGACGGCCTTTTTGCACTTAAAACGCTGAATATTCCAGCAAAATCAGGTATAATTGCCTATTATTTTGACCTTTCGGAACACATCCGCCGCGCCCATTTGACATTTCATTGCGCGCACGGAAAAATTCCTTGAAATTCAGCAAGAAAAGACCATGACTGACCAAAAACACGAAGAATACGGCGCCGACAGCATACAAGTGCTGGAAGGCTTGGAAGCGGTACGCAAACGCCCCGGTATGTATATCGGCGACACGCAGGACGGCAGCGGCCTGCACCACATGGTGTTCGAGGTGCTCGACAACGCCATTGACGAAGCGCTCGCCGGACATTGCAACAAAATCACCGTAACCATCCATGCCGACAATTCCGTCAGCGTGGCCGACAACGGCCGCGGCATGCCGACCGGCATCCACCCGAAAGAAGGCCGCTCCGCCGCCGAAGTCATCATGACCGTCTTGCACGCAGGCGGCAAATTCGACAACAACAGCTACAAAATCTCCGGCGGTCTACACGGCGTGGGCGTATCCGTCGTCAACGCGCTGTCCGACTGGGTAACGCTGACCATCTACCGTGACGGCAAAGAACACTTCGTCCGCTTCGTACGCGGCGAAACCGAAGAACCGTTGAAGGTCGTCGGCGATTCCGACAAAAAAGGTACAACCGTACGCTTCCTCGCCAGCAGCGAAACCTTCGGCAATGTCGAATACAGCTTCGACACCCTTGCCAAACGTATCCGCGAACTTTCCTTCCTCAATAACGGCGTAGATATCGAGCTGATCGACGAACGCGACGGCAGACACGAAAGCTTCGCCCTCTCCGGCGGCGTGGCCGGCTTCGTGCAATACATGAACCGCAAAAAAACGCCGTTGCACGAAAAAATCTTCTACGCGTTCGGCGAAAAAGACGGCATGAGCGTGGAATGCGCGATGCAATGGAACGACAGCTACCAAGAAAGCGTGCAATGTTTTACCAACAACATTCCGCAACGCGACGGCGGTACGCACTTGACCGCGCTGCGCCAAGTGATGACCCGCACCATCAACAACTATATCGAAGCCAACGAAGTGGCTAAAAAAGCCAAAGTGGAAACCGCCGGCGACGATATGCGTGAAGGCCTGACCTGCGTTTTGTCCGTCAAACTGCCCGACCCGAAATTCTCATCGCAAACCAAAGACAAACTGGTTTCCAGCGAAATCGGCCCCGTCGTCAACGAAGTCATCAACCAAGCTCTGACCGACTTCCTCGAAGAAAACCCGACCGAAGCCAAAATCATCACCAGCAAAATCGTCGATGCCGCCCGCGCACGCGAAGCCGCCCGCAAAGCACGTGAAATTACCCGCCGCAAAGGCGTGATGGACGGTTTGGGTCTGCCGGGTAAACTTGCCGACTGCCAAGAAAAAGACCCTGCCCTGTCCGAACTCTACCTCGTCGAGGGCGACTCCGCAGGCGGTTCCGCCATGCAAGGTCGCGACCGCAAATTCCAAGCGATTTTGCCGCTCAAAGGTAAGATTTTGAACGTCGAAAAAGCACGTTTTGAAAAAATGCTGGCCAGCCAAGAAGTCGCCATGCTGATTACCGCTCTAGGCGCAGGAATCGGCAAAGAAGAATTCAATGCCGAAAAACTACGCTACCACCGCATCATCATCATGACCGATGCCGACGTGGACGGCGCGCACATCCGCACCCTGCTCCTGACCTTCTTCTACCGCCAAATGCCCGAGCTGGTCGAACGCGGCTACATCTACATCGCCCAGCCGCCTTTGTACAAAGCCAAATACGGCAAACAAGAGCGCTATCTCAAAGACGAATTGGAAAAAGACCAATGGCTGCTCGGTTTGGCCTTGGAAAAAGCCAAAATCGTTTCAGACGACCGCACCATCGAAGGCGAAGAGCTTGCCAATGCCGCCAAACAATTCCTGTTGGCCAAAACCGTCATCGAGCAAGAAAGCCGCATCATTGACGAACTCGTCCTGCACGCCATGCTGCACGCTTCGCCGGTCGACCTCAGTACAGCAGAAAGCGCAGACCGCGCCGTTGCCGAATTGAGCGGCCTCTTGGACGAAAAAGAAGTCGCACTCGAACGCATCGAAGGCCACGAAGGACACCAATTCATCAAAATCACACGCAAGCTGCACGGCAATGTGATGGTGAGCTACCTCGAGCCTAAGTTCCTCAACAGCAAAGCCTATCAAACCCTTACCCAAACCGCCGCCGCACTCAAAGGCATGGTCGGCAAAGGGGCGAAGCTCTACAAAGGCGACAATGAATACGACATCGACAGCTTTGAAGCCGCTTTGGACATCTTGATGAGCGTTGCCCAAAAAGGCATGTCCATCCAACGATACAAAGGCTTGGGCGAAATGAACCCGGAACAACTTTGGGAAACCACGATGGATCCTACCGTCCGCCGTCTCCTGAAAGTCCGCATCGAAGACGCCATCGCCGCCGACGAAGTGTTCGTCACCCTGATGGGCGACGAAGTCGAACCGCGCCGCGCCTTCATCGAAAACAACGCCCTGCTGGCACAAAACATCGATGCCTAAGCATGAGAAGATAAAAGGCCGTCTGAAAAACGATTTTCAGACGGCCTTTTTGTTTTGTGCTTTATTTCTTACAACTCAAATTCCAATAACTTCGCGTGTTTACTTCAATAATTTATTTTAATTCGCGTATTTTAGAGCGTTCCAACTGATTCGGATTCGGGACAACCCAAATAACCAGTTTGAAATGCTCCAATCTGCTTCAAATTTATTCCGCTTTCCCCAAAATCATCGCATCGCCATAGCTGAAAAAGCGGTATTCCTGTTCCACCGCATGACGGTAAACGCTGCGGATATGCTCCATACCCGAAAACGCGCTGACAAGCATCAGCAAGGTTGATTTAGGCAGGTGGAAATTGGTAATCAATCGGTCGGCAACATTGAAGCGGTATCCCGGCGTAATGAAAATATCAGTATCGCCGCGACCGGCTTTCAGACGGCCTGTTTCGCGTGCGGCGGATTCCAAGGCGCGCATGGAGGTTGTGCCCACTGCCCACACTTTATTGCCGCGCGCTTTGGCGGCTTCAACGGCGGCAACGGTCTCGGCCGGTACGTCAAACCACTCGCTGTGCATTTTGTGTTCTTCAATTTTATCGACGCGCACGGGTTGGAATGTGCCTGCTCCGACGTGCAGGGTTACTTCTGCGGTTTCTACGCCTTTGGCTTTCAGACGGCCCAATAATTCATCGGTAAAGTGCAAGCCTGCCGTCGGTGCGGCCACTGCGCCTTGATACTTGGCGTACACGGTCTGATAGCGGCTGTCGTCTTCATCATCGGCCGCGCGTTCGATATAAGGCGGCAAGGGCAGATGGCCGTTTTGCTCTAAAAGTTCGTAAACGGTTTGCGCGCCTTCAAATTTCAGGCAAAACAATTCTTCCGCGCGCTCCAGCATGACGGCGCGGATATCGCCTTCAAAAATCAATTCTGTACCCGGTTTCGGCGATTTGGACGAGCGGATATGCGCCAATGCGGTATGCGCGTCCAATACCCGTTCAATCAGGGCTTCGATTTTGCCGCCGCTGGCTTTTTGGCCGAACAGGCGCGCCTTCATCACTTTGGTATTGTTAAACACCAGCACATCGCCCGGTGCGACATAATCGGGTAAATCGCCGAAATGTTGGTCTTCAATCGGCAATGTAGGCAAGGCAACCAGAAGCCTGCTGCTGCCGCGCACTTCCGGCGGATGCTGGGCAATCAGTTTTTCGGGCAATTCAAAATCAAAATCGGAAATATCCATTGTCGTGCATAATTTAAAAAAACAGGCGCCATTATACGCGCAAAGTGGGTTTTCAGACGGCATGTTTTGTCGAAAAACCAATAAATTAGAATAAACGCTCTTGGGGAAATCACTTTTTAACGAAAATCAGCGTTCCTTTCTTTTTTCGCCGAAAAACGCCTTTTTTCTATCTTTTACTGGACATTTACCGACAAGTTCGGGAAAATAACCGGATTCATTTCTCAGGCTCCGCCCTGTTCCGACATTATTTAAACGCCGGATGGCAAACCTGCCTTCCGACGTCTCAGGAAATCATCTAAAACCACTGCGGCGCATACCTAATATGCACTTTATATGCCGCGCAAAAAAGGAAAAGCAATGGATTTGCGTAAATTAAAAAAACTGATTGATTTGGTCGAAGAATCAGGCATTGCAGAAATTGAAGTTACCGAAGGCGAAGAAAAAGTCCGCATTACGCGCACCACTGCCGCCGCAGCTCCCGTTTATGCTGCTCCGGCACCTGCCGCAGCTCCGATTGCCGCGCCTGCCGCTGCTCCGGCCGCCGCCCCTGCCGCTCGCGATTTGTCCAACGCGCAAAAATCGCCTATGGTCGGTACGTTCTACCGCGCCCCCGGCCCGAACGCCGCCGCTTTTGTCGAAGTCGGCCAACAGGTAAAAGCCGGCGATACTTTGTGCATCATCGAAGCCATGAAGCTGATGAACGAAATCGAAGCCGAGAAATCCGGTGTCGTTAAAGAAATTTTGGTTGAAAACGGTACTCCGGTCGAATACGGCGAGCCGCTCTTCATCATTGAATAATCCGTTTTTTCAGACGGCCTTTATCTTTAAGGCCGTCTGAAATTCCTTTTTCTGTTCATTAAGGACAAACCATGCGTCTGATTTTGGCTATTTTCTTGCCATGGCTTCAGTTTTTCACCATCGGCCGTCCGTTTGCAGGCATCATCTGTCTGATTCTGCAATGTACGCTGGTTGGCTGGATACCGGCAGCCATGTGGTCGGTTTACGCCTTGAGCCAATACAAAACCGACCAAAAAATCCGCAACGCATTAGGCGGCCGACAATAGGCCGTCTGAACCATCCGGAAAGATTATCATGCTGAAAAAAGTATTGATCGCCAACCGGGGCGAAATCGCCCTGCGCGTCCTGCGTGCCTGCCGTGAAATGGGCATCGCCACCGTCGCCGTCCATTCCGAAGCCGACAAAGACAGCCTGCACGTCAAACTCGCCGACGAATCCGTGTGCATCGGCCCTGCCGCATCCGCACAAAGCTACCTCAACATCCCGGCCATCATTGCAGCCGCCGAAGTAACCGAAGCCGACGGCATCCACCCCGGCTACGGCTTCCTCGCCGAAAACGCCAATTTTGCCGAACAAGTCGAACAATCCGGCTTTGTCTTCATCGGCCCTAAAGCTGACACCATCCGCCTGATGGGCGACAAAGTATCCGCCAAACACGCCATGATCGAAGCCGGCGTGCCTTGCGTTCCCGGCTCTGACGGCACATTGCCGGACGATGGCGAAGAAATCCTCAAAATCGCCGATAAAGTCGGTTATCCCGTCATTATCAAAGCCTCTGGCGGCGGCGGCGGCCGCGGTATGCGCGTCGTCGAGAAAAAAGAAGACCTCCTCCAGTCTGTCGAAATGACCAAAGCCGAAGCAGGCGCGGCATTCGGCAACCCGATGGTTTACATGGAACGCTATCTGCAACGTCCGCGCCACGTCGAAATCCAAGTGATTGCCGACGAACACGGCAACGCCATCTACCTCGCCGAGCGCGACTGCTCCATGCAGCGCCGCCACCAAAAAGTCATCGAGGAAGCACCGGCCCCGTTCATCACTGAAGAAGAACGCGCCAAAATCGGCAAAGCCTGTGCCGACGCTTGCAAACGCATCGGTTATCGCGGCGCAGGTACGTTTGAATTCCTGTACGAAGACGGCGAATTCTTCTTTATCGAGATGAACACACGCGTTCAGGTTGAGCATCCGGTTACCGAGCTCATCACCGGCGTGGACATCGTCCAAGAGCAATTGCGCATCGCATCCGGCCTGCCTTTGCAATACAAACAGGAAGACATCCAAGTTGAAGGCCATGCGTTTGAGTGCCGTATCAACGCCGAAGACCCGTACAACTTCATTCCAAGCCCGGGCCTGATTGAAAGCTGCCACCTGCCCGGCGGCTTCGGCGTCCGCATTGACAGCCATATTTATCAAGGCTACCGCATCCCTCCTTACTACGACAGCCTGATCGGCAAAGTCTGTGTCGTCGGCAAAAACCGCGACCAAGCCATGGCCAAAATGTGCGTTGCCCTCGATGAGCTGGCGATTACCGGCATCAAAACCAATACGCCGCTGCACCGCGACTTGTTCAGCGATCCGGGTTTCCAAAAAGGTGGCGTCAGCATCCACTACTTGGAACACTGGCTGGAAGAACGCAAAGCCAAACAGGCCAAATAATCCCTTGTTTTGACTAAAAATCAGGCCGTCTGAAACGCAAAATAAAGTTTCAGACGGCCTTTTTTATAACACCATCATTTATAAAAGCAAACAATATTAGATTATTAATTAATAATATTTATTCTAAATCGGTTTCATAGTTCCAATAGTGAAAACCTTTCTGTATAGTTTGATTCATAGCTTGAAACAAACTATATTTAAATATCGATATTGAAAATTTATTATATTTTGTATAGAAGCATTCCATCCTGGAAACCATTTCATCAACCTATAACAACTTCACAAAGGAAATAACTATGTCCATCTCCAAATGCCCAGTCACCCATCTAACCATGAACAATGGCGCGCCTGTTGTCGACAATCAAAACAGCATGACCGCCGGTCCGCGCGGCCCTCTGCTGGCGCAGGATTTGTGGCTGAATGAAAAACTTGCCGACTTCGTGCGCGAAGTCATCCCCGAACGCCGTATGCACGCCAAAGGTTCGGGCGCGTTCGGTACGTTTACCGTGACACACGACATCACAAAATACACCCGCGCCAAAATCTTCAGCGAAGTCGGCAAGAAAACCGAAATGTTCGCCCGTTTCACCACCGTGGCGGGCGAGCGCGGCGCAGCCGATGCAGAACGCGACATCCGCGGCTTTGCGTTGAAGTTTTATACCGAAGAAGGCAACTGGGACATGGTCGGCAACAACACGCCTGTGTTCTTCCTGCGCGACCCGCGCAAATTCCCCGACTTGAACAAAGCCGTCAAACGCGACCCGCGCACCAATATGCGTTCTGCCACAAACAACTGGGATTTCTGGACGCTACTGCCCGAAGCCCTTCACCAAGTCACCATTGTCATGAGCGACCGCGGTATCCCTGCCAGCTACCGCCATATGCACGGCTTCGGTTCGCATACTTACAGCTTCTGGAACGAAGCGGGCGAACGTTTTTGGGTGAAATTCCATTTCCGCAGCCAGCAAGGCATTAAAAACCTGACCAACGAAGAAGCCGCAAAAATCATCGCCGACGACCGCGAAAGCCATCAGCGCGACCTGTACGAAGCCATCGAGCGCGGCGAGTTTCCGAAATGGACGATGTATATCCAAGTCATGCCTGAAGCCGATGCGGAAAAAGTGCCGTATCATCCATTTGACTTGACCAAAGTTTGGCCGAAAAAAGACTATCCGCTGATTGAAGTGGGCGAATTCGAGTTGAACCGCAATCCCGAAAACTTCTTCGCCGATGTGGAACAATCTGCCTTCGCCCCGAGCAACCTGGTTCCCGGTATCGGCGCCAGCCCCGACAAAATGCTGCAAGCCCGTTTGTTCAATTACGCCGACGCGCAACGCTACCGCTTGGGTGTGAACTTCCGCCAAATCCCCGTCAACCGCCCGCGTTGCCCCGTTCACAGCAACCAACGTGACGGACAAGGCCGAGCCGACGGCAACTACGGCAGCCTGCCGCACTACGAACCCAACAGCTTCGACCAATGGCAGCAACAGCCCGACTTCGCCGAACCGCCTTTGAAAATCAACGGCGACGCGGCGCACTGGGACTACCGCCAAGACGATGACGACTACTTCAGCCAACCGCGCGCCTTGTTCAACCTGATGAACGACGCACAGAAACAGGCTTTGTTCGACAACACCGCCGCGGCCATGGGCGACGCGCCCGACTTCATCAAATACCGCCACATCCGCAACTGCCACCGTTGCGACCCGGCATACGGCGAAGGCGTAGCCAAAGCCCTTGGACTGACTGTCGAAGATGCCCAAGCGGCACGAGCCAACGACCCGGCTTTAGGTCAACCTGGTTTACTGTAAGGAGGCATTATGTGGATAGAAATTGAAGAAATCTTGTCTCAAGCTGTCCGATACAGCCGTTCGAGCAAAAAGTAACGGTTTAGATCATTAAGCAGGCCGTCTGAAACGCAAAATAAAGTTTCAGACGGCCTTTTTTGATGATGAAGTTTATTTAACTGCTTCTGATTCAATAGAACTGGCTACCCTTATTTCTCTGTAAATCATGGCATGCCCTCTGCACCATCTCACGCTTTCCACTGGCAAATAAAAAAACCGCACGGCTGATTGCCGTGCGGTTTTGCTTTTTGTCTGAAGGTTTCAGACGGCCTTACATCATGCCGCCCATACCACCCATGCCGCCCATATCAGGCATAGCAGGTTTTTCTTCAGGGATTTCAGCGATCATACAGTCTGTGGTCAGCATCAGGCCGGCGATAGATGCGGCGTGTTGCAGCGCGGAACGGGTTACTTTGGCAGGGTCGAGTACACCCATTTCGATCATGTCGCCGTATTCGCCGGAGCCTGCGTTGTAACCGTAGTTGCCTTCGCCTTCCAATACTTTGTTCACAACCACGCTAGGTTCGCCGCCTGCGTTGGCAACGATTTGGCGCAGAGGAGACTCAACGGCACGCAAGACGATTTGTACGCCTGCGTCTTGGTCGGCATTGCCGGTGTGCAGGTTTTCCAAAGCAGCACGGGCACGCAACAGGGCTACGCCGCCGCCTGCAACCACGCCTTCTTCAACGGCTGCGCGGGTAGCGTGCAGCGCATCTTCCACGCGGTCTTTTTTCTCTTTCATTTCGACTTCGGTAGCGGCACCGACTTTGATCACTGCCACACCGCCGGCTAATTTAGCCACGCGCTCTTGCAGTTTTTCTTTGTCGTATTCGCTGGTTGCGGTTTCGATTTGTTGGCGGATCTCGGCAACACGCGCTTCAATTTGGGCTGCGTCGCCGAAGCCGTCGATGATGGTGGTGTTTTCTTTACCGATTTCGATGCGTTTGGCTTGACCCAAGTCGTCCAAAGTCGCTTTTTCCAGAGACAGGCCGACTTCTTCGGAAATCACCACGCCGCCGGTCAGGATAGCGATGTCTTGCAACATGGCTTTGCGGCGGTCGCCGAAGCCGGGGGCTTTAACGGCAACGGTTTTCAGAATACCGCGGATGTTGTTCACCACCAAAGTCGCCAAGGCTTCGCCTTCTACGTCTTCAGCGATAATCAACAGCGGACGGCTGGCTTTGGCCACTTGTTCCAAAACAGGCAACAAATCGCGGATGTTGCTGATTTTTTTGTCGAACAACAATACAAACGGATTGTCCAGCGCAGCGATTTGTTTTTCAGCGTCGTTAATGAAGTAAGGAGACAGGTAGCCACGGTCGAACTGCATACCTTCAACTACGTCCAATTCGTTTTCCAAAGATTTGCCGTCTTCAACGGTAATCACGCCTTCTTTGCCGACTTTTTCCATCGCTTCGGCGATAATTGCGCCGACTTGTTCGTCAGAGTTGGCGGAAATAGAGCCGACTTGGGCGATTTCTTTAGAAGTGTCGCAAGGTTTGGCGATGTTTTTCAGCTCGTCAACCAAAGCGGCAACAGCTTTGTCGATACCGCGTTTCAGGTCGGTCGGGTTCATACCGGCGGTCACGTATTTCATGCCTTCGGCAACGATGGATTGAGCCAATACGGTTGCAGTAGTGGTACCGTCGCCGGCTACATCATTGGTTTTAGACGCCACTTCTTTCACCATTTGCGCGCCCATGTTTTCGAATTTGTCTTTCAATTCGATTTCTTTTGCAACAGACACACCGTCTTTAGTGATGTGCGGGCCGCCAAAAGCGCGGTCGAGTACCACGTTGCGGCCTTTAGGGCCCAAAGTTACGCGTACGGCGTTTGCCAATACGTTGACGCCGTTTACCATTTTTTGGCGAACTTCATTGCCGAATTGTACGTCTTTTGCTGCCATTTAAATTCTCCAAATCAATATTAAAAATCTGTTCGAGGCCGTCTGAAAACTTCATGTTTGATTCAGACGGCCTTTGGTTCTGAAACTTAATTCAACAATTATTCAACGATACCGAAGATGTCTTCTTCACGCATTACCAACAGCTCTTCGCCGTCGGCTTTTACTGTTTGGCCGCTGTATTTGCCGAAGATCACTTTGTCGCCGACTTTGACATCCAGCGGACGGCGCGCGCCGTCTTTACCGATTTTGCCCGCACCCACGGCGATTACTTCGCCCATGTCGGGTTTTTCAGCAGCCGCACCCGGCAAAACGATGCCGGAGGCAGTTTTTTCTTCAGCTTCTAAGCGTTTGACGACTACGCGGTCGTGTAAAGGGCGGATGGTCATGTCTTAATGCTCCGATAAATAAATAGATTGAAAACAATTGTCTGTCGGACATGACAGACACGGTTTGCTTGGAAATAGCGGCACGCTTATGGAAAGCCTGCCGTAATGGCGGGTAGATTTGGGTTGTCTGCGACAAATTCAAGGGAAAAATTAAAAATTTCTATGCAGTCTTTCCAAATATTTTCATACGCAAAAATGCCCGATCACATATTTTTCAGATGGCCTGATATACCAACTGCAAAGTTCGTTTAAAAACAACCCACTCCCTTTACAAATTCAATACAACTCTTTACAACTGTTTCTTTTATATGCATTATTATAAATGATGATTATTCTTAATTGCATATTTTAAAGATAATTTCTCTTTATTTGCTTTTATTTTTTATTACTGTCATTTTATTAAGGACATTTCTCAATGAATACGCCCCTGTTCCGACTGAGCCTGCTGTCACTGACACTGGCGGCCGGTTTTGCACACGCAGAAAATGAAGCCAAAGACAATGTTGTGCTTGATACCGTTACCGTCAAAGGTCAGGCCACAAGTGCCACACACCGTGTAACGACTAAACGCATGGAAGAAACGACTTCCACTGATTTAAAAGACGTATTGTTCAACGAACCCTCTATCAGCTTCGGCGGCGGCAATGGTCAGTCGCAATGGGTAACCATCCGAGGCATGGGACAAGACCAAATAGACTATAAAGTTGACGATACTTACACTGACAGCCAGATTTTCCACCACAACGGCCGCTTTATGCTTGACCCCGCATTGGTAAAAGTCGTTGCTGTGCAAAAAGGTACGGGTTCGGCCTCAGCAGGCATCGGCGCAACCAGCGGCGCGATTGTTGCCGAAACGGTTGAAGCTAAAGATTTGCTGAGAGAAGGTCAAAACGTCGGTTTCAAAGTCAATGCCGGTATCAGCAGCAATAAAGGCTATTCACGCGGCGCAAGCGTTTACGGTCAGGCAGGCGGTTTTGACGCTTTGGTTTCAGGCAATTTCGTACGCGACAAAGAATACACAGCAGGCAAAGGCTACCGTAATCTGCTCGGCAGCGATAAGGTTTTAAACAGTGGATTGGGTTCACGCGGCTTGTTGGGCAAAATCGGCTATCGTTTCAACGAGGACAACCGTATTGAATTAAGCCACCGCCAAGAGAAACAATATGGGGAACGCGCCCTGCGCGAAGAGTTCGATTTCTCGCAAGTCTTCCAAACCGACCGCCGTACGGGTCAATACGTTTTGGATGCCAATGGCAACCGTATTCCGAATACCGCCAACAACTCGCCGCGTTACCGCACGCTGACCCAAGACACCACCAACTTGGAATTCAAAGGCGGAAACTTGGGCTTTATCGACAAAATCAAAGCCAATGTTTACCGTTTGAACACCAAACGTGATGAAGTCCCCAATCCAAATTATGAATTGGACGGCGAAGTGCGGACATACGGAGCCAACCTCAATCTCGACAGCCGTCTATTTGACCGCCATACCCTGAAATACGGAGTAAACTGGCGCACTCAAAAAAGCAGCTCAAACGGAGAAAACAACGAGAAGAAAAGCGATGCCGGCGTATATGTAGAAGGCATTTGGGATTTTTCTCCGGTTACGCTGACCACAGGTTTGCGCTATGACCGTTGGAAAATGAAAACTAGCAGTAATACAGAAAATTCAGACGGCAACCTCAATCCAAGCATCGGGTTGGTTTATGACATTACCCCTGATTTTTCCATCAACACCAGCCTGAACTATGCAACCCGCAGCCCCCGCCTGTACGAAGCAGCTTTAATGAGCATCAGATCAATTAAAGCATCGCCTGATTTGAAAGCGGAACGCTCACGAAATGCGGAAATCGGCTTCAACTACCACTGGAATTCTGCCCTTACATTGTCCGGCAGCTATTTCCATCAACAAATCAAAGATGTACAGGCCATCGGCCAAGAGGGGAAATACCATGTTTGGTATAACGGCGGCAAGCTGAAAAACACAGGTTACGAACTGAACGCAGCCTACCGCTGGAAAGGTCTGACCGCACGTGCAGGCGTAGCCTACAGCAAACCGAAGCTGAACGGCGATACCGCCGACAAAGTAACGACCGCCATCCCGATGGGACGCACATGGACAACAGGTCTGTCTTACCAATTCGACAATCCGAATCTGGAAATCGGCTGGCGCGGACGTTATGTCCAAAATGCAGGCTACGCCCCAACCTCGCGCGGCTCTGATGTGGCTCTGAATGTCGTCCGCGCAGGCTACGGTGTCAACGATATCTTCGCCAACTGGAAACCGACAGGCAAAGACGACTTGAACGTCAACTTCTCTGTCAACAATGTCTTCGATAAAAACTACAAGCCGCACAGCCAGCGCGCAGGTGCCAATTCTCTGCCTGAACCAGGCCGCGATGTCCGCTTGAGCGTAAACTACCGCTTCTAAGCAATCAGCTTGAAAAAGCCGTCTGAAAACAAAAGTTTTCAGACGGCATCTAGCTTTATAATCCGATACAAGTTATCATTTCTATTTACTTTATTTCCGACCACGGAGAGACTCTATGTTACGTTTGACCGCTTTAGCCGTATGCTGCGCCCTCGCTTTGGGTGCGTGTTCACCGAAAGATTCTGCTTCCAATCAGGCACAAACTGCTTCTGCCGCCCAAACCGAAGGTGCAAGCCTGACGGTGAAAACCGCGCGCGGCGATGCGAAAGTGCCGCAAAATCCGGAGCGTATCGCCGTTTACGATTTGGGTATGCTCGACACTTTAAACAAACTGGGCGTGAAAACCGGTTTGTCCGTCGATAAAAACCGGCTGCCTTATTTAGACGAATATTTCAAAACCACAAAACCTGCCGGCACGCTGTTTGAGCCTGACTACGAAGCCTTAAACGCTTACAAACCGCAGCTCATCATCATCGGCAGCCGTGCAGCCAAGGCGTTTGACAAGTTGAACGAGATTGCGCCGACCATCGAGATGACCGCCGAAACCGCCAATCTGAAAGAAAGCTCAAAAGAGCGCATCGACGCACTGGCGCAAATCTTCGGCAAACAGGCCGAAGCGGACAAGCTGAAAGCGGAAATCGATGCTTCGTTTGAAGCGGCGAAAACTGCGGCTCAAGGCAAAGGCAAGGGTTTGGTGATTTTGGTCAACGGCGGCAAGATGTCGGCTTTCGGCCCTTCTTCCCGTTTGGGCGGTTGGCTGCACAAAGACATCGGCGTTCCCGCTGTCGATGAATCGATTAAAGAAGGCAGCCACGGCCAGCCTATCAGCTTTGAATACCTGAAAGAGAAAAACCCTGATTGGCTGTTTGTTTTGGACCGCGGCGCGGCCATCGGTGAAGAAGGTCAGGCTGCGAAAGATGTTTTGGACAATCCTTTGGTTGCCGAAACAACTGCATGGAAAAAAGGCCAAGTCGTGTACCTCGTACCGGAAACCTATCTGGCGGCCGGCGGCGCACAAGAATTGCTGAATGCTTCCAAACAGGTCAGCGATGCGTTTAATGCGGCCAAGTAATTCGGCGCGGGCATAGCCGCCCGCTTCTTTCAGACGGCCTAAAGGGTTTGATGATTCACAGGATCAAGCTGCTTGATCTGAAGTCGTTGGATTTGGGCCGTCTGAAAATACATGGTGCAAATGGACAATTTTTGCCTGTTTGCATCTGTTTTTATGATGGGCAGACCTGCCTTTTTTGCCAAATACCTTAACCCTTCTTTCAGACGGCCTTATTTTTTCCGAACCATTTTATGTTTCACAAACCTTCATTTTTAAATGCGGTCAACGGTGTGGCGCTGCTGATATTGTTTGCCGTCAGCCTGTCGGTCGGCGTGGCCGAATTCAAATGGTCCGCCTTGTTTTCGCTATCCGACAGCCAGCAGGTCATGTTCATCAGCCGCCTGCCGCGCACGTTTGCGATTGTGCTGACGGGTGCGTCAATGGCAGTGGCCGGCATGATTATGCAGATTTTGATGCGCAACCGTTTTGTTGAACCGTCGATGGTGGGCGCAAGTCAAAGCGCGGCTTTGGGTTTGCTGTTGATGACCCTGTTGCTTCCGGCCGCGCCGCTGCTGGCAAAAATGTTGATTGCCGCCGTTGCCGCGCTGATCGGGATGTTGGTCTTTATGTTGCTGATCCGCCGCCTGCCGCCGACGGCGCAACTGATGGTGCCTTTGGTCGGGATTATTTTCGGCGGTGTGATTGAGGCGGTGGCCACCTTTATCGCGTATGAAAACGAAATGCTGCAAATGCTGGGCGTGTGGCAACAGGGCGATTTTTCCGGCGTGTTGCTCGGACGGTATGAATTATTGTGGGCAACAGGAATTTTGGCTTTGTTTGCCTATTTGATTGCCGACCAGCTGACGATTTTAGGTTTGGGCGAAACGGTGAGCGTGAACTTGGGGCTGAACAGGACGGCGATTCTGTGGTCGGGGTTGATTATTGTGGCGCTGATTACGTCTTTAGTGGTCGTGACGGTCGGCAATATTCCGTTTATCGGCTTGGTCGTGCCGAACATCATCAGCCGCCTGATGGGCGACAAACTGCGCCAAAGCCTGCCTGCTGTGGCCTTGCTGGGCGCGTCTTTGGTGTTGCTGTGCGATATTGTCGGGCGCGTGATTGTGTTTCCGTTTGAAATTCCGGTCTCTACGGTTTTTGGCGTGATGGGGACGGCTTTGTTTTTATGGCTTTTATTAAGGAAACCTGCTCATGCCGTCTGAAAAAAATATCGGTTTTATGGCAGGAAGCAGCCGCCCGTTGTGGGTCGCCTTTGCGCTGTTGCTGGTTTCCTGCGTTCTGTTTATGACGCTCAACGTCAAAGGCGATTGGGACTTTGTTTTGCACCTGCGTCTGACCAAGCTTGCCGCGCTGCTGATGGTTGCCTATGCGGTCGGCGTGTCCACGCAACTCTTCCAAACGCTGACCAACAATCCGATTCTGACCCCTTCGATTTTGGGTTTCGATTCGCTGTATGTGTTTTTGCAGACCTTGCTGGTGTTTACGCTCGGCGGCGTGGGCTATGCTTCCCTGCCGTTGACGGGCAAATTCGGCTTTGAACTGGTCGTCATGATGGGCGGCTCGCTGCTGCTGTTCTACACGCTCATCAAACAGGGCGGACGCGATTTGTCGCGCATGATTTTAATCGGCGTGATTTTCGGGATTTTGTTCCGTAGCCTTTCGTCGCTGCTTTCGCGCATGATTGACCCCGAAGAATTTACCGCCGCGCAGGCGAATATGTTTGCCACCTTCAATACTGTCCACTCGGAATTGTTGGGTATCGGCGCAGTCGTGTTGCTCATCAGCGCCACCGTGATCTGGCGCGAACGCCACCGCCTCGATGTTTACCTGCTCGGCCGCAATCAGGCCATCAATTTGGGCATCAACTACACGCGCAATACCTTATGGCTGCTGTTGTGGATCGCCGCATTGGTTGCAACTGCGACCGCCGTTGTCGGCCCGGTGAGCTTTTTCGGCCTGCTGGTTGCTGCGCTGGCCAACCACTTTTCCCCGTCGGTCAAACATTCCGTCCGTCTGCCCATGACTTTTTGTGTCGGCGGCATCCTATTGGTCGGTGGGCAAACCATCTTCGAACACTTCCTCGGCATGCAGGCCGTATTGAGCGTGGTCGTCGAATTTGCAGGCGGATTGGTATTTTTATATTTGGTGTTGAAAAAGAAATAAATTAAACGTGCCCAAACGCTCGCAAAAATAAATTCAGGCCGTCTGAAATCCATGTTTCAAAAATATTTAATCCTTGAAATGAAACTAAATTTCTGACATGTACTCATAGTAAACATTACTGGATTTACTAAAATTACAAAAAATGAGCACGACATTAAAATACCGTCCCGACTTGGACGGCATACGAGCGTTGGCAGTATTGGCTGTCATTATTTTCCACATTGATGCCGCTTGGCTGCCCGGCGGTTTCCTTGGTGTGGATATGTTTTTCGTTTTGTCCGGCTATCTGATCACCACCATCATCAGCCGCGAAATGCAAAACGGCAGCTTTTCGTTTTTAGAGTTTTACAAACGCCGCGCGAAACGCATTTTGCCCGTTTTCTCCTGCGTATTGCTGTGTACGAGCTTGGCCGCTGCAATCTTTTTCTTATCGTTTGACCTGCGCCAATACGTCAAATCGGCAGCGTTTGCGTTGCTGTTTTCGGCCAACCTGTTTTTTGCACGGCGCGGCGGCTATTTCGATGCCGATGCGGCGGAAAAACCTTTGCAGCACATTTGGTCTTTATCGTTGGAAGAGCAGTTTTACTTTGTTTTTCCGGTGTTGCTGATTGCCTTTTTCCGATTCAGCAAAGGGCGCAATATCCGTCAATTCATCCTTTTGCTGATTGTATTGAGCCTGTTGTCCGTCTTCTTGCCCACCTTCGGCATGGATCCTTATTTCCTGCCTTATGTGCGCGCATACGAGCTGCTGATCGGCGCGCTTTTTGCCTTTATTCCGCCCCCCAAAAACAACGACCGTTTCAGCACGCCTGTGGTCGGCTGGGCGATGATGGCAGTGATTGCCGCCATGTTGCTGCTTCCTTACGGCGTGTTGCCAGGCGAAGGCAATATCGAACGGCTGCTGTGCTGTACGGCGGTTGGCGGCTTGATTTACTCGGGCAAAACCCTACAAACGCAAAGCGACTTCAATACCGCCAAACTGTTGAGCCTCAAGCCCGTTGTGTTTATCGGTTTGATTTCCTATTCGCTGTATCTGTGGCATTGGGTGGTCTTGGCCGTCATGCGCTATGTTTACATGGACAACGCTTTGCCGATGTCCGCGATTGTATTGGCCGTCGTACTGATGCTGGGCTTGTCCGTTTTATCCTATTACTTCGTCGAAACACCAGCGCGACGGATAAAGAATTTCACCACCAAGAAATTCATCGGGGTCATCGCCGCTTATTTCGCCCTGCTGATTCCTGCCGCCGGCTACCTGCTGACTGCCAAACCAGCCGAATACGAGGCAAACCTATATACGGTTGACGAAAGTAAAATCTGCGCGGATACCTTGACCAAAACCGACTGCGCTGTCGGTGCGGAAAACCAAAGCAGCAAAGTCCTGCTGATGGGTGACTCCCACGCCGCTCACCTGACGCCCTTTATCGATATGGTGGGCAAACAGGAAGGCTTTGCCACCGACGTTATCTCGTCCAACAGTTGCGGCGTTGCCTTTGGCTTCCTCCTGCCGCAAAGCGACCGCCGTGCCAATCGTTGCAACCCTTACAACCGCTTTATCGCACAAAAAATTGAAAACTATCCGGTGGTCTTTATCTCGCAACGTTGGTTCCTGCATACCGACAAACCCGGTTTTACGGAGCATTTCGGCAAAATGCTCGACACCCTGATCCAACAGGGCAAACAGGTTTACGTCTTTGCCGACACGCCGATGAACGCGCAACTGCCCCTGCGCCATTACTACCTGAAACAGCGTCTCGGTATCGACATGCAATACGTTTCCGAGCATAAAAAAGCAGAAATCGCCCGCTCCGCCGAAGCCGACAAAACCATAGAAAACATCGTCAAACAGCGGCCTGCCGTGCATTGGGTCAACATCATGGGTCCGATTCCGGCAGACAAAACCATAGACGGCCTGCCGATATATTTCGACACCAACCACCTCAACACCCACGGCGCGACAAAACTGGCAGAAAAATTTATACAGGACAAACAAATACTCCTAAAATAACACCGCAGTTTCAGTCCGAAACCTTTGCCACAATACTGAATGCAAATGCCGCTCAAAGCGCAGCAAACAGTATGCCGCAAAGGTTTCAGGCCGTCTGAAACCTTCAGACGGTCTAAACAAACCCATAAAGGACAACCCTCATGACACAAGAACGTCTCCCTTCATTCTTCGATGACGCCCCGACCATTACCGTCCAAGACGCATTGGCCGACTTCCTCGGTGCAGCCGAAAACGGCATCCTCACTTACCACTACGCCGATGCCGTGCGCCTGTGCGGCCACTCCTGCCCGACTGTCGCCGGTGCCTACCTGATGGTGGTCAAAGGCCTGAAAGCCCTTTACGGCGCAGAGCTGCCGCAACGCGGCGACATCGAAGCCTTTATGCAGGGCGAGCGTGACGAAGGCACGACCGGTGTTACCGCTTCCGTCGTCCAACTCCTTACCGGCGCGGCACCCGAAACCGGCTTTGGCGGCGTAGGCCCTGCCGGACGCTTTGCCCGCCGCCACCTCCTGTCCTTTGGTGCAGGCGAAATCAACGGCACTCTCGCGCTCCGCCGCCGCGATACCGGCAAAACCGTTGCCGTCAGCCTCAACGCCGCGCTCCAACCCTTTGCGCCGCAAATGCGCGACATCATGCCCAAAGCGGTCAGCGGCAGCGCAAGTGCAGACGAACTCAAACAATTCGGCGAGCTTTGGCAAGAACGCGTCCGCGCCTTCCTGATTGACCAAGCCGACAATCCCGAATTTGTCACCGTCAGCGAAATCTAAAAACACCATACAGGAATAAAATTCAGACGGCCTCACGCTGAAAGGCCGTCTGAAACCCCAATTTTCCATTTTCGGACCCGCCTATGATTACCATCCGCAACGTCAGCCACACCATCGGCAGCAACCCCATCCTCAACGACGTCAGCCTCGACATTCCCGAAGGCGGCATTACCGCGCTGATCGGCCCGAACGGCGCAGGCAAATCCACCCTCCTCTCCTTTATGGCGCGCCTGCAGCCCTTGGTATACGGCGACATCAGCTACGCAGGCAAAGACATCAAAACCACCCTCACCGCCGAACTCGCCCGAACGCTCTCCATCCTCACCCAAGAAAACAGCATCATGAGCCGCATTACCGTGCGCGACCTGCTCATGTTCGGCCGCTATCCCTACCATCAAGGCAGGCCGTCTGAAACGGATAAAACCATCGTCGAAGAAGCACTGGCCGAGTTTCACCTGCAAGACTTTGCCGACCGCTACCTGACCGAGCTTTCCGGTGGCCAACGCCAACGCGCCATGATTGCCATGGTGTTCTGCCAGCGCACCGACTACGTTTTGCTGGACGAACCGCTGAACAACCTCGACATGTATCATGCCCGCTCACTCATGCAAATCCTGCGCCGACTGACCGACGAACACAAGCGCACCACCGTCGTCGTCCTGCACGACATCAACCAGGCAGCAGCCTACGCCGATTACGTCGTCGCCATGAAAAACGGCCAAGTCGCCATGCAGGGCAAGCCCAACGATATTTTCACCGCCGAAAACATCAAAACCTTATTCGATATGGACGTCAACGTCCTCGATTACGAAGGCAAAAAACTGGTTATCCACCATATCTAAATCCGACAAAAAGGCCGTCTGAAACCCGATTGTTCAGGTTTCAGACGGCCTTTGCCTATTCAAAGCATTTATTTTTTATCGTACAAACCGCGCACCACGCGACCGATCGCGGCAATGCCTTTTTCCAGCGTTTCCGCGTCCTGCGCAATGCTCATACGGATGCACTCGTGCGCGTGCGGATAGTCTTGCCTATCAATGCCGACAAAGAAATGCTCACCCGGAATAATCAGCGTGCCTTCGACTTTGAGCATTTCGTACAAGGTTTGCGACGAAACAGGCAGGTTTTCAAACCAAAGCCACAAGAAAATCGCACCTTCAGGCTTGTGGATTTTCAACGGATACGCACCCAATTCGCGTTTGAGCAGGGAAACCGCCGTTTGCGCCTGCCGACGGTAAAACGGCTGAATTACTTGGTCGGCCAACTGTTTCAGACGGCCGTCGTTTAACAGCGGCGCCGCAATCGCCGCGCCGAAACGGGTTGGCGACAGGTTCACAATCGCATTCAAACTGCTGACGGCTTTGACCACTTCCGGCGCGGCGACAATAATGCCGGTACGCACGCCGGGCAGGCCGATTTTAGAAAGGCTGAAGCAGAGGATGATGTTTTCGTGCCAGTTGAGCGTCACATCGCTGTAAATAATATTCGGGAACGGCATTCCATAAGCGTTGTCGATAATCAGCGGAATCCCGTGTTCCTGCGCCAAAGCGTCCAAACGCGCCATTTCGTCATCGGTCAGCACATTGCCGGTCGGGTTGGTCGGGCGCGAACAGCAAATCGCACCGATTTTGCCCGCTTTCAATTCAGGCAGGCTCTCCAGCGCGTCAAAGTCCACGCGGTATTTGAAGAAGCCTGCTTCGCCTTCGTGTTCGACATTTTCGATTTTCGGCTTCACCGAAATAAAATGCTGCCCTTCGACATGCACGTCGGCATAACCAATATATTCAGGCGCCAGCGGCAACAAAATGGCTTTTTCAGCCGTTTGGCCGTCTGAAAGATTGAATTTTCCGCCAAACAGGTTGAACAAATAGAAAAACGCGTTTTGCGAACCATTGGTCAGCGCGATATTATCCGCCGTCAGATTCCAGCCGTATTCACGGTTGAGAAACTCCGTCAAAGCCGCAATCAGCGCCGCATCGCCCTGCGGATTGGAATAATTGCCGATATTCTCAACAGCGTGTTCCGCCGCCAGTTTGGAGAACACATCGGCGAACACCGCATTGACTTCAGCAATCTTCGCCGGATTGCCGCCGCCAAGCATATTGACGGGCTTGTCGCTTTTGAGCGCGTCGCCCAAATCGTCCATCAATTGCAAAATGCCGCTGTGTTGCGTGAATTTTTCGCCGAATGCTGAAAACTGCATGGAAACTCCGTTACTGGGTGTGTGAAAACAATAAACCGCTATTATAAGAACAAAGGCCGTCTGAAAACCAGTTATCCTGATTTTCAGACGGCCTTTACTATTCAATCCTTCCTTTAACGGCCAAAATTGTCTCGACGTTCGCGCCAGTCTTGGCGGATGGAGCCACTTTTGCCGATCGGTGTATCTTGTTCTACTTCCCAAATAAAATTCGTTCCGCCGCCAATCGGATGCGAGCCGCGCAGGCCGATGTGGCTGCCTTGGTCGGCAACGGCGGTGCTGCTGCGTGTTTGGCCGCCGAAACGGGTTTGCGAGGTTTCGATGCCGCTTTTGATGCTGCCGTAAAGCTGTACGTCGGCATGTGCGGCGAATGCGGCGGTGGAAAGTACGGCAGTGAGGAGAAGTTTTAAGTTCATGGTTTATCCTTTTTTGGAGAGGAATTGTGTGACGATTGTATCGGCCTTGTGCGTAAACAAGTTACAATTCTTGCAAAATCTGACAGGAGTTTTGATGATGCGCTCTTTACGCGCCGCCGCTGTGCAAATGGTGTCGTCCACCGACCCCGAAACCAATATTGCCACCATGAAGCGCCTTGTCCGCGAGGCTGCCAAACAAAGGGCGGATTGGGTATTGCTGCCCGAATATTGGCCGCTGATGGGCAAAAACGATACGGACAAACTGGCATTTGCCGAGCCTTTGGACGATGGACGCGTTGGCGAAACCTGCCACACCCGTTTTCAGACGGCCTTAAGCGAAACGGCCAGGGAATGCGGCGTGGTGTTGTTTGGAGGCACAGTTCCGTTGCAAAGCCCAAACGCTGGCAAGGTGATGAACACGATGCTGGTGTATGACCGCGACGGCAAACGAATCGGGCTTTACCACAAAATGCACCTTTTCGGCTTTTCCGGTTTGGGCGAACGCTACGCCGAAGCCGATACGATACTGGCAGGCAGCGATGTGCCGAAGCTGAGCGTGGACGATGTTCCGCTTGCAGTCGGCGTCTGCTACGATTTGCGCTTTCCTGAGTTTTTCCGCGCGCAGCAGCCGTTTGATGTTTTGCTGTTGCCGGCCGCGTTTACCTACACGACCGGCAAGGCGCATTGGGAATTGCTGCTGCGCGCCCGCGCGGTGGAAAACCAATGCTACGTCATCGCATCGGCACAAGGCGGACTGCATGAAAGCGGCCGCCGCACATTCGGCCACAGTATGATTATCGACCCTTGGGGCGATGTGTTGGCGACGTTGCCCGAAGGCGAAGGCGTGATTTGTGCCGATTTGGATACCGCACGCCTGCAAAGCGTACGCACGCGCCTGCCTGCCCTGAAACACCGACTACTTTAAACACACACTATGCCTCACTCCCAACCCACACGCATTCTCGGCATCGACCCCGGCAGCCGCGTGACCGGATTCGGCGTTATTGATGTCCACGGTCGCGAGCATCATTATATTGCTTCCGGCTGTATCAAAACGCCGACCGGCGCGTCGCTTTCCGAACGCATCGCCGTGATTGTCCGCCATATCGACGAAATCATCCGCCACTATCAGCCGCATCAGGCGGCCATCGAACAAGTGTTTGTCAACGTCAATCCGGCCGCGACTTTGATGCTCGGTCAGGCGCGCGGAGCGGCGATTGCCGCTTTGGTCATGCACGATTTGCCCGTGTTTGAATACACCGCGCTTCAGGTCAAGCAGGCGGTGGTCGGCAAGGGCAAGGCCGCCAAAGAGCAGGTGCAGCATATGGTGGTCCAAATGCTCGCGCTTTCCGGCACGCCGCAAGCCGATGCCGCCGACGGACTCGCCGTCGCCCTCACCCACGCCCTGCGCAATCACGGATTGGCTTCGCAACTCAATCCCGACGGACTGCAGGTCAAACGCGGCCGTTTCCAATGGTAAGCCGACATTCAGGCCGTCTGAAATCGTGTTCCAGCCCGTTTTCAGACGGCCTTTCGGTTATAATAACCCTTTGCCCACATACAGCGAGCCTGCATGAAAGCCGCCTTCCTTTTTCTCTACCTCATCCGCCTGCTGCCTTTTTGCGTGTTGCACAAGATTGCCGACGCAATCGGTATTCTCGCCTATTACGCAGTCAAACCGCGCCGCAAAGTCGGCGAGGTCAACCTCAAAAAATGCTTTCCCGAGCTGAACGACAGCCAGCGCACCGCCCTGCTCAAACGCCATTTCCAACACATGGCCAAGCTGATGCTCGAATACGGCCTCTACTGGTACGCGCCTGCGGACAAACTGCGCTCGTTGGTGCGCTATCAAGACAAACACCATCTCGACGAAGCTCTCGCCGCCGGCGAAAAAGTCATCATCCTCTATCCGCACTTTACCGCATTTGAAATGGCGGTTTACACGCTCAATCAGGATGTGCCGCTGACGAGTATGTATTCGCACCAAAAAAACAAAGCCCTGGACGAGCAAATCCTGAAAGGCCGCCACCGCTACAACAATGTTTTCCTGATCGGCCGCACAGAAGGCCTGCGCGCCATCATCAAGCACCTGCGCAAAAGCGATGCCCCCTTTCTTTATCTGCCCGACCAAGACTTTGGCCGCAACGATTCCATTTTCGTCAACTTCTTCGGCATTCAGACGGCCACGATTACCGGCCTCAGCCGTATCGCCGGCATGACCAAAGCCAAAATCATTCCCGCCATCCCCACGCGCGAAGCCGACAATACCGTAACCCTGCGCTTCTATCCGGCTTGGGACAATTTCCCGACCGAAAATGTCGAAGCCGACACCCAGCGCATGAACGACTTCATCGAAGAGCGGGTACGCGAGCATCCCGAACAATATTTCTGGCTGCACAAACGCTTCAAAACCCGTCCCGAAGGCGAAAGCAGCTTTTACTGACTACATAAAATTACAATTTAAACATGAAAAAGCGGCAAAACCTTTCTTTTGCCGCTTTTTCATTTTAATTGTATTAAACCCAAGCTCGGCTTCAATTTCAAACAATCAAATCAAATTCCACTTTAAATGCTTTAAAAACAACTTTTTTCAAAGTAATTAAAACTTTCAAACAACCTTATATTCTTTCTCAAATAAAAAACGCCCCAGCCAATACCCTTTTCATTTATATGTTAAATTTAATTTCATTTAAAAACAAAATGTTATTAAATAACCTTTAAAATAAAACAAATTTTAATCATTCGGAATATGAAATTAAATTAAATTTAAAGCAAGAAATACAAAATAAACATCTAATTTTAAATTAATTATGAAATTTAATTGCAAAATTATGACAATAACTGCAATTTACACCAAACCAAACCTTCAGAAAAAAATACTTGGCAAACTGTAAAAATTCGCGTAAATTTCACTACATCAAATTACAAAATGTTCAGACGGCCTTCGCGGGTTTTAGATCTTTTGTAAGCAGTTTTCTGATATTGCAAGAAATTGCGGTATTTTAGAGGATTTCGGTGCAATGCCCGAAATGAAAGTTTACCGATGCAGAGTTGAGCTGCATCTGTAAAGCCGCAGGTGAAAGCCTGTATTGTTTGTGAAGCGTAAATCTCTGATTTGAGGTATTGGGGCAATCCTGTGGGGGATTGCCTCTTTTTTTATCTGCGCCGTCATGCCACAATGACATCATCCCTTATCCAACCCGATCACGCCATGACTCCGATACTCGCCTTCGACATCGAAACCATCCCCGACGTAAACGGCATCCGCCAGCTTTACGATTTGCCTGCCGATTTGCCCGACAACGAAGTCGTCCTGTTTGCCCAGCAGCAACGCCGCGCCAAGACCGGCAGCGACTTTATGCAACACCATCTGCACCAAGTCGTCGCCATCTCCTGCTGTATGCGCTGGGGGCAAGACAAAATCCGCGTCAGCACCATCGGCGATCCCGAAGACAGCGAAGAAGTCATGATTGCCAAGTTCTTCGAGGTCATCGAAAACTACACGCCGCAACTCGTCAGCTGGAACGGCGGCGGTTTCGACCTGCCCGTCCTCCACTATCGCGCCCTGATACACGGCATCAGCGCCGCCCGCTATTGGGACATGGGCGATGGCGACTTTGGCGACAGCCGCGACTTTAAGTGGAACAACTACATCAGCCGCTACCACACCCGCCATTGCGACTTGATGGATTTGCTCGCCCTCTACCAACCGCGCGCCAGCGTGCCTTTGGACGATATGGCCAAACTCTGCGGCTTTCCCGGCAAACTGGGCATGGACGGCAGCAAGGTTTGGGACGCTTATCATGCAGGCCGTCTGAAAGACATCCGCGACTATTGCGAAACCGATGCCGCCAATACCTACCTGATGTACATGCGCTTTCGCATGATGAGCGGCGCGCTCGATGCCGACGAATACGAAGTCGAAATCAAACGCATCAAACATTATCTGGCCGCACAAGCCGAAGAAAAACAACACTGGGCGGAGTTCGTCGCTGCTTGGCGTTAAATCAGGCCGTCTGAACAGCTAAACAGAAAACCAAAAGGGCGTGATCGACACGCCCTTTTTTAATTCCGACAAACCATGCCCACTAAGCAGGCAAACATCCCAGCGTAACCCTGTCCAATCCTGCCAAATCCTGTTCGGTTGCCACTTCGGCAAAACCGTTCTCAAGCATAATGTTCCGCACCGCTTCGCCTTGGTCATAGCCGTGTTCAAACAGCAGCCAGCCGTTGGCTTTCAGATATTTGGGGGCTTCTTGGGTAATGTGGCGGATATGGCTGAGGCCGTCTGAAAAGTCGGTCAGCGCGTTTTGCGGTTCAAACCTCAAATCGCCCTGCGACAAATGTTCATCACCATCCTCAATATACGGCGGATTGGAAACAATCACATCGTATCGGCCTTCAGACGGCCTGTCGGTATCAAACCACGAACCCTGCGCAAATTCAACTTTTGTACCCAATTCTGCCGCATTTTGACGGGCGGTATCCAAAGCACCGACGCTGATGTCGGATGCGCGAACATCGACATCAACGCGTTCAAGCGCGACGGTCACGGCAATGGCGCCGCTGCCCGTTCCCAAATCCCACACGCGGCCTTGCGGCGGCAAGCGTTTGAGCACGGCTTCCACCAAATGCTCGGTTTCAGGGCGTGGAATCAGCACATGGGGATTGACGGCAAAGCGTCGTCCGTAAAACTCGCGTTCGCCCAACAGATAGGCCATCGGCTCGCCTTGCAGACGGCGTTGAGCCAAAGCCTCCAAGGTTTGCAGGGCGGAGTCTGCCAAATCGTCCGTACCGCGCGTCACCAACTGCGCGCGCGTGTAACCCAGCGCATATTGCAACAACATCCGCGCTTCATTTTTGGGCAGTACCGATTGGCGCAACCATTCATCAAGCGTCATTTTTCGTCCCATCTGCCAGCGTTGTGGCTTTTCTTTCCTTATTCTTTCCGGCAAACGTGCCGATGGTGGCAACCGCAAATGCGGCATACCACAAATAAAATCCAGCACCGTAGCGCACGATATCTGCCGTATTCCCTGCTTCATCGACGTGTACAGCTTTCACACTGAAAGCCACCAGCGCCAAGCCCCAAAGCGCCGCATGGACAGGCACGACCTTCTTCCGCAACGCCAGCAACACAATGGCTGCCAACCAAACATAATTCGCATAGGCCGCACAATACCTGATATCCAAAGAAGCAAATATCGACCCCAAAATCAAAACGGTCACACCCTTCATGCTTTCATGATTGCCCAAATAAAATGCAACATTGGACAAAGACGCTATCCACAGTGCAACCGACACCAGCAACATCACTATAGGAAAACTTGATTTCCGATTCTGTTCCTGCATGGTTTTATCCTAATGTAAAAGGCCGTCTGAAACCTTTCAGACGGCCTGCCGTTTAAATTTCGCTACCACCGACGGTCAGTCCGGCATCAATCCTCAGAGTCGGTTGTCCGACGCCGACAGGAACGCTCTGCCCTTCTTTGCCGCAGACGCCGATGCCGCTGTCGAGCGCAGTGTCGTTGCCTATCATGGAAACATGTTTCAGCACTTCGGGGCCGTTGCCGATGATGGTCGCGCCTTTGACAGGGTATTGCAGTTTGCCGCCTTCGACCCACCACGCTTCGGATGCGCTGAACACGAATTTACCGCTGGTAATGTCCACTTGTCCGCCGCCGAAGTTGACGGCGTAAATGCCCTTGTCGATGGACGCGATGATTTCTTCCGGCTCATAGCCGCCGTTTTCCATAAAGGTATTGGTCATGCGCGGCATAGGGGCGGAAGCGTAACTTTCGCGGCGGCCGTTGCCGGTCGATTGCGTACCCATCAGGCGGGCGTTGGTTTCGTCCTGCATATAGCCGACCAAAATGCCGTCTTCAATCAATACAGTGCGGCGGGTTTCGTTGCCTTCGTCGTCGATATTGAGCGAACCGCGTCTGTCGGCAATATCGCCTTGATCCACAACGGTCACGCCTTTGGCGGCCACGCGCTCGCCGATTCGGCCGGAGAAAACGCTGGTTTCTTTGCGGTTGAAATCGCCTTCCAAACCATGTCCGACCGCTTCGTGCAGCAACACGCCCGGCCAGCCGTTGCCCAAAACGACGGTCATCTCGCCGGCAGGCGCAGGACGGGATTCGAGATTGGTCAGCGCTTGTTTGACAGCGGAATCGACAAACCGATGTACCAAGTTTTCATCGAAATACGCCAAATCATAACGTCCGCCGCCGCCTGCGCTGCCCTGCTCGCGACGCTCGCCCTGCTTGGCAATGACGGTGACGTTCATGCGCACCATCGGGCGGATATCGGCAGCGTGTTTACCGTCCAAACGGGCGATGTACACCATGTCGTATTCGCAGGTCAAACCGGCCATCACTTGCACGATACGCGGATCAGCGGCTTTGGCCAGCGTTTCGACTTTGTTCAACAGCGCGACTTTGGCGGCGGAATCAAGGCTGGCAATAGGGTCAATCGCCATGTGGACAGGCTTGCCGTAGGCAGGTGTCGGCACTTTGACGCTGGCCTCGCCACCGGCCGCACCAATCACGCGAACTGCTTTGGCAGAGCGGTTGATTGAATCGATACACAGGCTGTCGGCATAGGCAAAAGCAGTCTTATCGCCCGAAACAGCACGCACGCCCACACCCTGATCGATTTGGAAGCTGCCCGATTTGACGATGCCTTCTTCCAAATGCCAACTTTCATAAGCAGTGCGCTGACAATAGATGTCGGCATAATCGACATGGTTGGCGCCGATAATGCTCAGGCTTTGGGCGAGCAAATTGGGAGAAATATGGTTGGCTTCGAGCAAATCTCGCTGTACCGCGGCGTAGGTTTGTTGCATAATTTTTCAGACGGCCCGACAAGCAGGCAAAGTTAATTTGGCCTTGATTATACGGTATTTTATATGGCTTTGGATATGTTGATTGCTTGGGTTTATGAGTGATGGAAACAAATCAAAAGGCCGTCTGAAATATAGGAATATAGGGTTGAAATGTTTGCTTTGCCCTATTTCAACGTCAGCCGCGTAAAGAAGATAGCAAATCATCGTATGGTTGATGCGGTGGCAGGCTGATAAAGATTCAAATAATAAATAGATTGGAATTGAAATGAGAAAATTACTTGTTGTATTGCTAGGACTGGCAAGCCTTAATGTTTGCGTTGCCAATCCTACCTATGATGCGACTAGGGGCGCGTTACAAAATGACCCTGGTTTATGTCAATACGGATACAATCCTAACTGCGCGTCATCTCGTCAGCACCAACGGAACCAGCCTACGGAAATTGTTAATATTAAAGTCCCTTCTCAATATGGAGCATGGGCAGTAAATCCTAAAACTGGTATTTCAAGTGGTGTCCTCAATAGGAGCTCTCGGGCTATAGCTGAAAAGGAAGCTATTCAAGCTTGTGAACAAGGAGGGCGAAATGCTCCTTGCATTGTAGGGGCATGGGTTAGAAATGGTTGTATTGCCGTTGCCCAAGGGAAAACTGGTAAGAAATTAAGAACTTTCTATGCAATTGAAGACCCCGATCTGGCAGAACCAACGGCTTTAAGAAAATGTCAAGCTTCGGGAGCTGTACAATGTAGAATTACTACGCCCGAAGGCTGCTCACTGCCTAAATTCTAATAGAAAAAGTGCCGTTATTTTATATGGCTTTGGATATGTTGATTGCTTGGGTTTATGAGTGATTGAAACAAATCAAAAGGCCGTCTGAAATATAGGGGCGAAATGTTTGCCTTATCCTATTTCAACGTCAGCCGCGTAAAGAAGATAAGAAATCATCGTATGATTGATGCAACGCAGGCTGATAAAGATTCAAATAATAAATAGATTGGACTTGAAATGAAAAAATTACTTGTTGTATTGCTGGGACTGACAAGCCTTAATGTTTATGCCAACGGCTGCGGTGGTGAATACCAACCTGCAACTGGAACTTGCCGTATTATCGACAGCTCCGGCAGACAAATTTTATATAACGTTGGCAGACCACAATCTTCTAATAATGGTTATTCTCAAAACCAACCAAGCGTTGTCAATATCGATGTTCCTTCAAGATACGGTGCATGGGCTACCAACAATAAAACTGGGGTTTCAGGTGGTGCGATTGATATGAATTCCCGTGCGGCAGCAGAAAAAGCAGCCATCAAAAACTGTGAACAAGGTGGTCGTAATGCGCCATGTAAAGTAGCTGTTTGGGTTCGGAATGGTTGCATTGCAGTTGCTCAAGGTAAGTCTGGTAAAAAATGGACTGCCTTTCCAAGTGCACAACCAGGCCCTGGTCTTGCGGAGGCTGATGCACTAAGGCAATGTCAAGCGTCTGGTAGTTCTCAATGTTCTATCGTTGCAAACGAAGGTTGCTCACTACCTAAATTCTAATAGACAAAAGGCCGTCTTTATTCAGACGGCCTTTTCAATCAATCTGCAATAAC
>ERZ1674163.22-NODE-22-length-51494-cov-18.134217_pt1 | contig 51494 bp, 46 predicted proteins | sample MGYA00581294_ERZ1674163 | MGnify/ENA primary metagenome ERZ1674163 (study PRJEB41354, sample SAMEA4873312) | human saliva metagenome | biome: human-associated habitat [ENVO:00009003]; feature: mouth environment [ENVO:08000002]; material: saliva material...
TAGTTGCCGAAGCCCTGCAGGGTTGCTGCCCAGGCGCGGCGCGCCTCCAGAGCTTCCTTAGCCTTGGCGATCTTCTTGGAGTCGCCGCCCTTTTCAGATGCGGCGAGCTCTGCTTCCAGTTCGGCGAGGGAGTCCTCGATCTGTGCGAGCAGGGAGTTCGCGCGTGCCGCCTTGGCGGGGTCGTTGCGCTTCCACTTTGCCTCTTCGGCGCCGTTGATTTCGTCCTGAATACGGCGCAGTTCGCCGTCGACGCGGCGCAGGTCGTTGCGGGGTACGCGGCCTGCTGTATCCCAGCGGTCCAGGATCTTCTCGAAGGCTGCCTTTGCGCCCTCAATGTCCTCGACGGGCAGGAGTGCGCGTGCTTCTTCGAGCAGCGCTTCCTTGACCTTGAGGTTTTCGGCGTAGACTGCGTCCTGCGCTGCTTCGGCTTCGTTGCGGGCGTTGAAGAACACGTCCTGTGCCGCGCGGAAGCGTGCCCACAGCTTGTCGTCCTCGCGACGGTGGCCGCGGGGTACCTGCTTCCAGGCGCGCATCAGGTCGCCGTACGCGCGGGAAGTCTCAGACCAGTCAGTCGAGGTGGACAGCTCTTCGGCGCGTGCAATCAGTTCTTCCTTGGCGCGCTTGATGCGTGCGTTGCGGTCGTCCAGCTGCGAGAAGTGCGCGCGGCGGTTGCGGTCGAAGGTGGTGCGGGCCGCGCGGAAACGCTTCCACAGCTCGTCCTCTACGCTCTTTGCCAGGTGAATTTCGCGCTGTGCCTTCTTCCACGCTTCGAACAGTTCGTTCATGCGGGAGTGGGAGTTCTTCCAGTGGATCTGGTCGGGGTCCTGGCCGGCAATCTGCTCGGCTTCCGCGACGATTTCTTCGCGGACGGCGAGGGCGCGTTCACGGTTTTCGGTGCGTGCCTGCTGCTGCTTTTCGCCGAGTTCAGCGATCTGCTCTGCGAGGGTGATGAGGCGCTTCTGCAGGCCGGAGTAGTCACCGACCATGTTGCGCACACCGATCTGTGCACCGATGGAGGTGATGCCCTTCTGCAGGTCTGCGGCGGGGGCGTTGTTGGCGAGGCGGGATTCGAGCAGGGCAACCTGCGCCTCGACGTTTTCAAACTTGCGGGCGAAGTAGCTGAGCGCTTCTTCTTCGGAGGCGCCGGGCAGCTGGCCTACGGCGTATTCTTCGCCGTCGACAATGACGAAGACGTGGCCGTCCTCGGAGACGCGGCCGTACTGGCGTGCCTTTTCGAGGTTTACAGTGTCGTCGGGTTTGGTAGTCACCGCTATAACTCTTTCACTCGGGGGTGCTGGGGGTGGGGCGCCTTTGCGCTGTTCCCCGTGGTGGGCACCCGTTTGGGTGTGCGTGTGCACCTCCTAAGCATAGCCTCTGTGGGGTGTGTGTGAGTAGTGTCTGGTCGTGTTGTGTTGTGGGCGAACCTTCACGCGGACGGTTTGCCGTGGGTTTGTGCGGCTTTACGCCGTGCGGGGCAGGGGAGTGGGTGCTGTGCTGGGGTGGGTGTTGGTATGATGGGTAGATATGCCCGGAGGTGTTCCGGGGTTTTGTTGTCGAGTTCTTTGTCAAGGAGTATCGCGTATGGCTCGCAAGGCTTCGCTGTCTGGTTTTCCCGAGTATCTTCCGGCTGAGCGGTTGGTTGAGAATCATGTTCTGGACACTTTGCGTGAGACTTTTGAGTTGCACGGTTTCTCCCCGATTGAGACTCGTTCGGTAGAGACTATTGAGCAGCTGCTGCGCAAGGGTGAGATTGACAAGGAAGTTTACGCAATTTCTCGCCTGCAGGAGGACGAGGCGGCTAAGGCTAAGGAAAAGCTGGCTCTGCACTTTGACCTGACCGTGCCGTTTGCCCGTTACGTGGTGGAGAACGCCGGTTACCTGAATTTCCCGTTCTCGCGTTACCAGATTCAGAAGGTGTGGCGTGGTGAGCGTCCGCAGGAGGGTCGTGCCCGCGAGTTCACTCAGGCTGATATTGACGTGGTTGGCGACGGTGAGCTGCCGTTCCGTTACGACGTGACTCTGGCGCTGGTTGTTGTTGATGCGCTGTCGAAGCTGCCGATTCCTGAGTTCAAGCTGCGTGTGAATAACCGCAAGCTGGCTGAGGGTTTCTACCTGGGCTTGGGTTTGACTGATACTGCGGCTGTTCTGCGTTCTATTGATAAGCTGGAGAAGATCGGTGCTGAGCGTGTGGCTGAGGAGTTGCAGGCTGAGGCTGGCGCGAGCGCGGATGCTGCCGCTGCCGCCCTGGAGTTGGCGCAGATCCGCACTGAGGATGCTTCTTTTGTGGAGCAGGTGCGTGCGCTTGCCGCTAAGTATTCGGTGGAGCATGAGCTGCTGGATCAGGGTCTTGCTGAGCTGGCTGAGGTCATTGAGGAGGCGGCTCGCCGTGCGCCGGGTAAGGTGCTGGCTGACCTGTCGATTGCTCGCGGTCTGGACTACTACACCGGCACCGTGTATGAGACTGTTCTGGTTGGTCACGAGTCGCTGGGTTCGATTTGTTCGGGTGGCCGTTATGAGTCGCTGGCGTCGAACGGTAAGAAGACGTACCCGGGTGTTGGCCTGTCTATTGGTGTGACTCGTGTGGTGGCTCGTATTCTGTCGCAGGGTTTTGCGCAGGCGAGCCGTAAGGTGCCTTCGGCTGTGTTTGTTGCCCTGACGAATGATGAGGGCTGGTCGGCTGCGAATGATGTTGCGGATGCGCTGCGTGCCCGCGGTATCGCCTGCGAGGTGTCTGCGAATGCGGCGAAGTTCGGTAAGCAGATTAAGTACGCTGAGAAGCGCGGCATTCCGTTCGTGTGGTTCATTTCCTCGGATGAGTCGGGTGCCCCGGTTCACGAGGTGAAGGATATCCGTTCGGGTGAGCAGGTTGCTGCTGATCCGGCTTCGTGGATGCCGCCGGCTGAGGACCTGCACGTTCAGATTGTGCGTGCTGAGGGCCTGTAAACATTAGGGGCCTGTCATCGTAGGGCCTGTAATGCCTGCGGTGTTTGGCCGCTGTAGTATCTGGCTACTGTAATAATTTGGTTACTGTAGCCTGCATATGGATGTGTACCCGCCTGGTGGGGAGGATGTTGCCTCCCTGCCGGGCGGGTCTTTTGTGTGAGCCCAGATTCTCGATAGGTTAGTGTCTTCGCCGTGGGTCTTTAACCCGGGGTGAAGGCGCTAACCTATCGACTGAGGCGTTTCCTCGCTTTATCTCAAGAGTAGTTTCCGCAAGTGGGTGATGACTTCCCGCTCTTTTTGAAAGATGTCAGCCCACGTGAGATGTACGACCGTCCAGCCGGCGCGGGTTAGAGCACGGTCGCGGGCTGCTTCGTAGCGGTCCCTGCCGCGGTGGTCCACGTATTTCTGTTCGCCGTCGAACTCGAGAATGACCCGCACCTCCGGCCAGGCGAAGCCTACCCGGTAGTTACGGCCCTCGCATGAAATCGGGTACTGCGTTACGGGGAGGGGCAGCCTGTGCTCCATGAGTAGGCACCGGGTGAGGCTTTCACCGGCCGACTCGCTGGATGCATCCACCGCCTGCGCCAGGAGGGGCCCCACGGAACCGCCATACCCCGTGAGGTTCAGTAGAATCTCGGTTACCTCGCGGGGGTCCATTAGTCCCCGCCGCATGATGGAGTCGGCGAGGACTACCGCCTCCCGAAAGGGCATGCTGCGCGCACAATCCTGCAGCGTGCGAGCCACCGTCGTAACCATGATGGAGGTGCCCGGCAACCTGGTGACTTCCTCGGGGCCAGTGGCGCTGTAATGCCGGGTGATTCTTCCCTTGTCAGAGGTGCTATGACTACAGCTATACACGCTTATCATTTGGGGAACAGAGAGTACATCAAGTCCCCATAGCGCCGCGGCTGATGTGTGGGAGAAGATCCCTTGAAGACCCATCATCTGAGCAGCGATGCACCGTACCGTGAGCCGCTCTTCGGGGGTGAGTGCTTGGGCATTGCGGGTGTAAATATAGGCTCCTCGCTGGATACGTTGCAGAGACCCATCCGCCACTAGCTTGCGAATGCGTTTCGGCCCGATTCCTCGCAGGTTGAGCATCTGGGAGTTCAGCACGAATGGGTGTAGTTCTGCGGTACGGATAATTTCTGGTGTAGCCGGTAGTACGTTTGGGACGCGTTGCCACGGAATAGTTACGGTGTTCATAGGCTTTATCCTGGCAGGCTGTGTGAGGTTGTGGGGCTTGTTCGTGAAATCTGTGGATAACTTCGCGGATTCTACCGAAAAAGTGTTTGTCCACAGGCATGCGGAGTGGATTCCCCGGTAATACTTCGATAGGTTAGTGTCTTCACCCCGGGTTAAAGACCCACGGCGAAGACACTAACCTATCGACCGCAGACCCCCACGAACCTGCCGCCCTACCCGCATCCTGCCTCCGCACCCCATTTTCTGGCGCCCGACCTGCCCTGACTTGCCCCGACCCGCCATCGACCTGCCCGGAGGGGATACAATATATGAGGCGCACGCAGTGTGCGCATATCATCAACCGCGTGTACCCGGCTACTGTCTATAGTCGTGAGGTGCCCGCTATGAAAGGAATGTCTGTGCTTCGCACTCACACCAACGGCGAGCTGACCGCCGCAAATATTGGAGAGACTGTTACCCTGACCGGTTGGGTGGCTCGCCGCCGCGACCACGGTGGTGTCGCTTTCGTTGACCTGCGTGACCGTGAAGGTGTCACCCAGTGTGTTTTCCACAATGAGGCTGATTTTGAGCACCTGCGCAACGAGTACGTGCTGCGTGTGACCGGTCTGGTGACTAAGCGCCCGGAGGGTAACGAGAACCCGAACCTGGCGACCGGCGAGATTGAGGTCGAGGTGTCCGCCGTTGAGGTGCTGAACACTGCCGCTCCGCTGCCTTTCCAGATTGACGAGCACGTTGAGGTGGGTGAGGAGGCGCGCCTGCGCTACCGCTACCTGGATCTTCGCCGCCCGGAGCCGGCTCGCATCATGCGCCTGCGTTCGGACGCGAACCGTGCGGCACGCAACCTGCTGGCTGAGGACGGCTACATTGAGGTTGAGACCCCGACCCTGACCCGTTCGACCCCTGAGGGTGCACGCGACTTCCTGGTGCCGGCTCGTCTGGCTCCGGGTTCTTGGTATGCTCTGCCGCAGTCCCCGCAGCTGTTCAAGCAGCTGCTGCAGGTGGGCGGTATTGAGAAGTACTACCAGATTGCTCGTTGCTACCGTGATGAGGATTTCCGTGCGGACCGTCAGCCTGAGTTCACTCAGCTGGACATTGAGGCGTCGTTCGTTGATCAGGAAGACATCATTGAGCTGGGCGAGCGCATCGTTGAGGCTGTGTGGAACCTGATTGATGTGAAGGTTCCCCGCCCGATTCAGCGCATGACCTACAAGGATGCGATGGAGAAGTACGGTTCGGACAAGCCTGACCTGCGTTTTGGTCTGGAGCTGACTGAGCTGACCGAGTACTTCAAGGACACCACTTTCCGCGTGTTCAAGGCTCCTTACGTGGGTGCTGTTGTGATGCCCGGCGGTGCTTCTCAGGCTCGCCGTACCCTGGATGCTTGGCAGGAGTGGGCTAAGCAGCGCGGCGCTAAGGGCCTGGCGTATGTCCTCATTCAGGAGGATGGCGAGCTGACCGGTCCCGTGGCTAAGAACATTACCGACGCTGAGCGTGCTGGCCTGGCTGAGGCTACCGGCGCGAAGCCCGGCGACTGCATCTTCTTCGCTGCTGGTGAGGCTAAGGCTTCCCGTGCGCTGCTGGGTGCTGCTCGTGTTGAGATTGGTCACCGTACCGGCCTGATTAAGGACGGCGAGTGGTCCTTCGTGTGGGTTGTTGACGCTCCCATGTTTGAGTCTTCTGCTGAGGCCACCGAGTCCGGTGACGTGGCTCTGGGTCACTCCGCGTGGACTGCTGTGCACCACGCGTTCACCTCCCCGAAGCCCGAGTTCCTGGACACCTTCGATACTGACCCGGGCTCGGCTCTGGCGTACGCTTACGACATTGTCTGCAACGGTAACGAGATTGGTGGCGGTTCGATCCGTATTCACCGCCGTGACGTGCAGGAACGCGTGTTCGCTGTGATGGGCATTGGTGAGGAAGAGGCTCAGGAGAAGTTCGGCTTCCTGCTGGATGCGTTCAAGTACGGCGCACCGCCCATGGGTGGTATTGCGTTCGGTTGGGACCGTATTGTGTCTCTGCTGGCTGGTGTTGATTCGATCCGCGAGGTTATTGCGTTCCCGAAGACCGGTAACGGTTTTGATCCGCTGACTGCGGCTCCTGCACCGATTACTCCGGAGCAGCGTAAGGAAGCTGGCGTTGATTTCAAGCCGAAGAAGAAGGACGAGGAGTAATCTTCTCTAGTCTTTGGTCGTGCGCCCCGTAGGGGGTGTGGGCCTGGGCGGCGTGAATCCGGCGGGCGTTGAGTTGTGCCGGGGTCGCCGTTGAGGGTGGGCTGTGTATTCTGCTGGTGCAGGGTCGCAGCCCACCTTTTGTATCAACTGGCGTGCGTGCCGATTTGTGTACTAACCAAAGGGGGGAGGGGAGCATGCGTATTCTGATTGCTGGCCCGAGCGGTAGCGGTAAGACGACGTTCGCGGCGCGGTTGGGGCGCCTCCTGGACATTCCGCATACGGAGATGGACTCGTTGCATTGGGGTCCGAACTGGACTCCGCGCCCTAGTTTTGAGGCGGATGTTCAGGCGCTCATTGAGCGGCCTGCGTGGATTACGGAGTGGCAGTATCCGCAGGTGCGCGGCCGTCTGCTGGAGCGTGCGGATGTGGTGATTTACTTGCGCTATAGCCGTGCGGTGGTCATGTGGCGTGTGGTTCGCCGGACGGTGCGCCGTGCGGTGACGGGTCAGAGGCTGTGGGCTGATAATGTGGAGCCGCCGCTGAAGAATATTCTGCGCGACCCGGACAACATGATTCGGTACACATGGAGGAGCTACCCGCACGTCGGGGAATTGCTGGCGGAGGCTCGCGGGCAGCATCTGCAGAAGCGTTTTCTTGAGTTTCGTACCCCGCGGGCGGCGAACCAGTTTTTGCGTGCCGTGCAGTTGCGCGGTGTGCTCTGAGGCGGCTGCCTCTAGAACTGCGGCTCCCCTAAACCAGCCGCTGAGAGCGGTGTCGAAAGAGATGTATGAGCCCGGTGAAGGTCGGCTCCAAGTTGAAAGGTGAACGATGCGAGTAGTTATTCAGCGTGTGACCCGCGCGGCGGTGCGCGTGGCGGGTGAGACGGTCGGCGCGATTGAGCAGCCCGGCTACCTGGTGCTGGTCGGTATCACGCACGGTGACGGTGCGGCACAGATTGCGAAGCTTGCCGATAAGACCGCGAACCTGCGCCTGCTGGAGGGGGAGAAGTCCCTGCTCGATGAGGGCGCACCCGTACTGGCGGTTAGCCAGTTCACCCTGTACGGGGATGCGAAGAAGGGTCGCCGCCCCTCCTGGTCTGCCGCTGCGCCCGGCGCGGTGAGTGAGCCGCTGTTCAACGACTATGTTCAGGCGCTGCGTGAGCGTGGCCTGCACGTGGAGACCGGCGTGTTCGGTGCGGACATGCAGGTGGAGCTGGTCAATGACGGCCCGGTGACCCTGATTCTCGATAGTGAGACCCTCTAGGCCGGCGCTTTCGATAGGTTAGTGGATTGTCCCGGGGTTTAAAACCCACGGCGAAGACACTAACCTATCGAAAACCCGTGTGGTGTCACGCCGCGAGCTAAATCCGCAACTGTATATCCACATCCCGTACCCGCCTCCAGATTGTGAAACGATAGAGTAAGACTATGGCTGATTCCCTCTTTGATCTTGAATTGCCCGATGACGGGGACCGCGTGAGCTTGATTGGCGCGCCCGCTGAGGAGTCCGCCTCCTCGCGTGCCTCTGCGTCGCGTGCGCATTCTGCGCGTTCGGCGTCTCGTGCACCGTTGGCGGTGCGGATGCGTCCGCGCACGATTGATGAGGTCCTCGGCCAGGAGCATCTGCTGACTCCGGGTGCGCCTCTGCGCGTGTTGGCGGGGGAGAACGCCGGCCCGGCTGGCCCGTCCTCGGTGATTTTGTACGGCCCTCCGGGTACGGGTAAGACCACTCTGGCGCATGTGATTGCGCGCGCGCCGGGTCGTAAGTTCGTGGAGCTTTCGGCGATTACCGCGGGCGTGAAGGATGTGCGCGCGGTCATGGATCAGGCACTGCTCGACCGCGACATGTACGGCACGACCACCGTGCTGTTCCTCGACGAGATTCACCGTTTCACCAAGGCTCAGCAGGATGCGCTTCTGCCCGGCGTGGAGAACCGCTGGGTGATTCTGGTGGCGGCTACGACGGAGAACCCGTCGTTCAGCATTATTTCGCCGCTGCTCTCGCGCTCGCTGCTGTTGCGGGTTCATTCGTTGGAGCAGTCCGATATTGAGCGTCTGATTGATCGTGCTCTGGCTGATCCGCGCGGTTTTGATGGTGCGGCGGTCATTGATGAGGATGCGCGCGCCCACCTCGCGGCGGTTTCTGGAGGCGACGCTCGCCGCTCTCTGACCTCGCTGGAGGCGGCGGCCGCCATCGCGTTCAGCGAGGCCGAACAGGCTTCGGTAGATTCTGCCGCCTCCGCCGAAGATTCGGCAGGCTCAGCAAACTCGGCAGACCCGGCAAATTCGGCAGACCCGGCGGGGGAGAAGGACCCGGAACCTGCCGCGCCCGTGCGCATCACCCTGGCGCACGCTACGGAGGCGGTGGACCGCGCCGCGATCCGCTACGACCGTTCGGGCGATCAGCATTATGACGTGGTGAGTGCGTTCATTAAGTCCATGCGCGGCTCTGATGCGGACGCCGCGGTGCACTACCTGGCGCGCATGCTAGAGGGCGGCGAGGATCCGCGTTTTGTGGCTCGTCGCATCATGATTTTGGCGAGTGAGGATATTGGTCTGGCTGATCCGCAGGCGCTGCAGGTGGCGACGGCTGCGGCGCAGTCGGTGGCGCTGGTGGGCATGCCGGAGGCTCGCATTATCCTCTCGCAGGCGGTGATTTATTGTGCGCTCGCGCCGAAGTCGAACGCCGCGTATAACGCGATTAACCGTGCGATTGCGGATGTGCGTGCGGGTGCTTCGGGCCAGGTTCCGGTGCATCTGCGTGATGGTCATTATGCGGGGGCTAAGCAGTTTGGCCACGGTGAGGGGTACATTTATGCCCATGATGCGCCCGGTCATGTGGCGGCGCAGCAGTACCTGCCGGATACCCTGCGCGGCACGGTCTACTACGAGCCGACGCAGCATGGTTTTGAGCGTACGTTGACGGAGCGTCGTGAGCGTATTCGCCGTATTTTGGATGCGGCTCCGGTGCAGGATACGACCCGTTAGCTTACGTGGTTCCCATCGAGCCGTCTACTACTTTGAGTGCTGACCACCGGGGGAGTGGCGCGCCTCGGCAGGAAGGCAGCCGTATAGGACTGAGTGCAAACAGAAAGCGGTGCGTAGTACCTCGGTAGTACTGCGCACCGCGTCAGAGTTTTGAGTTGTGATAGACGTCTTGGCTGTCGGCCTTCCCGGAAGGGCGGACGCCAAGCTTGTTATGGTTTCTAGTCTAGGCGATATGGGGGTCTGATTCAAGCTATTCCCATAAAGACACAGGTTAAAAATAACGAAATGATTACAATCCAACATCTTAGCGCCGCAATTTTTCGGGGAAGTCGCACCTAAATAGCTCTGACGGGCATAAATAATTCCTGTGGGGTCGTGTGGGTAAGTATTAAAAACCCACACGCACAGTGATTTGAACCAAAGATTTCCCAAAAGGCTGGTAAAGCCCGGGTGCATCCGGTAAGCTTGACGGGTCTGGCAATTACTATGCCCGCATCCGTGCGGGTGTCAGTAATGTAGCTGCGGGGTACTCTGCCCCGAGCTCTCCGCCCCACCGCCGTACAGCAACGACCGAACCGGTCGCGTACGGATCCCGGCGGGGTCAACCGAGGAGGCCAGTATTCAACAGACTGAGGCCCCACCCGTGAGGGTGCAGGAGCCTCACATAGAAAGGTAGATTGTGGCTAAGCACAACCGCACCCGCCGTACCGTGCGTCAGTCCCGTGCCCTGGGCATTGCACTGACCCCGAAGGCAGAAAAGTACCTCGAGCGTCGTCCTTACGGCCCCGGCCAGCACGGCCGTGCCCGCAAGAAGGCTGACTCCAACTACGCTACCCAGCTGAAGGAAAAGCAGCGTCTGCGCGCTCAGTACAACATCCGCGAGGCACAGATGCGCCGCGCATACCTCGAGGCAAAGCGTACCGAGGGCCAGACCGGTAAGAACATGGTCGAGCTGCTCGAGACCCGCCTCGACGCTCTGGTTCTGCGTGCAGGCTTCGCCCGCACCATTGCACAGGCACGTCAGATGGTTGTTCACCGTCACATCATGGTTGACGGCGTTCGCGTGGACCGCCCCTCGTTCCACGTCAAGCCCGGCCAGCTGATCCACGTTCACCCCAAGGCTGAGAAGACCACCCCCTTCCAGGCTGCGGCTGCAGGCGAGCACCAGGCAGTTCTGCCCGAGGTTCCCGCATACCTGAACGTTGAGATCGAGAAGCTGCACGCAAAGCTTGAGCGCAAGCCCAAGCGCGAAGAGATCCCCGTGATCTGCGACGAGCAGCTGGTCGTTGAGTACTACTCGCGTCTGGCATAATCTCGATTTTTCGAGAAGCAACCCGTCCTGCACCGTTCGGTGGGGGCGGGTTGTTCCCGTTTAACGCGCGGGTTTTTGGGGTATATACACTACAGGGCAGTGGTGCCGCTGAACCTGTGAATCTTCCGTCGCTGGGAGTTTCATGAGAGTTTAGGGGGCGCTTGAAGGATTTTTCGACTAAAATAGGGGATTGAGCTGTGTATATAGTCCTGAACTGTATGCACGATCCGGCTGCGCGCCACGGTGGCGTCCAGCCTTGTACGACTATTGATAAGCATCATGCATTGAGCGGAATGGGGTTATAGATGACCGGCGGAGATATTGCGGGCCTGATTGCAGCAGGAGTTTTTGCGATTCTGGTGGCTCTGCTTGCGCTACCCATTATTCGCCTGACCAAGGTGTTTGATGAGCTTATCGTGACGATTCGTTCGCTGAACCAGAGCACCGGCCCCCTCATCGAAGAGGTGACCCGCACTGTGGTGACCACCAATGAGCAGCTGGAGAAGGTTGACGACATCACCTCGAACGTTTCGGATGCGTCCGCGAACGTTTCTGCGCTGTCCTCGCTGGTGACCTCGACTGTGGGTCAGCCGCTGATTAAGGTTGCATCCTTCTCGTACGGTGTGCGTCAGGCGTTCCGCGGCGGTAAGTCCGGCGATGCACACGGCACCGCTGGCAACACCCACGCTGGTGGTCAGTACGGTTCGGCACAGTCCTCTTACTCTGCAGGCGGTGAGAACTAATGGGTCTGCTTCGTTCAGCTCTTCTGCTCGGCGCCGGTGCGGCGGTTGGTTACTTCGCTTCCAAGCGTGCCACCGCCTCCGAACCTGCTCAGCGTACCCCCGGCAGCGCCCTGCTCATGCGTGAGCACGGTGAGCTTGCCCTCAACCCGGAGTCTCAGATGGGAAAGTTCTTCGATTCGCCGATTGGCAAGCCCCTGCAGCCGTATGCGTTGCGTGCTGTTGAGTTCGCCGCCCGCGTGCGTGAGGGCATGCAGGAGAAGGAGATGGAGCTCAACGCTAAGGTGGAGCGCCAGAAGCAGGATCTGCGTCCTGGCTCCCTGGATACGTGGGACCGCCAGATGAGCTCGGCTGAGATTGAGTCCACGAACCGCCGCCTGGCTGAGCGTGAACTCATTGAGGTGGAGGCTGAGATTGCCTCCTTGGAAGAGGCTCAGAAGCGAGCGCGTGAGCAGCGTATTGCGCGTGACCGTCAGCTAGGCGACGGCTTCTTCAACTAGGTTTTTAAAGGTGGTGCTTTTGTCCGTTAACCACGGTACGAGGGTGGCTCGATTAGCCATTTTGCTCTCGGACAGGCACCATAGGTCAGTAGACTAATTTAGAATTTCGCACAGATTACTCTAAGGAACGAGATGCTCTCACAGGAGATTTCTAAGCGCTGGATCGATTTCTTCGCTTCCCGCGGCCATACTGTGGTGCCTTCGGCATCGCTGATTTCGAACGAGCCCGGCGCTATGTTCACCATCGCCGGTATGGTGCCGTTCATTCCCTACTTCCTGGGCCGTGAGACCCCTCCGTTCTCCCGCGCGACCAGCGTGCAGAAGTGCATCCGCACCCTGGACATTGAAGAGGTCGGTAAGACTGCGCGTCACGGTACCTTCTTCCAGATGGCTGGTAACTTCTCCTTCGGTGATTACTTCAAGGAGCAGGCGATTCCGTTTGCTTACGAGCTGCTGACCACCCCTCAGGATAAGGGCGGTTTCGGTCTGGATTCGGAGCGCCTGTGGGTCACCATTTATGAGGGTGACGATGAGGCCTTCGACATTTGGCACAACAAGGTGGGCTTCCCGGCTGAGCGTATTCAGCGTATGGGCATGAAGGAAAACTACTGGTCCACCGGTCAGCCCGGCCCCGCAGGCCCCGACTCGGAGATCTTCTACGACCGTGGCCCCGCGTACGGTAAGGAAGGCGGCCCGGCGGCTGACGACGACCGTTACATTGAGATTTGGAACCTTGTGTTCATGCAGTACCAGCGTGGCGAGGGCATCGGTAAGGATGACTTCGAGATTCTGGGTGACCTGCCGAAGAAGAACATTGATACCGGTCTGGGCGTTGAGCGTCTGGCCATGCTGCTGCAGGGTGTTGAGAACTTCTACGAGACCGACCAGGTTCGCCCCGTTCTGGACGCTGCTTCTAAGCTGTCCGGTAAGAAGTACCACGGCTCCGAGTCCGCCGAGGACGAGGGCTATGAGGACGACGTGCGTATGCGCGTGGTGGCTGACCACATCCGCTCTTCGCTGATGCTGATTGCTGATGGCGTGACCCCCTCCAATGAGGGTCGCGGCTACATTCTGCGCCGTCTGATGCGCCGTGCGATTCGTGCGATGCGTCTGCTGGGCGTTACTGAGCCCTGCCTGCCCGTACTGTTCCCGGCTTCGCGTGATGCGATGAAGGGTGCGTTCCCGTACGTTGCTGACGACTTCGAGCGTATTTCCCGTATTGCGTACGCTGAGGAGAAGGCGTTCCTGCACACCATTGAGACCGGTACTGAGCGTCTGGAAGAGGCTGTTGCTGCGGCTAAGAAGGACGGCTCCAACGCTGTTTCTGGTGCTGAGGCGTTTGCTCTGCACGACACCTACGGCTTCCCGATTGACCTGACCCTGGAGATGGCTGCTGAGGCTGGCGTGAAGGTTGACGAGAAGGCTTTCCGTGAGCTGATGGCTGAGCAGCGTCACCGTGCGCAGGCTGACGCTAAGGCGAAGAAGGGTGCGTTCGCTGACCTGTCCGAGCTGCGTAAGCTCGTGGACGAGCGTGGCTCCATCTTCACCGGTTACACCGAGCTGCGTACTGAGACTAAGCTGCGCGCAATCCTGGTGGATGGCGTTTCCGTGCCCGCTGCTAAGGCTGGCGACAAGATTGAGGTTGTCCTGGATGAGACTCCGTTCTACGCGGAGGCTGGTGGCCAGGCAGCTGATACCGGTGTCATTACCGGTAACGGCTTCGTCATTGACGTTCAGGACGTTCAGCAGCCCGTGAAGGGTCTGAGCGTTCACCGCGCCGTTGTGCGTGAGGGTGAGGTTCACACCGGTGCCGATGTTGTGGCACAGGTTGATGTTCAGCGCCGCCGCGACGGTGAGAAGGCACACTCCGGTACCCACATCATTCACGCTGCCCTGCACCAGGTGCTCGGCAACGAGGCTACTCAGCGTGGCTCTTTCAACAAGGAAGGCTACCTGCGCTTCGACTTCGCGTGGAACGAGGGCCTGTCTGAGTCCGCTAAGCGTGAGGTTGAAGAGGTCGCTAACCTCGCTATCCGCGATAACCACGAGGTGATTACCCGTGAGATGCCGATTGCTGAGGCTAAGGCTCTGGGCGCTATGAGCCTCTTCGGCGAGAAGTACGGCGACGTGGTGCGTGTCGTTGAAATCGGCGGCGAGTTCTCCCGCGAGCTGTGCGGTGGTACCCACGTTGGTTCGTCCGCTGAGATTGGCTCCCTGACCCTGCTGACCGAGGGCTCTGTTGGCTCCGGTAACCGCCGTGTTGAGGCTCTGGTGGGTTTGGACTCCTTCAACCACCTGGCTGCTGAGCGTACCCTGGTGAACCAGCTGACCGGCCTGATGAAGGTTCAGTCCTCCGCTGATCTGCCCGAGAAGATTAACCAGACTCTGGCTAAGCTGAAGGCTGCTGAGAAGGAGCTGGCTCAGCTGCGCCGCGAGAAGCTGCAGGCTGAGGCTGGCAAGCTGCTGGAGAATGCACAGACCATCGGTTCTGTTCGCGTTCTGGCGCATGACGCTGGCGAACTGGACGCTAACGGCGTTCGTGAGCTGGCTCTGGATCTGCGTTCGCGCTTCGGCTCCGAGGCTGCTGTTGTCGCCGTGGTGGGTATGGCTAATGGCCGCCCCGTCGTCCTGGTGGCAACCAACGAGGGTGCTCGTGAGGCTGGCGTGAAGGCTGGCGCTCTGGTCCGCGTCGCTGCCGGTGTTCTCGGCGGCGGTGGCGGCGGTAAGGACGATGTCGCTCAGGGTGGTGGCCAGGACGCATCCAAGATTGGTGCTGCACTGGACGCTGTCCGCGACGCTATCGCACAGGCTCAGGCCTAAACATGGCAGAATTCCAGCGCGGAGTGCGGATGGGTGTCGATGTGGGTAACGCCCGCGTCGGCACCGCCCTCAGCGACCCTGACGGCATTCTCGCCACCCCGCTCAAGACGCTGCGCCGCGACGCGAAGAAGAACTCTGACCGCCGTGTTTTGCGTAAGCTGATTGAGGTGAACGAGGTGGTGGAGGTTTTCGTCGGGCTTCCGAAGACCATGCGTGGTGGGGATTCTCCCTCCACGGAAATGGCTCGGGAGTACGCTCAGGCTCTGCGCTCCGAGCTGGATGCCGAAGAGAAAACACACATTAACATTTGGCTGGTGGATGAGCGACTCACCACCGTGAGCGCTCACCGTGCACTGCACGAGGCTGGGGTTTCCAGCCGAGATTTCAAGACTATGGTTGACCAGGTGGCGGCTGTGAACATTTTGCAGTACAGTCTGGATGCCCTCAAGGCGGGGCAGTCCGTAGCCGGGTACAAGGTGAGCGATCCGGCCCACGAAGAAAACCGACCGTCCGAGTCAGAAGGGACCGCGGTCGGTGCCGTCAACGAAACGGAGAACCTTCAGTGACCGAACAGAATAAACATCCCGAAGAGAGCGGGCTCGACCTCTTTAGGCCGACAGCCGAGGACGAACGTAAGGGCATCACCGGCATCACGATGGAACAGGAAATCGTGTCGGTGGCTACGTTGCGTGCGCGTAAGCGCCGCCGCCGCGCCGTTTTGCTGAGCGCAATTTCCCTGTTTGTCGTGGCTCTGGTCATCATCTCTGGTGCCCTGATTACTCGCTACGACCCGTTCAAGACTCGTGACTACTCGGGTGGCGGCAATGGTACGACCGTGACCTTCACGATTCGTTCCGGCCAGTCCACCGCGCAGGTGGCGCAGGAGCTTGAGGCAGCGGGTGTGGTTGCTGATGCTGATAAGTTCGTTGAGGTGTACACCAAGGAGAGCAAGGGTAAGTACTTGCAGCCTGGCACCTACGAACTGCAGCAGCACATGAGCAGCTCGAGCGCTATCAGCACCATTATTGAGGCGAACAGCAACGTACTGTACCTGGCGATTCCGCAGGGTAAGCGCGTGAGCGAGACCATCGACCTGATCGTTTCGGGTTCCGATGGCGCGTTCACCCGCAAGCAGGTTGAGGACGCGGTCAGCAACTACACCCAGTACGGCGTGCCGAGCAACTTCCCCTCGATTGAGGGTTGGCTGCACCCGGGTGAGTACCGCTTCCCGAAGGACACCGACATCAAGAAGGTCATTCAGACCATGGTTGATAAGACCAAGGCTGACCTGAAGGAAGCTGGCGTGAGCGGCGACCAGAAGACCTTCGAGGTTCTGACCATCGCCTCCATCGTGGAGCTTGAGGCTCAGCCGAAGGACTACGTGGCGGTTGCAGGCATCATTGAGAACCGCCTGAACAACCCCGATGGTGAGACCTCGGGTCTGATTCAGTCGGATGCGACCGTGACCTACGGTCTGGGTGTCCGCTCGTACCACCTGACTGAAGAGCAGAAGGCCGATAAGAGCAATAAGTACAACACTTATGCGAATAAGGGTCTTCCGAAGGGTCCGATTGGTTCCCCGCAGCTGGCTTCGATTAAGGCTGCTGCGGCTCCTGAGAAGAACCCGTACTACTACTGGGTGACTGTGGACCTGGACTCCGGTGAGACTAAGTACTCCCGCACTTACGCTGAGCACCAGCGTTATGTTGAAGAGTACAACCAGTGGTGTTCTAAGCATCCGAACCGTTGTAGCTAATCGGTTTAGCCGGTAGCTATGATTCGGTAGCTTTGGACTGAAGGTTCCTTGCTGAGGCGGGTACCGCCTCCACGAGAGTGGGGGAGGTACCCGCCTTTGCTATACCCGAATATTGGTTTGTCCCTTAAAATGGGTAGAGTGCGCCCATGAACGCGGGTTCGTGGCGTGCGTGTCCGCAAGCCCGCAAGCCCCGAGCGTTGAGTGTTGAGAGCGTTCCCCAGCGTTGAGAGCGAGAGAGTATCTATCGATGAAGACTGAACCGTACCGTGAGGCCCCGTATCTTCGCCGCGCCTACGTGCTGGGGCACCCTATTGCGCATTCGCTGTCGCCTGCGCTGCATCGTGCCGCGTATGACTTTTTGGGTGAGCAGAATTTGGGGTATGAGCGCCGCGATACTCTGCCCGATGATTTGCCGGCGATTATGCACGGTGTGCGCCACCCGAAGGGTACGGAGGACGCCCCGTATATTGCGGGTCTGTCGGTGACGATGCCGTTGAAGACCGCGGTCATTCAGTATTGCGATGAGCTGAGTGAGACTGCCCGAGTGACCGGTGCGGTGAACACGGTGTATCCGCGCGGTGATAAGGTGTTGGGCGATAACACGGACGTGATTGGCATTGTGAACGCGTTGCGCCACGCCGGTTTGGAGCCGCAGCCACTCAAGGATTCTGCCGCGATTGTGGGCGGGGGAGCGACCGCTATTTCCGCCCTGACCGCACTGCATCAGCTGGGGTATTCCCGTGTGAGCGTGTACGCCCGTTCGCTGCATAAGCTCGGTAGCGTGCAGGAGGCGGCGGACCGCCTGGGCGTTCAGCTGGAACAGGTTTCCCTGGCTGAGCTACCGCAGAATCTTGCTGAGCGTGGCCATCACCCGGTGGTGTCTACTCTTCCTGCCCATGCGGCGGATGAGTGGGCGAGCCAGCTGAGCGGGCTGAAGGGCGCCTCCGCAACGCACCGGCCGGTACTGCTCGATGTTGCGTATAACCCGTGGCCTTCGGTGCTGGCGAGCGCTTGGGAGGCTAACGGCGGCACGGTGGTTTCTGGCCTGGAGATGCTGCTGTATCAGGCGGTGGAGCAGGTGCTACTGTTTACCGACCGCACCCTGTCTGAGGGTGAGCTACTGGGCTTGGTGAATGCGATGTGCGCGGCGGTTGATCTTGCGCCTCGTGCTTCCGTTTCGTGAAAAAAGCGTGCTTTCACTCGCTCAGTAAACGGGCATTTTATACACTATTTATACACGTGAAGAATTATTATTCCTTCCTCCTGCGCTGCGGTGCGGGTGCGATGAAAAGAGGTTAACCTATGGCCCTGCGTTGGCTCACTGCCGGAGAATCCCACGGCGAGGCGCTCGTCGGCATTATTGAGGGCGTACCCGCCGGTGTGGAACTCACCAGCGACATGGTGCGTGACGCCCTGGCTCGTCGCCGCCTCGGCTACGGCCGCGGTGCCCGCATGAAGTTCGAGGAGGACCGCGTGCGCATCCTGGGCGGTGTGCGTCATGGCCTGACTCAGGGCGGCCCGGTCGCGATTGAGATTGCGAACACCGAGTGGCCCAAGTGGACTGACGTGATGAGCTCCGACCCGGTGGATCCGAAGCTGATTGAGGGTCGTGCGCGTAACGCTGCGCTGACTCGTCCGCGCCCCGGTCACGCCGATTTTGCGGGTATGCAGAAGTACAACTTCTCTGAGGCTCGCCCGGTGCTGGAGCGCGCCTCCGCGCGTGAGACTGCGACTCGCGTGGCTCTTGGCGTGGTTGCCGCCCAGATTTTGAAGGCTCTGGGTGTTGAGCTGGTTTCTCACACCGTGGCTGTGGGTGGCGTGCACGCTCCCGAGGGTGCCCCGGTGCCTTCGCCTCGCAACGTTGATCAGCTGGACGCTGACCCGCTGCGTTGCTTCGACAAGGCAACCTCCGACGCGATGGTTCAGCGCGTGGACGAAGCACACAAGGACGGCGAGACTCTCGGCGGCGTGGTTGAGGTGCTCGCGTACGGTATGCCTCCCGGACTGGGTTCGTACGTGCACTGGGACCGCCGCCTGGACGCGCGCCTTGCTGCAGCCCTGATGGGTATTCAGGCTATTAAGGGCGTTGAGATTGGCGACGGTTTCGCGACCGCTGACCGCCCGGGCACTGCCGCTCACGACGAGATTTCCATCGGCGAGCACGGCGTAACCCGCGATACCAACCGTGCAGGTGGTATTGAGGGCGGCATGAGCATTGGTGACCTGCTGCGTGTGCGCGCAGCAATGAAGCCCATTGCGACCGTGCCGAAGGCCCTGAAGACCATTGACACTTCCACCGGTGAAGAGGCTCGCGCCCACCACCAGCGTTCGGACGTGTGTGCTGTTCCCGCCGCCGGCGTGGTGGCGGAGGCTATGGTCGCCCTGGTGCTCGCTGAGGCGGCACTGGAGAAGTTTGGTGGCGACTCGATTGGTGAGACTCGCCGCAACATGGATTCCTACCTGGACGCCATTCCGGCGTCTCTGGCGTGGGAGTCTAACGTGGCTGGTTGGGACGCGTAGTGCCCCTTCCGGCGGAGTCTGAGGGCTGCGGCGCGAAGGGTCGCGGTTCCGGGGAGGTTTCTGTGGAGCAGGGTGTTCGCCCGGTCGCTTCGAGCCCCCTTGCGCGTATTGCTGCGGCGACGCAGCGTGCGCGAGGGGGCGCTTCGCCGCGCCCGGAATCCGGTGTATCGGAATCCGTATCTGCTGCGGCTGAGCAGGCTGTTGAGGCTGCAGGCGCTGGGGCTCGTGAGGCTGTTGAGCGTGAGGATTCTTCTCGCCCGGCCTCTCGCGTGCCCACCCCGGCTGACCTGATGCGTTTTGGCACCCGCCCCCTGCCCGCCGCCGCTGCGGCGAACACGCAGGGTGTGCGCCTGTACGCCTCCTCGGTGTCTGAGGACGCCGACCCGGCGCTCGGTCTGGACGAGGACCTGCGCCTGAAGCTGCTCAGCGCCCTGCAGGGCATGGGCACCACTGAAGAGGAATCCCGCAGGGAACCCGCGAAGGCGGAAGCACCCAAGCCGACTGCGCCTAAGCCTGCCGCGCCGTCAGTAGTCGTTGCGCCCAAGCCGACTGTGCCTAAGCCTGTCGCGCCCAAGCCGGCACCTCCGAAGCAGGCTCAGCCTGCAGAGGCAGCGGGGGAGAGCGCTTCTGCTCCCGTGCAGAAGGCTGAACCCAAGCCTGTACCGGTCACGCCCGCAGCCCCCGTAGCTGTGCCCGCGGCTGAACCCGCCAAGCCGGTTCGTCCGACCCCGGCGCTGTTCGGTAAGGTTCAGGTCGCCGCGCCCGCCGCACCCGCAACACCCGCAACACCCGTTGCACCCGCCGCGGAAGAAGAGAACCAGGCGGGGGAGAAGCCCCTCGACGCTTCCGAGCTGCCCGCAACCCCCGCTGAATCTGTGGCACCCGCAGAGCTCACCGTCCCCGCAGAGGCACTCGCAGAAGACGAGTCCGCCGGCGGCGCTCGCATCCACCCGCAGCAGGTGCGTGAAATGCACGAGAACTTCGCGGAACGCGCCCGCCCCATCGTACTCATCGGCCCCATGGCGGCAGGTAAAACCTACATTGGTACGCACCTTGCGCGTTTCTACGGCTACGAGTTCCTCGACGCCGACCAGCTCATCGTGGAACGCTACGGCGAAGTCTCCGAAATCTTCGAGATCTTCGGTGAGGCGTACTTCCGCGAGCTCGAACGCAAAACCATCGAAGAGGTCCTCACCTCGCCCGTGTACCGCAACACGGTGTTCTCCCTGGGCGGTGGCGCGCCCATGACCGACTCGGTCGCGGAGCTGCTCAAGGACGAATGCGTGGTGTACATCCTCGTTGATGCTGACACCGTCACCCCGCGCATTACCGGCAACAAGACCCGCCCGCTGCTGCAGCCGAACCCGGTCGAGCGGTGGACCGAAATTTTTGAGCGACGCCGCAGCCGATACGAAGAGCTGGCGCACTTCACCCTGGACGCACGAGGCGGCCGCCCCATCACCGAGATGACCGCCGAAATCCAGGCGTACGTGACCGCAACCCGCGCCTCCCGCGCGCAGCGCCCCCAAGCATAACCCCTCACCTGTGAAAGGACACACGATGAGCACTCAGCCCACCCCCACTTTCGGTGCCTCCGGCGCGGAAGATATTACCCGCATCCCGGTGACCGGCAGCTCCCCGCGTGAGAACTATGAGGTTCTCATCGGCCACAACCTGCTCGGTAAAATCCCCGAAATTCTGGGCAACCGCACCAAGAAGGTGCTCGTGATTCACCCGCGTGCCCTGCGTTCCACCGGTGAGCTGGTCATGGAAGACCTGCGCGCCATGGGCTACGAATCGTTCAGCGCCGAAATCCCGGACGCTGAGGAGGCGAAGCACTACCAGGTGGCGGCGTTCTGCTGGCAGGTGCTCGGCCAGAACGACTTCACCCGCACCGACGCGATCATCTCCGTGGGCGGCGGCGCCATTACCGACGTTGCCGGCTTCGTCGCGGCAACCTGGCTGCGCGGCGTGCGCGTCATCCACATTCCGACCACCCTGCTCGGCATGGTGGACGCTGCCGTGGGCGGTAAGACCGGCATCAACACCGCCGAGGGTAAGAACCTGGTGGGCGCGTTCTGGCCGCCCGCCGCAGTGCTCTGCGAGATTGGCACCCTGCGCACCCTGCCTGAGCATGAGCTGCTGACCGGTATGGGTGAGGTCGTCAAGTGCGGCTTCATCGCAGACCCCGAAATTCTCGACCTGATTGAGGCGAACCCGAACGCCGTACGTGACTCGCAGTCCGCCGTGATGCGTGAACTCATTGAACGCAGCGTGCGCGTGAAGGCTGAGGTCGTCTCCGAGGACCTGCGCGAATCCGGCCGCCGCGAAATCCTGAACTACGGCCACACCCTCGCCCACGCCATCGAGCGCAACGAACGCTACCAGTGGCGTCACGGCGCGGCAGTGTCCGTCGGCATGGTCTACGCCGCCGAACTGGCGCTGGCAACCGGCCACGCCGACGAAGAACTTGTCGCACGTACCCGCCGCATCCTCGAATCCCTGGGCCTGCCCACCTCTTACAAGGCAGACGCATGGCCCCAGCTGCTCGAAGCAATGCGCCGCGACAAGAAGGCACGCGGCAACCTGCTGCGCTTCATCATTCTTGACGGTTTGGCTCGCCCGCGCGTCTACGAGGTGCCGGACGACTCGATTCTGTACATGACCTACCAGGAGATTATCTCCGAGTAGGTGCAAATCCCGTACATTCACCGGATGCACCCGGCGCGTGTTTGCTAATACGCGCCAGCCGGGCGGGGTGCCACAGAAAAACTGTGGCGCCCCTGCTAGGCAAATTCGTGCGCATCCTGTAGAATGTACGGGACATATTTTTGCTCATTGAAAACTTAGCGCCTCGCCGGGTACCACTACGGCGTGAGCGTCGATGACACGAAGGAGAGCCCCATGGCATCCACTACCGATATTAAGAACGGCGCCGTCCTGAAGATTGACGGCAACCTCTGGTCCGTCGTTGAGTTCCAGCACGTTAAGCCCGGTAAGGGTGGCGCATTCGTCCGCACCAAGCTGCGCAACGTTACCTCCGGTAAGGTCGTCGACCGTACCTTCAACGCTGGCGCTAAGATCGAAACCGCAACCGTTGACCGCTCCGACTACCAGTACCTGTACCAGGACGGCGACGACTACGTCTTCATGGACATGAAGACCTACGACCAGATCAACGTTCCCGCAACCGTTGTTGGCGACGCAGCAAACTACATGCTCGAGTCCCAGACCGCAACCATCGCAATGCACGAGGGTAGCCCCCTGTACATCGAACTGCCCGCATCCGTGGTCCTCGAAATCACCTACACCGAGCCCGGCCTGCAGGGTGACCGCTCCACCGGCGGCACCAAGCCCGCAACCGTTGAGACCGGCTACGAGATCCAGGTTCCCCTGTTCCTGGAGACCGGCACCAAGGTCAAGGTTGACACCCGCACCGGTGAGTACCTCGGTCGCGTGAACGACTAATGAATTCGCGTACGAAAGCCCGATTGCGCGCCCTCGAAGTGCTCTTCGAGGCGGATCAGCGCAACGAAGATTATATTGAGGTACTCCGCCGCCGCCGACTGTACACGGTAGCGCAGATCTCTGCTTACTCTGAGGAAATCATTCGTGGCGTCCGCGACCACGACGAAGAAATCCGCGAGTTTGTGGAGACTTACGCCCGTGACTGGTCCTTCGAGCGTATGCCCGCCGTGGACCGTGCCGTGCTGCGTATTGGCACTTGGGAGCTTCTGTACAATGACGAAGTTCCGGATGCTGTCGCAATTTCTGAGGCTGTCGGTCTGGCGCGTGTGCTGTCCACGAATGAATCTCCGAAGTTCGTGAACGGTCTGCTGGATAAGCTCCGTCAGGTGAAGCCGACCCTGCTCGCGTAAGACGTCCCGCCGCGGCCTGCTGGCTTGTAGCTGGTTGGTTTGCTGCCGTTGAGGATGCGCCCGCAGGGGAGCGTACGTGAAACCCCCGCCGTACTGTAGTTCGCTACAGAACGGCGGGGGTTTTCTGTGTCTAGGTTGCGTTTGTCGTGTGCTCGGGTTTGGGATGCTGAGCCGGATGCGCTTGCAGGGGTTGGAGTGCGCTCGCTGGGTTCGGTGGTACTGGCTGAGATACGTCGGGAGGCGCACCGGAGCCCGTGGGTAGGGGCTGGTGGCAGCAGTCGAGGCTTCACCGGACAACGCAGGCGGGGGAGTGCCCCCTCTGCGGCGCTGAGCGCCTTGAGGACGGAGCCCCCGCCCCGCGTGCCCGGCATGCGCCTCGGTCAGTATCAGCTACTCACCTTGAGCAGGTGCGGTCGCCTCGTTCGTAGCATCTGCTTCGCCTCCGCAACCTTTATGTACGGTTCGCATCTTGGCAATAACGAACGCACCATCCTCTGCACGGCGAATAAAAGTGATTTCTCGCGTCTGCAGAGGTGAATCAACTTTCTCACCATCTACCCGGCGAAGATCGCTCCAGTCTTCACAGTAGGTGATAACCACGCCGGTATTGTATACGCGTGACCCGTCATCCTTAATGCTTCCGTAAATCTCTTTTGTCTTAGCATCACGGAAGATAATATCGCCGTTCGCGGGAGCTTCCTGAGAGAGCTCATAAAAATTCTCTACAGTCTTCTTTACGCTTCCGAGCACGTCTTTATGTACGTACCGGACCAGCTCCTCATCGCTGGTGTGTTCAATATCCCCGTGCCTCCAGGCATTCCAAAGGCGGAAATGCTGCTCCAATGCGGCGTGTGCAGCTTTATTGGTTGCCTCAGCGGCTTCCTTCGTGTTGCTATTCACGTCAATGCTTGGGTAAATCAGTTCGATTTCGGAGCCAGACGGGCCGGTCGGGGTGGGCGAAGGCGTGGGAGTCGCAGTGGGAGTCGCGGAAGCTTCAGTGCTCGCCGACTCAGTGCTCGCGGAGGTGGAAGCGCTCGATTCTGCGCTGACCTGCGTGCCGCCGGAACAAGCGGACAGGGTGAGCATCATTGCCGCAGAGAGCGCGGCAATAGAAGTGCGGTTAAACATCATTGTTGGTTCTTTTCTGGTGTGTGGTTGTGTAAACCGCAGAATTATCCACGCAACAACGTGTGGAATTCAGCGGAATGTTATCGGTTGATGCCATTACCCTAACATATATCCACAGAGCACACACCCCGGCGTATTATTTGTTCATTTTGCCAATTTTCTATTCATTTCAGTGCAGGTAAAGGTGTCCCGAGATGTACACAGGGGCACATATCGGCATGCAGGTGGGGGCTCCACCTATTGCACCGTGCCCAATTCTCTGAAATATTCTTGCAGCCCCCTCACCGTGAGCGGTCTCTCGCCGAACCTGAACGTAGCCTGTGAACTGTGGTACCCTACTAGAAGCACAAAACCTTTAAATCCGTCCCGTGAGGCGGGGAAGGAGACGGCTATGCCTGGGTCAACTGTACCCACATCCGGCGCGAATCAGGGGCGAAATCTAACCGCAGCCCCCCATTCGGCAACCCCTCAAAGCGCCTCCGAGGACGCGACCACCGTCGGCCGCACCATCCTCAGCGAGGACGAAATCCGCCGCGCCCTCACCCGCATCGCCTACGAAATTATTGAAACCAATAAAGGCGTAGAAAACCTCGTACTCATCGGCATCCGCTCCCGCGGCGTGCCCCTCGCCGTACGACTCGCAGCCCGCATCCAAGCCATCGAGCCGAACTTCAACGCAGAAACACGAATCGGCGCCCTGGACATCACCGCCTACCGCGACGACCAGCGAACCGGCGGCACCACCTCCCCAGACACCGCAGGGGAAAGCATCATGCCCACCATCGGCATTGAAGGCAAAACCGTAGTCCTCGTTGACGACGTCCTCTACTCCGGCCGCACCGTACGCGCCGCCCTCGACGCACTCAACGCCCACGGACGACCCGCCCTCGTACGCCTGGCAGTCCTCGTAGACCGCGGACACCGGCAACTACCCATCCGCGCCGACCACGTGGGCAAAAACCTGCCCACCAGCGCCAGCGAAACCGTGCGCGTCGTACTGACTGAAACCGACAACGCAACAGACCGAGTTGACATTATCCAGCTGGGAGGGCTCTCATGAAGCATCTGCTCGACACCCGCGAACTAACCCGCGAAGAAGCCATCGAAATCCTCGACGTCGCCGACTACATGGCGCAGGTCAAAGCCGAAAACCGCACCCTCAACGTGCTCAACGGCAAGACCGTCGTCAACCTCTTCTTCGAGGACTCCACCCGAACCCGCCTCTCCTTCGAAGCCGCAGAGAAGCGCCTGGGTGCAGCCGTCACCAACTTCTCCGCATCTGGCTCCTCCCTGTCTAAGGGCGAGTCGCTCAAGGACACCGCGCAGACCCTCAAGGCGATTGCCGCGGATGCGTTCGTGATTCGCCACTCGGCATCCGGCGCACCGCAGCGCCTCGCCGAGGCAGGCTGGACCGACATCCCCGTGCTCAACGCGGGCGACGGCACCCATGCACACCCCACTCAGGCACTGCTCGACGCCGTGTCCCTGCGCCAGTACAAGGCAGAACGCGACGGCCTCGACAGCCCCCGCGGCACCGACCTGTCCGGCATGCGCGTGCTCATCGTCGGCGACATCCTGCACTCGCGTGTGGCACGCTCCAACCTCTGGCTGCTGACCACCCTCGGCGCGCAGGTCGTCTTCGTCGCACCGCCGACCCTGCTGCCGCTGAACACCGGCTCCTGGGTTGAAGAAGCCGGCCTGGAAATCTTCCACGACTTCGACGAAGCCATCGCCACCAACCCCGACGCCGTCATGCTGCTGCGCATCCAGAAGGAACGCATGAACGCCGCGTACTTCCCCTCCGCAGAGGAGTACACCGAACTGTGGGGTCTGACCGCTGAACGCTTCGCAACCCTGCAGGCACAGCCGCAGCCGGTCGCAATCCTGCACCCGGGCCCCATGAACCGCGGCCTGGAAATCTGCACCGAAGCCGCCGACGCCACCAACTCCTGGGTCCTGCGCCAGGTCAGCAACGGCGTGGCGCTGCGCATGGCGGTGCTCTACCTGCTTCTGACCGACGGCTCCAGCGCCAAGCTCTACGCCGGCGACGAATCCTAAACGACCTTCCTAACGAGAGGAACCAACACCATGAGCAAGTACCTGATTAAGGGCGCAAGCCTCTACGGCGAAAAGGTCGCCGATATCCTCATCGAGGACGGCGTGATCAGCCGCATCGCAGAGAACATTGACGCCGCAGACGCACAGGTCGTCGAGGCGGCAGGCCAGGTGGCGCTGCCCGGCCTGGTCGATATCCACACCCACCTGCGTCAGCCCGGCTACGAGGCATCCGAAACCGTCGAGACCGGCACCCGCGCAGCAGCCCTGGGCGGCTACACCGCAGTGTTCGCCATGGCAAACTCCATGCCCGTGGCAGACACCGCTGCAGTGGTTGAGCAGGTTGACCGCCTCGGCAAGGAATCCGCATGGTGCCGCGTGCAGCCCATCGGCGCAGTGACCGTGGGTCTGAAGGGTGAGCGCCTCTCCGACATCGGCGGCATGGCGAACTCCACAGCGAACGTGCGCGTGTTCTCTGACGACGGCATGTGCGTGTACGACCCCGCAGTGATGCGCCGCGCCCTCGAATACGTCAAGACCTTCGACGGCGTTATTGCGCAGCACGCGCAGGAGCCGCGCCTGACCGAAGGCGCCCAGATGAACGAAGGTAAGGTGTCCGCTGACCTGGGCCTGGCCGGCTGGCCCGCCGTCGCTGAAGAGGCAATCATTGCCCGCGACGTGCTGCTGGCTGAGCACCTGGACTCCAAGCTGCACATCTGCCACCTGTCCACCAAGGGCTCCATTGAGGTTGTGCGCTGGGCCAAGTCCCGCGGCGTGAAGGTGACCGCGGAGGCAACCCCGCACCACCTGCTGCTCACCGACGAGACCGCCCGCACCTACGACCCGGTGTTCAAGGTGAACCCGCCGCTGCGCACCGAAGAGGACGTTCTGGCACTGCGCCAGGCAGTTGCTGACGGCATCATCGACGTGATTGGTACCGACCACGCACCGCACCCGGCAGAGACCAAGGAATGTGAGTGGGCGTGCGCCGCGAACGGCATGACCGGCCTGGAGCAGGCGCTGTCCATCATCCAGATGACCCTGGTTGACACCGGCATGATTACCTGGCGCGATGTGGCACGCATCCTCTCCGAGCAGCCCGCGAAGATCGGCCGTCTGGAGGCCGAGCAGGGCCGCCCGCTGGCCGAGGGCGAACCGGCCAACATTGTGCTGGTTGACCCGAAGGCAACCCGCGTAATCAAGCCGGAGGAGCAGGCCACCAAGGGTAAGAACAACCCCTACCGCGGCATGGAGGTTCCCGGCTCGATTCGCGCAACCTTCTACGCCGGCCACCCGACCGTGCTGAACGGCGAGCTGGCCACCCCGCGCAAGTAACCCGCGAGGCGAACGTACGTGGTGACTGCCCCGCGGTGGCGGGCCTGAACCTGCCACCGCCTCGCCGGGAGCACCGCCCCCAACCTCACCAACCCAGGCCGAGATTATCGACCGAGACCCCAACCGAAAGAGAGAACCTTCGTGGGAAAGTTCCTGACCGCCGTCATCTGCATCGCCCTGGTCGCCCTGTGCATCTACGGCATGTGGCACGGATGGCGCTCGCGCCTGGCACGCCAGGCGAACATGTTCGGCTCCCTCAAGGAAGTTCCCGAACGCTACGAGGGCATGACCGCTGACGCCGCTTTCGAGGGCGAGTACGTCAGCACCACGATCTTCGGTAACTGGCTGGACCGTGTGGGTTTCGATTCGCTCGGCTTCAAGAGCAAGTCCACCCTGCTGATTTACCCGGACAGCATCATCTTCACCCGTAACGGCGCGAAGGACCTGTGGATTCCGGCGAAGAAGCTCGCAGTCATCACCACCGACCGCGGTATGGCGGGTAAGGTTGTGGAGAAGAACGGCCTGGTCGTGATTGGTTGGACCCTGGACGGTCACCGCGTGCAGACCGGCTTCCGCACCCGCTACGCCGAGGACAAGCAGGCGGTACTGCGGGAGTTGCGCCGCATCGCCCCGAACGCGGTGGATGCGCCCGAGAAGTGGGCGGCAGACCCGGAAGCCTAAATCCCGGCGCAATATCCCGGTGCAATATCCCGGCGCACCCACCCCCAAGATTTTGCCCCACGGCAGGCGAACACCCGCCGAAGGCACCATAGACTACCCCGGAACCTGCACGGTAGAGGCCGTACAGGAAGCGGGGGAGAACACCAGAGAAAAGGAAGAAGAGCATGACTGACATGACACGATCCGGCGCCCTGCGTACGGACCGCGCGCTGCTCGTCCTGGAGGACGGCACCGTCTACCGCGGCTACGGCTACGGCGCAACCGGCGCGTCCCTGGGCGAGGCGGTTTTCTCGACCGGTATGACCGGCTACCAGGAAACCCTGACCGACCCCTCCTACGCGGGTCAGATTGTGGTTCAGACCGCTCCCCATATCGGCAACACCGGCGTGAACACCACCGACGCTGAGTCCCGCAAGATTTGGGTTGCCGGCTACGTGGTTCGCGACGCAGCACGCGTGGCATCCAACTGGCGTTCTGAGCGCACCCTCGACGAAGAGCTCATCGAGCAGGGCATCGTCGGTATTCAGGGCATTGACACTCGAGCCCTGACCCGCCGCCTGCGTTCGAGCGGTTCGATGCGTGCGGGCGTGTTCTCCGGTGAGCACGCAGAACGCCCCGAAGCTGAACTGCTGGAGGAGGTGCGCGCCTCCGAGCCGATGGCCGGCCGTAAGCTCGCTGACTCCGTTTCGGTTGACACCGCCTACACCGTTGAACCGCACCAGTTCAACTGGTTCGCACCCCCGGTCGCAACCATCGTCGCCCTGGACCTGGGCATTAAGTCGATGACCCCGCAGCGTTTCGCTGAGCGTGGCGTGCGCGTGCACGTGCTGCCCGCAAGCGCAACCCTCGAGGACATCTACTCCCACAACCCCGACGGAGTGTTCTTCTCCAACGGCCCCGGTGACCCGGCAACCGCTGACGAGCAGGTTGAGCTGCTGCAGGGCGTGCTGCGTAAGGGCACCCCGTTCTTTGGTATCTGCTTCGGTAACCAGCTGCTCGGCCGCGCGCTGGGCTTCGGCACCTACAAGCTGCCCTTCGGCCACCGCGGCATCAACCAGCCGGTCATGGACAAGACCACCGGCAAGGTTGAAATCACCGCGCATAACCACGGCTTCGCTGTGGACGCGCCGATTGGCGACTACGTAACCGCACCGAACGCCGAGTTCGGTCAGGTCATGGTCTCCCACGTGGGTCTGAACGACAACGTGGTTGAGGGCCTGACCTGTAAGGACATCCCCGCGTTCTCCGTGCAGTACCACCCCGAGGCTGCTGCGGGCCCGCACGATTCCGCCTACCTCTTTGACCGTTTCATCGACCTGATGGTCGCAACCAAGACTGCAAAGGAAGCATAAATGCCTCGTCGTACTGACCTTAATAGCGTCCTCGTCATCGGTTCCGGCCCCATCGTCATCGGTCAGGCTGCGGAATTCGACTACTCCGGCACTCAGGCACTGCGTGTGCTGAAGGAGGAAGGCGTACGCGTCATCCTCGTGAACTCGAACCCGGCAACCATCATGACCGACCCCGAGTTCGCGGACGCCACCTATATTGAACCCATCACCCCCGAGGTGATTGAGAAGATCATCGAGAAGGAAAAGCCGGACGCAATCCTGCCGACCCTGGGTGGTCAGACCGCGCTGAACGCGGCTATCTCCCTGGATGAGCGCGGCGTGCTCGCCAAGTACAATGTTGAGCTGATCGGCGCGAACATTGAGGCGATTAACCTCGGTGAGGACCGTGAAGCATTCAAGGGCGTCGTGGAGCGCGCCGGCGGCGAATCTGCACGTTCGGTGATTGTTCACTCCATGCCGGAGGCGCTGGAAGCCGCTAAGGAGCTGGGCTACCCGATGGTGGTTCGCCCCTCCTTCACCATGGGTGGTCTCGGCTCGGGTATGGCGTACAACGAGGAAGACCTCTACCGTATTGCCGGCGCCGGTATTCAGTACTCGCCGACCAGCGAGGTCCTGCTGGAGGAGTCCATCCTCGGCTGGAAGGAATACGAGCTGGAGATGATGCGTGACACCAACGACAACGTCGTGGTCGTCTGCTCCATCGAGAACTTCGACCCCGTGGGCGTGCACACCGGTGACTCCATCACCGTGGCGCCCGCACTGACCCTGACCGACCGTGAGTTCCAGAAGCTGCGCGACATCGCAATTAACGTGATTCGTGAGGTTGGCGTGGACACCGGTGGTTGTAACATCCAGTTCGCGATTGACCCGAAGACCGGCCGCATCATCGTCATTGAGATGAACCCGCGCGTGTCTCGTTCTTCGGCGCTCGCGTCGAAGGCTACCGGCTTCCCGATTGCGAAGATTGCGACCAAGCTGTCGCTGGGTTACACCCTGGACGAGATTCCGAACGACATCACCCAGAAGACCCCGGCCTCCTTCGAGCCGACCCTGGACTACGTGGTCGTGAAGGTTCCCCGCTTCGCGTTTGAGAAGTTCCCGGCTGCTGACCCGACTCTGACCACCACCATGAAGAGTGTTGGCGAGGCTATGGCTCTGGGCCGTAACTTCACTGAGGCCCTGCAGAAGGCTATGCGTTCGCTGGAGCAGAAGGGTGCGTCCTTCTCGTTCAAGCCGCTGTCCCTGTCTGAGGCTGAGCTGGCTGAGCTGATTGAGAAGACTAAGGTTCCGACCACTCAGCGTATTTACCAGGTTCAGCAGGCTCTGCTGGCTGGCGCTACCGTGGAGCAGCTGCACGAGGCTACCAAGATTGACCCGTGGTTCCTGGATCAGCTGGTGTTGCTGAATGAGGTTGCCGGTGTGGTTCACGCTAAGCGTGACCACCTGGATCCGGAGACCCTGAAGCTGGCTAAGCGTCACGGTTTCTCTGATGCTCAGATTGCTGAGATTATCGGCTCTTCTGAGGATGTTGTGCGCGGTGTTCGCCACGCCCTGGGTATCCGCCCGGTCTTCAAGACTGTTGACACCTGTGCTGCCGAGTTTGAGGCGTTCACTCCGTACCACTACTCCTCCTACGACCTGGAGGATGAGGTTGCGCACCACGAGAAGCCCTCGATTATGATTCTGGGTTCGGGCCCGAACCGTATCGGTCAGGGTATCGAGTTCGACTACTCCTGTGTGCACGCTTCGCTGGTGCTGCGTTCGCTCGGTTACGAGACTGTCATGGTCAACTGCAACCCTGAGACTGTTTCGACTGACTACGATATTTCGACTCGCCTGTACTTCGAGCCGCTCACCCTTGAGGATGTGCTTGAGATTGTTGAGTCGGAGCGTCGTACCGGCGGTCTGATGGGCGTGTTCGTTCAGCTGGGCGGTCAGACTCCGCTGAAGCTGGCTCGTGCCCTGAAGGATGCGGGCGTGCCGATTCTGGGCACCACCCCCGAGGCTATTGACCTGGCTGAGGACCGCGGCGAGTTCTCCCGCGTGCTGGAGGAGGGCGGCCTGATTTCGCCCAAGAACGGTACCGCGTTCACTTTCGAGGGTGCTAAGCGCATCGCTGATGAGATTGGTTACCCGGTTCTGGTTCGTCCTTCGTACGTGCTGGGTGGCCGTGGCATGGAGATCGTCTACGATGAGGCGAACCTGGCACGCTACCTGGAGAACGCTACCGAGGTTTCGCCTTCGCAGCCTGCTCTGATTGATAAGTTCCTTGAGGACGCTATCGAGATTGACGTTGACGCCCTGTTCGACGGCGAGGAGCTGTACCTGGGCGGCGTCATGGAGCACATTGAGGAAGCCGGTATTCACTCCGGTGACTCCTCCTGTACTCTGCCCCCGATTACCCTCGGCCCGGACATCATCGCCAAGGTGAAGGACGCTACCGAGAAGATTGCTCGCGGCACCGGCGTGCGCGGCCTGATTAACATTCAGTTCGCGTACGTGTCTGAGAACCTGTACGTGATTGAGGCGAACCCGCGTGCGTCCCGTACCGTTCCGTTCGTGTCGAAGGCTACCGGCGTGCAGATGGCTAAGGCTGCTGTGCTGATTGGTCTGGGTAAGAGCATTGCTGAGCTGAAGGCTGAGGGCTACCTGCCGTCGAACATGGATGGCGCGTCCCTGCCTGAGGAAACTGCGATTGCTGTGAAGGCTGCGGTTCTGCCGTTCGCTCGTTTCCGCACCCCCGAGGGTGTTGTGGTGGATTCGCTGCTGAGCCCGGAGATGCGTTCGACCGGTGAGGTCATGGGTCTGGATAAGCACTATGACACCGCGTTTGCGAAGGCTCAGGCTGGTGCTGGTTCGCCGCTGCCGACCTCCGGTAAGGTGTTCATTTCGGTGGCTAACCACGATAAGCGTAATGTCATTATTTACGCGAAGATGTTGGAGTCGCTGGGCTTTGAGATTGTTTCGACCGGTGGTACCGCTGAGGTTCTTCGCCGTAACGGCCTGAACTCGGTGCTGGTGGCTTCGAAGTTCGCTGAGGCGAATGGCGACCACTCGATTGTGGACATGGTCCGCAATGGTGACATTGACCTGATTTTGAACACCCCTGCCGGTGGTGCTGCTCGTAGCGATGGTTACGAGATTCGTGCCGCTGCGGTTTCGGTGGGTTGCCCGGTCATGACTACCATTTCTGAGTTCGCTGCGGCTGTTCAGGCGATTAATGCTCTGCGTGAGCACAGCTGGGACATCATGAGCCTGCAGGAGCACGGCGTTCAGCTGGCTGCCGCTGTGGATGCTCGTTCCGAGGGTGGCGAGGCGTAATGTCCGCTGCTTTTGGTGATCGTCTGGCGAAGGCGATGGCGGAGCGCGGCCCGTTGTGTGTGGGTATTGACCCGCATCCGAACCTGCTGGAGCAGTGGGGTCTTGAGGATTCCGCTGCCGGTCTGGCTGCTTTTACTGAGGCAGTCTATGAGGGTTGCGCCCCGTTTGCGGCGGCGTTGAAGCCTCAGGTGGCGCTGTTTGAGCGTCACGGTTCGGCTGGTCTTGCTGTGCTGGAGGCGCTGTTCGCCCGCGCTGCCGCTGATGGTGTGCTGATTGTTGCTGACGCTAAGCGCGGCGATATCGGTTCGACCATGAAGGCGTACGCGGATGCGTGGCTTGGTTCCTCGTCGCCGCTGGGTACCGATTCGGTGACTTTGAGCCCGTATCTGGGTTTTGAGTCGCTGCGTCCGGCGCTGAATTTGGCTGATGAGAATGACCGCGGCACTTTCGTGCTGGCGTTGACCTCGAACCCCGAGGGTAAGAGCGTTCAGCACGTGGGCGCATCGGAGTCTGAGGGCGCTGTGGCTAAGCGTATTATCGCTGCGGCTACCGCTGAGAATGCTTCCCGCCAGTGGGAGCAGATGGGCCCGTGCGGCCTGGTGGTTGGCGCGACCGTTGGTCAGGCGCTGGTTGATTTGGGTATTGACCTGAGCGTGTTCAACGGCCCGATTCTGTCGCCGGGTTATGGTGCGCAGGGTGCTTCGGCGGCTGATTTGTACCGCGTGTTTGCGGGTGTTGAGTCGCAGGTGCTGGTGAATTCCAGCCGTGGCGTGCTTGCTGCTGGTCCCTCTGTTGAGGGCCTGGCGAAGGCTGCGCAGGCGGCTCGTGATGACCTGTTGGCGGCTCGCGGCGCATAGTTCGCGTGTTGCGTGAGGGGCGTGTGCTCCGGTGGATTCTGTTGAGAGTCTGCCGGGGTGCGCGCCCCTTTTGCGTACACCTTGTGCGTGCCTCTTTTATCGCATTTTTTGGGTACACCTGCATGCATAATTTTTCCCCCGCCCGCTCGCGCCGATGCGAGTTTGCTCACCTCTGTAGCGGGGGAGTGTGCCTGCTCTTTGAGGTGCGTGCGTGGCTCCACTTTTGATAGGGCGAATACTCCGCTATGCTATAGGGGTACTCCCTGATATTTACGTGCTGACGTGCGTAGACGCATTGTTGGTGCGAGGGTGAGTGCCGCGGGTGGAACGAGGGTTCTCGTGCTATCCGTGTTACATTAGTTGATAAGTAAAATTCTATAACTCGCAGAAATGGGGGACCCAACCATGCCGCTGACTCCGCTAACTGAGGATGCGCGCGCCTCCGCCCGCGAGAAGGCAGTACTTGCCCGAGCACACCGCCAGGAAATTAAGCGTGCACTGAGTGACCGTGAACTTTCCGTGCGTCAGGTGCTCGATATGGTCGATTCCGACCCTGCACTGGCTAAAATGCCGGTGGGGCAGATGCTGCGCGCACTTCCGGGCATTGGTGCCGTTCGAGCTGAACGCATCATTGAAGAACTTCATATTGCACCGACTCGCCGCCTTGGCGGCCTTGGTGTACACCAGCGTCGCAAGATGGTGGAGTACTTCAACCGTAATTCGCGGTATTTGAACCGTGCACGTCGCAGGACTAATACTCTGCCTCCTGAATCTTCTCAGTCCTAACACATCGTGCCTTCAGCCGATGAAGGCGCAGTAAGGAAGCTATGTCTCAGCCGACTCTCACCGTACTGGCTGGCCCCACTGCTGTTGGCAAGGGTACGGTGTGCCAGTACATTCGTGAGAACTACCCGAACGTGTGGTTCTCTGTTTCCGCTACTACTCGTGATCCTCGCCCCGGTGAGGTTGACGGTACTCACTACTATTTCGTTTCGATGGAAGAGTTTGACCAGATGATTGCTGACGGTCAGATGCTTGAGTACGCTGTGGTACACGGTAAGAACAAGTACGGTACTCCGCGCGCTAAGGTCCAGGAGGCCCTGGATGCTGGCCGCCCGGTGATTCTTGAGATTGACTTGCAGGGTGCTCGCCAGATTCGCGAGACCATGCCGGATGCTCGCCTGATTTTCTTGGCTCCTCCGAGCTGGGATGAGCTGGTGTCGCGTCTGGTGGGTCGAGGCACCGAGGATGAGCAGGAGCAGGCTCGGCGTCTTGAGACGGCGAAGGTTGAGCTGGCTGCCGAGAAGGAGTTTGACGTCACGGTCGTCAACGACTCTGTTGAGCGTGCAGCGAAGGAGATCGCTGAGCTGATTGGCGCCGCCTAATCTGCATGCTTTGCGTTCGCGGTGGGGCTAGAGTTTCTTCCGACCTGTGATTCTGCCGTGAGGCGTTGTGAAGGGTGGGGGTTTCGAAGAGTTTTCTTCGGGCCCCCACCTTTTTGTCTGAGCTGACACCTTTTGTCTGGGCTGGTACGTGCGTTTTAGCCGTTGAGAGGGTAGAATAGTTCTTTAGTTTTGACCGTGCCCTCAGTGTGCCCGGTTTGCGCCATTGCGCGAACGGTGTGCGGGGGTGTTCGGTACGTACATTCCATCAAGCTATTTGGAGTTTTTAGTGGCAAACGAAATCAAGGAACACGAGGACTACAACTTCGTTGACGGTGTCGCTCCCGAGGGCATCGTGAGCCCCAGCGCTGACGCGCTGATTGAGAAGGCGGAGTCCAAGTACGGCCTGGTGATTTTCGGTGCCCGCCGTGCACGCCAGATTAACGCGTACTACGCTAACCTGCAGGACAATACTGCTGCGCACGTTGGCCCGCTGGTTGACGCTGAGTCGAACGAGAAGTCCCTGTCGGTGGCAATGCGTGAAATCATTGCTGACCGTGTTGTGGCAGAGCACCGCCCGGACGCTAAGTTCGACGAGGACGGCTACCCCGTTCCCGAGGATCTGTCCGCTGTGATTGATTTCAGCGCGGCTGAGTTCTCTGGCGCTATCGAGGAGGAGTACATCCCCGCAGGTAGCGAAGAGGTTATCGCTATCGAAGAGGTTATCCTCGACGAGTCCGCTGAGTAATCTGCTTTTTACAAGGATTCTTTGACGTACCATGCGCATTATCGTTGGTATTGGAGGGGGCATTGCTGCGTATAAGGCGGCGATGCTCCTTCGTCTTTTTGCGAAGAATGGCGACGAGGTAATCGCCATGCCCACCCCGAACGCGACAAAGTTCGTGGGTGTTCCCACGCTGGAGGCGCTGAGCGGTAACCCCGTCTCAACGGACGTGTTTGACCGCGTGCCGGAGGTAAACCACGTGCGTCAGGCCGAGCAGGCTGACGCTGTGGTGATTGCCCCGGCGACTGCTGACCTGCTGGCTCGTTTGGCGGCTGGTCGTGCCGATGATTTGCTGTCCTCTACGGTGCTGACCACGCACGCCCCGGTGATTTTGGCGCCTGCGATGCACACTCAGATGTGGGAGCATCCGGCGACTCAGGCGAATGTGCAGACTCTGCGTTCGTGGGGTTATCACGTGATTGAGCCTGCGATTGGGCGTTTGACGGGCCCGGATTCTGGTCCGGGTCGCATGCCTGAGCCGGAGGACATTTTCGCGGTCGCGCTGGATGTGATTGCCCGCTTCCCGAAGGGTCAGGTGCACCCGGTGTACACGCCCGGTTACGCGCCGACTGAGCCCCTGTACACGGGTACGGAGCAGGAGCGTATGGCGGCGGCGCGTGCGGCGACGCTGACTTCGGCGCTGCTGGGGCAGGTTGATGCAGGCCAGGGTGAACCCAGCCAGGCAACTGGCGCATCCGAATCGCTGCGTGGTCCTCTGGCCGGCCGCCTCGTGGTCATTACCGCTGGCGGCACCCGTGAGGCACTGGACCCGGTACGCTTCCTCGGCAACCGTTCGACCGGCAAGCAGGGCGTGGCGCTCGCGGAGGCGGCACGCAATCTGGGCGCGACCGTGCACCTGATCGGTGCGAACCTTGAGGTTCCCGCGCCGGAGGGTGTGCAGGTGACCCGCGTGGTGAGCGCCCTGGAGCTGCGTGAGGCGACCCTTGAGGCGAGCGCGGCGGCGGATGTGCTGATCATGTCTGCGGCGGTGGCTGATTTTAGGCCCGCCGAGTTTGCCGAGTTCAAGATTAAGAAGAGCGCAGATTCTGAGGATGCGCCGGTGATTCAGCTGGTGCGCAACCCGGATATTCTGCGTGAGGTCGTGGTGCGCCGCCAGCAGGCTCGTGAGACGGGGGAGAGCACCCTCGGTCCGAAGCTCATTGTTGGTTTTGCGGCGGAGACCGGTTCGGCGGAGAAGACTCCGTTGGAGCTGGGTCGTGAGAAGCTGCAGCGTAAGGGCACGGACTTCTTGGCGGTCAATACGGTGGGTGTGAATCGTGGTTTCGGCACGGACGATAACACGATTACGCTGCTGTCGACTCTGAATGATGAGGCGCCGGTGTTCTCCGGTTCGAAGAAGGAGCTGTCGGTGCGTCTGTTGGAGCATGTGGCGGCTTTCCTGCCTGAACTTTCTGCCTGAGTTTTCTACATAAGGCAACCTGGCGTATCCGCGTAAAGTATTCGGAGCGTTTATAGTGTGGAGCCCGTGCGGTACTTCCTGTGGGAGGTATCGTGCGGGCTTTGCTGTACCCGCTGGGAGGCTGCCAGCGCCTCCATCTACTCATCCTTTGGAGAGCATTATGCGCAAGCACTTGTGATGCGGGTTTCTTTCTTCCGGGGGTTCCTTCCGGGGTTCCGCCGGGGGAGCGTCTCATATTTCTGTCATACTGGTGAAATTTCTGACCCTACCCCCGAACCGTCTGATAAAGGTCTAGTATCATGGCATAGAGAGTATTTCGCGTTGAAGGGGACGAAGCACCATGTCCGAGAATCAGAGCAAGCCCACTACGGTACAGTCCGCCCAGAGTGAGGAGCGCCCTCAGATTCTGGTGATTACCGGTATTTCCGGTGCAGGCCGCAGCACCGTCGCAAACGTACTGGAGGATGAGGGCTGGTACGTTATCGATAACATCCCGCCGCAGATGCTCGGTTCCCTGGCTGATTTGGTGACCCGCGACGGTGCGCGAGTGCCGAAGGTGGCGCTCGGTATTGACGTCCGCGCCCGCGCCCTGTTCTCTGATTTGCCCGCTGCAATTGAGACTTTGCGCAAGTCCGATATTGACTTCTCCATGCTCTTCCTTGACGCCAAGGACGAGACCATTATTGCCCGCTACGAGGCTCAGCGCCGCCCGCACCCGCTGCAGGGTGAGGGCCGCGTCCTCGACGGTATCCGCGCTGAACGCACTCTCTTCGAAGGTCTGCGCCTCGCTTCTGACCGCACCATTGACACCACCGGCATGAACGTGCACGAGCTGGCTCGTACCGTGCGTGAAATGTTCGCTGAGGGTGCGGATAAGAAGCTGAACCTGACCGTGATGAGCTTCGGCTTCAAGTACGGTGCGCCTTCGGACGCTAACTACATGGCTGATATGCGTTTCATCCCGAACCCGCATTGGGTTCCGGAGTTGCGCCCCCTGACCGGTCAGGACGCCCCGGTGCGCGACTACGTGCTGGAGCACGCCGGCACCGAGGAGTTCATCAGCAACTACCTTGCGGCTCTTCGCCCCGTGCTTGAAGGTTACCGCCGTGAGGGCAAGTACTACGCCACCATCGCAATTGGCTGCACCGGTGGTAAGCACCGTTCCGTGGCTGTGACGGAGGAACTGGCTCGTCGTCTCTCTGCTTTCGGTGAGCTGAACGTGAATGTTCAGCACCGTGACAAGGGCCGCGAGTAAGTTCCACCCGGCGCGTCCCAACCACCGCGTCGTGTTTCATTAGCCGCCGTCCGGCCCCGCACCCGTGGGCCGGCATACCATTCCTTCCGGGTATGTGAGGTATTACTATGTCCACCCATTCGACCAGTTATGACACTCAGGGTATTCCGCGCCTGCCGGCTCTGCCGACTCAGGCGTTGCGCCTGTTGAAGACCACGCACCGTTCGCCGAAGGTCACGGCGATGGGCGGCGGTCACGGGCTGTATGGTTCCCTGTCTGCGTTGCGCCACGTCACGCCTGATTTGACGGCTGTTGTGACGGTTGCTGACGATGGCGGTTCGTCGGGTCGTTTGCGTGAGGAGATGGGTATTCTTCCTCCGGGTGATTTGCGTATGGCGCTTTCTGCGCTCTGTGATGACACCGATTGGGGTCGCACGTGGCGTGATGTGATGCAGCATCGTTTTAGCGCGCCCGAGGGTTACGAGGGCGAGTTCCCGCTGGATTACCATGCTCTCGGTAACCTGCTGATTGCGACTCTCTGGCAGCTGCTGGATGACCCGGTTGCCGGTCTGGACTGGGCGGGTGCCCTGCTGAATGCGCGCGGCCGCGTGCTGCCGATGGCGCTGGATCCGATGGTCATTTACGGCACCGTGCTGCGTGAGCATAACGGTGGCGGTATTGAGCGTGTGAAGGTGGTCGGTCAGGTGAACCTCTCGAAGGAGGAACGCGTTCACGATATTGGTCTGACCCCTGAAAATGCTCGCCCCTGCCCGGAGGCACTTTCTGCTATTGAGGAATCCGATTGGATTGTTTTGGGTCCGGGTTCGTGGCGTACGTCGGTTCTGCCGCATCTGCTGTTGGACGCTCAGCGTGAGGCGATTATCCGCACGGAGGCGCGCCGCTGCGTGGTCATGAACCTCTCCGACGATAAGGAGACGGTCGGCTTCACCCCGGCAACGCACCTGGATTTGTTGCGCCAGTACGCCCCGAAGCTTCACCTTGACGCGGTGATTGCTGACGCTGACATGCAGGCTGATCACCGTTCCGAGCTGGAGCATGAGGCTTCTGCGATGGGCGCGAAGGTTGTGTGGGCGCATCTGCGTTCGAGCTCCCAGCCGAATGTGCACGACCCGCTGAAGCTTGCGGCTGCGTATAACGAAGCGTTTGAGCTGAGCTCTTAGGTTTACTGGCTTGGGTTTGCTGCTCAAGTGTGTTGCTTGAGCTGGCTGTTATGTGCGCCCTTTTTCCTGATTTTTAGACTTAAACACTACGCCTAGAAGGACCTGTTCATGGCATTAACCACGCTCGTCAAGGACGAACTCGCCAACTACGAGGCAACGAAAGTCTCTGCTCGTAAGGCAGAAATCTCTACGATTCTGCGTTTTACCGGAGGCCTGCACATTGTCTCGGGGCGAATCGTGGTGGAGTCTGAGGTCGACCACGAGGCAACCGCCCACCGCATGCGCCGCACCATTGCGGAGATTTACGGTCACGACTCTGAGCTGACCAGCGTCAGCGGTGGTGGTCTGCGTCGAGGCGGCCGCTACATTGTGCGTGTGGATCACGGCGGTGAGGCGCTAGCTCGCCAGACCGGTCTGCTGGATCTGCGTGGCCGCCCGGTGCGTGGCCTGCCGCCGGCCGTGGTGAACGGCTCCCTACAGGATGCCGAGGCGGTCATGCGCGGTGCGTTCTTGGCGCACGGTTCGCTGACTGAGCCGGGTCGTTCCTCCTCCCTGGAGATTACCTGCCCCGGCCCGGAGGCGGCGCTCGCGCTGGTGGGTGCGGCTCGTCGCCTGGAGATTATTGCGAAGGCACGCGAGGTGCGCGGCACCGACCGTGTGGTGGTGCGTGACGGCGAGACCATTTCGCAGCTGCTGGAGCGTATGGGTGCGACTAGCACCCTGACCACGTGGCGTGAGGCGCGCACCCGCAAGGAGGTTCGTGCGACCGCGAACCGTCTGGCGAATTTTGATGATGCGAACCTGCGCCGTAGCGCTCAGGCGGCTGTTGCGGCGAGCGCCCGCGTGGAGCGTGCCCTGCAGATTCTGGGGCATGAGGCGCCGGATCATCTGCGTTATGCCGGTGAGTTGCGTGTGCTGCATAAGCATGCGTCGTTGGATGAGCTGGGTCGTCTGGCTGATCCGCCGATGACGAAGGACGCGATTGCGGGCCGTATTCGTCGCCTGCTGGTGATGGCTGATAAGCGTGCTTCGGAGCTGGGCGTTCCGGGTACTGAGCTTCCGCGCGAGGACTAAGCGAAGGCTAGATTCTGCTCTTAAACGGCGCGGGTAGCTCGTGTGGCCGAGGTGTTTGTGACGGTTTTGTGACAAACCATAACCCGCTGTTTTTGAACAAAAACCGCATATTTTTCAAAAATGAGCCTGTGGATGGCCCCTTTCGCGTTGTGCGAGGGGAGTTATCCACAGGTTCTTTGCGTGCCCTCGTGCGTTCGCGCGCGTGAGCCTAGGGTAGGGGTATGACGAGCATGACCCCCAACCCCGACCAGAACGCTGTACAGAGCCCTGTGCAGGATAGTGCAGCCCAGCAGGGCGGCACACCTCAGCCGGGCGGCGCGCAGCGTAGCGCCCGCTCCCTGATGAACAGCCTCTACCGCAGCCCCCGCGCCCGCAAGAACGGTGCGCCGGATGCCGAGGACACGGTGCCGCTGGCAATCTCAACTGAGGTAACGCCAGCGGAGGTGCCTGCCGAAGAAACACCTGCCGAGCCCGCGGCATCTGCGAGCGAGCCGAATGGTTGGGCTGACTGGGATCAGCAGCCCGATTGGAATGAGGTGGACGATTGGGCGGAGTGGGAGCAGGCTGATCAGCCCGGCACCACCCGCAGTGCCCGTTGGGGCGTGTCGCCGCGCGTGCTGCTTCTGGTGGCGGTGTTGGCGTTGGTTGCCGTGGTGTGGGGTGTGACCCAGTTTTCGGCGGCGCCGCGTGCCGAGCAGGTCGCCTCCCCGAGCGCTTCCGCCGAGTCGGTGCAGGCGGTGGGCGCCCAGCAGAGCCCCGGTGCTCAGCCCGGCACCCAGTCCGCTGCTCAATCTACTGTCCAGCCGGGCGCTCATCCGAGTGAATCTGCGCAGGGTGGCGCCTCCGGTGAGGCTACCGTGCGGGTGCACGTGGCGGGTGCCGTGAACAACCCCGGCGTGTACACGCTGCCCGCGCAGGGTCGTGCCGTGGATGCGATTGCCGCCGCCTCCGGTGCCGCCGCGGATGCTGACCTGGACCGCGTGAATCTTGCCGGTGCGCTGAGTGACGGGGTGCAGATTTATGTGCCGCATCGTGGTGAGACGGCTGCTCCGGCGCAGATTCAGCCCAATGGTGGCACGGCAAATGCGGGTCAGGGTAACGCGGCGAATGGTGCAGCGCAGAACGGTGCATCTCAGGGTGGCACTCAGCCTCAGCCTGCACGCACGCTAACTCCTGCAGGCAGCGCGCAGAAGGGCTCAACCCCGGTGAACATTAACACCGCCACCGCTGAGGAGCTGCAGACCCTGCCGCGTATTGGTCCGGCGATGGCTCAGCGCATTATCGCCTGGCGTGAGGCGCACGGCGGTTTCCGTAGCGTAGATGAGCTGGATGCGGTGCCCGGCATTGGTCCGTCGATGCTGGAGAATCTGCGTCCGCTGGTGACGGTCTAATGCCCCGGCAGAACCGCGGGCAGAATCGCTTGCAGAACCCCAGGCCGAACCGCCAGCACGCGGGGGAGCGGGAACTCTTTCCCGGTAGCTTGCGCCTCACCCAGCGCCTCACCCGGTCCGCGGCTACGGCGTATGACCGCGCCCGCTACCGCTGGAGCATCGGCGCTGAACGGTGGCGTACCCGCCGCGATGAGCAGGAGCTGCGCGCCCAGGGAAGCCTCATTCACCTAGACCTTCGCCTGAGTTTTACGGTGCTGGCGCTGTGGGCTTTTACCGCGGCGGCGCTGACCGTGGGCACGTGGCGGGTGGTGCATCCGCTGGCGTGCGTGCTCATTGCCCTGCTGGGGTGCCTGGCGATTCTGCTGTTCTTCCCGCCGCGCGCGGTGATGCCCTACAGCCTGCTCTTTCGCACGACCGGTCAGCTGGTTTTTCTGGCGTGTATCGTGACGGTTCAGGCGGTGCTTCTGTGCGCTACGGGGGTGGATGCATCCCGCGCTACCCTGCAGCAGGCGCAGGGTGCCTCGCTTCGTCTAAATGGCACGGTGGAGCAGGTTCGCCGCGTGGATCCGCGCACTACTCTGGTGGTTATTAAGCTGGAGGAAATTCAGGGGCGGAGCGTGCGTGCGCTGGTGAATGAGCGGGTGCGCGTGTACCGGCGTGACGGTTCGGCAAAGAGTACCGCGCACCGTCTGGAGGCAAGTTCGGCGGCGAGCTCGGCCGCTCAGCAGCAGGGGAGCGGTACCGCGCGCTCGCAGGCAATTTATCCGGGTATGAAGGTGACCGCCCTCGGTACGGTGGAATTCAACGGTTCCACGGCGAAGCTGAGCGGCGCAACTATTTTTCCTGCGCCCGCCTCCGGTGCCGGATCGAACGCTGTCACCCGGACGGCGGCGGAGCCGTACCTGTCCACGGTCAAGGAGCAGCTGCGCACCCGCGCCCTGGACACCCTCGGCACGGAGTCGGCGGCGCTAGTTTTGGGCACCGCCTACGGGGACGACTCGCTGATGAGTTCCACCGCGCGGGAGGACTATAAGCTCAGCGGGCTCAGCCATATTACGGCGGTGTCCGGGGCGAATATTGCCATCGTGTTTTTGGGTGCGTACCGGCTGGTGTTGGCGATTCGTCCGTACCGCTTCGCCAGCGCGTACCTGCTGTTCCGCTCGTTGAGGCAACGGCTGCGGGGGAGAGGCGCCGGTCATTCCCGACCCCGGAATCTCGCCCAGCCCCAATACTCTAGCCAGCCTCAACAACCTACCCCGCCAAACGCCCACGCCCTGCCGCCGCTCGTGCACCGGCTGAGCACCCTCGCCATTCCGCACCGCGTCATGGTGCTGTGCGGGGTCGCGGCGGTGCTCGCCTACGCCATGCTGCTGGATTCTGAGGGTTCCGTGATTCGTTCCCTCGCCATGGGTCTGCTTGGTGCGTACGCGATGCTTCGCGGTTCGGGTCGTCAGTCCCTAGCCGCTCTTCAAACTACGGTGTTGATGTGTCTGCTTGCCGCCCCGCACCTCGCCGTGGATATGGGGTTCGCCCTGTCGGTGACGGCAACCTCCGCGCTGATTCTGCTGGGCCCTCCGCTGATTCGTCTGCTCATGCGCGTCATGCCGGTGTTCTGCGCGGAAATGCTCGCCGCACCCATCGTGGCGTCCCTATGGTGCACCCCGCTGATTTTGGCGATGAGCGGTAAGGTGCCGCTCTACTCGGTTCCTGCGAACCTGGTTGTGGCTCCTTTGGCGCCGCTGAGTATGCTCGCCGGGCTGGCGGCGCTCGGATTCATGCTCCTGGGTCTGCCCACTGCGGCGGATCTGTGCCTGCGTGCCGGTGGTCTTGCCGCGCAGGGTATCGAGTGGGCGGCACACACTGCCGCGCATGCGCCGGGTAACCCGTGGGAGCCCGGTTCGAGCATGCCTGCGGTGGTATGTAGTGCCCTCTGCGTGCTGGCGTTGAGCGTTGCCCTCTGGTGGGTGGATGCGCGCCGCTACCGCGCGGTCACGCACCGGCAGTATTTGCGGGTGGTACAGCCGACTGCGCCCGCCTATCAGTCCTCCCAGTAGCCCGCCCGTTCCTGACTAGCTAACCCTGGGTATCTAACCGGGGGCATGTACCCCTGACCACCGCTAGGAGGCATCTGAGAAGAAAACGCTATGATGGATACTCGAGACTCCACCCGCGCAGCACCCCCGCGCGCAGTGGGGCCGAGTTCAGCCCGTACCCTGCAGATAAAGGCGAGTGATAAGCGTGTCCGAGCGTAAGCGTTCAACCCAGCGTGGTGGTTCCCAAGGCTACGCCCGCCGAGGCGGCCCCGCCCTCGACACCGCGTGGCGTACCGTCACCCCGGCACCCGCCGTCATGCTCTACGGCCCCGAAGAGTACTTTGCTTCCCGAGCTGCGGCACGCCTGCGTGAGCTGTTCCGTAGCATCCACCCGGAGGTGGACCGCGTTCAGATTAACGCCGCCACCTACACGGCGGGGGAGCTGATCCTGCACGCTTCGCCCTCCCTGTTCGGTTCGGCGAAGATCATTGAGGTTGAGAACGTAGCCTCCATGAGCGACGAGTTTTTGACCGATACACTCGCCTACCTGAACGCCCCCGAGCCGGACATCATGCTCATTCTGAACCACTCGGGCGGTAACCGCGGCAAGAAGCTCATCGACCTGGTGCGCTCCCAGTTCGTGCTCATTAACTGCAAGGCGCTCAAGACCGACCGTGAGAAGAGCGAGTTCTTGGCGGGGGAGTTCGCCGCCGCCCAGCGCCCGATTACCGGCGGCGCCCTGGCGTTGCTGACTGCCGCCGCCTCTGACACTGCTGAGCTTGCCGCCGCCTGCCAGCAACTGCTCTCAGATGTACCCGGCGAAATCACCGAGGAGGCGGTGAACCGCTACTACGGCGGCCGCACCGAAGTCACCGCGTTCCGCGTGAGTGACGCCGCGGTTTCCGGTAACGCCCCGGAGGCTCTGCGTCTACTCCGCCACTCCCTTGCCACCGGCACGGAGCCGATTCCGATGCTGGGTGCGCTCGCCATGCGTATCCGCAATATTGCGCGCGTGCACCACGTGCGTTTGAGCGCTAACGAACTGGCGCGTGAGGTGGGCATGGCGCCGTGGCAGGTTGAGCAGGCTCAGCGCGATGGCCGCCGTTTTACCGGCGCGCAGTTGGCGCATATTGTGCAGCTTCTGGCTGATGCGGACGCCCAGCTGAAGGGCGAGTCGCAGGACGCGGTGTATGCGGTGGAGCAGGCTGTTTTGGCGATTGCTCTACCTCCGCGCCTGTAGTGCATAATAGAGCCCATGCTCGAAATTCTGAAGAAAATTTTCTTTGCCCTGCTGCCCTTCCTGCAGAAGGCGGCAGAGGATGCCCTCAACGACGCTACTGCGTCTAAGGGCGGCTCCGAGTCCTCCCAGAAGAGTGAGTCTCACAAGGGCGAATCTCGTCAGGGTGAGGCTCGTACCTCCGGCTCTTCGGCGCCTAAGCCGAGCGCTCCGAAGCCTTCCTCGGCAAAGTCCTCGGCACCTAAGCCTTCCGCACCGGCTTCGACCGGCGCATCCGACGGTTCGGATTACCCGGGCGATTACCGCGACATGATCAACTTTGAGTACTCGCCCTCCCTGGACGGCGACGCTGACCCGGGTGAAATCGTGTGGACGTGGGTTCCTTTCGAGGAGGACCACTCGCAGGGTAAGGACCGCCCGGTGCTTCTGGTGGGTCGTGACGGTGAGTACCTGCTGGCGCTGATGATGACCAGTAAGGACCACAATAACCGTGAGCACGCTGATTCGAACTACCTTGATATTGGTTCGGGTCCGTGGGATCCGCAGGGCCGCGCTTCTGAGGTGAAGCTGAACCGTGTGATTCGTGTTCGCCCGGATGCGATGCGCCGCGAGGGTGCGATTATGCCGGAGGATACGTTCCGCCTGATTGAGCGTGCGTGGACTCGCCATAACGGCTAACACCCTGTGCCGGTAGTTTCACCGGCGACCGGTGCGGATTATCTGTGCCGGATGTGAAGGCTGCGTGTAGCGGTTTTCACAGTATTTTTCTCTCCGCGGGGGTCTGTCGTGGAGGCTGTTCATCTGGTATTATGTGTGGTTGAGTGTCCGATGGTCATCGGGCACTGCTGGCCGGTTGCCATAGGCATCCCCACGCCGCTCAGTCGATGATCGGCCAGCGTCGCCCTCACCGACCAATAAGACAAAACAGAAAGTTTAATTGTGGCTAACATTAAGTCTCAGAAGAAGCGTATCCTCACCAACGAGAAGGCTCGCCTGCGCAACAACATTGTAAAGTCCGAGCTGAAGACCGCGACCCGCAAGGTCAAGGCTGCTGTTGAGGCACAGAACCAGGAAGCTGCTGTTGAGGCTCTGCGTTTTGTGAACCGTAAGCTGGACAAGGCTGTTTCCAAGGGTGTTCTGCACAAGAAGACCGCTGCAAACAAGAAGTCCGGTCTTGCTGCGCTGGTAAACAAGGCTTTCTAATGTGAGAGCGCACACGTAACAGGTGTGCAAACTATATGAACCCCCGTATTTCCTCTAGCTGACTAGGGGAGATGCGGGGGTTCTTCTTTTTTGTGCCAGGTTTAATACTGGTTCATTTTTGGCATTTACTGGTTTCAAAGTGGGGAGTAAATGGGGACCAAATCTAGCCCGCCAGCCCCTCCAACGCTTCCGCAAACGCCGCCTGCTTGCTCCGCTGCACATAGGCAGATCTCGTCATCTCCTCCGACGCATGACCAAGCTGCAAAGATGCCTCCGCAATACCCAATCTCTCGTCCAAGAAAGTGGCAGTGGTCTTCCTCAGTACATGCCAGGTCACCCACTCCAAATCCGAGCCCTTGAGCGCCCTACCAAGCCATGTCCTCGCCGAATTGTACGCCAGACGACTTACCGCCCTGTTCAAACACGAACACGGCGCCCTCACGGGCCTCTGAGTGCCGCCTCCGCAGCACAGCAAGAACAAAGGGCGGCACCTGCAGAGTACGAACCTCGTGAGTCTTCGTATCCGCCTGCCAGCCCTTACCTTGAATCAACGTGCCACGGACAGTCACCGTGCCAGACTCCAGATCCACGTCCTCCCAGCGCAAGCCTGCCCCCTCACCCCACCGGCACCCGGTACCAAGCAGGATGTCGACCAGATCGGGCAGATACCCCGAGTAGGTGCGGGTTGTGGGCAGGGCGGCGACCAGTCTGCGCAGCTGTCCGACCTGTTCGAGGGTGAGGGCGCGGACGTCCTTCCGTTTGCCCTTGACGGTGCGGGTCGCCAGCACGGGGTTGTGGGGGAGTGCTCCGAGTCGCACAGCCTCGTCCAGCGACATTTTCAGTACCAACCTCTGGTTGTACCGGCTGGTGGGAGCCTGCACTGAGGCTAGGTAGGAATCGATGCGACCTGCCGTCACCTCCTTCAGCCGTAGTGAACCCAAAGCGCCGGCAACCTGCCCAACCCACAGCTTGTAATTACGCAAGGTATTCAGAGCCAACCCATCATCCAAACCAGACACCCACCGCTCCAGAGCCTCCCTCAGCGTCGTCGCAGAGGACAGCTCAGCACCAGCCACAGGCAGATTCGACAACTTCAACTTCACACGATGCTCAGCCGCCGCACGAGTAGGCCCCTGCGCCGTCACCTCCCGCCGCACGCCAGCACTATCACGAAAATAGACACGCGCCATCCAGCGTTTCGGCTTAATCCGCCGAGCCATAATCTTTCCATGAGAACCAATCGGAAGAGGGTCCCTAACCACCCTCGCCTCCTTTCACTTGCGCTCGCCCGCAGGTGACGCTAAACTCGGTCATCTCGTTCGAGCATTCCTTCAGCATGGACTGCACAGGAACCGCCCCGTCTACTGCCGGATACAGTAGGTGGGGCGGTTATCTTTTTTTACCCAAAACCCGCCGCACGACACGCCGACACCTTGAGGCTCTTGCCGCAATCGCCACGTGACGCTACACTACTTCGGCAATAACCGATAACTACGAGGCGGAACCTGCAAGGGCGAGCTGAGTCGGCATCTTATTGTTGTGTGAGTGAACTGCATCAGCGGATACAATAAGCGCTTATTTCTCCTTACATTGATTGATGATGCACAGACGGGGCGGACTGGACTAGCTATCCAGACCGCCCCGTTTGCTATGCTCCCAAAGCCACGCCGAGAGGATACGCTCAGTCACCTCAAGCTCAGCCGCCGCAGCAGGCAAAGAATCAGGAGCCACCGCCAGAGCGGTACGCACTGCATGTGGCTGCAGGAGCCAGCCGGCGGCAAGAGCGTCGGCGCGGCGCTCGCGTTTGGTGGAGGCGACATCGTCCATGGGGGAGTGTTCGTCTCCGTTGATTGCGTGGGCGAGCTCGTGGGCGATGACGCATCGTCGCTGTCGCCACAGGAGCCCGGGGGCGGTGAGTATGGTCCTGGTTTGCTCGTCCCAGAGGGCGAGTGTGCCGGCTGGCGGTTGGGCTTCGACGATGCGGATACCCAGGGACGCGGCGTGGCGGTATGGATCGTATGTATTTGCTGTTGAAGTCATGAGTGAGTTAGTGATTGTGCGCTGGTTATGCGCCGTGACTGTCTTCGGTGATGACCTTATCAGCGGGGTGCGCGGCTAGGCGATAGCCAGCCCGGGTTGCAGCTTCGGCTCGTGCGAGAATCTGCGCAGCCAGTTCTTTGTCGGACACGGAAGAATTCTCAGCTGCCAGCTCCTTCTGTAGCGCCGCCTCAGCGCGGAAGCAGACCTCGGCCGGGTCAATCTCGAGTGCCCTGCAAATAATCTCAAACTCATTTGTGTTAAGGGGGGAAGTGTCTTGATTTAGTGCCATTGAGAGCCTTGCCTTGCTAACTCCTGTCACTTCTTCAAGGTCGCGCAGGGTCATCCGTCGATATGCGACGACCGCGCGAAGCTCCGCATTAAGGAGCTGGCTAAACCTGTTAGCAGGGCCGGTTCCCCTGCGATTCCCGGTCTTCTTCTTGTTCTCTGCCATGCCATTACATTACATGCAAAATCAGAGAAAATCTATAATTTCTAAAAAAAATTCATTAACGGCTTGACTTGTTCATAAAAATAAACATATGATGGTTGCATCACCAAGAAAGGAAGGTGGCCATGAGCACCCGACAGATTGGCGAAATCCTAGCGGAGAACCTCTCGCTTGCACTCGCGAAGACGAAACTCACTCGAACAGAGGTTGCCGAAAAGGCCGGGATTAGCCGCACTCGCCTATCAGCACTCGAGAATCACAATGCGCCGATTCGAGCCTACGAACTGTGGGACATTGCAACAATATTGGGGGTCAAACCTTCCTGGTTCTATCAAGAGCACCTCACTGAGCTCACCCCCGCCAAATAATTTTTGTCCTTCTGTTTCTATATAGGAACATTTAGCGACATAAAGGAACAGGACATGCTGACTATCCCTCAAGACCACCTAGCGCTCTGGTCACCCGAAGAGCTCGCTGAGGCTCTCGGCGTGAAAGAGCAGACTCTGGCCGACTGGCGGAACGCCCGCACCGGCCCCGCCTTCATCCGCACCAGTAAGGGTCAGCGCGGCGGCAGGATCTACTACACCTCAACCGCTGTCATGGACTGGCTCCAGTCCCTCCCCGTCACCCACACCACCAACTAAGGAAACACCAATGAACACCCCCGAAACCCAGAGGCCCACCCGCCCGCGGTTCTGCTCCGACGAAGCCATCCAGGAAATGTACAACATCATTGAGGACTTCGCCCTCTACGCAAAAAACCGTGATAGCACCACGGTGCATATCACGGTCAAAGAAGCAATTGCCGTCGTAGAGTCGGCGCTTGCACGACGCCGATTCCAACTCGCCGTCCGCGCGGAACCTAGAGGCCGATCGCCTTACGAGCACCAGCCCAGGCAAGAGCCCTAGCGTTCTCGGAAACCTGCAGCCAGTCCCATGCACTGCGGTAGAACGCCTTCGCTTCGGGGTCTGTGGAGCGGATAGACACCGCATCGACTAAAACAGTGAATTCCATATATGCGTTGTACAAGCTGAAGCTACCGCTCAGCTCATCGGAGAAAGCTGCCTCCACACGGCACATAACCTCGTGGATGTACGCACGGAAAGAACTGCTCAGTCCCTTGTCGTCTGCAACGTAATCCGCGACCTCGCGAACCTTGGAAGCCATCTCCTCACGCTTGGAGCTGAGCCAATCAAGCAACCCAGGTTCAGAGGAGCTAGTGATTGCATCAAAGGTACCCGCCAAAGCAGACAGCACGTCCAGCTCGTAGCTCTCTAAGTGGAACGAAGAGTCCCACCCGTGGGGGTACTGGAAAATCGCATGCGCCCACCGGGCGTAATACTTCGAGGCCCACGACAAATTATGTTCGGGGCGCTCAACTTCCGCGACCTTCACAAGACGCTGGATATCACGCAGCAGAAGCGCCGCATGCAAAGCCTGCGCGATTTCCTCCTCAGTATCCAAAGGGCGTGCAAAACGTGCAACAGAAGAAGAGGACTGCGACCAGCCCTCAAACACGCGAAGCAACTCACGAGCAGGGTTAGCAAGCATTAGAGAATTCCTCCCATATTGACTATCAGGTTCATCAACCAACCATACCAACTAAGGAAACACCAATGAACGAGAAACACCTAAATCCCGCCGAAACGCTCGCCACAGAGCACGCCCGCACCATCTGGTGGGCACGGCACCTCACCGTCCACAACCGAGACCCGCGCCTGCGCGGCAAGAAGGCACCCGCACTCCACTGCGGGGCATGCCAAGAAGTCTACGCGGAGCTGAACCCCGGCAACATCGTCAGCACCATGGGCACCGCCGCAGCCGAACACATCAAGACGGCACACCCCGACTTCTGGGTAGAGCTCATTGCCCACGCGAACAAGTGCCTAGAGGCAGCCCGCATCTGCTGGGACCGCAGGAACAGCATCCGACCTGACCTGTGCCCCACCCTGCACAAAAACGAGCTGTTCAAGAACCGCGCGAACATCCACGTCCCATGCCCGATTGACTGCGGCGTGACACTACATGACGCACTCACCGCCGACCAGATCAAGGACTGGGACAAGCTCCAGTTCTCAGACGAAGCGGTAGAGCACTGCATCACCCGCCTCGCAGAGCACCTGATGCGTCACCGCCGCAGCCAAATCGCACAGCTCCTCTAACCACCCACCACACACCACCCAGTAAAGGACACACCATGACCAACCCCAACCCCAAGACCAAGCGCGACCGCGCTGCAGGCCGCCACCACCGCCACACCGCCATCCAGACAATCATCGACAACCACGACCAGGTCCGAACCGACATCGACAGCCTCGACAACAGCGTCGCGTGCCTCCAGGACGAACTCTGCGAGACCCGCCGCCTCACCGACCACCTCAACGGGAGGGTCGCACAGCACACGAAGGATGTGAACGCCAACGTCGGATTCGCAATGCAATGCATCGTGGAAACCGAACGCAAGCTCACCGAAACCGAGTGCGCAGTCGGAATCCTGCAAGGCG
>ERZ1674163.27-NODE-27-length-48853-cov-25.799664_pt1 | contig 48853 bp, 33 predicted proteins | sample MGYA00581294_ERZ1674163 | MGnify/ENA primary metagenome ERZ1674163 (study PRJEB41354, sample SAMEA4873312) | human saliva metagenome | biome: human-associated habitat [ENVO:00009003]; feature: mouth environment [ENVO:08000002]; material: saliva material...
GAAATCGAATTCTGGTTCTCCATGATTAAGATTGTCGCCATCGTCGCCCTGATTATCGTTGGTGGCGGCATGGTCGCTATCGGCTTCACCTCACCCAGTGGCGCGCAGGCGTCCGTCGCCAACCTCTGGAACGACGGCGGTATGTTCCCCAACCACCTGATTGGCTTCCTCGGCGCGTTCCAGATTGCCGTCTTCGCTTTCATGGGCTCCGAGCTTGTCGGTACCACCGCCGCAGAAACCCAGGACCCCGAAAAGACCCTGCCCAGGGCAATCAACGCCGTGCCGGTACGTATTATGGTCTTCTACGTGGGTGCGCTCGTCACCATCCTGATGGTTACCCCCTGGCGCCTCGTCAGCCCCGATAAGAGCCCCTTCGTCGCCATGTTCACCCTGGCGGGCCTGGGCATCGCCGCGCACATCATCAACTTTGTGGTGATTACCAGCGCAACCTCCTCGGCGAACTCCGGTATCTTCTCCACCTCGCGCATGGCATTCGGCCTGGCGCGCGAGCGCAGCGCCCCGCAGTTCCTGGGCAAGATCTCTAAGAACGGTGTGCCGCGTAACGCGCTGTTCCTCTCCGCCGTGATGCTGCTGTCCTCCATCGTGCTGCTCTACGCGGGTGACTCAATCTCTAGCGCGTTCAACCTGGTCACCACCGTGGCTGCGGTACTCGTGATTTTTGCGTGGGCGATGATTATGGTCAGCTACCTGATGTACCGCAAGAAGTTCCCGTCACGTCACGAGAAGTCGAAGTTCCGTCTGCCCGGCGGCCGTTTCTCCGCGTGGCTGTCGCTGGTGTTCTTCGCCTTCACCATCGGTGTGCTGGCCATGGATGAAGAAACCCTCAGGGGTCTGCTCGCGATGCCCGTCTGGTTCGCGATTCTGGGTATTGGTTGGTTCTTCAAGCGCCGTGCGGATGCACGCCGCCACGAAGCAATCTCTACCCGCACCGCGCAGATTGCGATTGTGGAGGCATCCGAGATTTTCTCGGCACGCTAGGCAACTGCGCTAGGCAACCAGGCTCAGTCGCGCCGGTTATCGGCCCGGGGCTACCAGCGTACGCGTAAAGCCCGCGTCACCTGCTCCTCTCAGGGAGCGGGGACGCGGGCTTTCGCTGTCTCTAAGGACGAACCCGAGAGGCGCGCGGAGTGTGCGCTTAGACGGACGCCATCTCAGCCTCTTCAGCTAGCGGGTCCTCATCGTCGTCGGTGCGGTAGAAATCCCAGCGTTCACAACCGCAACCGGAACGCATCGCCTCGATGACGGCGGCAGCTGCCTCCAGCGGGTCGAGCGCGTGCAGGTTCCACAGTGCATGTATCGGCACCGGGCGCCTCCAACCGTGCTCCTGTAGGAACTCGGGGTCGAAGGCGGGTAGCGCCTCGGCGGTGGGTTCAAGCTCGCAGAGGAAACCGGTGGGGGAGCGGAAGACCGTCACCACGGGGGTCGGGTCGGCGTCTTCCAGACAGGCGCCGTCGAAGAAGTAGTAGGTGCTCAGGCGGCGGTTCCAGGCAAGCTGCGCGAGGCGTTCGCCGAAGACTTCCACCGTCTGCTCCCACCGAGTGCGGTGGTACGCCGCCAGGTCGGTGTGGGCGGTCTGCACCACGCCGATGCCCTGCTCGGTGAGTTCGCGGGCGCTCAGACGCGCGGGATCTGCCGGTTCTGCGGGAGCGTCCGCAGGGGACTTGTCCGGGGTATCCAGCTCTGCTAGTTCTGCTTCGGTCAGCTCAGCGTCGAGGAGCTCAAGCTCCTCAGCCGCGCTCACCTCGGCCTCGTTCGACTCAGTGGCGCTCGCCTCCACAGCAGCTGCGTTTGCTTCGTTCTTCGTCCACAGGCGCAGCTCGCGGGCAATCTGCGTGCGTCCGCGATGCAGAGTCGTCTGCCAGGAGCCGAACTTGGCGCGTACCGCACCCAGCGGCGGCACCTCACCAATCAGAGTGGGAATGGTCGACCAGTAGCCGTAGTTCAGCGCCGTCGGCTCGCGGTCGTAGCGGGCGCAATAGCTCAAAAACAGGCTCAGAGTCTTCGGCGCAAAATCCTCAGGTACCGCCGCGGCGTCGATATACCACTCGTTCTCGAGCGCCTCCGCCGGGTAGATGCCGGTGCGGAGCATGCCCAGGGACCAGTTGCCGTCGCCGAGGTAGTCGTTGACCGTCTGTGCGGGGGCAGGCCACGCCGATTCGCCCTCCATACTGGCGGCAAGCAGGGTGTACAGGCTACCGCCCTCGGTGCCGATTTCTTTCACGCCGCGCAGTCGGATGTCCTCGAGGGTCTGCGCGTAGGCTTCTTCCTCCAGCTGGGAGTAGGGGTGTGCGGCAAGGTACTTGAGCGTAGCGCCGATCTTCGCCAGAACGTGCGCAATGTCTTCATTGCTGAAGTGGCGTGCCTCCAGCGCGGGCGGCAGGTCGTGAATAATATCGCAATCAAGAATCAGCGCCGCGTACTCGGGCTCCGGAGGCAAATCGTAGGCTTCCGCGAAAACGTACCAGAGGCCGCAGGCGAGTACCGTGTAGCTCGGGGCGTCTGCCGTGACCGGGCCAAACTGCCAGATGCCGGAGTCCAGCGCATAGTTCAGGTACTTCTTGTTGATGTGCGGGTACAGAAAGTTGAGGCGGCGGAGAACCTGGGTAGGGGTGAACCCCAGCGCGGCGAGTTCGGCGATGAGTTCCGCGTACTCGTCGTGAAAATCTAAGTAGCCCTCCGGCGCGTTTAATAGCGCGGCTTGTTCGCGCATGGGTCCCTCTTTCATCTGCGGGATGTGGCGGCACCATGTCGTACCGTGCCGCCGAAACCCTGAATGTGTGCACGCAGACAAGGGCGTTTGCGTGGTGTGAGGCCACCCCTTATCTGCATGAATAAGCGATATTTTTCAAAAAATATGCTCTTTTATCTAAATTTATCGCTGAAACTAAGCACTATTCAAATACGTGAACCCCTAACACGGTTTCTTACGGAAAGATGACAATGTTTAGCGCACCCACAGGGCAAAATGTGCGTAAAGACTCGTAATCTGCACTAGAAGATGCGATAGAAAATACGCTTACCCGCACCCGCACAGGCGAGCAAAATACGCCCCGCGCTGACTCTTATCCCAGCATTACCGGCCAACCCATGAGCCGCGGCGAAATATGCGAAACTGGAGGGATGAGCGAACACCCCCTCCCGAGCAGCATCCGCCCGCGCGCGGATCGAGCTGCAGACCCCGCGCCTAGTAGCGCCGCCGGCAACGAACCCAGCAGCGCCGCACACCGCGAAAAACACGAAACCGGCGGCACAGCTGAGCAGCCCGCCGAGCACCTCATTAACGCGCTCGCCGTAGAAACCGGCATTGCGCCGCACCGCATCCGCGCAGCCGTGGCGCTGCTTGACGCCGACAACTCCGTACCCTTCATCGCCCGCTACCGCAAAGAAGCAACGGGCGCACTCACCGACACCCAGCTGCGCACCATTCAATCGCGCCTGGGTCAGCTCCGCGCCCTCGAAGAGCGCCGCAACCGCGTGCTCGAAGCGCTCACCGAACGCGCCGACGAAGGCCTCATCGACCCGCTCACCCTGCTACAGCTGCGTTCCTCGCTCATGAACGCCGCCACTATCGCAGACGTGAATGCCATCTACGCCCCGTACCGCAGTGAGCGCGTGACCCGCGCCCAGATGGCGCGTGCCGCCGGACTTGATTCCCTCGTCGAAGACCTGCTGGAGGTGCCCCTCGCCGAGGCGCACGCCATTGCCGCCGCGTACATTACCGATGGCACCGAAGACGACGAGGACGAGAGCATTGAGGTTGCGGAGGCGGACGAAGCCCTGCAGATTCACAGCGCCGAAGAGGCCCTCGACGGTGCCCGCGCGATCCTGGTTGACCGCGCCCTCACCGACCCGGTGCTGAGCGAAAAGCTCCTCAAGCGCCTGCGTGAAGGCGGCGTGATTGAGTCTCGCGTGATTGCCGGTCAGGAAAGCATTGGCGCGAAGTTCTCCGACTATTTCGCCTTCTCGGACCGTATTCGTTCCATTCCGCCGCACCGCGTGCTGGCGCTGCACCGCGCCAAGGATGCCGGCGTGGTGCGCCTCAAGGTGGATGTGGCACCCGCCCCCGTGGCGCTCAGCCGCCTGCGTGGTGCCGCCCGCGCCGAAGCTGAGGCCGCCGCAGAAAATTACGAGAACGTCCGTTCTGCATACGAGCGTGAAGTCGCCGCCGCGCTACGCATCCCCGTGCAGGTGCTCAACACCGTCGACGACGAAGACCGCGTACTCGGCTGGCTCGCCGCCACCGTTCGCACCGCATGGCGTAGCCACCTGCGCCCGCGCCTTGCCGAACGCATCCGCCACCAGTTACTCGACGCCGCCGCACAGCATGCGACCGAGGTGTTCGCCTCCAATCTGCGCGATATTCTGCTCGCCGCGCCCGCCGGACACAAGACCACCCTCGGCCTGGACCCGGGCCTGCGCCACGGCGTGAAATACGCCGTAGTCGACGGCACCGGTGAGCCGCTGCGCGTGGGTACCGTCTACCCGCACGCCCCGCGCAACCAGTGGGCAGAAGCACTGCGCGAGCTTGCCGCCGCCTGCCGCGAGCACGGCGTGGAACTCATCGCCATTGGCAACGGCACCGCAAGCCGCGAAACCGACAAGCTCGCCAGCGAACTGATCCGCACCCTGCGTGAGGAAGGCGCAGAAGCACCCCAGAAGGTGACCGTCTCCGAGGCGGGCGCCTCCGTCTACTCCGCCTCCGCCCTCGCAGCCGCCGAGCTGCCCGACTACGACGTGACCGTACGCGGGGCCGTCTCCATTGCCCGCCGCCTGCAGGACCCGCTCGCCGAGCTCGTCAAAATCGACCCGCAGTCCATCGGCGTGGGCCAGTACCAGCACGACGTGCCGCCCGCCGCCCTACGCCGCGCCCTCAACGACACCATCGAAGACTGCGTGAACGCCGTGGGCGTGAACCTCAACAGCGCCTCCGTGCAGTTGCTTGCGCACGTGGCGGGCGTGGGCACCGCAACCGCCGAACGCATCGTCGCCTACCGCACCGAACACGGTCCCTTCACGAACCGTCAGCAGCTGCTGAACGTGCCGCGACTGGGTGCGAAAACCTTCCGCCAGGCGGCAGGATTCATCCGCATCCGCGGCGGTGAGGAGCCGCTGGACGCCTCCGCGGTGCACCCGGAAGCTTACCCGCTCGCGCGCCGCATTATTGCCGATGCGCAGACATGCAACGGCGCCCACTGGGTCGCCGGCGCCCTGGGCACCTCGGACGGAACCGACCCGCTCGCCGGGCTGAACCCCGCCGACTACGTGCAGGATAGTCACGAACAGGACAGCCACGTGCCGGAGAGTGCGGAAGCCACCGCCGGCGTGTACACGGTCGAGGACATCTTCGCCGAGCTGCGCCGCCCCGGCCTGGACCCGCGCGGTAGCTTCCGCACCGCCCGATTCTCCGAGTCCGTCTCGCACTTCGAGGACGTACGCCCCGGCATGGTGCTCGAAGGTACCGTCTCGAACGTGGCGGCATTCGGCGCGTTCGTGGATATTGGTGTGCACCAGGACGGCCTCGTGCACATCTCGCAGATGAGCCGCGGCTACGTGGCGAATCCGCACGATATTGTGCGCAGCGGCGACATCGTGCAGGTGCGCGTGGTGGAGGTTGACCCGGCGCGCCGACGCATCTCCCTCTCCCTGCTGGTCGAGGACGAGAACTAGCGGCGAAGGATAAGCTGCGGAGCGCTCGCTAGGATAGCTACGAAAAAGCTAACCAAGCCGAGAACTCCAATCCAAGAACGAGCGTTCGCTAAAAACTTGCCCCGGAGAACGTCAGCCCTGAGAACGCAATAAAGCCCCGACAAGCACTATCTGTGCCTGTCGGGGCTTTACTCTGCCTAGCTTCAAGCCCCTAGACGCGGGACTCTACGCTCCAGCTTAGAAATCAATGTTCGCCGGGTCATCGCCAATACGACCCTCGGGGCTGGAAAGCGCATCCACAGCCGCGATGTCCTCGGCGGTCAGCTTCACGTTCACCGACGCCAAGTTCTCCTCAATGCGGGAGGGGGTCGCGGACTTCGGGATAGCCACGGTGCCCTTAGCCAGGTGCCATGCCAGCACGACCTGCGCGGGGGTTGCGCCGTGGCGCTCCGCAATCTCAGCCAGCACGGGGTTCTGCAGCAGATCGCTACCGTTGCCCAGCGGGCTCCATGCCTGAGTTGCGATGCCGTACTCGGCGTGAACGGCGCGCAGCGCCTCCTGCGAGAAGTAGGGGTGTAGCTCAACCTGGTGGATGACCGGAACCACGCCGGTCTCCTCGATAATCTCGCGCAGCTGCTCCTCGGGGAAGTTCGAAACACCAATCGAACGGACCTTACCCTGCTTCTGCAGCTCAATCAGCGCACGCCAAGAATCCAGGTACAGGCCCTGCTGCGGCTTAGCCCAGTGAATCAGGTACAGGTCAACGTAGTCGGTACCCAGCTTCTCCAGGGAAGCCTCGAATGCCTCGAAAGCGCTCTCGTAACCCTGGTCGGAGTTCCACAGCTTGGTGGTGAGGAAGATATCTTCGCGAGGCACGTCAGAGTTAGCGATAGCGCGGCCCACGCCCGCCTCGTTGCCGTAGATAGCGGCGGTGTCGATGTGGCGGTAGCCGGTCTCCAGGGCGGTGCTCACAATCTTCTCGGCGACCTCGTCCTCAATCTGCCATACGCCGTAGCCCAGCTGCGGAATGGATCGGCCGTCGTTGAACGTTACGTTCGGTACGTTGTAGCTCATGATGCTCCTTCGTTTTCTGCGGGGGAGGCGAGGCCTCCGCGGGGTTCATTGGTTCTCTATGCTACGCCCGCGGCCGAGGCGAAGACGAGCCGGTTGTGCCTCGAGCTTAACGATGCGAAGAATCATGACGAGTCGCGGCGGGGGAGAGGGGCCGCTATCTCGCGTCCTTCTCCTCCGGCAGCGCGAAGAGCTCGCGCACGTCCTCGGCCGTGACCGCCGCGGAGGCGAACTCGCCCTCGCCGACCACCGCATCGAAGAGCGCGGCCTTCGACTCCTTGAGCTGCATGACCTTCTCCTCAATCGTGCCCTCGGCGACCAGGCGGTAGACGTGCACCTCCTTGTCCTGGCCGATGCGGTGAATACGGTCCACCGCCTGCTGCTCGGCGGCGGGGTTCCACCACGGATCCATGATGAACACGTGGTCCGCCTCGGTCAGGTTCAGACCGAAACCGCCAGCCTTGAGCGAAATGAGGAACACCGGCTCCTGGCCGCTCGTGAACGCCTCGATGACCTCGGCACGGTTGCGGGTCGAACCGTCCAGGTACAGGTGACCGATGCCCTCCTCAGCCAGGCGCGCCGAAATGCTCTTGAGGTAGCCGGTGAACTGGCTGAACACCAGCACGCGGTGGCCCTTCTCGAGCAGGTCGGGCAGCTGCTGAACCAGGTAGTCGCGCTTGACCGACGACACCCCGGCGTAGGCTTCCGGGTCAATCAGCGCGGCATCAAGCGCCAGGCGGCGCAGCAGCGTCAGCGACTGGAAGATCGTGAAACGGTTCTTGTCCATGTCCTCCAGCAGGCCCAGAACCTTCTGGCGCTCGCGCTGCAGGTGCGTGTCATAGATGCGGCGGTGTCCGGGAGCCAGCGGCAGGTTCACGCGCGTATCGTTCTTCGCCGGAAGCTCCGCCGCCACCAGCTCCTTGGTGCGGCGCAGCATGAGCGGACGGATGCGCCGGCGCAGACGAGCAGCCGTCGCCGCGGCGTGCGCCGGGTCCTCACCGGACTCCGCCGGGCGAGCGTACAGGTCACGGAACGCACGGGCGGAGGGGAACAGACCGTCCGCCACAATCGCCAGCAGCGCCCACAGCTCCATGAGATTGTTCTCAATGGGCGTGCCAGTCATCGCAATCTTGGTGTGGGCGGGCATCGCGCGGGCGATGGACCAGGCGCGGGTGCCGGTGTTTTTGACGAATTGCGCCTCGTCCAGCAGGAACGCACCCCAGCCTTCGGGGGCGGACTGCTCGCCCGTGAATTCGTCAACGGTACGGCCCAGCGTGCGGGCGTAGCCGGTGTAGGCCTCCTCATCCATGCGCAGCAGCGTGTAGCTGGTCAGCACCAGGTGCGCCCCGGCAATCCGCTCAGCCAGCGGGGTCTTACCGGCGGTGGTTTCGGTAATGGTCACGACCTTCGCCTCGGGCAGGAAGCGTTCCGCCTCCGCCGCCCAGTTGGCGATGACGGAGGTCGGCGCAACCACGAGGAAGGGCGCGAACGGCTCGACGCTCTCACCGCGCTCGGCGGCACATTCGGAGGCGGCACGATGCTCCTCAATCGCGTGGGCGAGCAGGGCGAGAGCCTGCACGGTCTTACCCAGACCCATATCGTCGGCGAGAATACCGCCCAGACGCTGCTCGTACAGGAACGACAGCCACTGGAAACCCTCCACCTGGTAGGGGCGCAGGATCGCCTGCAGGCCGGTGGGTACCGGGCAGCTCGGAATAATCTGGCGGGAAGTCTTCTTGCGAGAGGTCTTCTGGAGCGCGGGGGAATCCTGAGCGCCCTTGTCAGAGGTCTTTTCGGCGCTTTCTTCGGTGCTTTCCTCGGCATCCTCCAGGCCCTCAACCAGCTCCAGTAGCGAACGCACCTGAGCATCCCACCGCGCGGTCGTATGCACGCTCGCCGCCAACGACTCCAGCTCCGAGAACAGTCCCGCCTGGTGCCGGTTAATGCGCAGCTCACCGCCCGCATCGTCGAGTTCGCGAGCCTCCGCAATGAGGGTGCGCAGGGTCTTAAACTCGGGTCGACGCAGCGAGAAGTAGGTGCCGTTGCCGAGCAGAATGCGGTCCGCGCCCCGGTCCAGTGCCTCAAAAATCTGGGCGAACGGAACGGTCCAGTTATTGACCTTCACCGCAATGCCCAGACCGAACCAGTCGCGAGAATTGCCCTCGCTCACGGTGATTTCAATAAGCGCGTCGGTTGCCTCCACGAACTCCGGCGGGGTGCCGTTCAAACGCACCTGAACAGCGGAAACACGGCGAAGCTTCGGCAGAATCGAACTCAGCAGCTCGCGGGTTTCCCACCCCTCAATGCGGCGCTCCTCCAACCCGGAAAGCGCCGGATGGGCGGCAAGAATCGCGCGCACCGAACGCAGTACGCGCGCCTCAAAACGTTCATCACGCACCTCGCCGCCCTCTTCGCCGGGGTAGCCGAAAACGGGCAGGGACTGCACATCGGATGCGCTCGCAGGCTCCTGCGCGCTCGCCTCCTCCGCGAAGGGGTTCAGCGGGTACTCCCAATGCCAGCTCAGCTGCGCATCGTGGCGAACCTGCTCGTCAAAGCTGACTTCAAGCACCAGATGCGGCGGCTTCACGCGCGGCAGCGCCAGCGCCGGGTCGGGGGTCAGCGAAGGAATGGAGCGGCTGAGCGCGGGCAAGTACTCCTTCTGGAAGGTGGCACGCTCGGCGGCGGGAATACGCACGGTTCCGGCGCTAATCAGCGATTCGGAGGCGGCATCGAGCGGCTCAACCAGGGGGATGAGCGCCAGCTCCACACCCTCAGGCAGTTCGGGTACGGCGGGGGAGTAGCGCACCCGTTCACCCTGTGCCGGATTATTCTGCGCCGGGTTGATGGTCGGGGTAGGGGACTCAGCAGGCACCTCCCGCGCGTCCTTTTGCACGAAAGACTCACGGCCCACTTCATCCAGCGCACCAGGGCGGGCGGTCTTCCAGTGCACCGCCTTTGCCGCCTGCTCGTACTCCTGCTGGGCGAGCCCGCCCAGGGCAAAGAAGCCGGTACGCGGGGTGCCGATGGGGTGGCAGTGCGCGGCGGGCAGCCAGAGCTGGCGCAGCAATTCGCCTTCGCGTCCTTCCCAGCTGAGCGCGGCTTGAAGCTGCAGGCCGGCGCCTTCTGCGTGCTTCTCAGCGCTGGCGTGCAGGCGCACCTGTGCGGGGCTCAGCACGGCGTAGTTCACTTCGCGGCCGTTGATCAGCAGGGGCAGGCCAATATCCTCCGCGCGGGCGAGTACGTCCCAGAGCAGAGTGGAGGCAGAAGCGCTAATCGAGATCCAGTCGCGGTGCGAGGAATACATGTTCTGCCAGGGGCGGGCGATCGAGTAGAGTTCGGCGAAGAATCGTTCATGTTCGGGGTAGATTTCGTGCCGCCCGACGGGTCCGCCCACGCTGGAGGCGAAGGTTTCCCAGCTGAGTCCGCCCTTGATCCAGCGCCCGGTTTTGGACGCCATGAGCGGGCGGGCGAGCAGGTTAATGCTGGGGGTTGCCCCGGGCATATTGCGGCCGCGCGCGTAGGAGCCGGAGACGCTCAGTGAGAAATCCAGGGCACCGCTCACGCGCATCGAATCGATGCCCGCAAGGTCCTGACGTGCGGAAAGAACGGAGGAGAGATCGCGTCGCCATGCCGAGATTTTGGTGGCGGACGCCTCTGCCTGCAGGCTCGGGGAGGCGCCTAGCTCGTTGAGCGCAAAGCTTCCCTGGGGGTTTTCGGGCTCGACAGCCGCTGCATCGGGTGCGGGTAGTTTTGCCGCGGTGGTGAGCGCACCGGAGGCACGTAGCGCCGCAAGCGGGTCGGCGACTTTCTTCGCCTCCGCAACGTCCGCGCTCTTTGAATCTGCGGGTCCCTTTGCCTCTGCCGCGTCCTTTGCCGCGGCACCGGGTACGCCGACCGGCCCGGGGTGTTCGCTGAGTGCTTTTTTCGCTACGGAGGCGCGGTCGAGCGCGGTGAGCATGAGCGCTACGGCGTGCTTGCAGTCGGTGAGCACGGGGCAGGTGCAGCGGGCGGTGAAGGTTGCGGAGCCGCTGACGGCGGGGAAGAAGCGAATGGTCACTTCGTAGGGGATGATGGTGCTTCCGTTGACGAGCCCGGTGAGGGTTCGCTCGTCTTCGTCGTAGCTGTAGCGGATGACTTCGCGGTTGCGCTGGTAGGCGACGCCGCGCTGGTAGGTGCGATGCCCGGCCTGGCGAATGATCTGCGGTACGGTGACGGGAATTTCGGGGAAGGGGTTGTTGGCGCTCACCAGCTCATTATCGCGTATTGTGCGGGTATGCGCCTTGTCGCCGGTCATTTGCTGGCGGCTGCCGGGCTGGCTGTTGGACTGACTGTCGGGCTGGTTGCTGGGGCGACTATTGAGCGGTGGCTTGGGGTGTATTTCGTATTTGTGGCGGGGGAGTTTTTAACGCATAAAAACACCGGTATTCACATAAGATATTCCGCACCGTATCAAAAATTCACTCCATTTAAAACGTTCCCACAAGGCAAAACACTAATAATCTAAATCTCTTTCATAAAACGCTTTACTTAACTTGAGAAAATGCTGTAAGCTGAACCCAGCTTCAAGAGTTTCGACTGATAAGCTCCGACTATGGTCGAACGCCAACCCCATGTTCACGGGTGGCTCGGATGACGAAGCGGTTTGTATTCACCACCGGAATAACCGGTGGTATTTGGTACAGACAAGAGCAACGCGAAAGGATCGCGCCACTCACGGCGCAGGTTGTCACATGTACAACGGCTCTGCAACCGAAGCAGCAATCTCTCTGAACCCCTCCCGCTCCTACCAGGAAAGCCTGCGTGCCGCAGCTGTCCCCGCGCGAGGCGGATACACCGCAGTCAGCATTGACGATTACTCCCGCATTTCTTCTAAGCGTGACGAGTTCCTGAACTTCCTTCTTCTGCCCAACCCCGAGGGCATCCCCGCTATTGAGTACGCCGGTCTGCGCGTAGCGTAGCATTAGGGGTATGAATTTCTCCGGTATGCTCCTGGACTCCGACGTTCTTGCGGAGATCCGTAAGGCGGATCCAGACCCCGCCGTGGTCGCTTTTCTGCGCCGCCGCTCGTTCCGACACATGTACATTTCTGTGCTGAGTATTGGCGAGCTGAAGGGTCTGTACCCCTACCCGGAAACTGATCGTTGGATTACCGAACTTCTTGAGCGCTTTGGCGACCACGTTATTAATGTGGATGCGCGCGTGAGCCTCGAGTGGGCTGGTCGCCAGGCGCCGCTCGGTGCGCATGCTGTGGGCCGTGATGATGCCGGTCCGCTGCCTACCGCCGCCCTGGAGGGTCTGATGGCGGCGAGCGCGAGCGCCTATGATTTGGAGCTGATTTCTTCTAAGGCGCAGGTGTACCGCGCCTGGGGTGTGCAGGCTTCCAACCCGTGGACTGAGCAGTAAAACTTCACAGGATACACGCCCTCGCGTGCGTGTCTGTATGAATACCTGTGCGAATAGTTGTGAGAACCCGCTTTCGAGTGTTAATCGGAGGCGGGTTTCGTCGTTAATTCGTGGCATGATTGAAGGACGATGAAAAGCACCTCACCTATCTCGCGTTATTCCATGCCCATGCCTCTGTGGCTTCAGGGTGTTGTTGAGCTAATTGTTACTGCCCTGTTCTCTGCGCTTGCCGTGTTTGCGGCGATGTCTGCCGTGTGGGCGACTAAGGGTTTTGGCGACATGGAGTTCTCCTCCGTGGCCGCCATGTCGGCGCACCTGTGGCTTCTGATTCACGGTGTTCCGCTGGATCTTGCGGCTGCTTTTGGTGCTTCTGCCGGCACGATGACGCTGGTGCCGCTGGGTTTGAGTATTCTGCCGCTGCTGCTCTGTTGCCGTTCGGGCCGTCGCTTGGCGCGCGCCTCGTATGAGGGTGAGTTTTTGATTCCGGTGCTGTCCGGCTCGGTGACGTATGCGCTGATTAGTTCGGCGATGTACGGTTGGGCGAGCCCGCATCCTCAGCCTCTTCAGGCGCTGAATGCTGCCCTGGTGCCGTTGGGTATTGTGGTGGCTGGTCTGATGTGGGGTGGCTACCGTGAGGCGCGTTCGCTTTCGCGCATGGTGGGTGTTGATACTGCGGAGCAGATTTCGCAGATGAGCCAGTATTCGCGGTGGGCGGGTTCGTACGCTTGGGCTGTGGTGCGTGCCGCGGTGGTTGCTTTTGTGGCGCTGATTGGTCTGGGTGCGGTGCTTTTGGGTATCGGTATTTTGGCGGGCTGGTCACAGATTGTTGCCACCTACCAGGAGCTGCACGCGGGCGCTGTGGGTGATACCGCGGTGACCCTGCTGCAGCTGGGTTTCTTGCCGAACCTGGTGATTTATGCGATTGCGTGGTCGACCGGTGCCGGTTTCTCCGTTGGCGCGGGCACCTCGGTCGGTTTGACCAGTAGCGATGCCGGTACTTTGCCGATGCTTCCGATTCTGGGCGCCGTGCCCGAGTCGATGGGCACGTTTGGTCTGGTGGGTCTGCTGGTGCCGCTTGGTGCCGGTGCGATTGCTGGCTGGTGGTTCTTGCGTGAGGGCGAGGATCACCTGGATGAGTGGGTTGCCCCGAAGGTTCCGTTCCGCCCGTTGTCTGCACTGATTTCTGCTGTGGCGCTGGGTGTGGTGACCGGTATTCTGACCTCGTTTGGTGCCCTGTGGCTGGGCTGGATTTCGTACGGCTCCCTGGGTATTGGTCGTTTTACGGAGGTTGGTGCTGAGCCGCTGACCTTTGCGGTGCATACCGCGTTGACGGTGGGTGCCGGCGTGACTTTCGGTATGTTGCTGAGCCGCGCCCTGGTGCCGGACAGCAGCCGTGAGTTGCCTCGTTTTGCGGATGAGCGCCCGAACCTGGGTGAGCGTCTGATGAGTTTTACTGCCTCGACCCGTGAGCGTTTTGCGGAGTACCGTGAGCAGCGTGCGCAGGCGCGTGCGGAGCGTATGGAGCGTGAGGCTGAGGAAGCCGCCGCACGTGAAGCGGCTGAGCGTGAAGCAACAGAGCGCGAGGCGGCTGAACGTGAAGCTGAGGAGGCGGCACGCGCACAGACTTCCGAGAACGTTGCTGAGCCTGAGCAGTCTGTTGTATCTGAGGTGGCGACCGGTCACGTGCCGGTCCACCCGCAGGAGCCGGTGGTTGCCGTCCCCGTGGAGGCGACCGAGCAGCTGGCGCAGCGCGCGGCGGCGGACGCTTTCGCCGAGATTGTTGCAGAACACGAAGAGGTAGCTGAAGAGCCCGCCTCTGAAGAGCTTATTGCTGAAGAAAACTCCGCTGAGGAGTACGAGCCGATTGAGGCCGTTCAGCAGGTCGATTACCTGCACTCTGCTCACGCTGACTCTGCACAGGTGGAGGACTACGAGAGCATCGAAGCATCCGCCGAGCCCGCATCCTATGACCCCGCCCTGTACGCGCATGACCCCTCCGAGGAGGAGACTCGCGAGCTGATTCAGGAGCCCGTCTACGAGGCTGCTGAACCTGCGGAATCTCAGCGCGTATCTGTCACTGACGAGTCTGCAGAGCAGGCGCCGCGTTCTAAGGGTCGCGCGAGCCGCATTATGGCGTACTTCGGCTTTGGTATTGAACAGCCCGCCGCGGCGCAGGGTTCCGAGTCCGCAGAGGGTACCCACGCTGAACCCGCTCCGCAGGATTCCGCTCAGGACCGCGCCAACGACCGCGCGCAGAAACGTGAGGCGAAGAAGGCGGCTAAGGCGGCACGCAAGAAGCAGAAGAACGGCCTAGAGCGTGATTTTGTGGACCGCGAGCTGGATGTCCTCTCCGCCGATCAGGCGATGAGCCGCATCTTTGAGGTTCGTAGCCAGACCGGCATCCTTCCGCTGGTGACCGATGAGGCGTCTACCGTGGAGCTGCCCCCGCTGGATGTCAGCTCCTCGAAGCCCCAGGGCTCTAGCGCGCCGAAGAAGAACTAGAGCTGGACGCGCCGGTGAGCTTGTCCATCGTGCCCTGGAACTTCTCGTCGCAGGTGGACATGTCGGTCTGAGTCAGCGCGGCGGCGCGGCACTCACGGTACTCCTGCGCGCCGGGCATGAAGGCGAGGCCAATGCCACCGAGCAGGGTCATAGCGCCGTAGATAATGCTGACGCCTGCGGCAATGTAGAAGAACCAGGGGCCGCGGTAGATTGCGGTGCGCACAATCGCAATAATGCTCAGGGTAATGCCGGCGAGCGCGAAGAGGAAGAGCGCCAAGAAAAGCGGCATCGTGGAAAGCACGAAGGAAGACGCCGCAAAAATCACCAGCGCGGCAACAATCAGCATGAGCGAGGTGCGAATATTCGCTTTCTGCTGTTCGATGGGGTCGATGGGCTTGCGCGGCTTCTTGCCCTGAGGTCCCCGAGGCTGCGGCATCATGTTCTGCGGTGCCTGCTGCGGCGCTCGCGGTGGAACCTGCTGGTTCTGCGGTGCACCGTTGTTCGGGGTGGGCTGCTGCGGGGTGTCGTTCGGAGTGTTGTTCGGGGTGTTCTGCGGGGGAGTAGACATACCTATAAGGGTACCGCCCCGTCTGCCCGTGACCTATTGAGTTTGCGACCTGTTGAGTTTGCGTCCGGTGAACCCCAGTGAGGATTCGTCTCGCCGGGGTTTCTTTGTGCTCGCCTTTGGGCTTTAGGCGTGTTGTGAACCTCTTACCCCCTTTGGATAAGGGTGTGAGACGGGTTATACTAGTCGGGTGCGAATTGTGGTTATGGTATCCGGCTCCGGAACGAATCTTCAGTCCATCCTCGACGCTGTAGCAGCGGGCGAGCTTCCCCTCGACATTGCGGCAGTGGGCGCCGACAAGCCCTGTCTGGGCATTGAACGTGCCCAGGCGGCGGGCGTACCCACCTTCCTGGTGCAGCCCGGCGACTACGCCGACCGCCCCTCCTGGAACCGCGCGCTGGAAGAAAAGATCGCTTCCTACAACCCCGATTACATTGTGTTCGCCGGCTTCATGCGCATTGTTGACGCGCAGCTGGTCGAGCGTTTCAAAAACCGCATTATTAACACCCACCCCGCCCTGCTGCCCTCCTTCCCGGGTGCGCACGGCGTGCGTGACGCCCTAGCGCACGGTGTGAAGATTACCGGCCTGACCGTCCACTTTGTGGATGCGGGCGTTGACACCGGCCCCATCCTCGCCCAGGCGGCAGTGCCCGTTCTGGATGACGACACCGAAGAAACCCTGCACGAACGCATTAAGGTGCAGGAGCGCCGCCTGCTCGTGCAGACCATCGCATCCCTGGCTGAATCTCACGGCGCTGCATCTGACGGCGCTGCATCCGACAGCTAATTCCGCCCACTAGATTTTTGCGGCGGAATGAGCCGAGCTCACACCCCGCCGCCCACACACGTTCCGTTGTGGCACCCGAGTACCCCTGAGGGGAAAGTGCACAGCGGCGGGGAATACCCCACACATATCCTGTCTATCCGGGCAGGCTACGTCCATCCACCAGCTGTGCCGCCGAGAACCGGCGTGCACGTCTAAAGCATCGGAGTATTTGTGTCTCTCATTGAGCTCGATCGCGTGCCCCTGCGCCGCGCCCTCATTTCCGTCTACGACAAGACCGGTCTGGAGGAGTTCGCCCGCGGCCTGCACGAGGCTGGCGTCGCGCTGGTCTCCACCGGCTCCACCGCATCCACCATCGCGGCAGCAGGCGTACCCGTCACCGAGGTCACCGAAGTTACCGGTTTCCCCGAGTGCCTCGAAGGGCGCGTGAAGACCCTGCACCCGCGCATCCACGCCGGTATTCTGGCGGACCGCCGCAAGCAGGAGCACATCGACACCCTCGAAGAGCTGGATGTTGAGGCATTCGACCTGGTGGTTGTGAACCTGTACCCCTTCGTTGAGACCGTTGCTTCCGGTGCCGATCAGGACGCCATCATCGAGAAGATCGACATTGGTGGCCCCTCCATGGTTCGCGCTGCCGCGAAGAACCACGACGCCGTCGCTATTGTTGTGGACCCCGCCGACTACGCGCGCACCGTTGAGGCCGCTAAGAACGGTGGCTTCTCCCTGGATGAGCGCCGCCGCCTTGCTGCCGGCGCATTCGCCCACACCGCCGCGTACGATACCGCTGTGGCTACCTGGACCGCATCCCAGTTCCTGCAGGATGAGGACGCTAACTTCTGGCCCCCGTACGCTGGCCTGGGCTTCGAGCGCAGCGAGACCCTGCGTTACGGCGAGAACCCGCACCAGCGTGCCGCCCTGTACGTTGACCCCGCCGCTGCCCCCGGCATTGCTCAGGCGGAGCAGCTGCACGGTAAGGCGATGAGCTACAACAACTACGTTGATGCTGATGCCGCTCTGCGTGCCGCTTACGACTTCGACGAGCCGGCTGTTGCCGTTATCAAGCACAACAACCCCTGCGGTATTGCTGTGGCAACCCCCGGCGCGGCTGACCCGATTGCGGACGCTCACGCGAAGGCGCACGCTTGCGACCCGCTGTCCGCATACGGTGGCGTGATTGCCGCTAACCGCCCGGTGACCGCCGCTATGGCTCAGACCGTCAAGGGCATCTTCACCGAGGTGATCGTGGCTCCCGGCTTCGAGCCCGAGGCGCTGGAGATCCTGCGTGAGAAGAAGAACCTGCGCCTGCTGGTTCTGCCCGAGAACTTTGCCCGCGAGGCTATCGAGTACCGCCCCATTTCCGGTGGCGCACTCTTCCAGGAGGCTGACCGCCTACAGGCTGAGGGTGACGACCCGAAGAACTGGACCCTGGTTGCCGGTGAGCCGGCTGACGAGGCAACCCTGCGTGACCTCGAGTTCGCGTGGCGTGCACTGCGTTCGCCCAAGTCCAACGCTATTCTGCTTGCCGATAACGGTGCCGCCGTGGGCATCGGCATGGGCCAGGTGAACCGCGTGGATTCCTGCAAGCTTTCGGTGGAGCGCGCGAACACTCTCGGCGGTGAAGGTAACGAGCGTGCCCGCGGTGCGGTTGCCGCATCCGACGCGTTCTTCCCCTTCGCTGACGGCCTGCAGGTGCTGCTGGACGCCGGCGTGCGTGCCGTCGTGCACCCGGGCGGTTCGATCCGCGACGAGGAAGTTATCGAGGCGGCTAAGGCTGCTGGCGTGACCATGTACCTGACCGGTACCCGCCACTTCTTCCACTAAAAATGTGTAGCGGGCTCAGCCTGCGCTGAGCTGCCCGCTGTGAGCGGGGCATTCTAGGGTGAACCTTCTGGTGAGCCTGGGATGCCCCGCTTTTTCATACTCTCCACCTGGGACATTCGTGTTGGAACATCTGCGGTGGAGCATCCGTATTGTGGGCAGTCGTATTTATAGAATTTTTGCTCTATTTTGCGCCGGATTTGCGCATGAGGGCGCGTCAACAGCGACCAGGATGCGCACGGATTGGCTAAAAGTTCGCTAGGATTAGGGTGTGCCTAAAGTCAGCGAAGAATACAAAAAGAACAGGCGTTCTCAGATTGTAGAGACCGCCCGCGAATGCTTCATCAAGCAGGGTTATCAGAAGGCTTCGATGAGCGAGATTATTGCGGCCACTGGCCTGTCTGCTGGAGCGATTTATAACCACTTCTCCTCCAAGGATGAGATTATCCTGGCGGCAGCCCGCATGGACATGGCGCCCTTCGACCGCATCCGCGCCGAACAGCCCTGGGACTACGTGTTCGGGTGCCTGAAGGTGCTGGACACCCCCAAGATTCGCCGTCACCTGCTCGTCACCTGGGGCGAGGCTGTGGCAATGCCGCAGCTGGCGACCGTGGTGTCTGAACAGCTGAGCTACCTGCGCGATCAGTCCCTGGAACGCTACCGCGCCTGGGGTGCCGCTGAGCTGGACTTCACCGAAGAAGAGCTTGAAGAGTGGCTGACCGTTATCGGTGCCGCGGTGCTGTCGGTGCTGACCGGTTACGTGGTGCAGACCCAGCTGGTGGCTGGCGGTAAGAAGGAGAGCGCTCGCGAGGCGTACCTGGAGTACGCTTCCGCTATTCTGCGTCAGGCGTAGGGCGCACAGACCTGCGTAAACTGCCGCCAATAAGCCCGCCGGGGTGTGTTGTGCGCCCCGCGCCGGACTCGCGCAGACACCGTGAAAACTTCATCGTGATGCTTGGTAAAGCCCGTTTTCCTTCTCGAAGGAAAGCGGGCTTTACGGTATTATGAGGTGTAGCTCATATTTTTTTCATTCGGGGTTTTCAGTTGGAGGCGCCCGCCGCCTCCTGAAGAACGCCCGGCATACGCCGCGGAAACCCCGATGATGAGCGACCGAAGATAACGCAAAAACACTCCCAGGAGCGTAATGTCCGAGCAGAAGATCCTCGAGATGCCCCTCGCCGACCTCGACCCCGAGGTTGCAGAAGCCATTGAGCTGGAGCGCAAGCGCCAGCAGAACACCCTCGAGATGATTGCATCCGAGAACTTCGTCCCCCGTGCCGTCCTCGAAAGCCAGGGCTCGGTGCTGACCAACAAGTACGCTGAGGGTTACCCCGGCCGCCGCTACTACGGCGGTTGCGAATTCGTTGACATCGTTGAGTCCCTCGCTATTTCCCGCGTGAAGGAACTCTTCGGCGCTGAGCACGCAAACGTTCAGCCCCACTCCGGCGCGCAGGCGAACAACGCCGTCATGCATGCACTGCTGAACCCCGGCGACACCATCATGGGTCTGTCCCTGGCACACGGCGGCCACCTGACTCACGGCATGAAGCTGAACGTCTCCGGCAAGCTGTACAACGTTGTCGCCTACAGCGTGGACGAGAACGGCCGCGTTGACATGGAGCAGGTGCGTGAACTGGCGCTGGCTGAGCGCCCCAAGCTGATTATCGCCGGCTGGTCCGCGTACCCCCGTCAGTTGGACTTCGCTGCGTTCCGCGCGATCGCTGACGAAATCGGCGCGTACCTGTGGGTGGACATGGCCCACTTCGCGGGCCTGGTGGCTGCAGGTCTGCACCCGAACCCCGTCCCGCACGCACACGTGGTCTCCTCCACCGTACACAAGACTCTGGGCGGTCCCCGCTCCGGCTTCATCCTCTGCACCGAGGAACTGAAGAAGAAGATTGACTCCGCCGTGTTCCCCGGCCAGCAGGGCGGTCCGCTCATGCACGTGATCGCTGCGAAGGCTACCGCGTTCAAGGTTGCCGCATCTGATGCGTTCAAGGACCGTCAGAAGCGCACCGTTGAGGGCGCACAGATCCTCGCGGACCGCCTGCTGCAGCAGGACGTGAAGGACGCCGGCGTTTCCATCGCATCCGGCGGTACCGACGTTCACCTGGTGCTTGTTGACCTGCGCAACCACGCCCTCAACGGCAAGGAAGCAGAAGACCTGCTGCACGCCGCTGGCATTACCGTCAACCGTAACGCCGTGCCGAACGACCCGCGCCCGCCGATGGTGACCTCCGGTCTGCGTATCGGTACCCCCGCGCTGGCTACCCGCGGCTTCGACGCTGAGGGCTTCACCGAGGTAGCCGACATTATCGCTTCCGTGTTGCTGCCGAACCCGGACATTGCCGCTCTGCGTGCCCGCGTTGATGCGCTCTGCGCCAAGTACCCCCTCTACCAGGGCAGCGAGAACTGGTAGACCCATGAATGACCCCGTTCGCTCAACATCCCTTCGTGGGTGCTGAGCGGGCGGGGTTATTTCGCCCTCTTACTTTTTGCCTCTCTACCCGCTACATCCGTTGAGGGACGTAGCGGGGGAGTGGCGCCTCTAGGCACACACCCTAGAACTCAACACACAGACCATTCGTTTCGGCGAACCCGCCGCAATCTATGGAAGGAAAAACAATGCCCCAGATTCTAGACGGTAACGCAACCGCCGCAGCCATCAAGGAAGAGCTGAAGGAGCGCGTCGAGGCGCTCAAGGCTAAGGGTATTACCCCCGGCCTGGGTACCGTGCTGGTCGGTGACGACCCCGCATCCCGCTCGTACGTGGGCGCTAAGCACCGCGACTGCGCAGAGATCGGTATTAACTCCATCCGTGTGGACCTGCCCGGTGACATCACTCAGGAAGAGCTCGACGCAGAGATTGACAAGCTGAACAACGACCCGGCGTGCACCAGCTACATTGTGCAGCTGCCCCTGCCCAAGCACCTGGACACCAACCGCGTGCTGGAGCGCATCGCCCCCGAGAAGGACGCTGACGGCCTGCACCCGACCAACCTCGGCAAGCTCGTGCTGAACGTTTCTGAGCCGCTGGACTCCCCGCTGCCTTGCACCCCCAACGGTGTCATTGAGCTGGTCAAGCGCCACGGCATCGACTGGAACGGTAAGAACGTTGTGGTGCTCGGCCGCGGCATTACCGTGGGTCGCCCGCTGGGTCTGCTGCTGACCCGCCGCGAGGTGAACGCAACCGCAACCCTGGCGCACACCGGTACCGAGAACCTGGACGAGGTGCTGCGCGAGGCTGACGTCATTGTTGCCGCTGTGGGTGTTCCGCACGTGCTGAAGGCTCACCAGGTCAAGGACGGCGCAATCCTGCTGGACGTTGGTGTTTCCCGCGCTGAGGACCCGGAGACCGGCAAGAAGAAGCTCTTCGGCGACGTCTCCCCGGAGGCTGCGCAGAAGGCCTCCTGGGTGTCCCCGAACCCCGGCGGTGTGGGCCCGATGACCCGCGCGGAGCTGCTGGTGAACGTGGTTGAGACTGCGGAGCGTCAGGCGGCGTAAGGCTCGCAACATTTCAGGGCTGATAACTCAAAAGGGCGGTGCCCCGGTAGAACAATCTACCGGGGCACCGCCCTTCACACTGTCATCACAATCGAAAAGGCAGATGCTAGAGAATCATCTCGTAGAAGTAGGCATCAGCGAGGTACAGGGTCTCTGCGTACTCTACGGGGCTACCTTCTTCGGTGTAGCCGGTGGCGCAGACCTTGAACGCCGCCTCGCCCACGGGCACCTGCTGGTTGAACGCCTCGGCGTCGGCGTCGGTGAAGAGCGCCGCGCTGGTGCGTACGCGGGCGTGCTTAATGGCGTTGGGGGTGTCGGCAAGCTGGTCTAGCGAGCTCATCGCACCGGACATCTCCGCCATCATGGCGTCCAGGATGCTGCTTGCGGCGGCCTTGACAAAGTAGGAACGCTCAAAGCCGATGACTTCATGGTCGGCAAGACGCAGGCGGCGCACGAACAGCACCTGCTCGCCCACCGGCACGGATAGGTGGGTGGAGATCTCTTCGGTGGCGTCCACCCAGCGGGTCGCAATCATGCGGGTGGAGCCCTCAAAACCGCGGCGGCGCATATCGTCAACGAAGGTGTCCACGCGCGGAATGTAGGTGGCATCGGTGCGCTCGGCAACGTAGGTGCCGGAGCCCTGCACGTTGTAGAGCAGGCCGCGTTCAATCAGAACCTTCAGGGCGCTACGAACCGTCTGGCGGCTCACCCCAAAGTTCTGCTGAATCATGCGTTCGGTGGGCAGCTTATCGCCGGGCTTGCCGGGAATAATATAGCGCTGCTCAATGTAGTGGATGACCTGCTCGTACTTCGGGCCGGGAATCGGGGGTAGCTCGTAGCGGCTCTCAGCGTTGTGAGCGGTACTTTCGGATGCGGAGGTGCCCGCAGAATGTGAGGGGGCACCGTGGTCGGTGGTCTGTGAGGAGTGTGAATTCATCACCCAATAGTTTACCGTTCAGCCAGAGAAAAAACGCGCACGAGTGAAAATTTCTCTTCCCTCAAACTGGCATAATTAAGACTATGCATTTTTCTAACACCCCTGCACCGCGCCCGAGCGGTCTGCTTCGCGTGGCGAGCGTGAATGTGAACGGTATCCGAGCCGCCTACAAGAAGGATATGGCGGCGTGGTTGGCGAGCCGTGACATCGACATTCTCTGCCTGCAGGAGGTGCGCGCCCCCGACGCTATCGTGCGTGAGCTGCTGGACGAATCCCAGTGGCATATTCTGCATGCGGAGGCTGCCGCGAAGGGCCGTGCCGGCGTGCTGGTGGCGACCCGCCGCACCCCGAACTCAGCCGGCGAAGTCCTGGAGAACCAGCCGGTAGCGACCCGCTCCAATATTGGCGAAGAGTACTTTGACGATTCGGGCCGCTGGGTTGAGGCGGACTACGTTCTGCCCAACGGCAAGACCCTGACCGTGGTCAGCGCCTACGTTCACTCCGGTGAGGTCGGCACCCAGAAGCAGGACGATAAGTACCGCTTCCTGGAGCGCATGCTGGTGCGCATGCCTGAACTGGCAAAGCATTCGGACCACGTGCTCATCGTGGGCGATTTGAACGTGGGCCACACCGAGCTGGACATTAAGAACTGGAAGGCTAACCAGAAGCGTGCCGGCTTCCTGCCGGAGGAACGCGCCTACTTTGACCGCTTCTTCGGCGATATCGGCTACCGCGATGTGGCTCGTGAGCTGGCGGGTCAGGTGCCCGGCCCCTACACCTGGTGGTCTTACCGCGGTAAGGCGTTCGATAATGACGCAGGCTGGCGTATCGACTACCACATGGCAACCCCGGCGCTTGCCGAAAGCGCCGTGGAAGCGGTCGTGGACCGCGCGGCAAGCTACGATGAGCGTTTCAGCGATCATGCGCCGCTCGTGGTTGACTACCGCATCGGTGAGTAAGACGCGGACCCACCTACAGATAAGTTTTTGAAGATGTGCTGCACCGTCCGCAGCACCGCACAGGAAGAACTGCACAGGAAATAACTATGGCAGACGAAAAGAAGCAGGATAAGTCCCTCATCCCTAACGCCTCTCAGCAGAAGGCACGTATCTACTCGGGTGCGCAGCCGTCGGCTGATTCGATGCACCTGGGTAACTACATTGGTGCTGTGAACAACTGGGTCGCGTTGCAGGACGACCCGAATAACGAATGCCTGTTCTTTATCCCGGATATGCACGCCATCACCGTTCCTCAGAACCCCGAGGAGCTACGTGAGCGTACCCGCCTGACCGCGGCACAGTACATCGCCTCCGGCATTGACCCGACCCGCACCCCGCTGTTCGTGCAGTCGCACGTGCCCGAGCACGCCCAGCTGGCGTGGGTTCTGAACTGCTTCACCGGCTTCGGTGAGGCCTCCCGTATGACCCAGTTCAAGGACAAGTCCCAGAAGCAGGGTGCCGAGAACGCCTCCGTAGGTCTGTTCACCTACCCGATTCTGATGGCTGCCGACATCCTGCTCTACCAGGTGGACGGCGTGCCCGTGGGCGAGGACCAGCGTCAGCACCTGGAGCTGACCCGTAACCTGGCGCAGCGTTTCAACTCCCGTTTCGGTGAGACCTTCGTGGTGCCCGAGCCGGTGATTCTGAAGGAAACCGCTAAGATTTACGACCTGCAGGACCCGACCTCGAAGATGTCCAAGTCTGCAGCCACCGACAAGGGCCTGATTAAGCTTCTGGACACCCCCAAGACAACCCAGAAGAAGATTAAGTCCGCCGTGACCGATGATGGCTCCGTCATCGCCTACGACCGCGAGGCTAAGCCCGGCGTCTCCAACCTGCTCTCCATCTACTCGGCAATGACCGGCGAGAGCATCGACGAGATCGTGGCACGCTACGAGGGCAAGATGTACGGCCACCTGAAGGTCGACCTTGCCGATATCGTAGTGGAGCGCCTCACCCCGGTGCGTGAGCGCACCCTCGAGCTGATGGACGACCCCGCCGAGCTGGACCGCCTGCTGGCTGTGGGCGCATCCGCTGCTCGTGAGATCGCTACGGTCACCATTGAGAACGTGTACAAGAAGGTTGGCTTCCTGCCTGCCGCCGCAATCTAGCGCGCTGTTCAGCCTGCCCGGCTGAGGCGCCGCATTACCTGCACGATTGAGATGACAGCACAAGAGAACTCTTCGAGCCCCACGACGGCTCCTGTATCCCCGACCCTGAAACCCGGTCACCGCTACCTGAGCGTTATTGCGCATGTGAGCGGTGAGAATGTTCAGCGCCTGGAAGAGTGGAAGCGCACGGTAGTTGGCGGTGCTGCGGCACCGATTAGCACGCACGTGACCGTGTACCTGACGGAGCTGACAGAATCGCTGCTGGCTGCGGTGCAGTCCCCGCAGTTCCGCGAGGCGCTGGACGCACCGCGTTTTGAGGCGCGCTGGGGTTCGGTGCATTCCTTCCGCCCGGTCACCGAGGTGGAGTACCTGAACCTGGAGGCGGGTAGGGCCGAGTTCGAGCAGATTCACCAGAAGCTGGTTGAGCTATTCGGTGCCGGCGCGGCGTCCTTCCCCTATGTGCCGCACGTGACCCTGGGTCACGGGCTCACGGAAGAGCAGGTGGCGAACGCCCGTGAGGTGTTTGATGCTCTGCCCGCCGAGCAGCGCACCTTCACCGTGGATCACCTACACTGCTACTCCTATGACGGGCAGGACTGGGAAGAGATGACGGTTCTGCCGTTGCGTTAGGAGCAGGCGTATCAACCTGGAAAGCATAAAGAGAGATGCGACCGATAGGTTATCGGTCGCATCTCTCTTTATGCTTTCACTAGGTTTATCTCAGCGTGAGATCCCTAGTGGGAGTGGCCCTCGTGAGCCTCGCCAGACTCGTGCGCATCAGCGGAAGCCGAGGAGGAAGCAGAGCCGTGCGCTTCAGCGCCGTGTGCCTCAGCCTCAACCGGTGCAGCGTTCGAGGAAGAGACACCCAGAATCTCGTTCGGGGTCTTCGGAAGCTCCACGCTCATCAGCTCCTTCGGCGCTGCCGGGTTCGACAGAGATACCGCAATGAGCTTCTTGGTCGCCGGGTCGGTCACGTAGGCGGTCTTACCGTCCACCCACAGTGCCGGACGCTCATCCTGCCACGTCTCAGACTCGGTCCACGCCTCCATTAGCTGTACGGATCCCAGCTCAGTGCCGGTTGCCGGATCGAAGACGCGCAGCTTACCGTCGGTGGTCAGCAGCAGCGCCTCACCCTGGGGACCGCGAGCCAGCGAACGGAAGGTGTAGCTCACGCCAGAAGGCAGGGAGTAGACGGTGCGAGTTGCCGCAACGGTGTCGATAATGGAGAACTTCTCGGGGCGCTCCAGCTTAGCGTCCTTGTCGGTCTTGTAGTCCGCCAGAACGTACTGGGAGTCAGCCTTACCGGCCTGGTTACCCGAGCGCGAGTACGGGTCCTCGGGGTTGGTGATCTTGGTGAACTTGCCGTCCTTGTAGACCAGCGCGCCGTCGGTGCAGCCGATGGAGAACGCGCCGTCCTTAGCGATGGCTTCACCGTGAACGCCGGGGCAGGCGGGGCTCTCGGTGACGGTCTTGCCCTGCGCATCCACAACAGCGGCGCCGGTGCGGGTCTTCGAGTCGCCGACCGCTACCAGGTACTGGTCATTGGGCAGCGGGATTGCGAAGCCGTGGTGAGGCTTCGGCAGGGTGACGGTGGTGGTCTCCAGGGAGGAGGCGGTGCGCTTGTCGTGGGTCAGCTTCGCCGGGTCGTACACGGCGAAGGAGCCGGTGCCGTCGGCGAATGCCGCGACCTTGCCGTTGTCCTTGATGACGTGACCGGTGTGGTCAGCTGCAAGAGACAGCGAGGACAGCGACGGGGAAGTGGTGTAGTAGTGCGAGTGGTCGCCGTGCGCTACGGACCATACGCCGGTGTCCAGGAAGGTGTAGCTGTTGCCGTCTGCAACGACGAGGTGGCGGTTATCGCCAGCGTCGGAGAGGCGCAGGAAGCCTTCCTTGGGGATGTCTGCGAGCAGCTTCATGTCCTTGGCGTCGTAAACGAGCACGCCACCGTCGTAGGTGATGGCGACGCGGCTTGCCGCGCCCTTGCCTTCGGTGATGGGTGCGGCGGTTGCGCTCGCGGAGGTGGAGGCGCTGGGGCTGGTCTGGGTGGTCTGGGAGCCGCATGCGGTCAGGGCGAGTGCGGCTACTGCGCCGAGTGCGCCGGCACGGGTGAGGAAAAACTTACGGGTCATGTGCATGTACCAAGATTAACATGAGAATGGTTCTCTATAGTGGTTGATCCTTGGCTCGTATCAGAGTCTGGAAGTGCAATCTGCGCGGGGTGTGTAAGGTATTCTGCCCCTGCCCAGCCGAAGGAAGTGTCCTTTTGTGCCCCCACTAGGTGAAAGCCTTGAATCGACTCGCGAAATGGCTCATCAGGGCATAAAAAACCGGCTCCCTTCCGAAAAGAAGAGAGCCGGTTTCTAGAGGTGTCTTTTGCTCGAGTAGGGTTCAAGCGCCTACTCGGAGCTAAACATTTAGGGCTAAAAACTTAGAGGAGGTTGTTCAGGCCTCGCGCCTTGACCTCACCCACTGCATCCTTGACAGCCTGTGCCTTGGAGCGCGGAGCGACCAACAGGGCGTCGGGGGTGTCCACCACAACGATATCGTCGAGGCCAAGGATAGAGATCTTGCGGTCGGTATTCGCGACAATAATGCCGGAACAACCGTGGTTGATAACGTTATCCTTCTCGCCGAGAATGGTCAGCTCTTCGCCGCTCTTCTCGGTGTTCAGGCGTGCCACAGCGTCGAAGTCTCCCACATCGTCCCAGCTGAAGGAACCGGGAACCATTGCAACGTCGCCCGCTGCCGCAGCGGGCTCAGCCACAGCGTAGTCGATAGCGGTCTTGGGCAGGGTCTCCCACACGCGCTCCATGACGGCCTCGCGCTCGGGGGTGTCCCATGCGTTAGCAATCTCCATGATGCCCGCGTACAGCTCGGGCTCGTTCGCCTCGAGGTGCTTGAGCATCAGGGCTGCCGGTGCCACGAACATGCCTGCGTTCCAGGTGTACTCACCGGAGTCCAGGTACTTCTGTGCGGTAGTGGTGTCCGGCTTCTCCACGAAGGTGTCCACCGCGTGCGCGTTGGGTGCACCCTCGATGCCCAGGGACTCGCTGGCGTGAATGTAGCCAAACGCGCTGGAGGGCTCGGTGGGGGTAATGCCGATGGTGACAATCTTGCCGGTTGCCGCGGTGATGACAGCCTCGGTCACCACACGGTGGAACTCGTCCACCGGGCTGATGACGTGGTCAGCTGCGAAGGAGCCGATAATAGCGTCCGGTTCGCGGCGGTGGATGATGGCGCAAGCCAAGCCGATAGCTGCAGCCGAATCCTTGGGGGAGGGCTCCAGTACCAGGTCAGCGGCCCGCAGTTCAGGAATCTGCTGGGTAACCGCATTGGCGTGCGAAGTGCCGGTAACCACCATGACGGAACCGTTGCTGAGATCGATGAGACGGTCGTAGGTGTCACGCAGCAGAGAATTGCCCGACGAGGTGAGGTCGAGCAGGAACTTCGGGGCGTGCGCGCGGGACAGGGGCCACAAACGCGAGCCAACACCGCCGGCGGGAATGAGCGGGCGGAATCGAGTGAGTGCAGTATTCATCGCTTCAAGAATAGCGGGTGAATTTGTCATATATCGAATTCTTTTAGGTTTTAACAAAAAAGTGTCAGGCGGCTCTCATTTAGGCGATGTTTGAGGTTAGGTTAAGGTAAGTTCCCCACAAACACGGGGAAGTAGGCGATATGGTAATAAAAACATGCCCTAATTCACTTTTAGAACCTGTAAAAATTCCCTAAACAGGGTGTCAATAAGCTGTGAATTTACCTGATATCTTGGAAGTAACAGACGAACAAAAGCAGTCGGTGAGCACACAGCTGTGCCCGGAAGCTGAGGGTCACAATGACCCCTCAGAACCCGGAAGCTCGCCGTCGCAGCAGGAGGTTATTCAGTGTTGAATGGTTCTAAAGGAACCCTCTACCGCGGCCGCTGGGGCATGTGGTCCTGGGTTGCTCATCGCATTACCGGTATCGCGATTTTCTTCTTCCTTCTTGTACACATCCTGGATACTGCCGTCGTGCGTATCTCCCCGGAGGCCTACAACGGCGTACTGAGCCTGTACAAGAACCCCATCATGGGTCTGGGTGAGACCGCGCTTGTCGCCGCCATCGTCTACCACGCGTTCAACGGTATCCGCATTATCCTCATTGACTTCTGGGGTAAGGCAACCAACTCACACGTGGAGCACATCCAGGCGAAGAACAAGGACGGCAACGTCGAAATCAGCCAGAAGGCAACTTACACGCACATCAAGATTCTCTGGGTTGTGCTTTTCCTCTGGGCAATCACCGTTGCTGGCTTCGCAGCACGTCACCTGCCGATCGTTTTCTCGCACATGGGAGGTCACTAAACTATGGCTACTCCGCTTAAGCCCCGCACCTATGTACCCCGTCTGCGTGACAACCGCATCGACGGTGTGAAGTACAACCGCTCCTCCTCCAAGCGCAACAACTTTGAGATGTTCGCTTGGCTGGGTATGCGCCTGTCCGGCGTCGTACTCGTCGTGCTGATTTTCGGTCACCTGTTCTCCAACCTCATGGTCGGCGACGGCATCCACGCCATCGACTTCGGCTTCGTGGGCGGCAAGTGGGCGAACCCCTTCTGGCAGGTCTGGGATCTGCTGCTGCTCTGGCTGGCTATGCTGCACGGTGCTAACGGTATCCGCGTCATCATCGATGACTACGCTGAGAAGGACCGCCTGCGTATTTGGCTGAAGGTCATCCTCTTCGCAGCATGCGCATTCGTCCTGCTGGTTGGTACCCTCACCATCTTCGCATTCGACCCCTGCCCCTCGGGCGCAGCGGCTAATCTGCTTCCCAGCTTCTGCTCGGCACGCTAACGGCGACGTATCCGAGACAAACGAAAACATCTAAAACACAGAAAGAACATCATGCAGGTACATAAGTACGATGTAGTGATCGTCGGTGCCGGTGGCGCAGGTATGCGTGCCGCCATTGAGGCCGGCCAGCGAGTTCGCACCGCGGTACTGACCAAGCTATACCCCACCCGCTCCCACACCGGCGCAGCACAGGGTGGCATGTGCGCCGCTCTGGCTAACGTTGAAGAGGACAACTGGGAGTGGCACACCTTTGACACCGTCAAGGGTGGCGACTACCTGGTTGACCAGGACGCAGCAGAAATCATGGCTAAGGAAGCTATTGACGCTGTGCTCGACCTGGAAAAGATGGGCCTTCCCTTCAACCGAACCCCCGAAGGCCGCATTGACCAGCGCCGCTTCGGCGGTCACACCCGTGACCACGGTAAGGCTGCTGTGCGCCGCGCGTGCTACGCAGCTGACCGTACCGGCCACATGATTCTGCAGACCCTCTACCAGAACTGCGTTCGCCACAATGTGGAGTTCTACAACGAGTTCTACGTTCTCGACCTGATCCTGGTCAAGGACGAAGAGGGCAAGCCCCGCCCCGCAGGCGTCGTCTCCTACGACCTGGCAACCGGCGAGGTCCACGTCTTCCAGGCTAAGTCCGTGATTTTCGCATCCGGCGGTTGTGGCAAGATCTTCAAGACCACCTCCAACGCACACACCCTCACCGGTGACGGCATGGCTATCGCACTGCGTGCAGGCCTGCCCCTGGAGGACATGGAATTCGTTCAGTTCCACCCGACCGGCCTGGCTGGCCTGGGCATTCTCGTCACCGAGGGTGCTCGTGGTGAAGGCGGTATTCTCCGTAACGCTGACGGTGAGCGCTTCATGGAGCGCTACGCACCCACCATTAAGGACCTCGCACCCCGCGATATCGTGGCACGTGCAATGGCAAACGAGGTGCGCGAAGGCCGCGGCTGCGGTCCCCACAAGGACTACGTGCTGCTGGACCTGACCCACCTGGAGCCCTCGCACATCGACGAGAAGCTGCCGGACATCACCGAGTTCGCTCGTACCTACCTGGCAGTGGAACCGCACCACCAGCCCATCCCGGTGTTCCCCACCGCGCACTACGCAATGGGCGGTATCCCCACCAACAACGAGACCGAGGTCTACCACAACAGCGAAGAGACCATCCCCGGCCTCTACGCAGCTGGTGAGGTTGCTTGTGTGTCCGTCCACGGTGCAAACCGTCTGGGCACCAACTCCCTGCTGGACATCAACGTGTTCGGTAAGCGTGCAGGCCGCAAGGCAGCAGAGTACGCAGCATCCGCTGAGTTCGTACCGGTTCCGGACGACGCAGCAGATCGCGTTCTCAACATGCTCAACGGCATCCTCGAAGGCAAGGGCACCGAGAAGGTCGGCGCTATCCGCGCAGACCTGCAGAAGGCTATGGAAGCTGACATGCAGGTGTTCCGTACCGACGAGACCATCCGCGCAGCACTGGCAACCATCGCTGAATTGGAAGAGCGTTACAAGAACATCTCCATCCAGGACAAGGGCAAGCGCTTCAACCTCGACCTGCTTGAGGCTGTTGAGCTTGGCTTCCTGATTGAGCTGGCAAAGGTCATGTCCGTTGGCGCGCTGCACCGTAAGGAATCCCGTGGTGGTCACTACCGCGAGGACTTCCCCAAGCGTGACGATGTCAACTTCATGAAGCACTCGATGGTCTACCTCGACCCCGAATCCGAGTTTGAGGGTGTCAAGGGCCTGCGATTCGAAACCAAGCCCGTTGTCTACACCCGCTACGAGCCGAAGGAGCGTAAGTACTAAAATGGCTGAAAACGAACTCCCCGAACCGGAATCCGTCAAGCTGTTTGAGGGTATGACCGGCGGCGACTCCGACTCCATCCCCACGTACGATGTGGTCATCAAGATTCGTCGCTACAACCCGGAAGTTTCCTCCGAGGCGTACTGGGATGAATTCCCGCTGACCATGTACCGCACCGACCGCGTGCTGGATGCTCTGCACAAGATCAAGTGGGAAGTAGACGGCTCCGTCTCCTTCCGCCGCTCCTGCGCACACGGCATCTGCGGCTCGGACGCAATGCGCATCAACGGCCGTAACCGCCTGGCTTGCAAGACCCTGCTGAAGGACCTTGACCTGACCAAGCCGATTACCGTTGAGCCCATCAAGGGTCTGCCCTGCGAAAAGGACCTCATCGTTGACATGGAGCCCTTCTTCCAGGCATACCGCGAAATCATGCCGTTCTTCATCAACGATTCGAACGAGCCTGAGCGTGAGCGCCTGCAGACCATTGAGGACCGTGCACGTTTCGATGACACCACCAAGTGCATCCTCTGTGCAGCATGTACCTCGTCCTGCCCGGTCTTCTGGACCGACGGTCAGTACTTCGGCCCCTCCGCTATCGTGAACGCACACCGCTTCATCTTCGACTCGCGCGATGATGCAGGCGACCTGCGTCTGGAGATCCTCAACGACAAGGAAGGCGTATGGCGTTGCCGTACCACCTTCAACTGCACCGAGGCTTGCCCCCGTGGCATCCAGATCACCAAGGCTATTGCCGAGGTGAAGCAGGCAATCCTGAGCCGCTCGCTCTAATCTGAGTACGCGGTGTCAGCTGATACAGCATTGACGATTCAAGCCGTCACCCACACCGGGTGGCGGCTTGAATCTTTTTAACAGAAAAGGACCGGCTTCAAATCGCGGGGCAGAGCATTGAACGGGGCTTCGGCGGGCAGGAGTACTCTTCACAATCTGTCATAAAGTCATAGATATTCTCGAGGGCTGTCAGAAAGGGGCGGCGGGTAGGTAAACCCCGGCGGGCGGCGTTATTCTACTGTGTATGGTTTTCGCTAATTCTCGCTACGATTTGTCCACCCCCGTCTTCGACGACTGGGTGGAGCGCATGATGGGTACCCTTGTGCAGTTCCGCCGCGAAGTGCACGCCAACCCGGAACTTTCCTTCCGCGAAATCGCAACCACTGAGCGCCTCATGAACCGACTGCGAGAAGCCGGCATGAACCCCGTCGCCTGCGAAGGCACCGGCTGCTACGTCGATATTGGAAGCGGCCCCTTCGCCGTGGCTCTGCGCGCCGATATTGATGCTCTGCCCATTGTTGAGCAGACCGGTCTGCCCTACGCTTCCACCGTCCCCGGCGTGATGCACGCCTGCGGTCACGATATTCACCAGACCGTTATGCTCGGTGTGGCGCTGGCACTGCACGAGCTGAACGAGAAGACCCCGCTGGGCCGTAGCGTCCGCATTCTCTTCCAGCCCGCTGAGGAGCAGCTTCCCGGCGGTGCCGTGCAGATGATTGCTCAGGGTCTGCTCAAGGACATTCCGCGTGCTTTTGCCCTGCACTGCGACCCGAAGGTGGACCTGGGTCAGATTGGTACCCGCATCGGCGCGATTACCAGCGCATCTGACACCATCAAGATTCATCTGAGCGGTCACGGCGGCCATACTTCCCGCCCGCACCTGACCGAGGACCTCATCTACGCCATGAGCCAGATTGCTGTGCAGGTTCCCGCAGTCTTGACCCGCCGTACCGACGTGCGTTCGGGCGTGCTGGTCGCCTGGGGCCAGGTCAGTGCTGGTGTTGCTCCCAACGCTATTCCCGCCGAGGGCTACCTGGCGGGCACCATGCGTTGCCTGGATGTTGAGGTTTGGCGTCAGGCAGGCAACATGCTGGATGAAGTCATCGAGCAGGTTGCCGTACCCTTCGGCGTGACCGCGCGTGTGGAGCACATCCGCGGAGTGCCCCCGGTCGTGAACACCGACCTGGAAACCACCATGCTGGAGAACGCGGCTCGCGCCGAACTGGGCGAAGACTCCATTGTGCTGGTTGAGCAGTCCATGGGCGGCGAAGACTTCGCGTGGATGCTGCAGGAAGTTCCCGGCTCCATGTTCCGCCTGGGCACCCGTGCCCCCGGCGACCCCACCTACGATCTGCACCAGGGCGATTACGCCCCGAGCGAGCAGGCAATCGGCATTGGTGTGCGCGTCATGGCGGCAACTGCCCTGCGCGCCGTCCGTTTTGAGCTGGCGAAGGCTGCGAAGGCGGCGAACCCCATCCGCGATGAGGCACGCTAAAGAGCTTCTCGAAAGCTTATAAGTCAGGCTTGAAAGTACGACTATATAGCCGCATCAAGCCTTGAAAACTGTACAAGTTTCACCCCGTTACCTCTCACCGAGTAGCGGGGTGAAACTCTATGCACACGATAGAATTAAAAGGATTATGAGGACATCTGCGTCATGTTCCCGACTCCGTGCCCACACACCTGCGGGGGTTGAAGGAGATGGCGCACCATCACACGGCGCACGCCGGAGGAGGACACCCAATGAGCTTCTTTGGAATCGGCAAGAAGAAGTTGGATGAACAGTCGCGCGAAGAACAGAGCGCCGAAACCGCTAAGGCTCAGAAAGAACAGGCAAGCGAAGACGCTCCTAAGAGCGCGCGACTGAGCGAAAAGATTATGGAACAGCAGCAGTGGGAGGACTCCCTGCGCCGCTTCGTGAAGTCTGAAAGCGCACGCCACCAGAACCACGACGAAGAGCAGAATGAAGAGCACCGCGCTGTTGAGGATCTCAAGCGTGCCCTCCTGCACGGCGATGAGAAGGTTGAAGAATCTTCCGCTGCTGAGGAGCTGACCGAGGAACAGGCGGAGGAGCAGGAGCGTCGTAGCCTGCTGGCTGCGCTTGGTGCTTTCCCGCAGGAATCTGAGGAGCCTGTTGAGGTCGAGCAGAATACTGAGGACCAGGACGTTAAAGAAGAAGTCGCCCCGGTTGCTGAGGCTGCTCAGCCCGCTACCCCCGCGTTCCTGCGCGATGATGAAGAGTCCGAAGCTGAGGACGCATCTATCGAGGCGCAGGAGCCTAAGGACGTCGCAGCGGATGCACGTTCCCAGTTTGAAGAGCACCTGCGTGCTCTGCGTGCCCAGAATGTCGAAGATACTGCCGCTGAGGTCGCTGAAGCGGCTGCAGACGAGGCAGAGGGTGGCGAAGAGCTTGAGGTTGCCGACGCTGTTGTAGAAGCTACTGAGAACAAGTCTGAGAACGCTCATTCTGCATCTGCCGCTGAGGACGTATCTGCAGGTGCTGAAGACTCCCTGACCGCAGAAGACCTGAAGACTGCCCGCACCCGCGCCGCTGTCACCGAGGCACAGAACGCCGGCCTGGACGACCTGGCGGCAGCCTACGCTGCTCGCCTGGGCATCACCCTCGATAGCGAAGAGGAGACTTTCGGCGAGGTCGCCTCCGATGAGGTAATCGCTGAAGAAGCTCCCGCTGATGAGGTAGTTGCTGAGGAAGCAGAGTCCGCTGAGGCACCCGAGTCCACTGAAGCTGCTGAATCTGTCGAAGACGCTGAGGCCTCTGAGGCACCCGCACCTGTTGCTGATGCTACTGAAGACTTCGAATCCGAGGAGACCATTGACCTTACCGCAGGCGTAGAAGAGGCTGCAGAGCCTGTTGCCGCTGGTGAGGAAGAGCCGATTGAGGCTGTCGTTGAGGCACCTGAACTGCTGGCATCTGAACTTACTGAGGAAGAAGACGCGGTCTCTGATGAGACCGAGTTGCTCTCCGCTGTATCCGTTGAGGAGAAGCACGAAGCGTCCGTCTCTGAATCGCTCGAGGCTGAGGACTTCGACGCTGAAGAAGAGAACACCGCAGAGCTGATCTTTGACACTTCCGCTGTTGAAGAAAGCGCTGTTGAGGACAGCACCGCGGAAGAAACCGCTACGGAAGAGCCTGCTACCAAGATTGAGGACTCCGCGGCTGAAGGCTCCGGTTCTGAGGACGACGAGCCCGTCGAGAGCTCCTCTGTAGCTCCTGCTCTTGCCGCTGTTGCTGCACCCGTGGCTGCTGCCGCTGCTGTTGCCTCCGCCGCAAAGGCTGATAAGGCTGAGGAGAAGGCAGAAAAGGGTACCTCTCAGGGGGTCGCTCTGACCGCAGAGGCCATCGATAAGAAGGAAGCCGAGAAGCAGGAGGCTTCCGCTCGTGAAGAGTCCGCTCAGGAGCCCGCTGATGAGCCCGTTGCTGAGCTGAAGGACACTGCGCAGAAGCTCAGCGAAGACGAAGCTGAACTGGTTGCCGAATCCATCATCCTGAGCGAGCCCGTTGAGGGTGCGGCAACCCTGCCCGCTCTCCCCAAGCAGCGTGCCCTCTATGGCCTGGCGGAGCTCATGCGCACCCGCGGTTCGGGCACCATGAGCCTGGAACTGCGCCAGGTGGATGAGGATATGCACTACCGTCTGCTGCACCGCGGCCGTGAGGTTGAAACCGGCATTGTCGTGCCCGGTGTTGACTGGTTTGCACCCGTTGCGGCACTGTACACCGAGGCTCAGCAGGTCGGCGCAACCTGGAACCGTGCGGCTGTCTCTTTGAAGCCGCGCCTGGGTGATGGCCTGGAGGTTCACGCATCGTACCTGGGTGCTGTGGATGGTCAGACTATTAGCGAGAGCTTCCTGCTGGAAGGTGCCGCTGTTGAGGCTAAGCCCGTTGCGACCGCTGAGGCCGCTGAGGCTACCTCGCAGGATGAGCCTCAGGAAGCTGCTGTTCAGAGTGTTGACCCGGTTGAGGCTGAACGTGAGGCTATCGAGCGTGAGCTGGAGGCTGAACTCGCTGAGAAGCAGGCTGCGAACGAGGCTGAGGCAGCTGCCGAAGCTGCTGAAGAGCCTGTAGTTGAGACTGCTGAAGAGGGTGCCTCCGCGGGTCTGCTGACTGCTGCAGGTCTTGCCGCTGCCGGTACTGCTGTGGCTGGTTCTGCCGCTTCTGCGCAGGAGAAGGAAGACGTAGAGGAGGCTGTTGAAGCTTCTGCCCAGCCTGCCGCCCAGCCTGCCCAGGCTGAGTTTGCGCCGGTTGAAGCTGAGTTCGAGCACGATTACGAGAACGACCCGGTCTTCGGTGCGGCTACCGTAGAGCCCGAAACCGAGCATGCCGAAGAATCTGCCGCTGAGGTAGTCGAGGCATCTGCCGAGGACTCTGTAGAGCCCGGCGAAGACATGGAAGCCGCCCTGGCCACCATTGTCGCCAACGCTCAGAAGAAGCTGGACGCTGAGGAAGCAACAGCCCCCGCAGTTGCTGAGGAAGCACCCGCTGAGGAAGTTTCGGCTGAGGAAGTTTTGGCTGCCGAGGAGCAGAAGGCTGCCGCTCCCGTGGTTGCTGAGTCCTTCACCCTGGACCGCACCCAGCCCGTTGAAGAAGCTGCAGATGAGCCGATCGCAGAGAGCTCCGAAGAGCCCGCCCTGCCCGCGTTCTTGGACGACTCTGAACTGCTGCCTGAGAAGGAAACCTCCGCCGCTTCCGCTGAAGCGCCCGCCGAGGAACCTGCCCTCGTAGACGTTGAGCCTGCCGCTGAGAGCGCATCTGTGGCTCCCGGCCTGGCTGGTGCTCTTGCCGCAGCTGCCGCAGTGGGCACCGCCGGCGCCGCTACGAAGGCTGCCGAGGCAAAGGCATCTGAGGCGAAGGCTACCGGCGCTCAGGAAGAGCCCGCTGAGAAGGCCGCTGAGCTCAAGACCGTTGAGGTGGCCCCCGCGGCTAAGATTGCTGAGGCTCCCGTAGCGGTTGCACCCGCCTCCGAGGCTACCGATCAGACTGCCCCGGCAGCACCGGCAGCAGAGGTAGCAGAGGCGGCACCCGCCTCCGAGGCGACCACCCCGGTTGCCCTGCCGGAGAGCACCCCGGCAGGTATCTCCTCCAGCATCTCGGCATCCGCGCTGAGCGAGCTCAACCAGCTACCCACCATCGTGGCTGAGCCGGACACCCCCTCCGCCGCGGTGCAGAGCCCGCTGGTTCCCTCGGAGACTCAGCTGGCAGCCGGCAACCTGGTTCTGACCGAGGCTCAGGTCGCTCAGCGTCTGGCGCCGGTTGTCGAGCACCTCTTCGGCGAGAACGGCACCGCAAAGGATGCCACCACCGTGCTGATTCGTGTACGTGCCCTCGGCTCCTACTACGACGCCCTGACCCACGTGCGCCGCAACGGTTTCTGGGAGCAGGTCCGTACCTTCGAGCTGATTCCCGAAACCCTGCTGGACATCCCGGCGCTGAAGACCGACTCGTACAGCGAGGGCGAGGGTTCGCCGCTGGCTATGAGCCTGACCTTCACCCCGGGCGTGCCGGTTCAGGCGGCATTCGATTATGCGAATGAGCAGGCGTTTGTCACCTACCCGCGTCCGCTGGATGCTGAGCGTTACGTTGAGGAGCTGCGCATGTTCCCGCGTCTGGGTTCGAAGATCCCGGCTCATATGACGAGCGCGCTTTCGCACTGGAACCTCTAAAACCTTGTAAGGTGTGCCGCGCCGGCTCCCCGTGTGGGGGTCGGCGCGGCGTGCTATGTTTGTCATTTTTTCGATGAGGAAGATTGTTATGACTGATACCCCTAATACTCCTGAGGCTTCTGCGGCGCAGAACGTTCAGGACACTGCTGCCCGCGCGGCTGAAGCTTTTGGCGCCCTGGTGGAAACCATGGCGCTGCTGCGTGCACCGGGCGGTTGCCCGTGGGATGCTGAGCAGACTCATGCCTCCCTAATCCGCTACCTGGTGGAGGAAGCCTACGAGGTTGTCGAGGCGGTAGAAACCGGTGGAGAGCCGAATATGCCGCTGTTGCGTGAGGAACTGGGCGACGTGCTGCTGCAGGTGGTGTTCCATTCCGATATTGCTGCGGCAAACCCGCAGGGCTTCGACATCGTGCAGGTGGTTGAGGGCCTGGTGCAGAAGCTTCGTTCGCGCCACCCGGACGTGTTCACGGCTGAGTCTGAGGGCTCTTCGGAGGCGCCCCGCACCGCAGCTGAGCAGCAGGCGGCGTGGGATGCGTTGAAGAAGAAGGAGAAGAGCGACCGTGGCGCGCTGGACGGTATTCCGCCGCATCTGCCGGCGCTCGCTATGGCTGAGAAGACTGCTGTGAAGGCACGTAAGGCGGGTATTATTCTGCCGCCGGAGCCTACGAGCATGGAGGACGACCTGCGCTATATGCACACTGAAGAGGAATTCGGTGAGTTGCTCTTTGCGTTGGTGAGCCGCGCACAGCGTAATGGTTTGGATCCGGAGCGTGCCCTGCGTTCGTACACTCGCCGCTATATTGCTCAGCATACGCATGATGAGCCGAGCTATTAGAAACGCTGGTTGAGTTCTTCTGTGAGGCGCTTTGAAATCTGTTCTCTGAGGGAATAAGAGATTTCAAAGCGCCTTCTGTTTGTTTGGGGTTGTGTTGGGCGGCCGTGAGTATGCTCGTGGCACATGCCCCGGCATTTGGGCTCATGTTGTGCTTTGGTCGAGTACCCACACCCTCCCAATGTGGGGGAGTGTGGGTCTTGTTCCGCTTTGTAGCGCCTGACTAAGGGTTATTGAAACCTTCATTAAGGCAATAAAAAAGCGGTGGCAACTAGTGTGTTTGTGTGGGAGTTTTGCTAGAATTTAGGGGACGCGACTTGTCCACTACCGGGTGAGCCGTTCACATCCTTGACATCTCATAAGGAGAACAATTCATGGCTGTTATTACCGCAGTTCACGCACGCCAGATCCTGGATTCCCGTGGCAACCCGACCGTTGAGGTTGAGGTTCTGCTCGAAGACGGTGCTTTCGCACGCGCAGCTGTGCCCTCGGGCGCATCCACCGGTGAGTGGGAAGCTGTTGAGCGCCGCGATGGCGACAAGTCCGTATACCTGGGCAAGGGTGTTCTGGGCGCAGTGAAGTCTGTTATCGAAGAAATCGCTGAAGAGGTCATCGGCATTGAGGCTTCCGACCAGCGCGCTGTTGACGCAGCCATGATTGCTCTGGATGCAACCAACAACAAGGGCAAGCTGGGCGCAAACGCAATCCTGGGTGTCTCCCTGGCTGTTGCTAAGGCAGCTGCTGAGTCCGCTGATCTGCCCCTGTACAAGTACCTCGGCGGCCCGAACGCTCACGTTCTGCCCGTCCCCATGATGAACATCCTCAACGGTGGTTCTCACGCAGACTCCAACGTTGACATCCAGGAGTTCATGATTGCTCCCATCGGCTTCGACAACTACTCTGACGCTCTGCGCGCAGGTGTTGAGGTTTACCACTCCCTGAAGTCCGTGCTGCACGACCGCGGCCTGGCAACTGGCCTGGGCGACGAGGGTGGTTTCGCACCCAACCTGGAGTCCAACGCAGCTGCACTGGACCTGATCGTTGAGGCAATCGAGAAGGCTGGCTACAAGCCGGGCGAGCAGGTTGCACTGGCACTGGACGTTGCATCCTCCGAGTTCTACAACGACGGTGCATACGAGTTCGAGGGCCAGAAGAAGTCCGCAGCTGAGATGAGCGCATACTACGCTGACCTCGTTGCAAAGTACCCCCTGGTTTCCATCGAGGATCCCCTGGACGAGAACGACTGGGAGGGCTACAAGACCCTGACCGAGCAGATCGGTGACAAGGTCCAGATCGTTGGCGACGATCTGTTCGTGACTAACCCCGAGCGTCTGGCTCGCGGTATCGAAGAGGGCGCAGCTAACGCTCTGCTCGTGAAGGTGAACCAGATCGGTTCGCTGACCGAGACCCTCGACGCAATGGAGCTGGCACAGCGCCACGAGTACCGTTGCATGGTTTCTCACCGTTCCGGTGAGACCGAGGACGTCACCATTGCTGACCTGGCTGTTGCAACCAACGCTGGCCAGATCAAGACCGGTGCTCCCGCACGTTCCGAGCGCGTTGCTAAGTACAACCAGCTGCTGCGCATTGAGGAAGAGCTGGGCGACGCAGCTGTTTACGCTGGCAAGTCCGCATTCCCCCGCTTCAAGGCATAATGACGCTTGAAAGCTTATAAGGGATGTTCTGTTGAACTTCCCTGAACAGGCCGGGTCGATCCGGATACATCGTGAGGTAATTCATCACGTCATGTATTGTGGGTCGACCCGGTTTTTCCTTGTTAGAGGCATATAATCTTGGGTATATACTCACTCACGCTTCATACTTTCAAATGGTTTAAGACGTCAATTGACGACTTAAACCTATGAGCTAACTGGTGCTCTCTGTTCGGCTACTCGGGTCGTACCTGACTATATCGTGATGTGATTCATGACAGATAGTTACGGTGCGACCTTATTTTTATGCCTCGATAGGACACCCAGATCTTTCCACTCAATTTCTTCAAGGACTGTCATGACTGTATGTTTTATGATCCTCGCCCATTCGCGACCTCAGCAATTTCTTGAACTCACCCGAATCATTAAAAACTCGGGTGGAGAAACAGTCGCTTTTATCGATAAAAAAGCTAATTTGCAGGAATTTGAAACTGCTGATGCTCATTTTGTCAGCCGCCGGTTTAACGTTAACTGGGGAGGTTATTCCCTAACCCATGCTATGCAAGTTCTGCTGCGTGAGGCTCTGCAGACCTTCCCCGACGCTCATCACTATATTTTCTTGTCTGGCCAAGATTATCCGGCTCGTCCACTCACTGAATACATTGAGTACCTAAGCCGAGAAGAGAACCGTGACCGATGCTGGATGAACTTCTATGCAATGGCACCGGGTACGCAGTTCTACACTGTTTTGAAGTACCCGCGTTCCTATGACTTGAAAGCACGTTTGGGCAATAAGATGTACTCCCTGGTTCAGAAACTTTGGGACGTATACTACTCTCGCCGGCCTCGTATGAAGTATCCGGTGCAGTTTTACCGTGGCTCTTCTTCTTGGGTTGTTTCTCGTGAAGGAGCGCTGGCAATGGTGAAATTCCTCGATTCCAACCAGGGCAAGGCTATGCAGAAGTTCTTGCGAAAAACCCACGTTTCTGATGAGATTTGGGGTGCTACTGCTCTCCTGAATTCTTCTGCGAAGGAACATGCTGCCAACTGGGATACTGATGGTCAGCTTGTTCCTGGAACTATGAAGGAAGAGAACAAGGTTTACCACCATTACATTGATTGGGATCCTGAACGCGAGAACCCTGCTCTTCTACATAGCGGTGACCTTGAGAAGATTGATGCGTCAGGCAAGTGGTTCATCCGAAAAGTTGATGCTGAAAAATCGCAGGATTTGCTCGATATTCTGCGTCAACGACAGATTCTATAATCCTCAGATTCTGCCTCACCCGTGAAGAAAAGTGGTGCTACAAACCCGGTAGAATATGAAGGAAGCGTTTAGCGGTACAGAACGGAACGAAGGATAGAGCAATGAGCCAGCGAGCAAGCCAGCAGACCCGGTCGCACTCTACGAGTTCCACTGCACCCGCTCAGGGTGCTACCGCCTCCGAAGAATCGCGAGGCGCCGCAAAGGAAGCCCGCACTTCCCTGATGAAAAAGGCTAGTGCCCTTTTCTTCGGCGTGGGTTTGAACCAGCGTCACCCTGAGCGTGAACGTCAGGCGCAGGCTCGCCGTGAGGAGCGTGCCCGCCGCCGCGCCGCTGCCCAGCAGGGCCGTGAAGAGGACGGATACGACGCCCCCGTGGCGGCTCACATGTTCTCCGGCCGTAGCTTCCTGACCGCTGTTGTGGTGGGCGTGATTGCGCTCGGTACCGCATACCCGGTGGTCACCTACTTTGACCAGGACCGGGAAATCAAGCGAATTAACACGCATATTTCTCAGCTGCAGCAGGAGAACGCCCAGCTGAAGGCGGAGCAGACCTGGTGGAACGACGACAACTATGTTCGCCAGCAGGCACGTAGCCGCCTCTACTATGTGAACCCCGGCGACACCCCCTACGTGGTCACCGGCATTACCGAGGACTCTACGAAGGCGGACGGCACTTCTGCGAATGCGAAGAACGCCCCCGAGGAAGCCTGGACTACCAAGGTTTGGAATTCTCTCGAGAAGAACTAGCCCCAGCCACCGGCAGGAACCCTGCCCGTGCAGACACCCGGCATCAGTGGACGAGGCGACCCCTCGTCCCAGAAACTTAGGATTATGAGCACCGAAAACACCATTGAAGAGCTGAAGGCACGCACCCCCGGCGGCTTCGGCGTAACTGTTGAAACCCTGACCCCCACCGAGCAGGACATCCGCGTCCTCTCCGCGCAGCTGGGCCGTAAGGTCCGCGACGTGGTTGAGATTCCGGCACGCTGCGTGTGCGGCAACCCGCTCGTGGCCGCTACCGCGCCGCGCCTGAGCAACGGTACCCCCTTCCCGACCGTTTTCTACCTGGCGCATCCGGTGATCACCGCTGCGGCTTCCCGTCTGGAGGCGGGCGGCCTGATGTACGAGATGACCGACTCGCTGGCTGAGGATGCCGACCTGGCGGCACAGTACGCTGCGGCGCACGAGAACTACCTGGCTGAGCGTGAGCGCATCCGTCTGATTAGCGGCACCGATGAGGTTCCGGAGATTGACGGCATCTCTGCCGGCGGCATGCCCACCCGCGTGAAGTGCCTGCACGCCGTTATTGGCCACACCCTGTCGGTGGGTCGCGGCGTGAACCCGATGGGTGACCGCGGCCTGGACGCTATCGCCGAGTGGTGGACCCCCGAGGCCTGCTCCTGCGACCCGGCGTGGCGTGAAGAAGCCTAAATATTGATTCTGGTGCGCCCGCATCGTCGTCAGCGACGGTGCGGGCGCATAATAGATAGAAGAAAGAGCGCCGAAAAGCGAAAATTTTTCGCCTGCGGCGCTCGCGTTGCCTTTTGGCACTGATTGGTATTGAAGACCTGAAAGGAACCCACCGTGCGCGTTGGAGCGATTGACTGCGGTACGAACTCTATTCGCCTGCTGATTGCTGATTCCACTACTGAGGTGGTGGACGGGGTCGAGAAGACTGTCCTGAAGGACGTGGTGCGTGAGATGCGCATTGTGCGTCTGGGTCAGGGCGTGGACGCGACCGGCTGGCTGGCGCAGGAGGCGCTGGACCGCACCTTCGCTGCGGCGCGTGAGTATGCGCAGCTGCTGAAGGAGCACGGCGCTGATTCGGTGCGTTTCGTGGCGACCAGTGCGACTCGCGATGCGGGTAACCGTCAGGTGTTTGTGGATGGTATCCGCGAGATTTTGGGTATTGAGCCCGAGGTGATCAGCGGTGATGAGGAAGCTGCTCTGTCCTTCGCTGGTGCGGTGCGCGCTGTCGGTTACGGCGACGGTGACACCCTGGTGTTTGACCTGGGCGGCGGTTCGACTGAGTTCGTGCTCGGCGACGAGTCGGGTGTGAAGGCTTCCCGCAGCGTCAATATTGGTTGTGTGCGCCTGACTGAGCGTCACATGATGAGCGCCCCGTCCACTGACTCGCAGATTGCCCGCGTTGAGGCTGATACTGACGAGGCTCTCGAGGTGGCACGTAAGACTGTGCCCCTGCAGGATGCGCGCCGCGTGGTGGCTGTGGCTGGTACCGCAACCACTGTGGCTGCTGCCGCGCTGGGTCTGGACCGTTATGACTCTGAGGCTATTAACGCTCAGAGCTTCTCCGTAGAGACCGTTCAGAAGACTGCCCGCTGGTTGGCTTCGCTGAGCCGTACTGAGCGTGAGGAGCTCGGCTACATGCACCCCGGTCGGGTGGATGTGATTGGTGCCGGCGCGACGATTTACGCCCGCATCCTGACCCGTCTGAATGAGATGACTGATGGTGCCGTGGATTCGGTGACCGTCAGCGAGCACGACATTCTGGACGGTATCGCTCTGTCCCAGCTGTAGGCTTGAGCGCTCGCGCCGTGAACCGATGGTGGTTCACGGCGCGGCTCAGCTTGAGGAGTTTTAATGGTTCGTTCTGAGCATCGGCGAGGTATGTCCCTGACCGGCTGGTCTTTTGCGTCGTCTTGCGCCTGTGCGTCTCGTGTATTTGGTGTGCGCGCCTCGGTTGGTTCTGGCCGAGGCGCTACTCGCCGCATCCGTAAGGTTGCAGCTTTGGGCGCCAGTGCCGCGTTGACTCTTCTGCCGTTGTGGACCCCGCTGACGCCTGCCGCCTGGGCGACGGACCCGACCCCTTCTGCTTCCCCGAGCCCGAAGAGGGAGGTGACGGCGACTCCTTCGCCGTCGGCTACTGCGGTGCCGAAGACTTCTGCGACTCCGAGTAAGGGCACGTCGACCACTAATGGTGATGATGTTCGTCAGCGCGAGTATTGGCTGAAGGAGTACGGTATTACGTCCTTGTGGTCGCAGGCTACGGGTAAGGGCGTGACGGTTGCTGTGATTGATACGGGCGTAGACGGTACTCACCCGGATCTTGAGGGTAATGTTCTGCGTGGTTATGACGCCTCGGGCGTGGGTAGCGAGGACGGCTGGAAGGGCCTGGGTGCTGAGCCGATGCACGGCACGGAGGTCGCTTCTCTGATTGCCGGTCACGGCCACGATACGCAGGGCTATTCTGCGATTGCGGGTCAGCCGGGTAAGCCGACCGGCGTGATTGGTGTGGCTCCCGAGGCGAAGATTCTGCCGATTTCGCTGAATATGGGTACGACCGGTGGTAAGAGTATTGATGAGCAGATCCCTGCGGCGGTGCGTTACGCGGTCGACCACGGGGCTCAGATTATTAACATGTCGATTGGCTCGAATAAGACGAGCTGGCCGCAGAGCTGGGATGAGGCGTTTGCCTATGCGGAGCAGAAGGGCGTGCTGATTGTTGCGGCTGCGGGTAACCGCGGTAGCGGCTTGACGCAGGTTGGTGCTCCGGCGACGATTCCTGGCGTGCTGACCGTGGGCGGTATTGACCGGAAGAAGGCTGTTGCTGAGGGGTCGTCGACTCAGGGCATTTCGATTGCTGTGGTTGCTCCGAGTACGGATATGATTGCGGCTGCTCCGGGTAACGGGTACATGATTTGGTCTGGTTCTTCGGCTGCTGCCCCGCTGGTGACGGGTGTTGCGGCGTTGTTGAAGCAGAAGTATCCGAAGGAGTCTGCGGCTCAGCTGGCTCAGCGTTTGATTGCTTCGGCTGATGATGCTGGTGCGACGGGCCGTGACCCTTTGTATGGTTACGGTATTTTCAATCCGCAGGATGCGATGGCTTTGGCGGCGCCTACGGTGACGGCTAATCCGTTGGGTTCGATTTCTGAGTGGATTGCTGTGCACCGTAAGCAGCAGGTGAGCGATCCGACTCCTAGCGATGCTGCGCCGGTCCATGAGGAGGGTGAGAGCATTGTGAAGGCGGCTGCGCCGGATGCGCGTCGCCCTCCGGAGGATCGTGGCTGGTTGCCGCCGGTGATTTTGGCGGCGCTGGTGTTGTGGCTGACGATTATTACGGCTGGTTCGGTGCATCGTTTGCACAGGATGCATGTGAGCGCGGGGCAGGCTACGCGGATGGCTCGTGAGATGGCGCATCATCCGGGTGCTCATCACGGAAAGAGTCGTGTTTCAAAGGGGTCGCAGCGGGGTGCCCGGAGGGGGACTCGTTAGGGTTCTTATGAGTCTGGGGTGCCGGTGTTTTTCTTCTCTGTGGAGACTTCTCCTGTTCGCCCGGGGCTGACTTTTGAGTTGGTCCCGGGCTTTGTTCTTTGAGATTTGGCTTGAGACGGCGGAACACCCAAATAAACGAAAATATCGAACGTACCGCGTAAAAAACGGAAAGGGTATTTTTGACTGTAACCCGCATCACGAGATGAACCCTGTTCATATCTTCAAAACTTTTAACTTAGGCTCAGCTCAAAGGGACCATAGGTGCGAAAATACCTAAACAAAGGCGTAAAATAAAAGACAACAGGTATGTGATAGACAGGCTCGTGCTGCTAGCCACTTCGCGTTGCGCAAGGACTTCCAGAGCGGGCCGCTTTGTTCGTCAGGGGAGCTTTCGGAACGACCCGAAAGTTGCACATACCACCCTACCGGGGCTACCGAACCTCGGTACCTAAAGACTAGGAAGTAACAAAATGGCATTCACTAAGGTGGCACAGGACCGTCCTCGCGTCCTGATCGTCGGTGGCGGCTACGTCGGCTTCACCGTTGCTAAGAAGATCCAGAAGGCTATCAAGGAGACCGGTGGCGTCGTCACCATCGTTGAGCCGAACCCCTACATGACTTACCAGCCCTTCCTCCCCGAGGTTGCGGCAGGTTCCATGGAAGGCCGTAACGCAACCGTGCCGCTGCGTCAGCACCTGCGCGACACCGAGCTGATTCCCGGCCGCGTTGTCTCCATCGACCACGCAAACCGCACCGCTGTAGTTGAGCCCACCGACAACGGTGAGCCCTTCGAGCTGAAGTACGACGAGATTGTACTCGGTGCAGGCGCAGTGACCCGTGCATTCCCGATTCCGGGTCTGGCAGAGGTTGCTATCGGTCTGAAGACCATTGAAGAGGCAGTCTCCGTTCGTAACTGGGTTCTGGACCGCATCGAGGTCGCATCCATGCTGTCCGACGCTGAGGCACGCCGCCGCGCCCTGACCTTCGTCATCGTTGGTGGTGGCTTCGCTGGCGTTGAGACCATCTCCGAGCTCGAGGACATGGCGCGCGTTGCTGTCGAGCGCAACGAGCGTCTCTCCGTTTCCGACCTGCACTTCGTCATGGTTGAGGCTGCACCGCGCATCATGCCCGAGGTCCCCGCAGACCGTGCAGAGAAGGTTGTTGCAGAGCTGCGTGCACGCGGCATCGAGATCCTGCTGAACACCTCCCTCTCCGACGCAACCGACGGCAACCTGCAGCTGATCAACATGGCTGACAAGTCCCCCGCAGGCGAGATTAAGACCGACACTCTGATCTGGACCGCAGGTGTGGCAGCATCCCCGATGCTGAAGAACACCGACTTCCCGATCGACGAGCGCGGCCGCGTTCGCGTGAGCGCAGACCTGCGCGTCACCGGCGACGACGGTGTGGTCGAGGGCGCATGGGCTGCAGGCGACAACGCAGCTGTTCCGGATCTCTCCGGTGGCGGCGTGGGTGGCTTCTGCGTTCCCAACGCTCAGCACGCTTCCCGCCAGGCTGTTGTTCTGGCTAAGAACCTGCTGGCTGCTCGCCGCGGCGAGCCCCTGACCGACTACTACCACGAGACCATCGGTGTTGTGGCAGGTCTGGGCCTGTGGAAGGGTGTTGCAAACTTCAAGGGCAAGACCATTGGCGGCCCGCTGGCATGGATCATGCACCGCGGCTACCACGGCTCTGCAATCCCCACCACCGAGCGTACCGTTCGCGTTATGACCACCTGGGCTCTGAACCAGATTTTCGGTCGCGACACCTCCTCGATTCGCCACCAGCGCTCCCCGCGCCTGGCATTCCAGGAAGCAACCGGTACTGCACCGGCACGCCAGAAGGCAAAGCTCTAAAATAGCCTGACTTGGGGTCTATCTTCCTGAGATAGTGCACCTGAGATAAAGTAACGGGCGGTGTGGAAGACTTTAGTCTTCTGCACCGCCCATTGTGTGCCCGGATGCTTGCGAGCTGTTTGGCTTAGTCGCTCACCAGTGCTTTTGCGTGTGGCTTGCTACGGTGGGGTGCGGGGAACCGTTTGAAATGTGTTTCTGCTTAGGTTCGGGTGCGTTTTCGTGGAATAATAAATATTTGTGTCCCGGACTGTTCGGGATACGCCCTCATAGTCCAATTGGCAGAGACAGAGGACTTAAAATCCTTGTGTTCTGGGTTCGAGTCCCAGTGGGGGCACGGCATAGACACGCATAGACGTGCGGTATAGATAGGCGGCGGCTCTTCCCGTGGAGGAGGGGCCGCCGTTTGCATATCCGGGATTTTGTGGTGTGTTTCTTGGAGTTAAAAGGCGATGCCCCCGACCCATACTATCGGGGGCATCGTGGAGTGGTGGTGCGTGCTGCCGCATTCCGCGCACTCTCTTCACCGCGGGTAGAAGCGGTCGTCCTCTGCCGGAATTAGGACGGCCGGCGGTGAAGTCTGGTGAACCTATCGGTGATTGCCTGCCTTCAGGAATCATGTGTGGAGGCAGGAGGCGGTTCAAAGCTTACTTGCGGCGCGCGGTGATTAGCGCGTCGATGGAGAACTTGCCTGCGCCGCTGTATTTCGTGGTGTTGTTCATGCCTTCAAGCTTGACAAGTAAAGTTTTACACTTCAAGTAAGTCTAGTTTGTGGAGAAAAAGAGTGCAAAACAGGGGGTTTAGATGACGTTTTGTGACGGGGCTCCACGCCCTAAAACACCCGCGAACCGTCTTCCGGAGCTTAAAAACGTGAGACCCTAGAAGAGACACAGCCACAGATACACCCCAACCTGAATGGGGTAGCAGGGGCAGAAAGGCACCGCATGCAGACTAAACCCTCCATCATTGCTGTCGATATGGACGGCACATTCCTCACAGACTCCAAAACTTTCGACACCGAACGTTTCTCGCGCATCCTATCCCGCCTGCAGGCGCAGGGAATTCACTTTGTTGTGGCGAGCGGAAACACCTACGCCAAGCTGCGGGACTATATGCGCGGCTTTGAAGGGCGAGGTCTTACCTATATTGCTGAAAATGGGGCATACCTTGCTGATGAGAGCGGTCAGCTTGCCGTGCATCCCTTTGTGGAAGAGGATGTGCCGCGCATCATTGAGATAGTGCAGGGACTCGACCAGATTGGTTTGCTGATCTGTACTACCGAAGGTATCTACCTGCCTAAGGACCGCTGTGACCAGATTGTGCACATGATTCGCGGCTATTTTGAAGACACCGGTCAGGAGCTTCCCGAAACCCTCACCCTGGAGGACTTTGCGGCGTTCTTCTTCCCCGGCTCGGTCATGGTTGACTCTATTGAAGATTTTGAGGGTGCACCCATTAAATTCCCGCTGCTGACCCCGCCAAAGCAGACGCAGCAGCTGAGCGTCTACCTGCGCGAGGCTCTTCCGCAGACCGTCAC
>ERZ1674163.32-NODE-32-length-44722-cov-20.039179_pt1 | contig 44722 bp, 37 predicted proteins | sample MGYA00581294_ERZ1674163 | MGnify/ENA primary metagenome ERZ1674163 (study PRJEB41354, sample SAMEA4873312) | human saliva metagenome | biome: human-associated habitat [ENVO:00009003]; feature: mouth environment [ENVO:08000002]; material: saliva material...
CGGGTGGTAGAAACCTACCGCGGTTCTTCCTCTTAGAAACTTCTAAGCGATGTTTTACACACTAGGTCCTTTAGGGGGTCCCTTAGGGAACTTTGAATCACTATCAAGCGTCCTTCTGGCTGCAAAAGTGACCAAAAGACCTCCTAAAATTGCACTTAGAATTGATACTGGATTAAAGAACTCCCCGTCTCTGGCAAATGAGATAATCACCCAGAACACCGGAACAATAGTGAGAAAAAATCCTAGTGTAAATATATTCTTCGCACGCATTGGACCTCTCCCAGGTTAAAGAGTGCAGGACACTGCTGCAACAGCTAGCGCAGCGGCAATTAGTGCCGGACCTCCAATGGCTTTTCCAAAACCACCAACGAATGCTGGCCCTAAAGCTCTTGCAATCGTGGAAGCAGCTAACCCCAAATAAGCTTTATAGTGAATGCATCCCCACGTCATATAGTGACGTATCTTACATCACTACTCAGCAGTCTATCAGAGAGTCTCGTCAGATGTAACGCGTAAATCGACATTACATGAAAAACATGCATCTTCTGTCAAACATGCTCTCAGTGGCGGGTCCGCTGCCGCATCTAATCGCGCGATCGAGGCCCATGATGGTGGCCACCACGCCGTCGATATTCTCGGCGGATTTTTCTTTGTCGGGTTTGATGTTCCCGGCAGGGTCGGTGCGGATGAAGATGTTGTCCAACTAAACCTTTCGACGCCAGCCCATACTTTTTGACGTTAGCCCAAACCTTTCGACGCCCAACCCACGAGCACGCAGGTACACCCCGTACGGACCCGAAAATGGGTATAAAAATACCCGGCAGGTGCCGCCGTGGAGCGTCCTGCCGGGTGGTAGAAACCTACCGCGGTTCTTCCTCTGGATTGGAACCGATAATCACCGCCGCACCCCATACGGGATAGCGGACGGTTGGGAGATCGTGGAGATGCGGGGAATCGAACCCCGGTCCGATGTGGCGTCAACGGGGCTTCTCCGTGCGCAGTTTATGCGAACGCTACTTTTCGGCTCCGGTACTTGCATAAACACATATACCGACGAACCTAGTCACGTAAAAGTCCCGCTAACCCCCGCAACAAGGGCTAGCAGCAGTGGCCTTTTAAGTCGATGCCGGTAACTGAGCCAAAGGCATGCTCAGGCCGACAGACGGCAACTCGCGCTTAGGCAGCGAGTGCGAAGTCAGTGCGCTTAGATTCTGCACTTAATTTTTTGCAGAGGGCGTTAACGAGATAACCCTGCATCCTCGGCACGCTTCACCCATCTCAACTCACATCGTCGAAACCGATCATCCCCCTATGCTTTTATCAAAAAGCCCACCGTCCTCTGAAAGTTTTCCTCGACATACCTAGACGCCGCGGTGCCATTCAAACACGGTAGAGATTCAGTATATCTAAGATGTTTAACGGCGTGCAAGTCCCCCACCCACGCAGGTACACCCTCCGCTAGAGGCGAATAAAGCGAACAGATCAGCGCAGCAGCAACACCATAGCCTGACACAGCGCATAAAAAACAGGGTGAGGCTCCCCAGATCATCTGGGAGCCCCACCCCGTTCGCGTACCGCACTGGGTAGCCAAAATTAGGCGGTCAAACCTTAGCGGTGAGCCGGAACAGTCATGCGGTTGTTCGGGTTGTCACCAATCTGGCAGACCACGTTACCGTGACCGTCATCGGTACCAACCTCAAGGCACTTCTCAGTGGTCTGGAAGAAAGAAATGTATACGAAAAGCATGCAAATCGAAATCAGGACAGACACCGCACCGGTGATAATACCGGTCAGTGCGAATGCCTTACCCGCGCCAACTTCCTTAGTCTTCTTCAGGGACAGCGCACCCAGAATGATTGCAGCGATACCCAGCAGGGCACCAAACACAAGGAAACCGGTCAGTACAGCCGCAATACCGAGAATCATCGCCGCCAGCGCCATGCCGGGAGCCTTCTTCGTCACGGGAGCCGCATACGGGTAACCTGCGGGCTGACCGTAACCGTAAGCATCCTGCTGAGGCTGCTGCTGGTAAGAGTTCTGCTGGTAGTTGTAGTCAGCGGGCTGCGCCTGGTAGGAGGCGTCCTGGCCGTAACCGTACTGATTCTGCTGAGCGGGCTGCGCCTGGTAGGAAGCGTCCTGACCGTAGCCGTACTGCTGCTGGCCGTAGGTGTTCTGAGCCGAAGCACCCTGAGCCGCAACGCCCTGGGCAGAGGTACCCTGAGCAACGTTCTGGCCGTAAGCATTCTGCGAAGAAGACTGCGCACCGAACTGACCGTACTGGTTCTGCTGGGTCGAGTTCTGCGGAGTAGCGTTCTGCTGCTGAGCCTGACCGTAGGTGTTCTGAGCGGATGCGCTCTGACCGTAATCCTGGCCGTAGGTATTCTGTGCCGAAGGAGCCTGGCCGTAATCCTGACCGTACGAGCTCTGGGCGGAAGAATTAGGCTGCTGAGCAGCGTAGGGGTTCTGTGCGTTCCCCTGGTTATTTCCGTAGTTATTCTCAGACATCCGTCGTTCTTTCCTTCACAGTTGCAGCGAACAATTTATACTCGCCCAACGCACCATTGCGCGCTGAGTTCGGTTCCATTATATAAATAAGCCGTCATTGGGGTCACCTATGAAGTCCAAGATTCCAGAATCATCCCCCAGAATCCACCAATCGGGCAGAATCAGCGCAGAAAAAGAGCAAGGGACCGAATAGTTCAACACTATTCGGTCCCTTCACATCTCTATATGCTCAACGCGGCTTAGCGGCGGTACAGCTTGTACTCAGAGGGGCTCATGGTCATAGTCTCGCCCTGAATGGTGCACACATAGTTACCATTCGAATCCTGCACAGCGTTCTCAGCGCAGTCGCTGAGCATGCCCATGCCAATCAAGCCCAGAATCAGCACAACAACAGCAACAATCATGCCCAGCGCGCCGGTGACAATACCACCAATCGCCATGCCCTTACCGGATGCGGTACCGTTCTTCACCTTCACCAGGGCAACAATACCCAGAATCACGCCGACCAGGCCCAGCACGCCACCGAAAATCAGCCAGCCAGACAGCAGACCAATAATACCCAGAATCAGCGAAGCAATCGCCAGAGCCGAGCTCGGAGTCGGCTGGTAGCCGGGGTAGCCGCCCTGCATGTTGTATGCCGGTGCCTGCTGCGGTGCGGGGATGAACTCGCCCGGGTTCTGCTGGTAGTTCGGGTTCTCAGACATGTGTCTCCTCAATAAAGTATGGTGCTCGCGGTACGCCACGAATTTCCAACCATTATACGCGAGGAACCGTGCCTAGACCCTACCGGCAAGTTCCTGGAGCAGCCGTGCACCCCGGCCGTTGCCTCAGCTTTAGCCGAGGTTGCGGTAACGCATCGCGCGGCGCGCCTCCAGGTCATCCTGACGCTCACGCAAAGCCTGACGCTTATCGTACTCACGCTTACCGGTCGCCAAGGCAATCTCAACCTTCGCACGACCATTCGAGAAGTACAGCTTCAAAGGAACCACCGTGTAACCGGTCTCCTTCAGCTTCTGCGCCAACTTATTAATCTCAGAACGATGCAGCAGCAGCTTACGGCGACGACGAGCCGCATGGTTCGTCCACGTGCCGTAACCGTACTCCGCAATATGAATACCCTCGAGCCACATCTCGTTATCGGTCACCTGGCAGAAACCATCCACAATGGACGCCCCACCATCACGCAGAGACTTCACCTCGGTGCCCAGCAGAACAATACCCGCCTCATAGGTATCCACAATGTTGTAGTTGTGGCGAGCCTTCTTATTCTGAGCAATAATCGCGTTATTCGGGTCCTTCTTCGCGTCTTTCTTCTTTTTCTGAGCCATTACTCAATCCTTCACGTCTTAGCTGTCTTCAGCCGCGCGCCCCGAAGCACGCCAGCGAATCCCAGCATCAATAAAAGCGTTCAAACCGCCATCCAGCACGTTCGAGGTATTACCTTCTTCGTACCCGGTGCGCAGATCCTTCACCATCTGGTACGGATGCAGAACGTAGGAGCGCATCTGATCGCCCCAGCTCGCCTTGATATCGCCGGCAAGCTCCTTCTTCTTCGCGTCCTCCTGCTCCTTACGCAACAGCAACAGGCGAGACTGCAGCACACGCAAAGCCGCCGCACGGTTCTGCAACTGCGACTTCTCATTCTGCATCGACACCACAATACCGGTCGGCAAGTGAGTCATACGCACCGCCGAATCCGTCGTATTCACCGACTGACCACCCGGGCCCGAGGAGCGGAACACATCCACCTTAATCTCAGACTCGGGAATCTCAATAGCATCCGTCTGCTCAATCAGAGGAATCACCTCAACCGCCGCGAACGAGGTCTGGCGGCGGCCCTGATTATCGAACGGCGAAATACGCACCAGGCGGTGAGTACCCGCCTCCACCGACAGGCGGCCAAAAGCGTACGGTGCGTTCACCTCAAAGGTCACCGACTTCAGGCCCGCCTCCTCAGCGTAGGAGGTGTCCAGAACCTTCGTCGGGTAGCCGTTCTTCTCCGCCCAACGCAGGTACATGCGCAGCAGCATCTCCGCGAAATCAGCAGCATCCACACCGCCGGCGCCCGAACGGATCGTCACCACAGCCTCACGCTGATCGTACTCACCCGAGAGCAGCACCAGCACCTCAAGCTCCTCCAGCTTGGCGCGGATCTCACCGCACTCGCGCTCAGCATCAGCGAGCAGCTCGGCGGCAGTTTCCTCATCCTCCGCTTCGGCAAGCTCCACCATCACCTCAACATCATCAATGCGAGAAGACAGCGAACGCAGACGATTCAGCTCCGACTGCTTATACGACAGTGCGCTCGTTACCTTCTGCGCGTTCTCCACGTCATCCCACAAATCGGGTGCGGCAGCCTGCGCAGACAGGTCCTCAATGGCGCGCTCAATCCCCTCAATATCGCTCACAGCAGCAATAGAGGTGAAGATCGCGCGAAGCTCTTTAATCTCAGCAGAAAAGTCGAAGGATGCCATAGCTTTTAACACTATCGCGAAACGGCCAGAAAGTCCCGCCGTTACAGCCTGCAACAGCCCACAGCGCAGAAGGATGGGGCATACAGAGGGCAGAAGCCGCGCAACGAAGACATAAAAAGGCATAAAACGAGGGCACATCCGCTAGCCGTTACACTACCTTGCGGATGCGCCCTCGCAGTCTAGGGGGCTCACAACACGCCAATAAGAGAGTGAGCCGATATGCTCGTGTGCCGTTACGCCCGTGCGCCGTTGATGGACGCACTAATCGGTGGACGGGCCCTGATTCATCTTCAAACGCGACGAACCGTGAGCGGTCACCTCAATGCCATCAGGCACCAGAATCGACAGCAGCGGCGGACGAATACGAGCCGACAGGTACACGTGCACGCTGTGATCAGGATCCACGGACACGTTCTCCAGGCGCAACGCATGAAAGTCCTGCCCCGGCTGAACCTCAGCCAGGTACGCGCTCGCATACTCCCATGCCGCCGAACCGTTCGCCTCCTCCGGAGTGCGGATCGTGCGGGTAATCGAGTTCGCCTGAGCATCCGCCATATCCTGCAGATGCTGAGTCTGCAGATAAGCGCCCGTAATCGCCACCGTCACCGAACCAATGAGCAGAAGCAACGCCAGCATGCCCACAATCAGCGGGGCAATGCTGCCCTCTTCCGGGCCGGAGGCAACCGGGTCAGCGGCGAGGCGGTCTGAGGCGAGCGGGTCAGAGGCGAGCGCCCGGCTCTGCACACGGGCACGAATCTTCATGTTGGCACGAGCCAGCAAACCATTAGGAATCAGCATGACCAGACCCCCAACTCGTCGCATGAGAACTTACCGGAATCACGCCGCCACCCATAAACGAAGGCAGAAGCGGCAAACGCGCCTGAACCGTCACCGTGGCGTACGCCTTCGTACCCGAGACGCACTCCCCCGACGCGCAGCTCAACGACACGCTCACATCGGAAGGCTCAACCCCGTAATCCGCGGCAGCATGCACCGCCAGACGCTGAGCCAAATCCGGGCCAACCGACGAGTCCTGCGGCTGCTCCTGCACATACAGCACCACCTGGGCGCTCGCCGCATGAGCTGCCATCACCGAAGACTGCAAGCTAAAAATCGTCAGAATGCCGTAGAGCACCGGGATGAGCAGAGTAATACCCAAACCCAGGAACTCCACAATGGCGCTACCCTCTTCAGGGCGGTGCTGGCTAAAAAGAGGCCGATCAGAGCGGCTCTTCAAGCGTTCCTTCACCCGCTGCCGAAGCGAAAAGTCGCTAATCACCGGAACGATGCTCCGCATAAATCGCATGCCCCTTCACCTCAATAGAATCCGGAAAACCCCACGGGCCCAGCACCGGCAACGGAGACTTCACCGTCACCTCCAAAGTGCGCACACCCGTAGAATCACTACTCTGACGGTACGAAATATTCTCAGCATACGAGGACGGAAGAACCCCCTCAATCATCTGACGGGTACGCTCCATGCCCTCCTGCGGAGTGCGGTCACGCATCGTACCGTAACGTGCCCCAGCCGCCGCAGCATCCACCAACATGGTTCGTGCATACAGGGCGAAAGAAACCTGCAGAATCGCCATGGTCAGCAACACCAACAGCGCACCGACCATGACGAATTCCGTGCTGGCATCACCGCGTTCGCTCTCCTCCACAGAATATTCCGCGGAGGATAGCTCAGCGGCAGTCAGCTCAGAAGCGATGCGGGGCTTACGCATTACTGGTGAACCAGAGCAATCGCGTCGTTAAACATCTTGGTCAGAGCGGGCTGAGCAATCGCCAGGATAGCGGCAACCAGCACGGCGCTCATCATGGTGATCATGACCCAGCCGGGCACGTCGCCGCGCTCGGGGTCATCCTGCTTGTTCTTCAGGCGCAGAGCCAGCACGGATGCGATAGCCAGGGCAATCAGCACGGTGAGGGTGGTGCGGAAACGACGGAACATGATTTTCTCCTTCTATCAAAGGGTGTAGTGTGTGGTTGGTGCGGCGCGCCGGGCAATCAGCCCAGCCCACCGCGGTGCAGCCGGTACGGTGTGTACCCGCCGCAAAATCTAAAAGTTCAAACGCATGAGCGACAGGCCCGGGAAGACCGCAAAAATTACGGTCAGCGGCAGAATGAAAAACACCACCGGGGCGAGCATCGCAATCTCCTTCTTACCGGCTGTTTCCATCAGCTCACGCTTAGCGTTATCGCGCACATCCTGCGCCTGCGCGCGCAACACATCAGCCAGAGGGGTACCGCGCTCAATCGCAACAGCAATACCCTCAACGAAGCGGCTCAACGCCGGAACGCGAGTACGCTCCGCGAACTCCTGCAGCGCGCTCAGCAACGAAACACCGGTGCGGGTCTGCGCCAAAATCTCAGAAAACTCACGAGCCAACTCGCCGCGAGAGGTCAAACAGATACGCTCCAAAGCCGCCAGAGCCGACTCGCCCGCCGTCACCGACAGCGCCATCATCTCCGCCAGCGCCGGGAACTCAGCAACCAGCTGCTTCTCACGCTTAGTCACCGCCTCGCCCAGCCACCAGTCACGCGCCAGAAAACCGCTCAAACCGCTCACCAGCACCAGGACAAGAGCCACCAGGATGGAGAAACGCTCCTGCACCACGCCAATGACGGTCAAGGCGCTCATGACGGTCACACCGGCAAGAGCCCACAGCAGCTGCTCAGCACGAAACGCGCTCACACTCTGCGAAGAGCCAGCACGACGCAGACGCTCCTGCACCGAACTATCACTCAGCGACGAGCCGCTCAACGACGAAGACAGCGAACGCAGAAGCGGCGCGCAGAACGCCGAAATCGCCTCCAGCAGGCTCGGCTCACGGCGCTCCTGCTCCTTCAACAGCGACTCACGCAGAGTCTCACCGCGCAGCTGCGACGCCACACGATCAGAAAACGAAATACTGCGAGTATTCAGCACCGACGAAAGAATCAGACCCACGCCGGCCGCCAACAGTAGACCAAAAATCAGAGGCAGGTTCACCCGAAAACCCTCCGTTCACGCGGCAACTCACCAATACGCAGCATCAGACGGTACGCCGCCAAAGAAATAGCGGCACCGGCGATCATCAGCATCGCACCGGCAAACGAGTTATAAACCATGCGCGCGGCAGGCTGAGTCGCCATCAGACACAGCACAAACCAGGGCGCCACGCAGGAGAGGCGAGCCGCATTCACAGTCCACGACTGGCGAGCCAGAAGCTCGGAACGGGTACGCGCATTCTCACGCAGAAAATCGCTCAGCGTTCCCAGCAGCTTACCCAGGTCCGAACCGCCCACCTCACGGGCAATCTTCAAAGCCTCGATAATGGTGTCCGCCACCGGGTCAGAGAGGTACTCCTTCAAACGGTTCAGCGACGGCACAAACTCACCCGACGCACGGTAATCACGCGAGAAATGGGCGAAGGCATCACGCAGCTCTTCCGGGCCGCGGTACGAGAGCTGAATCAGTGCCTCCGGCAGCGACAAACCCGCACGAATCGCCGAACGCAGGTGGTCCACCGCATCCGGCCACAGCTGCCAAATACGGGCATCCGCCGCGCGAGCACGATGATTCACGACCACGCGAGGCGCCACAAAACCACCAATCAGGCCCAGCAGACCCAACGGCAGAAGCTGAGTGACCATCAGCAACAGAACCGACGCGCTCACACCGCTAGCGACGCTCACCCACATGAACGTGCGAGGCGTCAACGAATGCATGCCCGCCTTACGCAACGCCACAACCAGCGCCGGGTCGTTACTCGGCTTCGGCGGCTTGCCGTTATCAGGAAAGCAGGAAAGGTAAATCAGGCAGACGCCCAACCCCAAAATCAGGCTCAGAAAAAGAGGCATTACTGACCCGCCTTCGCCGCAGCCAGCACCTGCTCGGGGCGGTGACCGGCACGAACCCAACGGTCCGGGTTCGGCAACTCCAACGCCACGCACACCATCCGGCCGTCACGGCGCACAAACAGCGGGGACATTTCAATTACGCCGTCCTCAACGCGGCCACCCAGCATGCTAATCTCTTCGACCTGACGCTGACCGCGCGAATCACGCCCGCAATGCACCACAATGTCAAAGCAGGACGCCACGGTCGGCACCACGAACGCCGAGGAAATATTCTCGCCAGCCAGCAGCGGCAGGGTACAAATCTTGGTTACCGCGTCACGCGCCGAGTTCGCGTGAATCGTGCACATACCCGGCAGACCCGCGTTGAGCGCAATGAGCATATCCAGGGATTCCGCCTCGCGCACCTCACCAATGAGGATGCGGTCCGGGCGCATACGCAGAGCTTCCTTGACCAGGCGGCGCAGCTCAATCGCGCCGGTGCCCTCAAGGTTCGGTTGGCGGCACTGCAGGCCCACCACATCGCGTAGCGGAACCGCGAGCTCAAAAATTTCTTCGCATGTAATCACGCGCTCACGCGGCGGAATAGATGCCGACAGGCAGTTCAGCATCGTGGTCTTACCCGCCTGGGTCGCACCCGAGACGAGGATGTTCATGCCGCTCTCCACCGCCGCGTGCAGCAGGGACGCAGCGCCGGCGCTCAGCGAGTTCATGCGCACCAGGTCGGGCAAGCGGCGGGCACGCACCACGAACTTACGGATGTTAATGCTCGTGTGCTTGCGGGTAATATCCGGAATCACCGCGTGCAAGCGGGAGCCGTCCGGCAGGGATGCATCAACGAACGGGGAGGAAAGGTCCACTCGACGACCGGAAGGCTTGAGCATACGCTCCAGCAGACTATTGATTGCCTCAGTGCTCAGGTGCAGACCGGTCAATTCGCTTTCGCCATTGCGGGCGATAAAGATTTCGTCGGGAGAGTTGATCCAGATTTCTTCAACGCTCTCATCATCGAGGAACGGCTGAATCACGCCGAAGCCGCAGATTTCATCGTGCAGGCGCTGAATCACGGATTCACGGTCACCCAAATCCGGCAGGGAAATGCGGGTGCGTCGCTGCTCATAATCGTTCAGGTGCTCGTCAATGAGCCCGCGCACCGCGTGCTGGTCCTCGTGCGGGTCCAGGCTGCGGTGACGCATTGCCTCACGGATATTCTCCTCGAGCAGGGTTAGATGCTCCGCCCGGGTATCCAGTACGGTGTTCTCCATTGAAGTGATCCGATGCTGTGTGGTGTGGTTGTGTGGAATACGGTGAAGCATTGATACATCAATGCCACCATCACCCTACCCTCAGCGCATCAAATTTATCAAAATGTAATAAAACGCCCCTTAATATTTACGAGTATAGTATTTGAGCATTTTTGATGCATGGAATTGCGCATATCGTTACCTAACGTGCATCAAAATCCAAAACGCCTAGTCAGCTGTGACTTGCAGAACAGTTGCAGGTACACCCCTCGAACCGCTTACTATTATTCACCGCTATATTGCACTCGGTGCACACGTAACATTTCGTCTTAAAAGCCGCAGCCTCCCCTGCTAAAACGCAAGAACCCTACCCAGCAGCACATTCCCGGGCACAACTTTCGGGCGCTCCTTCCCGGGCACAGCAAAGGGGCGTGCACTCCCCCATCGGGAATACACGCCCCATCACCAGCAATCATCTAGCGGTTAGTCGCCGCCTCGAATCACTTTCACGGCTTCCTTAATCGGACCGTCAAAACGCAGGTTACCGTGCTCCAGCACCACGCCGCGGTCACAAATCTTAGACACCAAATCCAGGTCGTGGCTCACCACGGCAAGAGTCTTACCGGCAGAGCACAGCTCCTGAATCTTCGCAATACACTTCTTCTGGAACGGCTCATCGCCCACCGCAAGAATCTCATCCACCAGGAAGATATCCGGGTTCGTATGCACCGCAACCGAGAAGGCCAGACGCAGATACATACCCGAAGAGTAGAACTTCACCTCGGTATCGATAAAGTCGTGAATCTCAGCGAAATCCACAATCGAATCGAAGGAAGCCTCAATCTCATCCTTGGTCATACCCAAGATTGCGCCGTTGAGATACACGTTATCGCGGCCGGTCAGATCCGGGTGGAAACCAGCGCCCACCTCAATCAGACCCGCAATATTGCCGCGCGTGAGAACCTCACCCTCATCGGCGCGCATCACACCAGAAATCATCTTCAGCAGCGTGGACTTACCCGAGCCATTCAGACCCAGCAGAGCTACACGCTCACCCTGACGAATATCCAGGCTCACGCCATTGAGCGCATTGAACTTCTCCGAAAGATCACCCTTGCGGCCCTTAATCAGCCAGACAAAAGCTTCCTTCATCGAACGGGTGTGGCGCAGAACGAAGCGCTTCACCAAATTCTCCACGTGAATCACCACGGGAGCGTCCGGGCTCACCGGCGGGAACTCAAGCTTCTTAATATCCACAGAATCAGAGCTCCTGGGCGAAGTTGCCCTCAAACTTACGGAAGAGCAAATCACCAATCAAAACGGTCAGCAGAGAAATACCAAGGGCAATCGGAGTCCAGAAGCTGAAAAGATGCGGAACCACCTGCGAAGCAGGAAGCGCCAAATCCTCAGGACGGAGCGTCGGATGCCAGAAGCCATAGTGGAACAGCTCCACCGCAACGGTCAGCGGATTAAGCATGAACACGTTGAACACCCACGGATAGAGAGTGTCACGCACCATGGTCCAGGAGTACAGCACCGGCGAGAACCAGGTAGCCACCATCAGCAGCATGTCCACAATGTTCTCCGAATCGCGGAAGAACACGTTCGCCACACCGAAAATCAAACCCAGACCATAGGACAGCATCATCACAATCAGCATGCCCGCCAGAATCGACCCAAACGCCAGGAAGGTCGGGGACCAACCCACCAAGAAGCAGGCCAGCAGCATCACAGCAATCTGAGGCACAAAATGCACCAGAGCCACCCACACCGTCGACAGCGAGAACAGCTCACGCGGCAGGTAAATCTTACGAATCAGCGCGCTGTTAACCACCATGGCGCGAGCACCATTACCAAAACCCTCCGAGAAGAAGTTAATGGCAATCATGCCCGAGAACAGGTACACCGCATAGTTGTGCATACCGCGTTCCAAGCCAAGGAACATACCCATGGCAATGTAGAACACCAGGAACTGCACACCCGGCTTAATGTACGACCACAAAATGCCCAGCACCGAGCCGCGGTAGCGGACCTGGATTTCCTTATCGACCAGCAGTCGAAGCAGGTAGCGGTTCTTCACCGCATCCAGGATGCCGCGCCCACGGCCGGGCGCCTTCAGGGGAACAGACTTCAGATCGTTCATCGGGTCAGCTCAGAATCCGTATGCTCAGCGAAGGTCTTAGCCCACGCATCGTAGGAGGCAACCTCAGCAGCCTTCGAACGGTACTGCTCACGCAGCTTATCCCAACCGGTCACCAGCTGAACGTGCAGCTTAGCGGCCTGAGCCAGCTTCGACTTGAGCTGCTCGGGATCGCGGCGGTACCAGAACAGACCGGTACCCTCAGCGTTAGTCGCCAGAGCCGAATCGAACTTCGACAGGGTCCACCAGTTGGTCTCACCGTAGTTCAGCTGAATCTGCGGGTGAGCCTTCGCCTCTTCACTCACCGGCTTGAGCAGCTGACGAGCAACAGTCTTCGCGGTCCAGGAAGCAAGCTTCTTGTAACCGGGGGACGCAAAGGCGCGGCGGCCACGGAACGGAGGCTTCTTCGTCTGGATAGCCGGGAAATCATCCACGTTCGGCTTCACCTGAGACTCCGGGTACTCCTTAGCCATCGCACGAATCACCGGCAGACGCTGCGAGAGCGAGGGGTGCAGGTGCTCGGGGCCGGAGAGCAGATCCTCCAGCGCCATCAGGCGGCCAGCCTCGGTGTAGTACTGCATGGACAGGGTGTGCTTGACGTCCAAGAACAGGGACTCCAGCAGCACGCGGCCACCCTTATCGAAGGGCGAGTGCAGCAGCGCCGTAATGAGGCGGTTGCGCTCGTGGTAGTACGCCTGCCAGCCGACGGAGTCATCCTTATCGGTCCAGGACACGTGCCACACGCCCGCACCGGGGAAGGACACGGTAGCGAAGCCCGCGGCCTTAGCGCGCAGACCGTACTCAGCGTCATCCCACTTCAGGAACAGAGGCAGGGACAGACCGATTTCCTTGATGACGGTGGTCGGGATGAGGCACATCCACCAGCCGTTGTAGTCCACGTCCACGCGGCGGTGCAGCCACGGGGTGTTACGCAGGTTGTGGTGACCCAGGTTGTGGCCCATCGCCATGTCATCGTGCGGCTTAGCGTAGAAGTTACGCCACGGGTCAACAACCTCACCGAACGCGTGCAGAACCGAACGGTCGAACATGTCGAACATGTGCGCACCCACGATGGTGGGTTCCTTGCAGTAGTTCGCGAAGGTCACCATACGCAGAATCGACTCGGGCTCAACGATAACGTCGTCATCGAGCAGCAGCACGTAATCGGAACCGTTGTTGACAGCCTCGAACATGCCGCGCGAGAAGCCACCGGAACCACCCAGGTTGCCCTGGTTGATAATGCGGAACTTACCGGAGAGGGGCTTGACGACCTCTTCGAAGTCCTCGTGGTCCTGCACCTTCTGGGTACCCTGGTCCACAATCAGGAACTCGTGCACAGCATCGAAAATCTCGGGGCTCTCACCCAGAGCACGAATGTTATTGATGCAGTACTCCACCTTGTTCATGGTGGTAATCTGCACGGTCGCCTGACCAGCCTTCACGTCTGCGCGGGGCTCAATGTCGCCCAGCCAGTTCGCCTCAACCAGCTCAAGGTCGGTGGTGCCAGCCAGGTCGAACCAGTACCAGCCACCGTCACCGAACGGTGCCAGGGGCAGCGTGAAGGTGTTGGTTTCCTCGCCGGAGAGCAGCTTCGCATCCACGCGCTGAATCACGCCACGGCCGTTGGACTTGTACACAATGACCATGCCCTCGCCGCGAGTCTGAACGCTCAGCACGACCTTCTGCAGGTCAGTCCAGCGGCGCCAGTACGAAGCGGGGAACGCGTTGAAGTACGTACCGAAAGACAGGCTCTGGCCCGCGTTCACGGTGATGGAACGGCGGCTGTTCAGGCTGTTCGCGGCGTCGCGGTTCGCGCTGGCGCTCGACACAGACTGGCCGGAGGTGTTCATCGCCTCCGCAATGGAGGTGGAAGCATCGCCGTCAATACGGGTGGGCAACTGAACGCCGGTTGCGACACTCGCATCCACGTACAGGGGCACGACGTCAGTCTCAACCGCACTCGGGAAAATAACCCGCTGCAGGTTCTTCAAAGTCTTATCAGCCATGGTTATGCGTCAACACCACCGGACTCGATCTTCGCACCGTTAGCGAAGTGCGGGCGGATCTTGTTATCGAACATGGACAGTGCAGCACCGATAGCCATGTGCATATCCAGGTACTTGTAGGTACCCAGGCGGCCACCGAACAGCACGTTGTTCTCGCCCTTAGCCAGGTCGCGGTACGCCAGCAGCTTCTCACGGTCCACGGAGGTGTTGACCGGGTAGTACGGCTCGTCGCCCTTGTTCGCGAAGCGAGAGTACTCGCGCATGATGACGGTTGCGTCCTTGGTGTAGTCACGCTCGGGGTGGAAGTGACGGAACTCGTGGATGCGGGTGAAGGGAACATCAGCATCGGGGTAGTTCATCACGGAGCAACCCTGGAAGTCCTCAATCGGCAGGACTTCTTCTTCCAGGTCGATGGTACGCCAGGACAGGTCGCCCTCAGCGTAGTCGAAGTAGCGGTCAACCGGGCCGGTGTAGACCACGGGAATCTGACCCAGGACGTTCTCGCGAGAGTACTGGTGACCGGGCTCGAAGAAGTCAGTGTTCAGGTGCACCTCAATGTTCGGGTGCGCCGCCATACGCTCCAGCCATGCTGCGTAGCCGTCAACGGGCAGACCCTCGTACTTGTCGTTGAAGTAGCGGTTGTCGTAGTTGTAGCGAACCGGCAGGCGGGAAATGATAGATGCGGGCAGCTCTTCCGGCGGGGTCTGCCACTGCTTAGCGGTGTAGTGCTTGATGAACGCCTCGTACAGGGGGCGACCAATCAGGGAGATACCCTTATCGTTCAGGTTCTGCGGGTCGGTACCAGCCAGCTCACCAGCCTGCTCAGCGATGAGCGCCTTTGCCTCTGCGGGAGAGTAAGCTGCGTTGAAGAACTGGTTGATGGTACCCAGGTTAATCGGCATGGGGTAGACGATGCCGTTGTGGCGGGTGTACACGCGGTGTACGTAGTTGGTGAACTCGGTAAAACGGTTCACGTACTCCCAGACACGCTCGTTGGAGGTGTGGAACAGGTGCGCACCGTAGCGGTGCACCTCAATACCGGTCTGCTTCTCCTTCTCGCTGTATGCGTTACCACCGATGTGGGAACGGCGGTCCAGCAGGGCAACCTTCAGGCCCAGCTCAGTGGCAGCCTGTTCTGCGATGGTCAGACCGAAGAGGCCCGAACCGACTACTACGAGGTCAGCGGTCAATGTTTTCTCCTGTATTATCACGGCGCACCGCCGCTTCTGCGAGGGCGGTATTCACCTACCAGATTGGACACATCCGAGTGTTCTCAGTCGCGCCGCAATCCGCACGGGTGGGCGCAAAAAGCCCCTCCCGTGATGGATATAGTCATAATCTAAGATACCCGTTTATCAAGCACTACGCATACTTATGACGTGCTTTTAGGGGCTTTTGGACTATTGTTCACACACTCTTTCTCCGAGTGAATATTCTTCGCGAACCCCGAGGTCAAGCGGGTCTGAGACAGTTCTTTCTTCTGTGTATTTTTACGGCCCGCTCACGGTGAAGGAATTTTATTTACGGGTAAATATTCACCCCGCTCTATTTACTGCGATAATTAGCCGTCGCATAGAGCCGCAGATACAAGGGACAGGTCGAAGCGGGCATTTTAAGTGCTCTCACGCGCTACAAGAAAGCACCCCTGCCGGCATATTTGGGGATGCGCGCCGGTGCACGCGAGAGGTGATTGGGGCGGTTTATCCACAGCTTTTTGAAAAATGGGGCGAAAAATTCAAAAAATACGAACGTCTTAGTTTATATACAGGTAATTCATTGAGCTTTAATGCTTTTTAATGTTTTCTGAGGGTATGACTCTCTTCTTTCTCGACCACCACAACACCACCAACGCGCTCCCCTACCCCCGCGTACTCCGACTCGACGGCGAGGCGGCACCCACCGGAATACAGCTGCGCCCCGGTAGCGCACACCAGCAGGCTCTAGAGCAGGCACTCAACCAAGCTCTGCAACGCTCTACACCCGGCGCGCACGCTCAGGCGCGGGATACAACGTTCCAGCTACGCCCCGCGCACGATAAGGACCCCCTCAACACCTCGGATGCGCTAAATATCCACATTCCGAACGAATCTCAGCCCCTAAATTCTCAGCCCCAAGATTCTCAATCGCTGAACGCGCCCGCCGTCAGCCTCCTGCACATTCTGCGCGGACCCGAAGCGGGCGCAACCTTCCCCATCAGCCGCGGCCGCACCAGCCTCGGCAGGGCGGCACTACCTGCCCGTGGAGGAGAACAGCCGCACCACATTCACCTGCAGGACCCCTTCCTCAAGCCGGTGCACGGCAGCTTCTACGCCGATAGCTCCGGCATCCGCTGGATCGAGAAACGCCCCGCCGCAAGCGAGGGCAGCGAGAAGGCACATGGCAGTATGAAGGCGCAGGGCGCCGAGCCGCGCATCCTGCGCTGGGACGAGCCTTTCCGCCTCGGCTCCTCACTCTGCATGCTCACCTCACCCAGCGCCGACCGCGAACACACCACTAAGAAGGCGAGCGCCACCGCTCCCCCCGGTTCTTCCCCTGGCGAACCCGCGCAGACGCTTGCTCCCCTGGGCGACGCCGGCAACCCCTTTGAGCCGGTGGTGGTGAACCCTCCCGCGCCGCGTAAGCTCAAGCAGATTCTGTTGAGCGTGTGCCTTCCGATTGTGGTGGGCCTGATTATTGCGCTGGTGACCGGCATGTGGTTCCTTCTGCTGATGTCTGCGGCGTCTTCGTTGCTGATGCTTCTGCATTTCTTTGGCGGTCGGGCGGAGAACCGTGCCGCATCGCAGCAAACTCATCAGGCGGCTGAGCAGGAAAAGGAACGTGCCCTCACCCTGCCGACTGCGGGCGACCTGGCGATTTCGGGTCCCTCTGCCCTGCATGACTACCCGGCTATCGTGCTCGGGTGCGGTCCCCGCCAACCTTACCTGCGCGGCCGCAACCTCCCGCTGGGCGCTCTGGAGAAGCAGGATGCACCCCACTATCTACCGCTGCCCACCCCGGTTCTCGGTCACTACCTTAAGTTGGAGGAGGCGCATCTGCGCGCCTACCTGGTGCAGCTGGTGGCGGGCTATCCGGGTTCGGTGCACGTTCTGCTGGCCGAAGCTCACAATAGTGCGCAGAAACGTATGAACGCCCTGCTACAAACTCTGGCTGTGGTGCCGGGCGTGAGTGTGCATTGTCTGCCGGGTACGCAGCAGGAGAAGTATCTGCAGGCTCTGCAGAGCAGCTTGCAGTCGGAGCTTTCTTCCTCGGTTCCGCCGCTGATTCTCATGCCGCAGCATGCGAGCGCGGTTTACGCTCCCCTGCTGACCGCACTAACCTCCGGTGCTATCGCTGAGGGTTCGCAATCCCGCGCGCTCTCCTCCCCGCGTGAGCAGAAGATGAACGCCCCTGCGCTCTGCGTGCTGGGCAGTGCTGAGGGTGATAATTCCGCACATGCACCCGGTGCGCTTTTTGGTGCCGCCTGGGTTGAGTGCGCGAGTGAGGGTAGCCACCGTCAAAGCATCCGTTACCGCGCGCAGGGCTATGCGATGCCTCCGGTGCAGCCCACCGAGGGTGTCTACCAGGTGCATCCTCTGGCGTGTGAGGGTCTGTGCCAGCACGCCGATGGGCTCAGCCTCGAGGCGTTCTGTGCCGCTCTTGAGAACCTGTACCGCGCCGGGTGCGAGCAGGAGCAGGGCGCGCTCAGTGAGGGGCAGGTGCACCAGTCGGCGCATCTGTTCTCATCTCTTCAGCAGCAGAACCGCGCCGATGACATGGCGGTGGAGTCTGTTCTGCAGCGCTGGTCCGCTCAGCGTTACGCCTTCGATATTCGCTGCTACCTGGGTGTTTCTTCGGGCGGTTCGCTGAATATTGGTTTATCTGAGCACGGTCCGCACTGGTTGCTCGGTGGCACGACCGGTGCTGGCAAATCGCAGCTGCTGCGTTCGCTGGTACTCAGCGCTGCGCTACGTTACCCGCCCGAGCGTCTGGGCCTGATTCTGGTGGATTTCAAGGGCTCTGCTGGTTTGGGTCCTCTGGCTCAGCTGCCGCATGCACTCAGCGTGTTGAGTAATTTTGATGTGTCGGCGGTGGAGCGTGCGCTCGAATTTTTGCGCGCCGATATTCACCGCCGCGAGGTGGATCTGCAGGCACTCGGCGTGAATTCCTACCGCGACTACCTGGCGTCCTGCCAGGCGGCGGGTACGACTCCGCGCTACCCCGAGCTGCTGATTGTGGTGGATGAGTTCCGTATGCTCATCGATTCTATGCCGGACGCTATGGCTGAGCTGATGCGCATTGCCACGATTGGCCGCTCGCTGGGTCTGCACCTGGTGTTGGCGACTCAGCGTCCGCAGGGTGCTATTTCGCAGGATATTCGCGCAAATATTGCCACGAGCATTTGCTTGCGTGTGGCGAGCTCACAGGATTCCTATAACCTGCTGGAGCATGAGTCCGCGGCGTATATTTCGGCGGCGCATCCGGGTGCCGGGTATGTGCGTCTGCCGGATGGTCGTTCCCTGCCGTTCCGCGCCCCGCTGGTGGATGCGGTCCCCTCGAGCAGCGATGCCCGTCCGGTGCAGGTGTTGGGTCTTGAGGAGGGCGGCTGGCGTGAGCTGACTGCCGCTTCTGCCGTTCAGAAGGGCGGCGGTAATGAGGATGAGCTACTGATTCGTTCGGCGCAGCAGATTCGTGCGCTCTATGAACGCGAGTACGCGCCGAGGAGTCTTCAGAAGAATGCAACGGTTCAGGATGAGTACTGCCCGATTCCGCCGGAGCTTCCCGAGAACACCCCGCTGCCCGTGGTGGAGGCGCCGGTTAGCAAACCGGTAGCGTACGGCACTGACCCGGCGGCTACCCCGCAGGAGCCTGCAGACTCTGGCGTTGCCTCCGAAGGGTATCTATTGGGTGAGCTGGAGATTGCCCGCTACGGTGTGCGCCGCCCGATCAGCTGGTCGGGTCAGCAGACGCTGGCATTGCTGGCGCAGAGCGCCGAACGAGCCCCGATGCTTTACGGGCTTTTAGCTCAGGCATTCGCCGCCCGCACGCCGGTTGTTCTGCTGACCTCTGACGGTGCGCTCTACCGCGATCTGGAACCCTACGCCGGTGCCTTTGAGTCGCTCGTGGGTGCACAGGAGCTTTCGCATCTGCGGTTCTGCTTGGAGGAGCTGCGCACCCCGAACCTGTGGGGTACCGAGGCTTCCACCCGCCCGCTCATTGTCGTGGACGGTCTGGACAGTTGGCTGGAGGCGCTGGTTCGCCAACCCGATACGGAGAACCTGCTCTATGACCTGCTCTCGCAGGGGTGCCGTCGCGGCTATTCGGTGGTGTTCACCTCCGCGTTGAACCCGCGCGGTCGTTTCGCCGCTGCGGCGCATTCCACTCTGTTGAGCCGCCGCTTCCTGGACGCTGACCTGATGCGTTCAACGAGCAAGGACTACCCGACCCCGGCGCAGAGCCACTATTGCGTGGAGGGTGCCATTAACGAGGAGTTGATTGGGGATCAGCCGCTGAGCGCGTCGATTCTTTCGCCCTGCGTTGCGGGTTTCCAGGAGCTGGTTCAGGTTCTACGGGGTAACGCTGCGAGCGCTTCTAGCGGGTCAGGCACTCACCCCGGCACTCTTCTGCGGCAGTTCCCCGAGTACTATCGCATGCCCTCGACCGAGTACGTGACCGCCGCCCACGCCGCGTGCAATCCGCAGGTCGCTAAGCTCTTGGTCGCGTTTGATCGCCGGCAGATGCCGGTGTGGTTGAGTGCCCCGGCTGGCGCGGTAGTTCCGGTGCAGGGTTCCCGGTCGGCGGGTAAAAGCACCCTGCTGGAAAGCATTGCTCAGCTCAACCCGCAGCTCGAAACCCTCATCCTTGAGGGTTCTGGCGGCACCTCGGGTGATGGCGGAGCGTCGGGTGAACCACCGAGCGTGGAGCGTACCCGTGCACTCCTGGACTCGGTGAAGAACCCCGCGCAGACGCTCGTGCTCATTGACGACCTACAGTACCTGCAGCCCGCCGTTCAGCAGCTACTTCTGGAGCGTCGCGGTGAGTTCCGCGCGATGCTGGTCGCCTACACGCCGTGGCCGAGGCGCGCCTCCTCACCGCTGCTGGCTGCGCTCATGGGATGCTCGCGTGCGCTTCTGCTCGCGCCCGCATCCCTAGCGGATGCTGACATGTGCACGGTGACCGCGCTGCCGCTGGATCGATTCACGCAGGGCGAGCAGCCCGCCGGTCGCATCGTGGTGGTCGATGGCGCCTCCGTGTGCGCGGCGCAGGTTCCCCTGGCGCTGAGCACGGCTGCACAGGCTGTAACAGCTACGCAGAAGGTGCCGGTAGCGGTCTAAAGCTGAGCACTCTAGCGCCGAGCTATCTAGGGTTTAGCGGCGTTAGGGGTTTACGCTCTAGGGGTTTAGCGGCGTCGGCGGCTGTACTTCTCCGCTTCTTCGCCCGACTCCTCAGTGACCGCCTCAATATAGCGGCGGCTGCTGGGCATGAGCACGAAGATGAAGGCAGTCGCCGCACCAATAACACCCGCAATCGTGATGGACTGGCCGATATTCAGGCCGTAAGCACTCACGTTCATGACGAGGGTGCTTGCGGTGACCCACAGGGTGCAGAGGGTAATCAGAATCATGGGCAGGCGCGAGCCGAAGCGACCACGGTAAAAACGCAGCCCAAAGTAGGTCATGCCCGCTGCAATGAGCACCTGGAGTACGCCGCCCACAATCGCCTGGGCGGTAGACATACCGCTGACAATAAAGGGGTAGAGGATGCCGCGAATCAGAATGTATGCCGCGAAGGTTTCGGTCAGGGCGAATGCGTAGATGACGTTGAACGGGCGTGACGTCACGGTGGGCTCCTCATGGGTAGTGGCGGGGCAGACCGGGGTGTATTCGGTCCGGCATGCTGGTATGTTTCCGATGCGCTAGTGCGTTAGCGGGTGGGCGCTCCCCTGTCTCGGGTTCACCGCCTCGTCATCGGTGCGGTATTTCAGGGGTAGGTACCGCTTTATATTATGCCTGAGGTGCCGCTCACCCAACCGCCCACGTCTCGCCCATGAGACGGGGTGCAGACTATGTGTGTCAGCATGCGATTCCCCACCCTCTCAATTAGACAAAGGTTTGCCTAAGTGATAGATGCCTCAGTGTAATACTGAAGTTTTTAGAGAAAAGTACTTGTCACATCCGCTCCAACATGCGAAAGTTGATAAGTCAATTTTCACCCTAACGCTGGGTGAGCATCCCGTCAGCGGATGTATTTGACACGCGCACAGGAAAATAGATGTGTCTTGCCACCGCGTGAGACCGTAAATCATGAAGGAGGTCCACCGTGGATTGGCGTAGTCGTGCAGCTTGTTTGGACAAGGATCCGGAGCTGTTCTTCCCCGTAGGAAACACCGGACCTGCCCTGTTGCAAATTGAAGAGGCTAAGACTGTCTGCCGCTCTTGCGAGGTTGTAGACGTCTGCCTGAAGTGGGCCATCGAGACCGGCCAGGACTCCGGCGTATGGGGTGGCACCAGTGAAGACGAGCGTCGTGCGATGAAGCGTCGCGCAGCTCGTGCCCGCCGTGCATCCTAACTTCCGGAGTATTCAATAGGGCATCAAAAGCGTGGTGCAGTGACTTTATGTCGCTGCACCACGCTTTTGCCATATACAGAACCTATCTAGACAGCAAACTGCCGCCACCCCGTACTCGGGGCGGCGGCAGTTCTACATGTCATACGAGAAGGGCTTAGACGAGCACCGCGGTAATCACCACGCGGGTGCCCTTCGGTTCATTAGCCTCCCAGCGAATCGAGCCGTTCAGCTCGCTCGCCACCAGGGTACGCACAATCTGCATGCCCAGGCCTTCCTTACCGGTCACCGGGCGGTAGGCGTTCGGGCCGGACTCTTCAATCTTCTTATCGCCCATGCCCTTACCGTCATCAGTAATCACGACGGTGAGGATGTTCTCACCCTCATCGTTGATGCCGCGAATACCCTCAAGGGTCACGGTGCCGGTCTCGCCGTCCAGGCCGTGCTCCACAGCGTTCGCGACAACCTCGTTGATAACCAGTGCCAGAGGGGTGGCGAACTGGCTCGGCAAAGATCCAAAGGAACCAATCAGCTTGGTAGACACGTGCTGACCGGGGGAAGCAAGCTCAGCGGCAAGGTGGAACTGACGCTCAATCAGCTCATCAAAGTCGACGTTCTGAGTCAGGCCCTGCGAAAGCGCCTCGTGCACGGTAGCAATCGTTGCCACGCGGCGCATCGCCTGCTCCAGGCCCTGACGTGCCTCATCAGTGGTCATACGGCGCGACTGCAGGCGTAGCAGAGCGGACACGGTCTGCAGGTTGTTCTTCACGCGGTGGTGGATTTCGCGGATAGTCGCGTCCTTGGTCATAAGTTCCAGTTCGCGGCGGCGCAACTCGGTCACGTCACGGCAGAGAATCACGGCGCCCTCACGCTCGATGCGGGCGCGCCTCTGCACCAGCAGCGGGATGGATCGCATGGTCACGCGAGCACGGGCAATAACCAATTCGGTGCGCAGGTCGCTACGACCGGCAAGGACCAGCTGCAGGGTTTCGTCTGCCTGTTCACCGGCAGGAAGCATCGCACGGGTGACGTCGGCAAGGTTTTGCTTTTCGAGGTAGCCGGTCATGCCCATGCGGTTGTACATGGAGTTCGCGTTCGGGGAAGCGACGACCACACGACCGGAGGGGTCAAGCACAATAATGCCGTCGATCACGCGGGGGTTGCCCTGGGTGTTATTTCCCTGGGCGAGGGGGTCGGGCCACAAGCCGGAGTGCACCATGGAGAGCATGGTGTCGGCAGTATATTCGTAGACCTCGTCGCTGATGGAGGGGTAGCCACTGGGTGTGGCAATCTTGTGGCTGGTCAGCAACGCAATGGTGCGGTTGTTGCGCACGATAGGCACGAAGGTTACGTGTACGCGCGGGCGGGCACCAACACCCTCACCGCTTCCTTCGTCGGTGTAGGTGCTGATGTTCTGGTCAATCCAGACGCGGTATGCTTCGTCGCGGATTCCGTCTTCCATGTCGTGATCGATGATGTCGTGGTGGAAGAGGGTTCGGACATTGGAGGGGCGCACGTGCGCGAAGGCACGGAAAGTACTGGTTTCGCTGGGACCGGATACGGCGTCCGGGGAGCTGCCGTCGGCAACAACGTAGTCGGTGGGGAACCATAGAACCAGGTCACTCTGGGCGATGTCAGAGATGACCTGCCATTCGCCCATGATGAGGTGAACGCGTTCAGTGTCGCCGGGACCGAAGTCGCAGGCGCTCATAATTCCTTCTGCAAAAGACATATGTTTGTGTGCTTCCCTAAGTTCGGGTGTGTTCAACCATTTTACGGTTTGTTCGCCGCAAATCCCATTCAAACGACAATACGTGGAATAGTTTACAGAGCATTTCTTGGAGCGCGCTTTTTAATCGCATATATGACGCAGCGCAATGAGATGCACCCCTCAGTTGTACAGTGAGGCATTCGCACTACTCCCCCGTTTCGACCCCCGTGTGAAGGCGCAAAAACCCGGCGTATCGGCGCTCCCATGTTCTGGGAGGAATACCGATAAGCCGGGCTTTTTAGCAAACGCTAGTTATAGCTGACGGGCCTACGCGCCGGGGCGTACCGCGTACATGCCCGCAAGCATCGCTTCGAAGGACTGTACGACCGCGTGGCGGGGCGCCACCTCCAGCAGTGCCTCACCGTTGCGGCGCAAACGGTCCATGACCTTCCGTTCGTACGGAATCACGCCGGTGAGCGGAACCGACAGGTAACGCGCCCAGTTATCACGCATCTTCGCCTCCGGGTTGAACCCGGCGGCTTCGCGGCGGCTGCGGTTGAGCCAGTACTGCACATCCGTTTCTGGAGCGAAAAGATCCGGTCGCGACTGCACCTCGCGGGCGAGGTTAATCAGGCGCGGCAGGCCGATGACGTCCGCTTCGCCCAGCGCAATCACGCGGTCGGCGCAGGCGAGCGCGGTGAGGGTCGCGGCGTTACGGCGCGGTGCAGGGCCGTCAAAGGTCAGTTCCTCGTCCACCTCGATGGGGGCGGCAACATCGCAGATGACCAGGTCGTAGCGGTGCTTGAGCCATTCGAGTACCTCGGCGAAGGCGCGGGCGCGCACCTCGGGCCAACGCGAGGAGGAAGTGATGCCGCTCAAGAAGTCGAAGGTGCCGTTTTTGAGGGGCACGCGCTCCATAATGGCGCCGGCTTTTTTCTCGTCGAGCTGGGCGCGGTCGGCGTCCGAGCAGAGAATTGCCAGGCCGGAGCCGGTATCCTCGAGCGCCATGAGCGCATCCAGGCTGGGCGCGTAGGTATCTGCGTCAATGAGGCAGACCTGCTGGCCCTGCTGCGCCGCGAGGGCGGCGAGGTTGAAGGCAATGGTGCTTCGACCGGGTGCACCGTGGGTGCCCCAGACGGTCACAATTGTGCCGAGGCGGTGGCCGGGCTGGTAGCGGGAGGGCGCGGCGGGATCCTGGTTGATGTCCGGGTGCTGAGGCAGGGTGCCGTCGTTGTTCTCGTTCTGCACGTGCAGGGCGTAGTCACTGCCGGGTGCGAAGGAGTCGACGATGGCGGCGGCCTGGCTGAGCACGGATTCTTCGTTGCTGGGCGCAACGGAGGAGGCTTCTGCCGGGTCGTGTACGCCGGGTGCACCGGGTGCGTTTCCGGCGGGCACCGCGGGGTCGATTCCGTAGCTTCCGTAGTCGGCTCCGTAGGGCGCGGCGGTGTTTGAGCCAGCGCCCGCGGCGGGGTCGTAGCCGTAGCCGCCCGCCCCATATCCATCAACGCCATAGCCAGCAGCTCCGTTATCGTAACCGTAGCCGTTGTATCCGCTGTCGTAGCCGTACCCTGCATCCTGACCGTAGGCGGCCTCGGGGCGGTGGGCAGCAGGCTGAACGGGCGGCTGAGCCGGAATCTGTGCGGGCACGCCGTAGCCTGCGGTGGGTCGGGCGAGCGCCGCATCCACAGCTTGTTCGAGCGAGCCCAAAATCTCTTCAAGGGCTGCTTCGGGGCGGATGCGGTGCGCCTGCGTAGGCAGCGGCAGGTTGTCCGGGGCGATAACCGCCAGGAGCACTTCGGAGGCGGCGAGCGCGTCCACGGTGGAGGCGCTCATTTCGGCGGGTACGTGGGCGCAGAGCAACACACGGGCAATGCCTGTGTGCGCCATGCCGACGGCTTCGCTGAAGTCCTGCACGGTGCGCGCCACGGAGACGCGGCCGCGTTGGGATTCGATGCGGTTCAGGAGCGAGCCGTCATCGCCGTAGAGGATGACGGGGATGTTCACTGACCCTCCCCATAGGTGCCGGGGATGAGGCTGATCTTGGAGTCGCTATTGCTTTCCTTGACGAGGGCGGCGAGGGCTTCTTCCTTGACCCACAGCTGCACGGTTGCCTTGCCGTTGGCGCCAAGCACGCCTTCGTCGACCGTTACAGCAACGATTTCAGCGTTGGTGACGATGGCGCGGGCGCCGTTTTCAGTGCGGTTATCGCTCTTGGTGTCGGGGTTGCGCGGGCCGGAGGTCCACACGTCCACGCGCTCGCCCGCCTTCAGCGCGGAGGCTGCCGCACGGTCAATGCTGACGGTGGCGAGACGGCGGCCCGGGGAGGTTTCGGTGCCTACGGATTCCTTGCTGATGAGGTTACCGGCGGGGATGCGCTGAATCGCGATTTTGCCGTTCATCTGGGCGGCGTCGGCGCGGGTAAAGTACTTATCGTTGGCGGAGTCGATGTTCGCTTCGACTCGGGCTAGTTTGTCTTCGGTGATCTTCTCGCCGAGGCGAATCTCGCTTTTGGCGGTGTAGTACTCGGTTTTGCTGTTGTTGGCTTGCACGTAGAGCTGCACGCCGGTGATGGAGACGAGCACGAGAAGTACACCGAGGATGAATCGCCAGTCCTTGACGGTGGGCCTTTTGAGACGCTTGGCGTGGGGCTCGGTGAGGGTGGAACGCTTCGTCGCGTTCTGTCGTATGCGCATGATGTGGTTGTGCCTTTCGGTGCGGAAGCCGGCGGTGATTCCGGGTGTTGTTCAACTGACCGATGAGCGAGTGGTGTGTGTTCGTTAGTGCTTTGACTGGATTCTGGCGCTAACCCTAACAGCATATTTCATTTAGTACTCGCTCTCAACAAGAGTCGTGTTTATGAAATATTTTTGGGTTTCGTCCCTTTTGAAGGGGCGATTAGATAACTTTTCAGCTCATATAAGGCTTTTTGCGGGCAAATTTCACGGTGATGGCATATACTGAAAGTACTCAATAGATGTTCACTACGAACTCTATCTGAAAGGCTACTAACGGTAGCTAGGGGCCCAGGATTTCACTCACGGAAAGGAATAATTCGATGACTGCACCTCGTTTCCTCACTCTGAGCGACGTTGCCGAGGAGCTGCAGGTTTCGCTTTCGCAGGTGCGTGCTCTGGTGCGTAGCGGCGAACTTCCCGCCATTCAGATTGGTGGACGTAACCAGTGGCGCATTGAACGCTCTCGTTTTGAAGAGTACATTACTGAGCGCCACGAGCAGACTCTGGAGGCGATTGCTTCCGGCAAGCTCACTGCAAAGGCTAAGGCTGAGTAGCATTCGACATGCACCTCGCGGGCGCAACGCTCGAGTGGTTTTAGAAAGGTCCGCTCCTCTCATTGAGATTTCAATGGAGAGGGGCGGACCTTTTTGTGTTTATTGTTGCTTTTATAAGGGAATTTATACTTGTCGAGGCGTTTTTATGGGCGTTCCCACAAATTGAACTGCCCACTATTTACCCCGTGCTTTTAGCGTGAGATACGGGCGATAACTGCGCTAATACGAGCCAGCGGAATGGTGCGCACGCCAGCGCCGCGAGGTGCACGGGAGTAGCCGGAGGCGCCCTGACCATAACCAGCCTGCCCGTAACCTCCCTGCGCACCGTAGGCTGCACGCGCGTACTGGTCGCGTTCGTGGATGCGCGGGTACTGTCCACCGTTGAGCAGGCGCAATTCGAGGAAGTCGGCGCCAACTCGCTCAATCACGCCATCGTAACTGACGGTGCCGCCTTCGAGGGAGAGGCGGACGGGCTCGCGTGCCATGGCGAGGGAGCGCAGGGCGAGCTGGATTTTCATGCGGTAGCGTTCGGGGCGAATATCGGCTCGCCCGGGAGCGATGCCGCCTTCCCACCAGAGCATTCCGCGCAAGGGGATGATGATGTTCTCGCCGCGCGCTTCGATGCTGACCCATTCTTCGCCGACCATTTCGAGCTTACCTTCGTAGGTTTGCATGTCGGTGGCGCAGATACGGATGGGGCCGCCAACTTGTGCGAGGAGGCGGTCGTCGAGGGTGATGGTGGAGTACTGGACGCGGGCGACTTGGCGGGCGTCTTGTTCCATATCCCAGGCGCGTTCGGAGGCGAGGCGCGCCTCAATGTCTCGTAGGAACTTTTCCATGCTCATACTATGACCCTACCCGAGGAGGGGTGCGGATACGAACCGGGACGTTTTCTGGTCGGATGGTGATTCTCGAGCCTGATTTTTGAAGCAAATTCTATCAAATTACATGTTTTTCATATATTTTGATGCGTTTTGCTTCATTTTTGGCGCAACCTCCTGTATAAATGAAGAAACACCAAAAGCTATCAAATACACCATTTGGAGGTCATTGTGGACCATCTTTCCACTCCGGGCTCAGCTCCCGCAACCTTCGCTTCACGCCCTGTCACCGTCGCTTCACGCCCCGCAGCCGCGCCTCGTACCGTCAGTGCAGAGGTAGCCGTAGCCGACTCTGTAACCGAGTCCGGTGCTAAGGCAAACTATCAGGACGCACTGCTCTTCATCGCCCCTCCCCTGCTTTCGGCGGCGGTCTTGGGCGCGTTGAGCGTGAACCTGCACCGCATCCCTTCGGCGCACCCTCTTGCTGACGCTTCGTTGCTCTGCGCTGGCGCGGCGGCAATCCTCATTACCGCCTGGTGGTTCATCAGTTTTATCTACGCGCTCTTCTACGCTTGGTCTTTGCGCGTTTCGAGCCACAACGCTGACCGCGCGGTGCTGAAGGTCCCGGCGATTTTCCGTCCGCGCTTTATGCGCCGCATCGTTCTGACGCTCGGTGGCACGGCTCTTGGAGTGGGTGCGGTTCTGGCTCCCGCACAGGCTACGGTGGTTACGCCCAGCAACGCCGGGCTGACCAGTACGGAAGGCATGCCGCAGACGACTATCTCTGCGGTCATGACCGCAGAGTCAACGAGTACTGTGGGGGCAGACACCAGCTCAGATACGGTTTTCTCCGCTACCGACCCGACACAGTCCGCTACTCCCCTGACCCTTTCTGCTGAGGTTCCCAATATTCCCCTGGCTCCCGAGCCTTCGGAGGCGGCAGGCTACTTGCAGGACCGTAGCCCTTTCTTTTCTCCTCCCCGCACCGAGGCGGGCACCTACTCTTACACGGTTCAGGCGGGCGATACGCTCTGGTCGATTGCCGCCGAGCAGTTGGGTGAAGGCACCGACGCCTCCACCATTTACGACTACACTCTCGATATTTACGAGGCGAATAAGGACGCTCTGGGTCAGAACGCTGAGCTGCTCTACGAGGGGCAGGTTCTACAGATCCCCGAACAGCCCGTTCACTAACCTCACCCGCGTCTTCCACCCCATTCCACCTCATCCCAACAGTCTTTCGTTCGCTCAACTCACCTCACATACCCCTACACCGAAAGCCTCTGCACCGAAAGGAGCCGTCATGAGCTTCTCCAACCTTCTCCCCCGTTCCCCGTGGACCCCGCCGCATCAGCCTGCCTCCCGCGACAACCAGTCTGCCAGCCCGTACTCGAAGCGTCAGGCGGCACGCGCCTCCCAGCCGGTGATTCAGCAGCAGGTGGCTCCGCTCCCCGAGCAGGGGCAGGGCACGATGACTCTGGTGCAGAGGCGCAACAGTCCCTCGGTTTATTCGCTGCTTCCTCTGCCGCGTTATGAGCAGCATTCGGCTCAGCGCCCGAAGGTAGTGAAGAGGGGCCGCCCGCTGCGTCCTGCGGATGCACTAGCTCGCCAGTTGGAGGGTCGTTGCGCGGGTGTGGCGATTGCTTACCTGGAGATCATGTCGGCTCGTCGTTCGCGTCAGCAGCTGGCGCAGTGGGTGTCAGCGGATTGTTTCCACCGTCTGTTGCCATTCTTCCCGAAGAACCCGCGTCAGGTGCGCAAGGAGATGCTGTTGACCCTTCCGCCGGTTCTGTTGCGGGTGCGAGCGCAGAAGGTACACGAGGAGCTCTACGAGGTGGTGGCGCTACTGCGTTGTGCGGATAAGGTGCGCGTGGTGACCATGCAGATGCGCCTGATTCACGGCATGTGGCTGATTACCGCAATTGAGCAGCCGCAGAGCCGCTTGGACGAAGACTAAGGCTTCCCCGGCTTCCCCTACAAAACACACAGACAAACAGAGAGGGTGCGAATCCAGTGTTGGATTCGCACCCTCTCTGCTAGGTCTATAGCATTTCAGCTTTTACGCTGAGGCTACTTGTCCTTCGAGCGTTCCACGTGAACCTGCTCGTGGCCGTCCTCATCCGGGGCGGAGTACTGCAGGAACTTCGGGCGCGAAGGCTCAGCCAGGCGCACGGCAGAAGCCTGAGTGCGCTGCTTGGACAGGTCAAGGTTGAACAGGTAGGTCACGGTCTCTTCACGGATCGCGCCGAGCATCGACTGGTACATGTCGTAGCCTTCACGCTGGTACTCGACCAGCGGGTCACGCTGAGCCATCGCACGCAGACCGATACCTTCCTTGAGGTATTCCATCTCGTACAGGTGCTCGGGCCAGCGCTCGCCGATGACGGACAGCATGACACGGCGTTCGATTTCGCGCATGCTCTCTTCGCCGACGCTCTTTTCACGCTCATCGTAGATGAGGTGTGCGTCCGCCAGGACTTCCTTCACGATCTGGTCGCGAGTAATCTTGGTGCGGTCTCCAGCGTCTTCAGCGAGGTCGTCCACGGTGATGGAGATGGGGTACACCTGCTTGAGGGCGCTCCAGAGCTCGTCGAAGTCCCAGTCCTCGGCGTGGCCTTCAGCGACGCGCGCGTCGATGATGGTGGTCAGCACCTCGTCCACGAAGCCAGAAATCTGTTCCTTCAGGTCGTCACCGTGCAGGATGCGGCCGCGGTCCTTGTAGATCGCTTCGCGCTGGCGGTTGAGCACGTCGTCATACTTGAGCACGTTCTTACGCTGTTCAGCGTTACGGCCTTCAACGTTTGACTGGGCGGTAGCGATAGCGCGGCTGACGATCTTGGAGTCCAATGCGGAGTCCTCGGGGGCTGCCGCCATGAGGCGGGTTGCCATGCCGGTGTTGAACAGGCGCATCAGTTCGTCGGTCAGCGACAGGTAGAAGCGGGACTCACCCGGGTCACCCTGACGGCCGGAACGACCGCGCAGCTGGTTGTCGATACGGCGGGACTCGTGACGCTCAGTGCCGAGCACGTACAGGCCACCGAGCTTGGTGACTTCATCGTGCTCTTCTTTAGCGGCGTCTTCGCAGGCCTTCAGGACCTCGGGCCAACGTGCCTCGTACGCCTCGGAGTTGGTGTTCGGGTCCAGGCCGAGCTCACGCATCTTCTCGACGGCCTCAAATTCGGGGTTACCGCCGAGCATAATGTCGGTACCGCGACCAGCCATGTTGGTTGCCACGGTGACGGCGCCCTTACGGCCCGCCTGCGCAACAATAGCAGCCTCACGCTCGTTGTTCTTTGCGTTCAGCACCTCGTGGCGCACGCCTGCCTTCGCCAGCTGGCGGGAAAGGTACTCGGAGTTCTCCACGCTTGCGGTACCCACCAGAATCGGCTGGCCCTTTTCGTGGCGTTCCTTAATGTCCTTGACGACCGCCTTGAACTTGGCGATTTCGTCGCGGTACACCTTATCGGGGTTGTCGATGCGCTGCACACCCTTGTTGGTGGGGATGGGCACCACGCCGAGCTCGTAGGTGTTCATGAACTCTGCCGCTTCGGTTTCTGCGGTACCGGTCATACCGGACAGCTTGTCGTACATGCGGAAGTAGTTCTGCAGAGTCACGGTCGCCATGGTCTGGTTCTCAGGCTTGATTTCGACGCCTTCCTTCGCCTCAATCGCCTGGTGGATGCCGTCATTGTAGCGGCGGCCCGGCAGAATACGACCGGTGTGCTCGTCAACAATCAGGACCTCGCCGTCAATGACCACGTAGTCCTTGTTGTTGGTGAACAGCTCCTTCGCCTTAATGGAGTTGTTCAGGAAGCCAATGAGCGGGGTGTTCTTGGATTCGTAGAGGTTCTTCACACCCAGGTGGTCTTCCACCTTGTCAATGCCGGGTTCAAGGATGCCGACGGTGCGCTTCTTCTCGTCTACTTCGTAGTCTTCACCGCGCTTAAGCAGGGTCGCAGCAATGCGCGCGAACTCTGCGTACCAGCGGTTCGCCTCACCGGCTGCGGGGCCGGAAATGATCAGAGGGGTACGTGCCTCATCAATCAGGATGGAGTCGACCTCATCGATAATGGCGAAGTTGTGGCCGCGCTGAACCTGCTCCTCCACGGTCCACGCCATGTTGTCACGCAGGTAGTCGAAGCCGAACTCGTTGTTCGTACCGTAAGTGATGTCTGCGGCGTACTGCTTACGACGCTCGTCCGGCTCCATGGAGGACAGAATCACACCGCACTCCATGCCGAGGAAGCGGAACACGCGACCCATGAGGTTCGCCTGGTACTCAGCCAGGTAGTCGTTCACGGTCACAATGTGCACGCCCTTGCCGCTCAGGGCGTTCAGGTATGCGGGCAGGGTCGCGACGAGGGTCTTACCCTCACCGGTCTTCATTTCGGCAATGTTGCCCAGGTGCAGTGCAGCGCCGCCCATGAGCTGCACGTCGTAGTGGCGCTTGCCCAGGGTGCGCTTGGACGCTTCACGGACTACCGCGAAGGCCTCCGGCAGCAGAATATCGAGGGATTCGCCGTCCTTGACGCGCTCGCGGAACTTGTCGGTCTCTGCTCGCAGTTCCTCATCGGTCATCGATGCGAAGCTATCCTCGAGCGAGTTCACCGCCTTAGTGTACGCTTCGAGCTGTCGCAGAACCCTCTTATCGCCGGTTCGGAGGATTTTCTCCAAGAAAGATGCCACTGAGCTTCTACTCCTTGTTTGTTTCGGTACCCTCACCAAGGGCGCGCGAAAGTGCGCGCGGTGAGGCCTTCCTACATATTGTATGGCAGAGCCGCCTAATTCGCCCGTCCGAGCTATTTTTTACGCTGTACGCCCACGAGGTGACATTTGGTGACGCTCGAATCTTTCACCCTCCGGTTGAGGCAGAGCCGACCCGTCCGCCTAAAGGAACGGCTGTGTGGAGGGCAAAGAAAAACCCGGGGGCCTGGAGAAACACGGTGTGTGTTCCCAGACCGCCCGGGTCTTGAGCCTGCTCGCTGAGTACGACCCCTAAAGAGCCTTACGCCTCAGCAGCCAGCAGGTACGTTAGTTTTACTCGTTGTCCAGAGTAATGATGCCGTAGCTCCAGCCCTTACGGCGGTATGCCGCAGCCGGTGCGCCGGTCTCGCTGTCAATGTACAGGTAGAAGTCGTGGCCGACCAGTTCCATACGGTCAACAGCTTCTGCGGGAGTCAGACGCTCGCCCTTGAAGCTCTTGTGGCGAATCTCGATGGGAGATGCGGCTTCGTCGGCGAGGGTGACCTCGCTGTTATCGAATGCTGCTTCTTCAACCGGAACATCCGGCAGCAGAATCTCGGTAATTGCTTCGGTAACCACGGGAATCGAGCCGGTAGCGTCCGCCACGGAGACGGGGTGCTTGCCACCGCGCTTGTGCAGCTTGCGGCGGTCACGTGCACGGCGCAGACGCTCCAGGAGCTTGCCGTAGGTTTCATCGAAGACCGCGAACTTGTCGTGACCCTGGGCTTCGGAACGGAGGACGGGGCCGGTACCAACAACGGTAATCTCAACGCGGATGGACTCGCCACCCAGGTGACCGTCCTTGCTGAACTTGACGTCGATGTCCTTCACGTTATCGCCGAGCTGCGCGAACTTCTGAACCTTGTCGTTCACGTATTCTTCCAGGCGTTCGGTGACCTTGATATTGCGGCCGTAGATGTTGACTTCCACGATCATTCCCTCCAGGTTGGGGGCTTATACCGCGTCCGGTTGGACCCGGTACGGGGGTTCGACTTCAATGCCGTTCCCTTGTATATATTTTAGTACGAAACATGTTTCATATCACTAGATATGACAAATATTTAGCCTAAATAATAGCTATTCGTCCGTCTGCGAACTTTAACAGCTAAAAATCGTGTATCTCTTGCAACTAACTACAAGAAACGCTATATCTGAGCTTTTTTCGGTACCGCCGCCACGGCGCACACACCCAGCACCAGCGACCCCTCATCCTGTAGCACACGCGCCATCTCCGAGGCAGTCGCGCCGGTAGTCACCACGTCATCACAGATAATGCTCACCCGCCCCGCGCACAGAGCAGGCTCCATGACGCGCAGGGCACCGTGCATCCGCTCGGCACGACCCACAGCGCCCAGGCCCTTCTGCTCGTTCTGCGCACCGGAAAGCGCGTCAGAAATAATGGAGGCGCCGCTCCCCCGCCGCGTGCGAGGAGCGTACCCGATAACGTCCACAGCGCGCACCCGCACCGAGGCGGGCAAACGCCGATTGAGCTGACGCACCGCCTCCTGCACCAAAAGATTCGCCGGCGCATAGCCGCGGCGGCGCACGCTCTGCGCAGAGGACGGTGCCGGAACCAGCAGAACCTCAACCGGCGCAGAAGAACCGGGTTCAGCCTGAAGCTCCTCCCGGCGAGCGCGTAACAGCTCATACACGCTACGCGCCAAACCCTCTCCCAACAGGGGCAGCAGGTCGGTACGGCCCGCATTCTTCAACGCCAACAGGGCACGCGGCATGATCCCCTCATAACGGGATGCCGCACGCACCTCGGGAGCAGCCGCGCCATCAAGAGGTTGCAGAGCATATACTCGCTCCACCTTAGCCAACGCCGAACGCAACTGCGGCAAGCAAGCCTCACACAGTGGCGAGCCTGCCCCATAGGCGACCGGCACCGCACAGCACGGGCAAGTACGCGGCATCAGCACCTCCCCCAAAGACCCGCCGGCACTCTTGAGAGCACCCGCAAGCCCGGTCAGAGACTTGCTCAAGGACCCGTTCACGGGCTCGTTCAAACCACGCTGTCTTGAACTCACCGAAAGCAACCTTTCCGCGCGCTATACCCGGTGCCCGAGGCTAACCGGCGTAACTAATCTCGTGCAGGGTCGTATCCAAACGGATCCAGCCGCGCTCCTCCATCAGGTAGCACGAACCGTCAGAACGGTGAGCAATAATGTTCGACGTATTATCCGCCGTCGAAATGGTCATCACACCATCCAAACGGTCCAGCTTCGTCTCTTCACCGCTGAGGGAAATCACCTCAGATTCACCGTTCTTCACGTTCACCACCACGACACTCTGGTCGCCAGCCCAACGGGCATTACGCGGAGTCACCGAAGAGCTCAGACGCACCATCTCCGTCAGGCGCAGAGGCTTGCCTGCATCATCACGCACAATACCGGAAATAATCACAGCCGACGCGCCCTCAGTAGACGCCACAATCGCCATGCGCGCACCATCGTGAGAGACGTTCACGCTCGTAAAGCTCAAATTACGCTGCCAGGACAGACCAATATCAACACCGCGCTCACGCTCGGTTGCATCCTCAGAATCCGGTTTGAAAGCACGAACAATACCCTCACCATCGGCAGCCCACATCCAACCGTACGCGTCAAAGCTCGGAGCAGTCAGCGCGGTACTCTGCCACACGCGGCGGGCAGTACCCTGATACACGGTGTACAGGCTCGCGGCATCATTCGCCAAGCATGCGTAAACATCCGCAGTGTAGCCCATCGCCGGGGAGCTCAACTGGCTCACGCCACGCAGAAGTAGCTGCTCGCCCGCATTGCTCATATAATCATCACGCGCCACCATCTGGCCGTTCGAATTAATAGCAACCGTGCGGGCAGGAACACCCGGGTTCAGCTTCACCGCAGAGAAGCCACTCGGTGCATTCTCAGGAATCAAAGTACCGTTGTAGAACACCTCGGTCTTACCCAGACCGGAGAAGTTCTCCAAACCGTGCATAATCTGCTCACGCACACGCGCCAAACGGTTATCGTCCAGATGCTCACCCGAGAGGCGAACCAGCACATCCTGGTTATCGCTCATAGTTGCCGTCTCAAGGCTCATCGACTCGTTCAACGCCGAGAACGCGACGTCCTTCAGGTAGGACGCCGGGCCAGCCATCAGCGTACGCACCAGCAACTCAAAATAGCGATCCGTATGCGGGAACCAACGAATATCCGGCACAGCATAACGGAACGCACGATCGTAGAAGTACAGGCGGCACGGGCTAAACACGCGCTCAAACTCGGCACCATCCAGCCACAGACCATCCGGGCAGGAGCTAATACGCCACTGGTTATCTTCCATAACCATGGTGAAATCCTGAGTCTCAGTCTGAGCCTCCGGGAATGTGCTCGTAATACCTTGACTATTCACAGTCGCCGTCTGCTGGAAACGCACATGATACGTACCCTCGGCAGCTCCACTATCGTCACTGCGAGGCTGCACCGTATTACGGTACACGCGAGTCGTACCCATAGGATTCCAACGGCGCGCAAAAGAAGAGCTCAAATACTGGCGCGCCACAGCATAATTCTCAATGCTGTCCACACCAGCACGCACGAAGCCCTCAATAATCGCCTCGGGGGTAGCACCCGCCAGCGGTCCCGGCGCACGCGCCGGAGAAGTGTTAACGCTCTTCACGTCCAGACCGCTGCTGTGCTGAGTCACTCGATCGTTCGAGGGAAGACCCGCGCAAGAGCTCACGAGCGTCGCCAAAGACACCGCACCCCAAGACAGCGCGGCGCGTCGAGAAACAATAGCCCTGTGAGACATGGAGGTCTTAACCTTCCTCTACGAACAAAGACAAACCATCACCTACTAACGCTGCAGGCCATCGCAGCGCGGTGAAAAGATAACCACAGTGAAATAGCAACACCGTGAAAATATACCTGCATTGATTGTACTGGGTAAACAGTGCAAATACGCAAGGATAAGCGTAAATACAGCCGAGCAACACCAACACACCCATATACGGCAGAAGCGTAAGCCTCTCCCCGCCCGAACCCCTTAGAGCTCGTCCTCAATGTTCACACGAGGAGCAATATTGGGCAGCGTATCCTTCGCAGTCGCCGAACGATGCGAGATTGCCTCAGGCTCACCCGTCACAAGAACCGGCGACTCACCCAAAGGCGCACCGTGAATCAGCGGCAGGTTCATCGTGAAGCAGGCACCGCGGCCCTTCTCGCCCCACGCCTCAATCGTGCCGCCGTGCAGACGCACATCCTCAGCAGCAATCGACAGCCCCAGACCCGTACCGCCCAGGGTGCGCTTACGCGAAGTATCAGCACGCCAGAAACGGTTGAACACCTGAACCGCTTCATCCTCAGACAGACCGATACCGTGGTCACGTACCGCAACGCCCAGGTTCGTGGCGTTCGCGCCCACGTACACATCAATCGGTCGGGATTCACCGTGCTCAATCGCGTTGTACAGCAGGTTACGGAGCACACGCTCAATACGCACACGGTCCATATCCACCATGATGCTCTCATGGCTCGTATGCACGTTCAGCTTCGTATTCGTACGCTCCAGGTGCGGCAGAGCCTCCTGCAGAATATTCGACAGCACACGCATGAAGTCTTCAGTGTCGATGGTCAGCATTGCGCTACCTGCATCGAAGCGAGAAATTTCCAGCAGGTCAGTAAGCATCGACTGGAAACGATCCACCTGATCGTGCAGAAGCTCCACAGTGCGGCTCTGCGTGCGTTCCATCTCGTCACGCGTATCGTACAGAAGCTCCGTACCCAAACGTACCGTCGCCAGCGGGGTACGCAATTCGTGCGAAACGTCAGAAACGAATCGCTGCTGCAGAGTCGACAGGCGCTCCAGCTGAACAATTTTCTCCTGCAGCGAGTCAGCCATCAGGTTGAAGGAATAACCCAGACGAGCCGCCTGATGCTCACCGTGCACAGACACACGCTGATCCAGGTCACCGGCAGCCAGCTTCTCAGCGGTAATAGCGGTCTGAGTAATCGGGCGGACCACAAAACGAGTCACAAGCCACACCACAGAAAGCACCACAGTAAGCAGTGCACAGAAACCACCAAAAAGAACAAAGTTAATATGCGCAATCGTGGCGGAAGAATCCGTCATATCGTACACAAGGAACAAACCGTAATTAGGGTTCTGTGCAATAGAAATATGTGTACCAACAATAAGCACCGGATAGGTACGCTCACGATTATTTTCGACAGTAGTCACCGTAGACGTCTGCCAGAAAATACCCTCTTTATCGCGAACAGTTGTTTTGAAATCATTCGGAATACTCGAAGAATTCAAAGAATTATTACTACTCTGCTCGGGAATAAAGCCCTGCTTACCTTGACCTTCCAAAGGCACAAGAATCCAATTGCGCTTACCCGAACTACCCGCATCCAAGACGGTCAGGGTACGGCTCACATTACGGCGAATCTCGCTGTCACTACGAGCCTCAGAGGAGTCCAGCACGCTCTGAACGTTACGGAAACCACTCTCCGATTCCGCCAGCGCCTGACCCTTCTGATTCTCAAAAAGACTCGTCGCAATCTGGCTCGACAAGGACCAACCCACCATCAAGAAGCTCAGGAACATCATGATGCCCGCAGTGCCCAAAGCACGGAACTGCAGAGATTCCTTCCACAGACGCTGAGCGCGCTGCATCAGGCTCCTACTACTCTGCTTTTTCGCCTTACGCGGCTTGGAAGTGCGGGTACGCGAAGAGGCGGAGGCTACCGCCTCCGCCGTCAAAGCGCCGTGCTCATGGCTCGACTTCGCAACAGACAATCAGGTTATCCCTTCGCCTATGAATAGCTTCCGCTTAGCTACCGGAAGATCCCACCAGCTCGGCCGGAATCTTGTAGCCAACGCCACGGACCGTCTGAATAAAACGATCCGCACCCAGCTCATCAAACTTAGCGCGCAGACGCTGGACATGCACGTTTACCAGAGAATCGCTCACATCAGTGTAGCCCCAGACCATGTCCAGCAACTCCTGGCGGCTCAACGCCTGACCGGGGTGACGCACCAGCGCAGCCAGCAGGTCAAACTCCAGAGGAGTCATGGGAACCTCAGTGCTGTGGTACTTGACGGTACGACCATCCATATCCATGACAATATCGCCAATGGACACGACCAGCTGGCGGCTCTCACGCGGACGCAAACGAGTGCGAATACGCGCCAAAAGCTCAGCATGCTTAAAAGGCTTAGCAATGTAATCATCAGCGCCAGCCTCAAGACCCTTCACAACATCTTCAGTGTCGCTTTTAGCGGTCAACATAATAATCGGCACATTAGAAGAGCGGCGAATTTGCTGGCAGACTTCAATACCGTTCATGCCAGGAAGCATCAAATCCAAAAGCACCAAATCGGGAGTGGAGCGCATAAAAGTTTCAAAAGCGCGGCCGCCATTTTCGCAGAAAACAGCGTTAAAGCCCTCTTGCGCGAGCACGAGGCCAATCATTTCCGCCAGAGCATCATCGTCATCAACCACCAAAATGGTGTGTGCGTCGCTTGCGCTCACAGTACCTCCCTAAAGAAAAGTCGTAAATACTTACATAAAAATGCTGATTCTCCAATCATACCGCGCACTCAGCCAATGCACGGGCACAATCTGTCACCCGAGCCAACGAAGCCGTGGCGTCCAGCACACTCACCATACCCGGGGTGGGTGCAGAAGGCACCGAACCCGTTTGCGGGTGCTCATCAGCCATCAAACCCAGCGCATTCAACTGCGTCGGTTCAAGACCAACCTCACGCCACAGGCTGTACAGACGGCGCACCTGATCAGGAACCCGTGCAGAAGTCACCACCGGCAGCCACAGCTGAGCCTGAGCCTCCAAAAGCTGCGCCACAGGTTCCCAGGAACGAGGATCGCTCAGCGGAGGAACCTGCAGCATGCCCGGACCCTTCAACCGGGCACGGTCAGGATGCAACAGCAAAGCACAGGGAGCGGCACCCTCGACCTGCATAGCTTTCAACAGCGCCAAAGCGTCAAGGGCAGGACGGGGCTGAGTCAGAAGCTTCAGCTCCTGCACCGGTTTGAGCGCGGTGCCGTCCACATCCAGGATGAGCTGCAGGTTCAGCTCCGCGAAGCGCTCCGCCACACGGCGGTACACCTGCTGATAGTAGTGAGGTTGCAGCGAAGGCAACGAACGGAAGCCACTCACCGTAGGGATAGAGCCCTCCATCAGACGCTGAAACTCCGACTCGTCCAGTTGCACCGCAATCAGCGCTTGGGGAGCCTGCAGAGCCTCACGCAGAGACTCCGCCCAACGCTCCAGACCTTCCAGGAACGATTCCAGCAGATCACGGCTCGCCCCTGCATCACTGATGGCACGCTCGCCACCGGGTAGGTAGATGCTGGCTGCGAGGGTCAGCGGACCAACCAGCTGAATCTTATACACCGCAGCGGAACCCTCAACACCGGAGGTGAACCTCTTCTTCTGCGCGCCCACACGGTCAGCTAGAAGATTGATATCGGAGAGCAGACGGTCCTGCGCCAGGGCAGACTCACGCGCTCCCCTGCCGCCGCTATGCACCATGCGCCAGCCAAACGAGACACCGTCAAAGGCAAGTCCCTCGCACACCGCCAGGGTGCGTGCCAGCGGTGTAGCCCGCCAGCCCAACGCCGGCAGATGCGGCAGGAACGGCAAGTGCGGGGAACCCAGCTCACCTTCTACACGGGACATCGCCTCAGCCAGATCATCGCCGGGAAAATCACCCCGACCGCTAGCGCGCACCAGCGGACGCTCAGTAGCGAGCGCAGCAAGGTCCTGCTCGGTCAGTTCGTCGCCTTCGGGGGCGCGGTACTCACCGGGCAGTAGCAGGCGCTCCGGCACCGGCTCGGTGCGGGCATTCTGGCGGGAGGAAGATTGAGGGGGCATAAACGAGTGAGGTTAAGACAGGTTAGGGAAAAGTGCGGGCGGGTCGATGCTCTGCCGCTGGACGCTCAGCACGATGGATGCTCAGCAGGGATGAGAGCGGGGCTTTTCGGAGAGGCTGAGATCTCGAAGAGGGTGAAATCTTAGAAAGTCTTAGCTTTCAGACTTTTCAGTCTCTTCGTCCTGGTCAGCGTGCTCGTTCGCGATGCGCACGTGGTGGCGAATCACCTCAGAGATGATGAAGTTCAGGAACTTCTCCGCGAATTCCGGGTCCAGGCTGGATTCCTTCGCCATGGCACGCAGGCGAGCAATCTGTGCCTCTTCACGGCCGGGGTCGCCGGCGGGCAGGTTGTGCTCAGCCTTCAGGACGCCCACGCGCTTGGTTGCCTGAAAACGCTCCGCGAGGATGTGCACCAACGCTGCATCGAAGTTGTCGATGGAGCGGCGCATGGCGAAGAGCTCCTCGTAAACCTCCGGCGCGACTTCATCGCCCATGGAGGTGGCGTGGGGGTCAAATTCGCAGGAAGTGTGTTCGGCAGTCATCGGTCTCTCCTCAGTCCGGTTGTGGTCTTCTGTGCGTTGCGCTCGAGCAGGCTGTTGCGGCAACAGCTGCGAATAGCGGGGTACGCGGCTATTCTGTGCGGCTAGTCGGCGCTGGTGGAGGCGCCAGCAGACAGGGTTTCTTGAATGTCTTCGCGGTCCAGCGAGTAGGCGCGGGCGATGGTGGACTGGCCCAGTACGCGAGTGCCTTGGTAGAGCACCATGGTCTGTCCCGGTGCCACGCCGGAGAGCGGGTCCAGTAGGCGCACTACGGTTTCCAGGCGCAGCGTGCCTTCTTCTTCAGCTTCGGGGTCGGGTGCCCAGGTCATGTACGCCTTGGCGCGGACCGGGTCAGCGTGCGCGCGCACCTGTGCGGTCACCTCGAACTCTTCGCTACGAGCGCCCAGCTGTGCGGGCTGTTCCAGGAAGCGTGCCGCCTGTTCTACGGGTACGCCCGCCCAGGTGGCGCGGATACCGCGGATTTCGTGCACGGCAAGCAGCTCGCGGGAGCCGACGATAACTTCGTTTTCCTTGGGGCGCACTTCCAGCACGAAGCGGGGCTTGCCGTCGGCGGCGGGGCGGCCCAGTGCCAGGCCCTTGCGCTGGCCTACGGTGTATGCCTGCGCGCCGGGGTGCTCGCCGAGCACCTCGCCGTGGGTGTCCTTGATGAGGCCGGGGCGCATCCTGATGTGGTCGCCCAGCCAGGCGCGGGTATCGCCTTCGGGGATGAAGCAGATGTCGTAGGAGTCCGGCTTCTTCGCCACGGAGAAGCCGCGCTCTGCCGCCTCCGCGCGTACCTGTGCCTTGGAGGGGGTGTCCGCCAGGGGGAACCAGGCGTGCTTGAGCTGTTCGTGGGTGAGCACACCGAGCACGTAGGACTGGTCCTTGGCCCAGTCGGCGGCGCGGTGCAGTTCGCGGTTGCCGTCTTCGGTGGTGATGACGCGGGCGTAGTGGCCGGTCACCACGGCGTCGAAGCCGAGTGCGAGGGCGCGTTCGAGGAGCGCGGCGAACTTGATCTTTTCGTTGCAGCGCATGCAGGGGTTGGGGGTTCGTCCGGCTTCGTATTCGGAGATGAAGTCGTCGACGACGTCTTCCTTGAAGCGTTCGGAGAAGTCCCAGACGAAGAAGGGGATGCCCAGCTGGGAGCAGACGCGGCGGGCGTCCATGGAGTCTTCGAGGGTGCAGCAGCCGCGGGAGCCGGTGCGCAGGGTGCCGGGCATGCGGGATAGGGCGAGGTGAACGCCGACTACTTCGTGTCCTGCTTCTACGGCGCGGGCTGCGGCGACTGCGGAGTCAACGCCGCCACTCATAGCTGCAAGAATTTTCACTGCCTATCCTTCTGTTGTGTTGAGCCTTTAGAAAGGTACGCCTTATTTGTGTGGGCGGACTTTTCGTTACTGTAGCTACCCATTGTACGCAGGGGCTCGGCGGGATATTGGGCAGTGCACCCTCAGCCCGCCCTCAGCGAACGCTGATATTGCAAGCTGAGGGCGGTTCGGTACCTTTTTTCTGTCTTTTAGTGCCAGCGGGAGGCGTCCGGCAGCTGCGAGGACAGCCCCGCCTTTGCTGCCTGTTCGTAGGCAGCGGGTAGTGCCGCGATGAGGCGCGCAATATCGGCTCCGGTGGTGGAGTGACCGAGGGTGAAGCGCTGGGCGCTGCGGGCGGTGTCTTCGTCCATTCCCATTGCCATGAGCACGTGGGAGGGGCGGGTCACCCCGGCGTTGCAGGCGGAGCCGGTGGAGCTGCTGATGCCCTGCATATCCAGCAGGAAGAGCAGGGTGTCACCTTCTGCGTTTTCGAAGGTGAAGTGGGCGTTGCCGGGCAGTCGCTTCTGGCCGGGGTATTCTTCGGTGAGCGGGTTTTCGCCGCTCAGGTGCGCCTGAGGGATGAGCGCGCTAATTGCCGCAACGAGTTCGTTGCGTAGCGCGGCGATGCGGGCGGATTCTTTGTCGAGGTGCTGTACCGAGTGCACGGCGGCCTCTGCAAAACCTGCGATGGCGGGTGCGTCGATGGTGCCGGAGCGTACGGAGCGTTCCTGGCCGCCTCCGTGGAGGACGGGGGTCATCTGCACGGCACGGGTTGCAACCAGCGCGCCGATGCCCATGGGACCACCGATTTTGTGGCCGGAGATTGCGAGGGTCGCTACCCCGCTGGCGTGGAAGTCAATGGGGATTGCGCCGAATGCCTGCACCGCGTCCGAGTGCACGGGAATACCGTATTCGGCGGCGATAGCGGCGATCTCGGGGATGGGCTGTACGGTACCGACCTCATTGTTCGCCCACATGACGGTCACGAGCGCGACGTCTTCGGGGTTCTTTTCGATGAGTTCGCGGACGGTTTGCGGGTTGACGCTACCGTGCTCGTCTACGGGGATCCATTCGAGCTGCGCGCCCTCTGCCTTTTCGAGCCATTCGCAGGTTTCTTCCACGGCGTGGTGTTCAATGGAGGAGACGAGAATTCGGGTGCGCTGCGGGTTTTCTTCGCGGCGTTTCCAGTAGATGCCCTTGACGGCGAGGTTGTCTGCTTCGGTGCCGCCGGAGGTGAAAATAATTTCGGCGGGGTCGGCTCCGACGGCGCGGGCGATGCGTTCGCGGGCGTATTCGACGGTGGCGCGGGCGTCGCGGCCTACGGCGTGCAGGGAGGAGGGGTTGCCACCGTTGCGCATCTGTTCGACCATAGCGTCGATGGCGGCGGGCAGTACGTCGGTGGTGGCGGCATGGTCGAGGTAGACGCGGCCGTTCTGACGGTTGGTTTCTGCGCTCATGGTTCCTCCTGCTGGGTTGTCGGCAGTTTTTCGCCTCACTTATTTTATCGCGCTCTATCCGCACTCTTCTAGGTGTGTTCATCTGCGGCTGGGTCGGCGAGCGCTACTGCCCCGGGACGCTCAATGCTGGTCGGAAGCTATTCAGGGGCTGCGCGGTACACTTAGGAACGTGTTCAAGATTCTTTTCTATACCCCTGAGATTCCGGGCAATACCGGCAATGCTATCCGTTTGGCGGCGATTACTGGCGCTGAGTTGCACCTGGTGAAACCGCTGGGCTTTAACTTTGATGATGCGCATCTGCGCCGCGCGGGTCTGGACTATCACGACCTGGCGGTGGTGACGGTGCATGAGACCCTTGAGGATGCGTGGGAGGCTCTGGCTCCGGAGCGTGTTTTTGCGTTCACGACGACTGCTTCGACTTCGTATGCGGATATTGAGTACCGTCCCGGTGATGTGTTCATGTTTGGTCCGGAGTCGGTGGGTCTGCCCGCTGAGGTTCAGCAGGACCCGCACGTGAGCGAGCGGGTGAAGATTCCGATGAAGCCGGGCCGCCGTTCGCTGAACCTGGCTAATTCTGCGTCCATTGCGATTTTTGAGGCGTGGCGTCAGAACGGTTTTGATGGAGGCGCCATCTAGCATGGCTGCAACACACCATAATCTGCCGGAGCATCTGGTTCAGCAGATTCTGGAGACGGCCCCTCCCCTGGCTGAGCAGATTCGTTTGGATCCGCAGAATAGGGAGTTCACGGAACAGGGTTGGGAGCCGGTTTATTCGGCGTCACCTCATGCTCGTATTGTGGTGATTGGTCAGGCGCCTGGGCGTGCCGCGCAGGAGAGCCGTATCCCGTGGAATGACCCGAGCGGTGTGAAGTTGCGCGAGTGGATGGGCGTGTCGGATGAGCAGTTCTATGACCCCGAGTTGATTTCGCTGTTGCCGATGGATTTCTATTACCCGGGTAAGGGCGCGCACGGCGATAACCCGCCGCGTAAGGATTTCGCGCCGAAGTGGCATCCGCAGCTTTTGGAGCTCATGCCGAACGTTCAGCTGATTCTGCTGGTGGGGGCTTACTCTCAGAAGCACTACCTGGATGGTGTGCACGCCCCAAAGGCGCAGAGGAACCTGACGGAGACGGTTCGTGCGTGGGAGTCTTATCTTCCTAAGTTTCTGCCGCTGGTGCATCCTTCGCCGCTGAATTTTAGGTGGCAGGCGAAGAACCCGTGGTTCGAGCAGGAGGTT